>Ga0169931_10011641_pt1 | contig 12343 bp, 13 predicted proteins | sample Kivu_15m_20L_FD_129675 | JGI IMG/M metagenome (GOLD analysis project Ga0169931, IMG submission 129675) | Freshwater microbial communities from Lake Kivu, Western Province, Rwanda to study Microbial Dark Matter (Phase II) - Kivu_15m_20L... | ecosystem: Environmental > Aquatic > Freshwater > Lake...
CTCGACCTCGCTCCTGAGTTCGTCGAACAACCCAGTCGGTCTCGACCATGCTGCATGAGCGATCACCTCGTCCAGTGCCTCGAGAGTGCGCACTGCGTCCTGGTCGGTGAAGCGCCACGGCCCGATGTCGATCAACGCGGGTCCCTCCACATGCCGGTCATGATGGGTCCGTCGTCTGCGGGCCGCGCCTGCCAGATGACGTCGAAGCCATGGCGTCGGTAGAACTCGTGGTTGCGGGCATTCGACGACTCCAGGTAGGCGCCGAGCCCATCGAGGTCGCAGCGCTGAAGCACGGGGGCCATGAGTGGCGCACCCCACCCCTGGCCGCGCGGCTCGACGCCGATCAGGAACAGATAGAAGTGAGGCATGCGGTCCGGATGGTGCGCCCGGCACAGATTCCCCAGAGCAGTGATGCGCTCGACAGCCGGCGGACCAAGGTGCTCGAGCATCGCTGCACCGAGCAGAACGCCCGTTCGTTCATCGAACACGGTCGTCCCCGGTGGCGCCCAAACGGCGACGCCGTGAAGGATGCCGTCTGACTCGGCCACGTAGCTGTGGCCGCGGCCGCGCCCGGTGTCCAGTGATGGGAGGAAGAAGCCCGCCACGCTCTGACCGTTGGCATGATCGTGTTGGTGCGACTGGGGCCCCGTGCCGTGCAACATCCACGTCACCATGGGGTCATCTGCGAAGGCCCGCGCCAGCACACGACTTCCCGCGGCGACATCGCTGGGTAGTGCCAAACGGGCGCGGCGAGCAGACGACACTCGCGCATCGTACGGTCACCTGGGACCTCGACAAAGAACATCCAGGAAATGTTTCAAACGAGGTTGTGCGAACATATGTTCGTAGATAGGGTCATCTGCATGGATGTCGCAGCCGCTCTCGAACTCCTCGGGTCGGTGAGACGCCGGCTCGATGTGGTCGAACTCGATCTGGTGCAACGCATCGTGGGGTCGCACGAGGCGCCAGAACTCCTGGTCTCCGAAGCGCTGGATGTGCCCCACCGGCAGGCGATCAAAGTCATCGAACGGGCCCAACTCCTGGCACTCGACACACCGGCTACTCGCTTGGTTGCTGACAAGTTCCGGGCAGGTGAACTTCACCAAGGTCACATCGAGACATTCGCCGGGGTGGTCGGGGGCCTCGAGAACGAGATTCGATCCGACTTTCTGAATGACACGAACGTGATCACGTTGGCGGCCTCCCTCACACAGCGCCGCTTCGCCGAACGGCTCAGGCTGGCGGCGGAACACCTTCGCCGACAACGAGGCATGGACAACCTCGAACGTCAGAAGCGCCAGGCGCGATTACGAACCTGGACCGATCGCACGACTGGGCTCTGGCACCTTTCCGGGGCCTTCGATCCCGAGACGGCGGTCGGTTTCTCGGCTCGGCTCGAGGCGATGGTCCACCAACTCATGAGCGAAGGGGTTGCACCGAGCAGCCCATCCGATCCGACTGAACGTCGGGACCACATCCGGGCACTGGCGCTGGCGCACCTCGTCAGCGGTCACCGACCGACGGGTGCCGGCGCCGCCGAACTCCTGGTGGTGGTCGACACCACGCAGCAAAACGAGTTCGGGGAACCGGTGGTCGACTGGGGACTTCCCGTCGACCTTCCACTCGGCGCCCTGGTGCGATTCTTCGATCGAAAGCCAGGGATCGCCGTCGTCGACATCGCCCGCAACGGGAAGTTGGTCGACCGAACCGACCGCCTCGAACTCGGGCGGAGCACCCGGCTGGCGAACCGAGCGCAACGGCGAATGCTTCGGGGGCTTCACCCCACGTGCATCGTCCCCGAGTGCGTCGTACCGTTCAATCGATGCGAGATCCACCACATTCGATGGTGGCGGCACGGCGGCCGAACTGATCTCGACAACCTGGCACCGGTGTGCTCACACCACCATCACCGCATTCACGAAAGCGGCTGGCGGCTCAGCATCGACGAGGACCGCCGGGTCCGGTTACTGCTTCCCGACGGGCGGGTCATGACGACAGGGCCGCCCTCTGCGACCGAGGTGGAGGCAGCGTGAGTAGTGCAGGGACTCCCTCGACCATGACGGCGGGTGTCCCGAAGTTCCTTGACAACTTCAGAATGCGGCCCCGGTTGGCTGTGGGCGGTCCGCAGTAGGCTCCCCGGCTGGTTGAGTGAGGGGGTCGGCGTGGTGGAACAGCTCGAGGTGTCCTCTGAGGCTGCGCGTCGCCGCACCTTCGCCATCATCAGCCATCCCGATGCCGGAAAGACCACGCTTACCGAGAAGTTCCTTCTCTACGCAGGGGCGCTCCAGGAAGCCGGCGCCGTTCAGGCCCGGTCCGGTAGGCGGTCCGCCACCTCTGACTGGATGGACATGGAGCGTAAGCGGGGTATCTCGATCACGTCGACCGTGCTGCAGTTCCCCTATCGCGACGCCGTGTGCAACTTGCTCGACACACCGGGGCACCGAGACTTCTCGGAGGACACGTACCGCGTGCTCACAGCGGTCGACGCCGTCGTCATGGTGTTGGACGCGGCAAAGGGAATCGAGCCGCAGACACTCAAGCTGTTCGAGGTCTGTCGACTTCAACGCCTCCCTGTTCTCACCTTCCTGAACAAGTTCGATCGTCCGGGGCGAGACATCTTGGAGTTACTCGACGAGATCGAGCAACAGATCGGGCTGCGGCCCACGCCCGTCACCTGGCCGGTGGGTATCGCCGGCGATCTTCGCGGCGTCATCGACCGACGCGACGGCACTTACACACGCTTCACCCGCACCGTCCGTGGCCAGAGCGTGGCGCCGGAGGAAGTGATCCCCGCCGAGCGGGCGCAGGCCGAGGAGGGAGCTGCCTGGACCGAAGCCTGCGAAGGCGCCGAGTTGTTGGGGGCGCTTGGTTCCGATCTCGACATGCCGTCGTTCCTCGCTGGTGAGTCGACGCCGGTGTTCGTGGGCTCGGCACTCACCAACTTCGGCGTGCGCCACCTCATCGACGCCGTCGTCGAACTCGCCCCCTCCCCCCGGCCCCGAACGGGAAACGACGGAACCCAACGCGCGGTCGATGCCCCGTTCTCGGCCTTCGTGTTCAAGGTGCAGGCCAACATGGATCCCGCACATCGGGACCGCATCGCCTTCGCCCGCATCTGCTCGGGCACCTTCGAGCGAGGCATGGACACCACCTGCGCGAGAAGCGGCAAGCCGATCCTCACCAAGTACGCCGCCACCGTGTTCGGCGCCGATCGCGACACGGTCGAGCTCGCGTACCCCGGCGATGTGGTGGGCCTGGTCAACGCCGCTGGCCTGCAACTGGGTGACACGTTGTACGTAGGCCCCAAGGTCAGTTTCCCCGGGATTCCCCGGTTCGTTCCCGAAGCATTCGCGACGGCACGTCCCAAGGACACCGGTCGGTTCAAGCAGTTCCGCAAGGGTCTCGAGCAGCTCGACGAAGAGGGCGTGGTGCAGGTGCTGCGCGACCCGGACTTCGGCGATCAGGCTCCGGTCATAGCGGCGGTCGGGCCCCTCCAGTTCGAAGTGTTCGCCTATCGACTCGAGACCGAGTTCGGCGCCCCCACCGAACTCTCCTCGGCTCCCTACGACGCCATCCGCCTCACCGACGCCGAGACGGCGCCCAAACTGCGTGAGGTCGGCGGCATCCGCGTGCTGCGGCGTGGCGACGGCGCCCTGGTGGCCCTCTTCGAAAGCGTCTACCGCCTGCGGCGACTCGAGGCCGACCGACCCGAACTGACCCTGCTACCCCTGTTGACGACGACGGGCTAGCTCGCGGGCGATGTCGCGCTGAGCGTCCGCCTTGGCCAACGCCTGGCGCTTGTCGGCTTTGCGCCGGCCCTTCGCCAGTGCGAGCACCACTTTCACTCGCCCGTCCTCGTTGAAGTACATGCTCAGGGGCACCAGGGACAGGTGCTCCTGCCCGACGCGAGCCGCCAGTCGGTCGATCTCTGCCCGGTGCATCAGCAACCGTCGCCGCCGCTCGGGGTCGTGGGCGCCGAAGCCGACAGCGAACTTGTACGGGGCGATGTGCACGCTCTCCAGCCACATCTGACCCCGCTCGTCGACCCGGGCGTAGCCATCCACCAACTGGACGCGACCTTCCCGAAGGCTCTTGACCTCGCTCCCCAACAGCGACAGACCCGCCTCGACCTCATCCAGGATGTCGTAGTCGTGGCGGGCGCGCCGGTTCTGAGCGATCGCCGTTCGACCGTTGCGCTTCATGGGACTACGGAGCGTACCTGCGCACTACCCTCACGCCGTGCTCGTCGTCGCCCGTCCATTGCTGCAGGCCATCGCCTCACATGCCTACGGGGCGTATCCGCTCGAAGCCTGTGGCCTGCTGATCGGTCACCCCGAACAGGCCCGCATCGTCGAGTTCATCCCCACCCGCAATGTCGCCGCCTCGGCACGGGTGTACGAAGTTCATGCAGGCGATCACCTCCGCATCGAACGCGACGCCGAGGACCGTGGTCTCCAGGTGGTCGGCGTCATGCACAGTCACACGCACTCCGAGCCCTACCCGAGCCCAACCGATGTGGAACAGGCGCACGATCCCGACTGGCACTATCTCATCGTCAGCCTGAAGCGGGGCGTCCCCGAGATCCGCAGCTACCGCATCGTCGAGGGGGCGATCACCGAGGAACGCATCGTTCCGTCTGGACGGTGACTCCGGCGAAACCGATACTCTCCTGATCAACTTGGTCGGAATTATCCGCCCGGTGCCGGGGTTAGGAGTGGACATGATGCTCTTCGACAGCGTGATCGATCTGATCGGCAATACGCCCATGGTCGATGTCAGCGTGTTGTCGCCCAAGCCCGGCGTGCGCCTCGTGGCGAAACTCGAGAGCCAGAACCCCTTCGGCTCGGTGAAGGACCGCATCGCCAAGTCGATGATCGAGACGGCCGAGAAGGAGGGCCACCTGACGCCCGGGCAGACGATCATCGAGCCGTCATCGGGTAACACCGGCATCGCCCTGGCCGCCATCGCCCGCATCAAGGGCCATCCGATCAAGATCCTCATGCCGTCCTCGGTGTCGGTGGAACGCCGCCAGATGCTCGAGGTGTACGGGGCCGAGGTCATCCTGACCCCGGGCGAGGAAGGGTCCAACGGGGCCGTCGCACGTGCACGCGCCATGGCTCAGGATCATCCAGAGTGGTGTTTCCTGTATCAGTACGCCAACGACGCCAATCCCCGTGCCCACTACGAGGGAACCGGCCCCGAGATCTGGCGAGATCTTCCCGAGATCACGCACTTCGTCGCTGGTCTGGGCACCAGCGGCACGCTCATGGGCGCAGGCCGCTACCTCAAGGAGCAGAATCCTGCGATCAAGGTGATCGCCGTCGAACCGCCTCTGGGCGAGTCGGTCGAAGGCCTGCGCAACCTGGACGAGGGATACATTCCTCCGGTGTTCGAGAACTGGAACGGCTTCGATCTGCTCGACCGCAAGCGAGTCGTGCGGCCTCGTGAGTCCATCGAGTGGACGCGACGACTGATCGCCCAGACGGGTGTGTTCGCCGGCATCTCGTCGGGGGCCTCTCTGGCAGGCGCAGTGAAGGTGGCGAGCGAACTCGACGAGGGCGTCGTGGCGTTCATCGTGTGCGACGGCGGCTGGAAGTACCTGTCGACCGGCGCCTACACCGACGACCTCGACGACGCCGAAGCTGCTGCCGGCAAGATCATCTACTTCTAACATCGAACTCGTGCAGCAGGGGAACGCCGACCGCCCGATCGGCATGTTCGACAGCGGGTTCGGTGGCCTCACGGTGGCCCGGGCCGTCATCGACCTGCTGCCCCGTGAAGGTCTGGTCTACATCGGCGACACCGCTCGCTACCCCTACGGCTCCAAGCCACTGGGCGAGGTGCGCCGCTACGCCCAGGAACTCGCCCACAGCCTGATCGACGACTACGGCGTCAAGGCCCTGGTGGTGGCGTGCAACACCGCTGCCGCCGCCCTGCCCGTCGACGAGCTCGAACGAGAACTCGGTGTACCCGTGCTGGGTGTGGTGGAACCGGGCGCGCGCTCACTCGTCCACGCCACTCGTAACGGACGGGTCGGTGTGATCGGCACGGTGGGGACCATCGGGTCGGGCGCCTATCCCCGAGCGGTGCACGCCACCGGAGCCGACGTGACACTGACGTGTGCGGCGTGTCCGGGCTTCGTCGAGTTCGTCGAGCGTGGCCAGACCGGGGGAGACGAGGTGATGGTGCTGGCCGAACGGCTTCTCGCCCCCGTGGTCGAGGCCGAGGTCGACACATTGCTGCTCGGCTGCACGCACTACCCGTTCCTGGCGCGTGTGATCGCCGACGTCATGGGTCCCGATGTGGTGCTCGTCAGCTCGGCCGACGAGACGGCATTCGCCCTGGCGGCGCTCCTCGATCGACTGGGCCTACGGTCGACGCGCTCCGGACCGGGTGGTCAGGAGTTCCTGTCCAGCGGCGACGCGTCCTGGTTCGTCGAGACCGGGCAACGGCTTCTCGGCCCCGAGCTGGTGACTGCGCGACGATGGGTCCATGACCCGATTCGACGGCCGACTTCCTGACCAACTCCGCACGGTGACGTTCGAGCGCGACTTCACCGAAATGGCCGCCGGCTCGGTGTTGGTGTCCTTCGGCCGGACGCGCGTGCTGTGCACGGCCAGTGTCGACGAGGACGTCCCCCGCTGGATGCGCAACAGCGGCAAGGGGTGGGTGACGGCCGAATACTCCATGCTCCCTGGCGCCTCGCCCGAGCGCATCGACCGCGAGGCAGCGAAAGGCAAGCAGAGCGGCCGCACCATCGAGATCCAACGGCTCATCGGCCGCAGCCTGCGGGCCGCCTGCGACATGACCCTGCTGGGCGAGCGTCAGATCATGGTCGACTGCGACGTGTTGCAGGCCGATGGCGGTACCCGTACGGCCAGTATCTGCGGCGGCTACATCGCACTCCATGACGCGCTCACCCGACTGGTGCAGCGCGGGGCCATCACCCGACATCCCCTCCACTCGCATTGCTCGGCCATCAGTGTGGGCATCGTCGGTGGCGCACCGGTACTCGATCTGCCCTACGTCGAGGACAGCACCGCCGAGGTCGACATGAACGTCGTCATGTTGCGGCCCGTCGGCGGGGGAGAGGCGCGCTTCGTGGAAGTGCAGGGGACCGCCGAGGGGACTGCGTTCACCCGCGGCGAACTGGACGAACTGCTCGAACTGGCCCACCGGGGCCTCGAGCAGATCACGGCCCTCCAGGTGGCGTTACTCGCCCGACCGCCCGCACCACGATGACCACCATCGTGTGCGCCTCAGCCAATCCGGGCAAGGTGGCCGAGTTGTCGTCGCTGCTGTCGGGCGTGGTCGAGTTCCTTCCCCGCCCCGCCGGCGTGCCCGATGTGATCGAGGACGCCGACACGCTCGAGGGCAATGCGCGGCTGAAGGCAGAGGCGATCTGGCGTGCCACCGGACGTTCCGCCCTGGCCGACGACACGGCCCTCGAGGTCGATGTGCTCGGGGGTGCGCCGGGTGTGCGCACCGCCCGCTTCGCTGGCGAAGCCGCCACCGACGCTCAGAATCGATCGCTGCTGCTCGACCGTCTCATAGGCGTCGATGAGGTGATGCGCACGGCGCGGTTCCGCACGGTCGTCGTGTTGCAGTGGGCGGAGGGCGACGCCTGGGTGACCGAGGGGGTGTGCGAGGGCCGCATCGCCTCCAGCGAGCGGGGCGACCGCGGGTTCGGCTACGACCGTTTGTTCGTTCCCGGCGAGGGTTCGGGGCTCACCTTCGCCCAGATGTCCGAGGCCGAGAAGAACCGCGTCTCTCACCGTGGCCGGGCGTTGCGCTCGCTGATCGCGATGCTGACGACGAACCCTCGGTGATCGCTGCCCGGAACTCGCACGTCCTCGACAGCGAGAGGTTCCAGCCCGCGACCGCACAGCGCATGGTCCAGACGCACGACAGGTGGAAACCAGCGGTCGGAGGGCCAACTCGACGTCCATCCTCGACCGCTCGCCTCATGTGCGGAGACGAGACCTCCACCCACGAAACGTCGCCACACCCGGTGCCAACGAGCAGCGTTCAGGTCGCCCACCACCAGCACGGGTTCGGGCGACTGGCGGACACGTTCGGCCGTCAAGGCCAGACCAGGCCGCCAGAACGGGCGCATGTCAGCGCCCACGGGAGGCAACGGATGCGTGGCGATGACGCGCACCGGGGCACCTTCGACCTCGATCACGGCGTCGGCGTCCCACGTGGGCCCGGGTCCCGGATCGCCTACCTCGCGAACGGGCAACCGACTCCACAGCACGCTGGCCTCGGGACCCGTCACGGGTTCACCGACCCGGTACGGCAGGTGGTTCGCAACACCGAGTTCGTCCAGTGCCTGGGCGAACCCGGTCGTCGCTTCACTGACGGCGAGCACCTCCACCCGTTGAGCCGTCACGACGTCGAGCAGGGCCCGCGCTGCGAGTTGTGGTGAGGGTTGATCGAACTTGACGTTGGCGTACAACACGCTCAGCCGTGGACCTCCGGCCTCGCCTGCACGACGCGCGAACAGGGGCCACGCCAGCATGGCGAGGGTGGTGGTCACGACGAGGCAGAACCCGGCCAGCAGCCAGCGGCCCGTCGCCAGGGCGAACAGCCCGATGGGGCCCGACGGCGCCATGACCCAGGGCGTCAGGGCGTGCCACGGCGCCAGACGGTCGGCGTCGACGAGATGGCTCACGGCCATGACGGCACCGAACGTAGCGACGATCCAGAGCAGTGTGTCGACCATGGTGAGTGCGGGCGGAGGGAGTCGAACCCTCACCCCTTTCGGGACGGGGACCTAAACCCCGCGTGTCTGCCTGTTCCACCACGCCCGCAACGGAGGTGAGCGTAGCGGCGTCACCTTTGACAGACTGCTGCCGTGACCCCCACTCAAACCGCCCTCCGTGATCAGTACGGCCTCGCCGATGAGGTCGTCGACGCTGACAGCCTGGAACGCAGCGTCCGTCGCTTCGCCGAGCAGGGTGTGGTCCTGCCGACGTTCGCCGGACTGGCCGATCCCAGCGGCTTGCCCCAACCCACGGTCGACAAGAACGCACCCGACGCCACCAACCTGTTCCGGGTGCACTGGTACAACGATCTGGCCGGTCGCCGTGTGGCGGTGCCCGATCACGTGGTGCTGCCCCCTGCTCTGACCGGGGTGCCCAGTCCGATCATCGTCGTGTTCGGCGACCGCTTTCCCATGATCACGGCCCACAAGGTGTTGGCCGCCTACTCGTGTCTGGCACCGCGCATCATCACCGGGCAGTTCGACCCGACCCGTCACCGGGCCATCTGGCCCAGCACCGGGAACTACGCCCGCGGTGGCGTGGCCATCAGCCGCATCATGGGCGCTCGCGGGGTCGCCGTACTGCCGGCTGGCATGTCGGCCGAACGCTTCGAATGGCTCGACCGCTGGGTGGCCGATCCCAGCGACATCGTGCGTACCCCAGGCACCGAGAGCAACGTCAAGGAGATCTACGACGCCTGCAACGCCATGGCACTCGATCCCCAGAACTTCGTGTTCAACCAGTTCTGCGAGTTCGGGAACTACCTCGGCCACTACGAGGTCACGGGCCGGGCCTTCTCACACGTGTTCGAACACGTGGCGGCGTCGCATCCGGGGCTCAGGCTGGCTGCCTTCACCAGTGCCACCGGCTCGGCGGGCACCATCGGGGCAGGCGACCGGTTGAAGGAGCGGTTCGGCACCCGGATCGTGGCCGTCGAGGCACTGGAGTGCCCGACCATGCTCGAGAACGGTTTCGGCGAGCACAACATCCAGGGCATCGGCGACAAGCACATCCCGCTCATCCACAACGTGATGAACACCGACGCCGTCGTCGCCGTCAGCGACCGGGCCACCGACGAGTTGGACGTGCTGTTCAACACCGAGGCCGGCCGGGCGCACCTGGTGGAGCGTGTGGGGGTGGACCCCGCCGTGGTGGCGACGTTGGAGCATTTCGGTTTCTCGGCGATCTGCAATGTGCTGGCAGCGATCAAGGTGGCCAAGTTGTGGGATCTTGGCCCCCAGGACGCACTGCTCACCGTGGCCACCGACGGTGCCGACCTGTATCCGAGCGAGCGGGTCAAGACTCTCAGCCGCCGCTTCGGCGACCGGTTCGACGCCGTGGAGGCCTCAGGGGTGTTCGCCGAGCACCTGGCCGGGGTGACCACCGACCACATGATCGATTGCACCGTGCGCGACCGCAACCGCATCTTCAACCTGGGCTACTACACCTGGGTCGAGCAGCAGGGAACACCCTTCGAGTTGTTCGAGGCCCGCCGTTCGCAGGACTTCTGGACGGGGCTCCGGCGGTACCTACCGGTGTGGGACCAGTTGATCACCGACTTCAACGCCCGCGTCAGGGCCGCATGACCCACGACGGTTGGCGGTGTGCCACCTGCGGCACGGTGGTGCCCGTCGATGCCGTCATGACGTGGCGGTGCCCGGCTGCTGGGCCCGACGACACGCATCACGTCCTGGTGCCCCAGCGTTCGCCGGGGCCCGTGGCGATGACCGAACACGACGATCCCTTCGTCGCGTTCGACGCCGAACTGGTGTGGAGTCGGTGCGCCGAGGCCCACGGCATGTCTCTCGGCCGTCGCACCGAACTGATCGGACGTCTGGGGCTCGGCTTTCGGCGCACGCCGTGTGAACGCCACGACGCTCTGTCGGACCGACTGGGCTTCAGCGCTCGTGGCGGGGTGTGGGTCAAGGACGAGACAGCCCAGGTGGCGGGCAGCCACAAGGCCCGGCACCTCATGACGGTGCTGCTCCACCTGCTCATGTGTGAGGAGGTGGGAGTCGCACCGTGGCGGCGAAACGACCGTCCGCGCCTGGCGATCTCCTCGTGCGGTAACGCCGCCATCGCGGCTGCCACCTTGGCGGCAGCCGCCCATTGGCCCCTCGACGTCATGGTTCCCCCCGGTGCGGGCAGCGCCGTGTTGTCGAGGCTCGGAGAACTTGGCGCAACCGTGCACGTCTGCCCACGGCGCGCCGACGACCCGCCGGGCGATCCGTGCCTGCACCGCTTCCGGGAGGCCGTGGGCGGGGGTGCCGTACCCTTCAGCGTTCAGGGCACCGAGAACGCCTGGTGCCTCGACGGCGGTCGCACGCTGGGTTGGGAGCTGCCCGAAGGGTTCGACCACCTCTTCCTCCAGGTGGGCGGGGGTGCCTTCGCCGCGTCGGTCGGTGCTGCCGTCGTGGGATCGCATGCCCGTCCGCCGCACATCCACGCCGTGCAGACCGAGGGCTGTGCGCCCCTGGCCAGGGCGTGGGAACTGGCCAAGGCCCTCCCGGGGGGTGTGGCCTCGGCGGCATCTCACTGGGAGGACTGCATGTGGCCCTGGGAGTCACCCTCGCCGTCCCTCGCGGACGGCATTCTCGACGACGAGACCTACGACTGGATCCAGGTGATCGAGGCGATGGCGGCCACGGGTGGGTCACCCGTGGTGGTGCCCGAGCACATGGTGGGGGAGGCCCATCACCTGATCGTCGACGAACTGGGCCTGGCGGTCAGCCCTACCGGGTCGGCGGGACTGGCGGGGCTGCTCGCCAAGCGTCCGTTCCTCGACGACGACGCCCGGGTCATCGTGGTCCACAGCGGTGTGCTGCGCCGTGACGGGTAGCCTCCCTCTCATGTCTGTGCCCATGGCTTTCGAATCGGGGGGCTTCGATCCCCGCAGCGACATCTTCAACCGGCTGCTCAAGAACCGGGTGGTCATGCTGGGCACCGACGTGAACGACGAGATCGCCAATCAACTGTGCGCCCAGTTGCTCTACCTCGAGGGCGAGGACCCCAACGCCGACATCTGGCTGTACATCAACAGCCCCGGCGGTTCGGTCACGGCGGGTATGGCCATCTACGACACCATGCAGTTCGTCAGCTGCGATGTGGCCACCGTCTGTCTGGGGTTGGCGGCCTCCATGGGCCAGTTCCTGCTCACGGCCGGAGCCGCCGGGAAGCGCTACACGTTGCCCAATGCGCGCATCATGATGCATCAGCCGCTCGCCGGACTGCGGGGCCAGGCCGCCGACATCGCCATCCAGGCCGAGCAACTCCGTTTCATCAAGGCCCGTATGGCCGAACTCATCGCCCATCACTCGGGCCAGACCATGGAGCAGATCCGGTCAGACAGCGAGCGCGACCGGTGGTTCGCCGCCGACCAGGCCAAGGAGTACGGCCTGGTCGATCACGTGATCGTCCGGCGCGGCGAACTGCGCTGATCGGGGTCAGCCGGCGGGCACCCTGGGCAGGGTGAAGCCGCAGCGTTCGGCCACCCAGGTGGCCACTTCACGGGCGGCCTGATCGGTGGCGTAGGCCTGATCGGCCAGGGTCCTGACCGCATCGGGATCGTCCCGGTCGAC
>Ga0169931_10011642_pt1 | contig 12342 bp, 9 predicted proteins | sample Kivu_15m_20L_FD_129675 | JGI IMG/M metagenome (GOLD analysis project Ga0169931, IMG submission 129675) | Freshwater microbial communities from Lake Kivu, Western Province, Rwanda to study Microbial Dark Matter (Phase II) - Kivu_15m_20L... | ecosystem: Environmental > Aquatic > Freshwater > Lake ...
GAAGCGTCCAAGAAGAAACGCTGATAATAAAATAAAGCACTATCAAGATCGTGGCTCAGTCACACCAATGTTAGAACTATGTATGATGCCTATAAACTCGTTCATTCTAGGTTCAATTCTACTCGAATACTAATGGTTCGTGGATTAAAGTGATCAACTACAAAGTAAAAATTGTTCGTGTGATTTTTTATCGTGTCATAAACATACAACATGCCACAAATGCAAACAAGTTATCATAAATGTGTAAATAGGTTAATTTTAACAAAAATCTATGACGTTAGGCACGACAACTTCTAACAAGTTAATGACAAGGTGTTTGTTAGGCACGACACTACGTCTAACAAGTCATTCGTACACGCATGACAAACCACCAAAGAAAGGCCGCATTGCGATATGTTGTAACAAATCTGTCATAAATTCTGTTAGTACGTAGCAAATTGGTAATACGGTCATGCAATATTCCGGGATCTTTAAATCATATTTCGAAAAAATAGAACTATGCTTGCATATGAGATTTATCTCAAAAATAAAGATAGTGAAGCAAGACCAGTAAAATCCGTAAAGCCGATAAAAAAGGCATATCTGACTAAAAACGGCATAAGATTAGACCAAAATGTACCTGAATACTACGGATCTGAAAAACTATCTAAAACTTCTTTGTTACAGGATCTACTCACAATGCCTCTTAATACATCGAACGCCAAAAAACTAAACTTGCCTGATCAAAGAACCGGAAGTAATAGTCCAAACCCATACGTTGAATTATTTGGTATTTTTTTGATATCCACAAAAGAAAAAAAAATAACAATTACTGTAGGAAAAAACACTCAGTTTATCGGAACATTGAATATCGGTTCAGGTAAAATTGAATATACTATTGCAGGGAGGGTCAGCTTAATGCTAGATAGAAAAAATTATTCAATAGGTAGTAAGAATCTCTTTGATCAATATGTTGACTCCAAAATAATAAAAAGTGACGGTACATTAAATGCATCTTTATTCAAAATCATGTGTGATGAGATATTCAAGTTGGTGAAGAAAAACAAAGAGATGATAGGCGAAACAAAAAAGGCAAAGACGTCCTTCTCAATTTTCATACTTCCGTCAGAGGATGAGATAAAATACATTAGTTCACCTCCAATCTTGTCGCAAAATAAATTTAAAGACTCCTTTGGTGAGAGCTCAAGCCAATATGCTTACAAACCCACTCAAACAGCAAAATTTCTCACATATGATGATCCTGCATTTACAGTCAACTGTACCAAGGGAAGCAAGTTCTATGAAAATATTTGCATAGGAGATGAAGCCTTATCAAAGATAAACATGCCAAGCAAGAATGTCTTTGGTATTGCAGGACTCTCATGGCTCTTCACAGATATAAAAAACAAGGTAGATTTTTTGCAGACTAATCATGGAATTTACGCACAGATATATGAAAACTATCTTGAATTAAAAAGAGATACAGACAAAGAGAACTCTCAGATCAAATTGGTATGTTTTAAGAAAAATCAGGCAAAACTTGAGGTGCTTTTTGATGAAAACCTGACAATGCAAAGAATGCAATCCATTTTTGAACGAAAGGAACTACAAAACCCTCCACATATGGCTTTTGAAGTATTAATTCAGTCTACCAAAAACACTACCTTATGGAAGTACTATCTTGACGCAGTGAGGGTTTTGGTGACCGGAGTTGGTCTTGAACGCAAATCACTAATCGCATATCTTAACATGCGATTAAGAAATGACATCCATAAATGGATACGCAAAAATCCAAAAGATTCATTAGATTTCTTTACGCGTACTTGGTTTTCTCTGCAATGCTTATCTAGAACAGCATATCTTGTAAAGGGTATGCATGAAGAAGAAGAGTATGCTTGGAAGATAGGCAAAATAGCAGGAATGTATGTAAGTTTCAAGGAAAAATCCAAAGACCAAAACAATTCATTGAGAGATATTTTAGCATATTCCAAGTATGATCGCGAAAGACTGCGTTTTGTATTCCAGAAAATCGGTCAAGGAGTCAATTTGGCAAAGGCAAGACAAGAGGCGATTGAGGACATAAGTGATTATATAAAAATTAACACTCCTACCAGTGAGATTTCAGATAAAAATGCATATGCTGATTATTCGTACTTTTTCTACAAGGGCGTATTTGAGAATCTAGGAGGGAACTAAGATGGATGTCAATAACAAGAAAGAACTGTTGTTCTATTACGAATCAAGACAGAACCCAAATGGAGATCCTGGTTTTGAAAATATGCCCCGTCAGATGCCTGATGGTACCATTATGGTAACGGACGTTAGAATCAAGCGAACGATTCGTGACTATGCAAAAAACGTACTTAAAAAGACAATCTTTGTAGATTACGACAAAGAAGGAAATGCAGTAACGGCAGACGGTAAGGCAAAAGAGATACTTGGTGACCTGAAAGGCGATGTAATAAGTGGGCTTATAAAAAAGACGTTTGACGTTCCTCTTTTTGGAGCGCTGGTTACAATAAGGGCAAACAAGAAAGAAGAAGATTCTGAAGGTGCGTCGGCAAAGCTTACCGGCGCAGTTCAATTCGGACTTGCAAGAAGTACAAATCAGGTTCAGATAATAAATCCAACAATAGTTGGACGATTTGTAGGAAAGGAAAAAGAGAAAGGACAGCAATTTTCAACATTTGGCAAGTTCTACTCGGTAGAATATGCACTGATCAAAGCATATGGTGCAGTAAATCCTCAAAATCTTGGAAAATATGTGGAAGACAAGGAAACAAAATCTAGTTTTGAAGAAGCAGAATCCAACATTTTTGAGTGTTTGTGGAATGGAACAAACCAACTTATTACCCGCTCCAAATATCCGCAGAGAAGCATATTCTTCCTAGAGATCACATACAAGAACGAGATCTACAATGATCTTTCACTGCTTGTTGATGAAAAACAAGAGATGAAGGATAAGGCTACATCTCTAGTTGATTCTCCACTTATATTTGAAAAATTCCTAGATGCTGTAAAACAACGTAAATCGGAGATCCTCAAGGTGCAAGTAAAGGGATGTGAAGAGCTAAAAAAAGACGTCATAGCACTAATCAAGAAACTAAACGATTTAGGAATAGATGTAAAAGAGATACCGTGAAACTTCTCTCATTTGAAATAAACGGAGCGTTTGGTGCATTCAGGGATCCTTCTGTAACGTCTAACCAGACGGTTTACTTCATTCCATCAAAAAGTGCGGTTATTGGGATTCTGGGTGCAATGATAGGAATACCGAGGGGACACTCTCTTGATCAGTTGTACAGCCAGCAATATCTTGATCTTTTTTCAAAAACAAAGATAGGGATACAAATGAAAAGCGAGCCAAGAAAAGTCACAATATTTACAAATCATCGTTCTCTAAAAGAACCAAAGACAAAACCCTTCAAGACAGAGCTTACTGATTCTCCATCATATCGTTTTCACGTCTTAACTGATGAACGATATTTCTCAAAACTGGAATCCGTTATATCCTCACACAGATTCGTCTTTACACCATATCTTGGACATGCATATTGCCCTGCAACAATATCTAATCTAGAAATATATGACGCAGTAGAAACCGATCCAAGAAACAAAGAAACATCATGTGTAATACTAGACGAATCTGAGACTTTTAACGAATCATTTAGTTTTCGAATAACTCCAGCGGAAGGAAGCGAAAGCGCTAGAATAATAATTGAAAGACACATGCATCATTATACTCAAGATAACGAACTAAAAAGAACAATACTCAAACATTGGATACCAGTTACCAGTTCAAGATACGTCATCATTAGAGACGACAAGAGAGGTTTGTCTGTGTTTGTTAAAGCACAGGATCAAGTAATTTGCATGTACTGATGTTTCTTTCACATCCAATCGAAGAAAACAAGTGCCTTGCAGATCATTGCATTACAGTTGCCCAAAAAACAAAAGAGATCCTTGATGATACCAGATTCGAGATCTCAGATCTTGGATTTTATGCAGGTCTTTTGCACGACATTGGAAAGCTGAATCCTTTCTATCAAATTTTGTTTTTCGCACCAAAAGAACTCAGAGAAAAGAAGTTTGCTGAGTTGCAGGAATTATATCTTAGGGAACATTCCAGATTTTCTGCATGGGCTTCCAATTACCTTCTTGAGCATCTAGATTATAATTCAATTGATACCATATCGATAGTTATTGCTTCACATCACACAAGACTGGCAAAGACGATATCGCAGTACGAATTTTCTGATAAACTCAAAAAAACACAAGATGGTATGTATCATAATCTGGAATTGTTTGAGAAGGAAACTGTCAATACTAATTTTGCTGAACTAACTTGGCAAAACTGTTATCAGTCATTTAAAAGACCAATCAGGTTTCACGCGAGCCTAGAAGATTCTTGTACCAACACGGTAGAAGATTATGTGAAGATAGGTATGATGTTTTCAGCCCTTCTTCAAGCGGACAGAGGAAGTTTTTCAGACTGGCAAAAACCAAACTACGATATCAAGTTAGACACGTCGATTCTTATCAAATCAAGATCTATCCTCTCATCACTAAGATCCGAGTTTGCTCAATACGTCATGACAAACTATGATTATAATGATATGAAAATATTGGAAGCACCAACAGGAATAGGTAAGACAAAGATCTTTTTGGACTTGATTGCAGAGTATGAAAAAAAATTTAATTTGGAACGAGTGTTTTATTTTTCACCTCTTTTAGCATTAACTGATGATTTTGAATCAAAGATGATTAAGACCGTATCTGAGTCAGATTTGGAATATGTTTTATCATACAATCACCTCTTTTCCGGTTCATTAGAACAAAAGAAAAAATTTATGACAGGAGAGCAAGAAAAGTATCAATGGATCTTTGCAGATGAATCATTTAATCAAAAATTTGTGATCACTACAACACAAAGGCTTCTAATGACATTGTACTCTAATTCACACTCCGACAAGCTAAAACTTGCATCGCTAAAAAATTCACTTTTAATCATAGATGAGATACAAACGATTCCCAAGTTTTTGATTCCAAGTCTTTTAGAACAACTGGATGTGATGTGCAATAAAATGGGAACAAAAATTATTCTTGTTAGTGCAACAGTGCCTCATGAGATGGCTTCTATTTCCAGAGTAAATTTATCTGATAAAGTAGTCAAACAGTATCTTGAAAAGACAAAGAAAAACATTGTTTTTTCTTCTTTGAGCATTTCAGATTTCGCAAATCAGAAGACACTTGTCATGGCAAACACAAGAAAAAAGGCATCTGCAATATTTGTGGAATTGGAAAATTCCTATCCAGAAAATAATATGTACTATCTATCCACGGGGATAAGAAAGCAAGACAGACTTGATGCATTAAAGAACATCGATAATGCAAAAGAGTGTATTTGTGTATCTACTCAAGTTGTTGAGGCAGGCGTGGATATTTCATTTTCACAGATTTACAGAGAAGTAGCACCATTGGATAACATAGTACAAGTCATGGGAAGACTAAACCGGGAAGGAAACAACACAAATGCGCTCCTTACAGTATTCCAATATGATCAAGATTGGAAACCATACAGTAGACTAGAATTTGAAGAATCCATTCCAATACTGAAGAAAATTTCTTCATCATTGGATCTGTACAAGTCTTTACCAGAATACTACAAAACAATTCATGAAAAAAATGAACAAAATAGTGCCACATCCAGAGACATCATTAACTACATGAAAAAAATGGACTACCAGCAAGTCTGGGACATAGTATATTCAGATGTATTTGCAGAAGAAGGTCAGGAAACAGTGTTTGTTCCCAAATCCGAAGAAATGTGGCATGAGTTTAAAAATAGTATAATGTCTGCAGGGAAAATCACAAAAACGATCTCTAGAAAGTTTTCATACTATACCGCATCACTTGGCAAATCTCCTGAAAAACTTGGAATCTTAGACAAGTTTGATACAGATCTACTTGAGAAAAACATACTTTTACCAAAAATAGACGAGATGGATGACACCTATGATTCTAAGATAGGACTTGACAAATGGCTAAAGTAAAGATATGTTACGCCTCATTTGGCACGGATTCACAGAAGGTAAACGCGGTATCACTTAGGGGATACATGGGGTATCTTTTTGCAGATGATAGAGAGTTTCATCATCATTCAGAGTCGAGCCATCACTACCCCAAAATTCAATACAAAAAAATTGATCAAGAACTGATTATAATGGGACTTGCCGAATATGCAGATGTTATCTTTGAGAAGATATCTCAAGTGGATCATGTGACTACAGAGAGTAAAAAGCTGCCAGTGCACAACCTGATCTTAGAGACAAAAATATTCAATATTGTCCAAGAGTCATCCAAGTATTGCTTCGTAACACCGTGGCTTGGACTAAATGAAAAAAACTATGAAAAATACATTATGCTGAATACAAAGGACAAGGTAACATTTCTTGAAAAGATCCTTGTCGGAAACATACTTAGCATGTTAAAGGGGCTTGGGATACGCATTGACTTTAAGATAGAGGTCAAAATATTAAAGTTCAGGTCAAAAACAGTTTTGGCTCATAACAACAGGTTCGCTGGATTTTTTTCTGAATGGGATTCCAACATATCTCTTCCAGAAAATTGTGGTCTTGGGAAGAGTGTGTCCAAGGGGTTTGGGATAGTGAAAAAAAGAGATGTTAATTGAAATAACCCAGCACGGGACAAGCATTCTACGCGATCATGAATCAGTAAAAATAAAAACAAAGGAAGACATGACCGAGATACCAATTGAAAAGATAGATGCTATTTTGATTAGCTGCAACTGTACTATATCCTCTCAGGCAATAAAATTGTGCCTTGAAAGAAACATACAGATAGTATTTTCCGATTGGTCTGGAAAACCATATGCAAGAGTATGGAATAGTTCTTTTGGGAAAACGGCAGTTCTTAGAAGAAAACAATATCTTTTACAAGAAAGCAATCTTGCAAATGAGTTATGCAAAGAAATTGTATTAAAAAAATTACAGAAACAAAGAAGATTTGCTTTGTCAATCAAAAAGAATAGAAAATCTTCGACACCTGAACTTGTTCAATTCCTGACACATGTAAATGAAACAATTGCAAAGATAACTAAAATTCCTACAAAGAACATAGATAAAGAAAGTCTTCGCGGACTCGAAGGAAGTGCTGGAAGAATGTATTTTGCAGCACTGTCTTCCATACTTCCAACAAAATGGAGATTTTCTCGCAGGAGTCAACATCCTGCTGAGGATGAATTTAACGCAACTTTGAATTATGTTTATGGTATAGGTTACACCTCCGTAGAAAAAGTGATCATACTTTCTGGCTTGGATCCTAACTCTGGATTCTTTCATTCTGACGCATATTCAAAGCCTACGTTGTCATATGACATTATAGAAATTATAAGGCCACGCCTTGATGAGATTATACTTCCATTTTTTACAAAGAAGATTGCGAATGAATCATGGTTTGAAACGCAAGATGCTGAAGGAATTTTTCTTTCAAAAGAAGCAAGGAGGGAAATATTGACTTCTTTTCAGAAAAAGGCACAAAAAATAATGGAGAGCGAGGTCTGGGAATTCTGTAGATGTATCATCAACAGACTGGATACTGAAACATGAAAAAGAATATCTATTATGCTGTTTATGACATAAAAGAAAACCATACACGGGATTCTGTTGTCCAGATTCTGAAAAACCACGGCTTTGTTAGAATACAAAAGAGTGTATTCTGCGGAAATATTGCAAATCAGCAACGAAAAGATCTGATCGAGATGATCAAGACGGTAATAACGGACGATGATTCTTTTTATCTTATGCTTTCCTGTAATTCATGCTTTGGGAAGGTAACCATAGTAGGAAAAGGGTTTGACAAAGATTATGTAGCAGACAAGAAAGGGGCTGCAGTATTCTGATAGATTATGTGTCAGTAACTGATGTTGTGGAGTTTACCTTTTGTCCGTTTTTTACATATTTTGGAAAGATACTCGAGTTAAAACAGTTTGAACATAGGCGGGGAACAGTACTAGCAGGTAGAAGTATGCATCAAAAGTATGAGAAGTATAAGGACTATATTCCAAGAAACATCATTGGATTAAAACACACGGGATTGGTACTTTATTCTGAAAATATGAGATTGGTCGGAAAGATAGATGAGATTATTGAGACAGATAAAGAGATAATTCTGATTGAAAGAAAATATAGCGATAGCGTAGTAATCTGGAATACTCACCTTGTCCAGATAGGACTACTTTCATGCCTTCTTGAAGAAAACTTCAAAAAGCCAATAACCAAAGCAATAATGATCTTTCAAAAGAACAATCGAAAAATGATCGAAATCGAAGTTAATCCGGAGATTATTGGTTATGCAAAAACACAACTGAAATTGATGAACGAGATCATAATGTCAGCAAAACTGCCTTTTTCTGAATTTGATAGTAGATGCCTTGATTGTACGTACAGGAGAATCTGCCCGGTCGGTTCTTTAAATACTTCGTAGTAAAACTATGATAAGACACGTAATAATGCAGCTAGGCAAAATACAAACAGAAAATAGGCATAAAATAGGCATAAAATTTGCGGTCAAAATGACAAATCCATCACAACAAGGATTGAAACGAGGACATGAAGAAGGAGTTAGATTATTTTACGCATGTCAAAATGACAAATCCATCACAACAAGGATTGAAACCACGCCAAAGGAGGCACAACCATGCCAAAAATGCATGTCAAAATGACAAATCCATCACAACAAGGATTGAAACATAGTGACCAAAGACCATTATTTCCAGATGCTAGAGTCAAAATGACAAATCCATCACAACAAGGATTGAAACCCAGAGGTTTCGAATCATGCCTGAGAGAACAGATGTCAAAATGACAAATCCATCACAACAAGGATTGAAACATTAGTCCGTACTCTGTTCTCGGTAAAGTTTTTTCGTCAAAATGACAAATCCATCACAACAAGGATTGAAACCTTTTCCTCCGATTTATTAACCCAGTCCTGGACCAGTCAAAATGACAAATCCATCACAACAAGGATTGAAACTGCCTTTCATAATCCCCACCTGTTTATCAGATAGTTGTCAAAATGACAAATCCATCACAACAAGGATTGAAACATTAGCTGCGTGATTACTGCCACTGGGAAGGCTGCAAGGTCAAAATGACAAATCCATCACAACAAGGATTGAAACAGCAAAACTTGTATGATTTGAGGGGTAAGGGTCTTGAAGTCAAAATGACAAATCCATCACAACAAGGATTGAAACGATTTGCGTCTAGTAGCCTCCTTTGTGTAGACTTCGGTCAAAATGACAAATCCATCACAACAAGGATTGAAACAATACACGTTAACACCTATAGACTCCACGGTTGGGTCAAAATGACAAATCCATCACAACAAGGATTGAAACCAAACTGAGCCAGCGCAATAACCAGCGGTGTCAGTGGTCAAAATGACAAATCCATCACAACAAGGATTGAAACTTGCTTCCATCCTTTGTTATCGTGGAAATATCCGAGGTCAAAATGACAAATCCATCACAACAAGGATTGAAACACACGCACGGCACCGTTCCAAAACTAGAATGAGCGGTCAAAATGACAAATCCATGACAACAAGGATTGAAACTGAAACCGCTGAGCAAATGCTAGAACATGTAAAAGTCAAAATGACAAATCCATCACAACAAGGATTGAAACCAACTGTCAGCGTAAGCGGAAAAACCTACGTCTTGGTCAAAATGACAAATCCATCACAACAAGGATTGAAACGACAAACAAGTTTGCCTTGCATATATTCTGAGGTCAAAATGACAAATCCATCACAACAAGGATTGAAACAAAAATAACAATGATCTCGACTCTCTCGAAAGAAGGTCAAAATGACAAATCCATCACAACAAGGATTGAAACTCCTAGCTCTTCGCGCGTTGCAGTCTCGGTCTCGGTCAAAATGACAAATCCATCACAACAAGGATTGAAACCTTCCTTGGCAAACAACACTCTATTCATGCCACCTGTCAAAATGACAAATCCATCACAACAAGGATTGAAACCATATAACCAATGTAACAGCACTCGAAACAACGGTTGTCAAAATGACAAATCCATCACAACAAGGATTGAAACGCTGTGTCTGCCATTCCTGCAGGGTAAATTTAATGTGTCAAAATGACAAATCCATCACAACAAGGATTGAAACTAGAAAATGAGAATACAGTCGTTGTCAGGACGGGAGTAAAGTCAAAATGACAAATCCATCACAACAAGGATTGAAACCAGAAAGACGTCGAGCGTCTAAAGGGGAACGAATGAAGTCAAAATGACAAATCCATCACAACAAGGATTGAAACCGTCTTTTCTGTCTGTGAATCTCGCCCATCATTCGAGTCAAAATGACAAATCCATCACAACAAGGATTGAAACATAGCTCTCGATTGTAGCTAACTTAGCACAGTGTGTCAAAATGACAAATCCATCACAACAAGGATTGAAACGTTACATCAACTGCCGACATACGCACTTTTTAGAGTCAAAATGACAAATCCATCACAACAAGGATTGAAACATCAGATAGCCGACAGTCTTTGGAGGGTATTCAAGTCAAAATGACAAATCCATCACAACAAGGATTGAAACTTGACAAATCGTACCGCACTGCAAAGGACATCCTGGTCAAAATGACAAATCCATCACAACAAGGATTGAAACTTAATCTATCAAAAACTAATAAAATAAATCTACTCATGCATGAGAATCTAATAAGATCCAATATATCTGTCAAAGTACGCAACAGAACAATTCATATTTTTGAGAATGTCGTGCGTGTGAAATATCAGTATACTAAGTATTATTCAACAGTTTGATAGTTTCAGATTGTTGTAATCTGTCAATACGTCTAAGATTCTAGGTTTTTCAAGCTAAGCTTACACGATCCACCAAATATCTCTTCAGTGCTCAGACTGATTCCATTTTGTTTGGCTTCTTTGATTTTTTTCCAAATCTTTCTTTTTTCCTCTTCTGTTGCGCTTAGCTCAAACCACATCTGTACTATTGTAAGGAGCAGTTTTGTCTTGTCGTCATCCTTTGCCTTTAGCATGTTTTTGGCATAGTCTGCACCTCTGCCGCGAACTCCGTATTCTATATCTTCCAGTCTTTTTTCCAAATTCTTGATATCTGCATTTTTTTGTACAAGTTCGTCAATCTCTGCCTCTGCCGCTGTTTTTTCTGCCTTTAGGATCGCAGTCTCATCCAGTGTCAAGGCTGGAATGACCTTTTTATATTCTGCAAATAACAGTGATTCCCTAGCCTCTGCATAGTGGTTATCTAATGGGATCGTCATCGCATGACCCATTAGAAGCTCGCCATAAGTCAGGTTGATTCCGGATGTGGTCTTTATCGTTTCATTAAAGAACTTTCTAAACCCATGATCAATCTGAACATGGTACCTCTGGTATGGCTGGTGCTTGACGCTTGACCTCAATCCGACCTTGATAAGAGTGCGCCTTATGACCTCTTGCAATGTTGCCTTGTCTGCTGCCTTTATTTTTCTGAACTTGTCCTTTTGCAGAACCGCAAACAGTGCAGAATCGTTGGTTAGCTTCTCACCGTCCAGCTCCCTCTTTTTCAGATAGTCATCAAGTGCCTTTGATGCCTCTGGGGTCAAAAAGGTGTGGTATTCATCCTTGGTATCTGGGTAAACGGTTATGATCCTGCAATCTTCATACGCTGTAACGTGCCTTGTTTTCAGGTCTGGTATTGCCCCGACCCGAACACCGCTTGCAGCAAGGAACAGGATTAACGCCTTTGCCCTCAGATCGTCATGTTTTGCATCAACCATCTTTCTTATCTGATCCTTGGAATAGGCACCTCGGCCCGAACGCTTGATCTTTTCTGGGAACAGTTTTTGGATCTTTTTCCACTTTAGGTCAATGTCGTTTGCATCAAAGAATGCTTTTATGCCAAATATCTCAGTTGGCAGCGTGTTTGGGCTTACCTGCGCCTTCCTGTACAGGGTGTAATCTTCAACCATTATCTGCAATTGGCTTGGCTCAATCGCTATCATTGAATCAAAATCCTTTAGGTGGTAATGCTCCTTGAACTTGGTAAGATAGTACAGGTACAGCTTGGCAGTCTGCTTTGATTTGCAGGATTCCCTGAACAGCAAAAGGCTGCGTTGTCCCATGTCTTTATTAGCATTATAGTGCGTATAAACACGATCCACAATGGTTCAATTCTACTTTAATCAAAGGTCTTAAAGCTCATCACCAATTGTATTGCATGAACAAAACAATAACGCTTGCAGCGGCAACAGGAATTGTCCTTGCGCTGGCATTCTCCCTTGGTGCGA
>Ga0169931_10011644_pt1 | contig 12341 bp, 16 predicted proteins | sample Kivu_15m_20L_FD_129675 | JGI IMG/M metagenome (GOLD analysis project Ga0169931, IMG submission 129675) | Freshwater microbial communities from Lake Kivu, Western Province, Rwanda to study Microbial Dark Matter (Phase II) - Kivu_15m_20L... | ecosystem: Environmental > Aquatic > Freshwater > Lake...
AATATAAATATATGATTACTACAATCCCAGATGCATCTCATCAAAAGTAAAAGCATACTAAACAGCTATCCTTATGCAATATATAACAAATACAATATAGTCACTACTACTGCAAACTACTGCACTATATCATTTTAGTATACAAGTATTAAAACTACTACTGCCTTATATCCAATCAAATTTAGTTATGATGTCCTTATAATCATTCACATGCAATTCATCAGAACACTCTCTCTCGCCCTAGCCAAACGCACCCTCCCCACCCTCACCCACTTCAAACCACAACAGCCCAGCAAAATACTCGAGTAAGTCAAGGCCCTACTGCGCAAGTGGAGGGACAACATGAACGAGAGATAGCCACAGTTCGATCGCTACCTGGTGGGCCTGCTGGTCTACCTGGGACTTTGCGGAGTTCTTTATGAGCTCAAGAAGGAGAGGGCACTGATAATAACCCACTAGGAAGTGTTTGAGGCTTTGAAGAAGTCACAGATTAATGAGCTGCACATAATAAAGTAGGCGGAAAAGGCATCATCGGAGGGCGATTAGGGCTAAGACTCACGCAAGACCTAGAAGCCCACCACATTCCGCAAGATTTATATGAAAATAGACGGAGTAGAGTATGTCACATTTGTCCCAGAAATCGCACTCTTCTACTAAAGGCTAAAAGAGGTCCAGGAACGCAAGACTCAGGGCGTGAAGATCATGGAGCGGGAGGAGTCGTTGCTGGACAAGCAGTTCATCCGACTAATAAAGAACATAAACCTGCTAGTGCTGCCTCTAGTGTTTCCTCTTCTGCTGTACAACTCGAGCGTGGGCAAGATGTTCAAAACGAAAGTGCTGGGACAGAACGAAGGCTTCAGACCGAACATAAAGTTCAAAGATATAGCTGGCCTTGGCAATGCTAAAATATAAATCAGCTAGCTCGTCGATTTCCTTAAAAACCCACACAAGTACAAACAAATAGGCGCCAAAGTGCCCAAGGGAGCCTTGCTCTCAGGTCCTCCAGGCACCGGCAAAACCATGCTAGCTAAGGCATGCGCAGGAGAAGCAGAGGTGCCTTTCTTTTCAGTCAGCGGCAGCGAATTCGTGGAGCTGTATGCGGGTATGGGGGCGACAAGGGTGCGAGACTTGTTTAAGAACGCCAAGAAGCAGACTCCAGCCATAATATTCATCGACTAGATCGATGCGATTGGGCGGAAGAGGGACGACAAGTTCGGCGGAGCACACGACGAACGGGCGAACACTCTGAACCAACTGTTAGTGGAAATGGATGGATTTGCCACAAACTAGGACATAATAATTTTGGCAGCCACTAACCGTAAATAAATGCTGGACAATGCACTCACTCGTCCCGGCCGATTCGACAGAATGGTAGAAATAGAATTGCCAGACATCAAGGGCAGGCAGGAAATACTAGAACTCTACCTTCGCAAAATCAAACTGGACCCCTCCCAAACCGTCACTGACTATTCCAAACGCCTAGCAACACTCACCTACGGCTTCAGTGGCGCAGATCTCGCCAACCTCTGCAACGAAGCGGCTATTCTGGCAGTTAGGGCTGAAAAGCAACATGTGTAGCCCAGGGACTTCGAGTCAGCCTCAGACCGCGTTCTAGCTGGTTTGGAAATGACTCTCAACCTAAAAGAGGAAGAAAAACGCAAGATCGCCTACCACTAGGCAGGTCACGCAGTCATAGCCTGGTTTTCGGAGGGCGCTGCTCCCCTGCTCAAAATCACAATAGTGCCCCGCTCCAAAGGCTCACTCGGATTCGCCCAGTACCTGCCTAACGAGTCAACACTCATGAACCGCAAACAGTTATAGGATCAAATGTGCGTAATACTGGGTGGACGCACCAGCTAAGAACTATTCTTCAAGGAGGTAATCAGCAATACACTCAGGTATCTAGTGGGGCTTCCGACGACCTTCAAAAAGTGAGGAACCTGGCTAGAGCGATGATCCTGAGGTTCGGCATGAGCAAGAACTTCCCTAACTACGCACCAGTGGAGACCGAGGGGGAAAACATTTTCAGCGAGGACACCAACTCCAAACTTGATAAGTAGATAGTGCGGGTGATAAACCTGGCTACTGCCAAAACTAGAGTGCTGGCCAGTCGCTACCAGGACAAAATACAGGCACTTGCGGAAGAAGTTCTCAAGAAAGAGTCTCTGAACCACCGAGAGATAAAAGTGATTCTGGGAGAGAGACCGTTCCAGATAAAGGAAAATTACAAGGAATTTTTGGAGCATTCAACAGAGAGCTAATTAATTGGATAAGGAGGTGAGGCTGGTATATAAAAGAGCAAGATTAATTTTGTGCTATGATGATGGTATACTGCATTGATACTGCATTCTGCATATACATGTACTTATAGCGCACTTTCATGGATTTATATCTTTTTTAGGCTGCTTATACAGTATATATTTATATAGTGTATATAGATATACAAGCTGATCTGTGTTAAATAAATGTTAATATCTTATGCAAAACTGTTCTAATTTCATAAAATAATTGATAATTGCATCCTATTCATTTACCATCAGACAGCATAAACTTAATCATATTCATCTTTTAAATTCAGTGCTATTGCTCAATCATTTCAATAGAAGTTTAATCCATATTAATAATTAAAACAGGCAACATGCAACAAGAAAACAGTCACAACATCAAACAAGCACACAGTCACAACATTCAGCAAGAACACAGTCACAACATCCAACAAGCACACAGTCACAACATTCAGCAAGAACACAGTCACAACATCCAACAATAACACAATCACAATATACCAACAGACTCAACTAACAGCCTAACACCTACAGAATCAACTAATAACCTAACAACTACAGAAGCAACTAATAATCTAACAAATACCGAATCAACTAATAATCCAACAAATACAGAATCAACTAATAACCTAATAGCATAGCTGAAAAACTAGACTAGGCTGTGTCCGCTTCACAACAAATAGCTGGATCTGATATGCTTAGACTGCCAGGAGCTTATTTGTGCTCACTGTGCTCTTTTCGGAGACCACAAGGGCCACCGCTTCATAACTGTAGAGTAGGCTAAGGCACTCGTCAAGGCCAAGGACGACTAATTTACAGCTCACAGGAACAGAAAAAAGCAACTCAATGGCAGGATTAACAGTAGGTAGTTCAGAGATGGAGTGATCCAAAAAATAAACCAGCAAAAAGAGCAACTCATCGTCTAGGTCAGGAACAAGTTCGCTGTCCTCGAGGAAAACATCAGACTCACTCAGAAGAAAGTTTATGACGATATTGTCAAGAAGTTCAAAGAAATGTTCGTAAAGATTACTGCCCTTATCAAGGAGGAAAGCTAGGCAGAAAAGTAGTACGCAGTCTGGGAACAACACTGCACCGAAGTGTTCAAGCAGGCAGCCCTAACACCCAGATTCTAACAAAAAATAGGCATGTACTTAGGAGGACCTCTCGATCTATGTGGGGAAGGTGACCTCTTGCTCAAGGCAGTTTAAGCCAGAGTCAGCAGTAGCATCGCCAGCATTTAACAGATGATATCCAAAATAAGAGTGGTCGACCGCCCTTCCTTTGCCAACTCCATCTTCAACTACCTCACCGTCTTCATGTAAGAGTAAACATAAAATCAAACCAATAATTAAAGGGATCTCTCCTGCGAACTCAAAAAGACGCCTAAGTATATGTCTGAGCCTAGGATGTCGCCAAACTAGGCTCCAGAGTTAAAGAGATCCCGCAATAACAACAGTCGAGATGAGATATTCAAAAGCCCCAACGCCAAGATCAAGAGCATATAGAACTTAATAGTTTCAACCGAAAAACTACCCACAAGCCCAACAAAAGACAATAGCTTCACACACTCACGCTCTCCCAAAAACTCCCAAGAAAGTCACAACAAGTCAGTGAGAGTAGAAAAAGCTATGGGACATAACAAGTCAGTCACAGTCGAGAGAAGTCCAGTGCACAACAAGTCAGTCACAGTTGAGAGGAGTCCAGGGCACAACTAGTCAGTGACTATGGACAAGGCTCAAGTCGCAAAGAAGGAATAGGTATGTGAGGACAAGGCCTCAGTTGAAAAGATGGTGGAGGAGTTCTGTAGTCGTGAGGGCTGTGATTCTTTGGACCTGAGCGGTTACGGCTTGGGGGACGAGTAGGTCAGGTAGGTGCTGAGTTACATAAGAGAGCGAAAGAAGATAAAGGGGCTGAAGCTGGTGAAGAACAGGCTGACGACGAGTGGTCTGCGTAGCATAATAGAGCTGATTGGAGGAGTGACTAACTTGAACCTGTCATTCAACCAGCTGGACGAGGAAGCCATCGAGTGTTTGCTGGAAAGCAGGAAAAAAGTGCCGTTACTGCGCATCGTGAATGTTTCAAACAATAGAATAGGGTAGCGAAAGGGGAAAGCTGGGATTGAAGACCTAAAAAAGCAGGGACTCATAGTGACAATCTGAAGAATACAAGGACGCACTTATTTTATTATCATAACCATCTCAATATGCGTATTGCTATTACTTATTGTTTACTAATTCGTATTGCTACTGCTGATTGTTTACTAATGATTACTGATTGCTTATAAATAATAAATGAACCATCTCCCGAAATCCATTCTCAGGAATTCACAACCTTTCTAAAGAGGGCCTTCCTCCAACACTCATAATCCCTTCTAAAGCAAAAACAGCTCCCAAACCCCTAGCAGCTCTTTTCCCCTCTAGACCGCTGCCATGTTTGATTCTCCTCACAATGACTTCACCATGTTCGACTGCCTGCACTACCCCTTCGCTAACCAGCTCACTCCTCAAATTGCCCTGGTCAAAACAGTGGTCAAGAGGAACCTAGATAGCAGGCAGCTCTAGAAACTCATAAATCTGTGCCACCCCAACATCATCGGACTTCGCAAAATAGTCAAAGGCAAGGATTAAAAAATAACCAAAAGCGAAGATTAAAAAAGAGTCAAAGATAGGGAGCACAGAGTATTTAAAAGCAAGGAGGACCTGAAAGTGGCTACTCACTACTAATTATTCTACGAGCCTATTCCCTTTAGCCTGCCATACCTCATTTCTAATCCACAACAACACCCAACGCTTTTCCAAGAAGTGATTTCGCTAAACATTCGGTCCATTCTGAGGAGCGTGGTGTAGTATCTGTAGGAGTGCCGCGTTTACTATTCAGTGGCCATTTAGCATATTGGAGTCAGTCCGGATGGCACTATAAAAGTGTACGTGCCCCCGCCGATAGTGTTCGAGTCCTCGTTTAGACAGGACATCTACAAGCAGGTCAACTAGATAGTGGCAGAGTGGGAAAACATACAACAAGCCTTTGCTCAGCACGTGTCTAGCAAACATACTCAGAAAAACAACTACAATCATCATAATTAAAATAACTACTGTTAACTTAGGGAAAATGAAGTGAGGAAAGAGATTCAATTGCAGCCTCCAAGACTGTAGCTTCACAGTGAAATGTAGTTCGATCTGAGTCTACAGTCCAGCACTATCTAGAAGGAACTCCAAGAACTACTCGCAGATTAAACTTCAACACCAACAGCATCCCAGCATCACATACTCGTCAAACACCCTCAACAAAGCAGTTGCTAATAGAAAAGAGTGGGCTAGCAGTCTCAAGTAGCCACAAAAGCAAGGCATTAAGTGGTTGATCACATGTAAAAGCTTGGAGAATAAATTCGTTTTATTCGCCAGAAAATAAGAGAAAAGCACGGCAGACTGCTTCCAAGTAAAGAATAAGGCAACAGACTAGTTGCAACTAATCAACAAGGTAAAAGGCTGCTTGCTTCTAAGGAACAAGGGAAGAGAGTTAGCTGCAATTTGAAAGAAACTTAAAAATAAAAATAACAAAACATGTGTCCGAAAACACATCAAAATACAGATCGAGAGAAGCAGCATACAGATCGATAGATGCAGTAAAATAAAGATAGATAGATATTGAAGCGAAACAAGTAGAGAAAGATGCAGCAAAACAAGTAGAGATAGATGCAGCGAAACAAGTAGAGATAGATGCAGCAAAACAAGTAGAGATAGATGCAGCAAAACACAAACGATAAAAAGTTTCACAGTAATATATATGCACGGATCCAACACAACAAATTGGAATAGAACCAGAAGAATAAATGTGTGTAGATTCTGAAGAACACGTTTGGATAAATGCAGCAAAACATAAACTGCATTAATATTTACAGCACAGCTGTCCCTTACCCCAGCAGCAACCACTACAATCATGCCAATAGAATAGACCCTCACTTCTACGCTGACCATGAAGAAGACTACTCTCAGGACACCTACGACATCGAGTTTGAAGCCCAGTTCGATTAAGAACCAGTCACAGTGGCACCCAAGTTCAGACAAACCCTGCTCGCCTCCAACCAACGCCATCAAATGCTACACTAGGCATTTCAGCAACAAAGGAACAGTGCATACCATAGACAATAAAACAACGTACAGAACAGTGCGTACCACAGACAATAGGTCATCAAAGAACAAAAAAAGCACAATAGGGAGCATTATCAGCAAAACAGAAAAGAACACTATCAGCAGAACGTGTTTGGCCTTAAACATTAGGGGAGAGTAGGTGTGAGGCAGCAATCTAAGCCCCTCTGCACTCGCCATTTCACCTAGTCGCTAGGACCCATGCAGTTCACTCCCCTCCTCGACCACCTCAACAAATAATAGGCAAGCAAAGTAGACAAACCATACCAGTAAGAAGCGGTGGCAGTCAATCATTCTCGAGGGAAATGTGAAGGAGGGGTTCTCAACCATCTTCGAGGGGACTAGACTAGAATCAACGAAAGTCTGAAAAATGAAACAAAAAAGCAGCATAGGAGTTGGCGTTCAGCAGCAGCGTTGCTCAAAAGTGCTAGTCTGGCTGAAAATAATAAGGTCAAATAGCAGAATATTAAGGAGGAGATGCTTAAGAAGTTAACGAAACTAGCAGGACCTAAAGCTGAGAGCGAACTAGCAGTAAAAGTTCGCTAGGCCCTGTAGAAGACTCGGCAGGCAATAGCGATGCTGAATCGTGTAAAGGATGCTAAGAAAAAGCATCGCCTATGTGCTTCTCTAGAAAGCCTATGATTTCTTTATCTGTCTTTACTTCAATAAGTATTGTCTTTCTTTACTTTGATAAGGATTGTCTTGCCTTTATCAACATAGGCATCATCTAGCGCTTATTTGATCTAAAACTATGATATTTTTGTATCTTTAGTTCACAAAACACTGCTCGAGTGTTTCTTTCAAAGCCTAGGATATGTTTGTGTTAGCTTTGATGATAGACCATACACGATTGTAAATGATAGACCGTACACGATTGTAAATGAGTAAGGTAGCGCAGTCTTTGAGATGTGTTACGAGTAGGTGATTTGATAATATTCTTCATAATATAATGAGGGCTAATCGTTAAAATACAAATACAAAGCCTACCTCCCGCTCTAAAAGATCACAGAATCAGCCCATCACCCGCCAACAGTATCAGTCCACTACCCACCAACAGTATCAGTCCACTACCCACCAACAGCATAGCCCCTCCTAAATAGTCAGGCAGACCCTCTCCTAAGTACTCAAGCACGCCCACCGCTATGATGTGGTTTTGCAGTGTCGCTAGCAACTCACATGGCACCTGCAATCCAAGAAAGAACACCTAGCATTAGGGCACTTTTCCTAAGAATAAGCAGCTGAAAGAGCAAATCATGCAGGTACAAGAGTGAATGTGCTCATGGAGTTTGGTAACAAAAACACACTTCTGCAGACTCTTAATAGTTTTGTGCAAAAAAATGACATGCTTTTTGTGTTTTGCTGCAACGAAACTGCCAAGAAATAGCAAAAAAATCATGCTTTTAACCGAGTTGTCATACCTTCACGCTAAACAAACACCAAAGATCCTTTTGGAAACATATTTTAAGGTTAACACCCCAGTCACAATAGTAAAAGATTCAGACTCTAGCATTCAAATCAAACTACTGCAAAATATAGCTAAAAATAAGTTTTTGGGCATAAACCCAGGGACAAAATGAACTAGTAGAAAGATAGTGTCAAGTAGCAACTACAAGGAAACAGATAGAAACTCTCCAAAATAACAAAACTGCCTATTCAGGCCAGGAGGGAGAGTAGCTCCAAAAGAGCCATGCTCACAGTTCAAGAAAGCACTAGGTAGACTAGTTCCAAAGAGGCCATGTTCACAGTTGAGGAAATCCAGTAATCGGAAGTGTCCGAGGCCAAACATTCGAAAAAATGTTAAGATGACTAGTCATTCATATTAAAAGCAAAGGAGTCCTTTTTCCAGCAGCAAAGCTAGCCCGGACTTATGAGTTTCAATCAACATACGCAGAATCCCAACCTAGTGCAAGAATACTTCAACCAGAACAAACACTAAGAGACAAATAAGCCTGAAACTAGACAGTAGGGCACAATTAGGGCAGAAAACAGATAGTTAGGGACCAATAGAGCACAAAGCCAGTTAACAGCTAAATAGAACCTAATTCAATAGAACAATACTGCTGATAAAAAAAATAATATTCAAAATGGCAACTAGCGAACCAGCAAAATTCACTTTAAGGCAGAAAGCGACTTTATGGACAAGTTTATTGCCTAAGTGCAGCTACCTGTGCAGGATGATAAATAAGGAAAAGCCCAGCCTAAAAAATAGGATACTATAGCTGCAGGCAGGTCGCAGTAGAATAGATTCAGCTTTGCCATGCGACAAGGACTCATGTAGACCCACAACCAACCCCAATAAGGGTGGCTTAGTTTGAAACTAGCAGGCGACGAGGAAATGGAGAGGGCCAAAAAAGCATAGATCAATATACACGCTCAGCACAACGGACTCACCAACATATCAAATCTTAGCAGCATCATCGGAAGCAACACCAGGTAACTCACTATCGCACACGAAGATTGCCGATCCTTCAAAAATGACATCGAACACATCAACAAGTGCTTTTTTAAACCTGAACTCGAAACCATCAATAGATGCTTGGCCAACACCGAGCATGATAAAATAAATCAACTCTAGAGTAAGCTTAGGAGTGAAAAAGGCCATAATTGTTTGACTGGGGGTGAGGCGGGGGAGTCTAGCAAGATCTAGCTGATGAGTCTGGGTTTGTAGAACGAGCAGCGAGGGGTGTAGTGCGTGCAGGTGAGTTAGAAGACAGCGAGGTAGGGCCAGGCAAGCGAGTACGTGGTGCGTTACAACCTGAATATGCTAGAAAAGAGGTGCTACCAGACGAGTGTAATAAGGATAAGTCCTCTGCGTTTCCGTAAGAAGGAAGAACTAGTGAAACACTTGATTAACAACAAGATTGTGGAAAGATAGTCGGACTCAGTAGAGTGCAACTGATCTATTAAGCCTCATCGTCGATTCATCTGTTGCTATATCTACATATTGATATAAACCTTTGTGCTATGTTGATATAATCATATCTGATCTATCCATTCATTACTCTATCCATTCATTACTCTATCGATATAGTTTGATTTGACCATCTTTCCTCAAAAAGATATGAGCTTACGGTTGATAAAGCTAAATATATAAGCTTGCGCTTGATCGAATGGAATTTATAGTAATCTTTTTCTCATGAATTGTTATAAACTACCTATTTATGTTAGAGTTAGTTTAAAATTTTATTCTTAAAAATATATCCAAATTGATAGTGATGATAGCTTAATTAAAAATTTTGCTAAAAGGCATATAGATTGTATAGTGATATTAGTTTAAATGAAGTTTATTGTTTAACACTCTATAGAAACATATCGTTACACATAGCTTATAGTATCAATCTAAAGATGCTCTATTGCTCTCACTTGTAAGATGACACATAGTCAAGCAAACAGACTTTATTCACACTATCTATCGACAAATGCTTCACCATCTGCTCCACGCTGTCCCCAAAATTCACCTTAAGCAACTGCCTCGCTTTGGCTTACGGCAAATCGATTCTATATTTCTACTCTTGATGATCGGTGCCCTGCATTTGCAGATAGAAGTGACTGAGTGCTCACATTCTTACCCCTTGGCAACGTAGGAGGCCACGCTGAACTGTTTCTAGTCTATCAAATGCAATCCTTGGTATATCAGCTTGACCTCTGCACTAAGAGTGGGGACGGCAGGACTCTAGACAGATGCCCACATCTGGTTAGGTCAAGAGTACATTGACGGGAGTTTTCCCCATTGGGTACTCCTTATACTGGAACTCGCTGATGAGGCTGATGTTTTTTTCTACGTTCTGCCTCTCCCTCTCCATCTTCCTAATGTCGTACTAACTCTTTTTGGACTGTAACCTTTTTAAGAAATTCTGATTCTCCCCTATTACCCTCAGCAGCTACCTCTTCCTGTAAGGCTCATTTAGTGTTTTTTTCTTGTGCTCGCTGAGGTCATGGTACATTCTGGCGTAGGAAGTCTTGCATCCTGGTTCACTAAAGTACTACCTAGGTCATTCAGCACATACCTGTATGACAATACTACTACCCTTGGATTCGATTGTATTAATGCGTTTCATTAAGGCCCCATTTTATCGATCAATCTACATATCGCGCACATCCTGCAGAGCTATTTTCTTGGGACGAGATTGCAAAAACTAAAACTTCTCAGGGCGCTACTTGCCCACCTTGCTACGTAGTTGACTTAACTTTGATTCGTGAATCTTCCAGGAGCGCTTGACGTCGCGATCAAAGCAGAGCTTGCTGCTCACCACAATACCCCGAAACATTCTATTATCGAATAAATATTCAGCATCATTCTATCAAACATACTCAGATTAATCCATCAAATATGCTCAGCACTATTTTATCAAATAACCTGGAGTTTTTCAATCATAGAAACATCAAAAATTCTTTATAGCATAGGCATAACTTTCAAAATAATTTGAACTTGGTTTATGTAATTGTATAGATTGATATGAATGGAGGGCATTTAAAAGTAGTTTGTTTGAGTATATAAGTGATATTAGATGGAACTTGCCCTAGGTTAGTTTACTAAAGAAGAGGAAGACTTGCGTCTGCTCAACGAACAACTACAAAATCGTTCAGTCAAATTCGGAGCAGAGTTCACTCCCCTCACTCTCACCGAGTTCAAACTCTTCAAAATTCAGAAGGCCAAGGAAACAGGCAACATCGAGTACCTCGATAACATCCTTCTCTAGGAAGTACAAGATCTCCAGGAGCGCAAGAGCAAAATAAAACAAAGAATATAACAGTTTTACCCTTAGCTTAAAGTTCAGTCCCACTAAAGTAATTATTTTCTTAGCCAGAGTTCTTTGAGGAAAAGCAGGCACCTGACTTCAGCGACGACAACATCGAACTCAGGTAAAACGCCTGGAACCTGTTTGGGGTCGACTACATGAGCAACTAGAGGATTCGGAACTACTTCCATGTCAACCCCCACTTCCGCATCGAGTGGCTCAACGACTCCTCCTGCAATGTGGTCTTCAACTCCAAGGAAGAAGCCGAAGAAGCCATAAAGCCTCACATCCTGAGTCAGGGCATGCAGGACTAAGCCTAAAGTAACATGCTATACACACAGTCTGGTACGAACTTCAGGAGTACGAAGTGGAAGGCACTAAGCGAAAACTATACTGCAGACTCGCAACTAACCGAGATATCAAAAGGTAAGAAACTCACGGCCACAATAGCCAGTACTACAAGTGGAAAATCGGCAAGCAAAAGCTGGGCAACTACGTCAAAAGGCAGGCTTACAGATAAATAAACAAAACCCAAGGCAACAACAGGTGGGAGAAGACCAAAGGCATCAACAGAACGGACAAGTACCATGCTTCCAGAAACTAGGTCCAGCTCAAACAATAATAGAGAGCAAAAAGGGCTAAAAAGTAAGAATAGTCGGACAGTTCAAGCAGCGGACTAGATGATTCAGAAGAGAAAATGGCTGATTGATGCGAGTGATTAAAATATAATGTCAAAACCTCATTGCTCACAATTTTTGTAGTTTATTTAATACTTCAAGAAGTTTCAAGCTCTCATTTTTGCATATTTTATGCTTGAAGTAGCTTTGAGCTCTCAAATTTGTATAGATAGATACCTGTGGGCGTCAAAATATCCAGTTTTTTATTAAATACCTTTAAATCTTTTATTATTTATAAAATCAGATCAAATCATACTTTAATAAGAAAGGTAATCATACTTAAATAAGAAAGGTAAGATTAAATAATAGTTTTATTATGATTGTAAGATTAAATAAATGTTTTAAATAGATAGGTAAAAAAAATTGTTAGTTTTATTAGATAAGTAAGTTAAAAAGATTGATTTAATACATAGGTAAATCTAAAAATCTAGTATAAATAAAAATATAATGTATAAAAATTATTTTTCATTTTAAAAAAGCAATAGCCATTTATAT
>Ga0169931_10011646_pt1 | contig 12340 bp, 6 predicted proteins | sample Kivu_15m_20L_FD_129675 | JGI IMG/M metagenome (GOLD analysis project Ga0169931, IMG submission 129675) | Freshwater microbial communities from Lake Kivu, Western Province, Rwanda to study Microbial Dark Matter (Phase II) - Kivu_15m_20L... | ecosystem: Environmental > Aquatic > Freshwater > Lake ...
GCGGGCAATGGCTTGCCGTCGGGCCCGAGCTTCGGCGGCTCCGGCAGCAGCGGCAGCTGGTCGATGCTGCCGGCGAAGCCGTAGAGCTGCACGTGGTTCTTCGCCGCGAGCTTCTTCACCAGCTCGCCGTCGCCGCTGCCGAGCAGCGCCTTCACCAGCTCGAGGCGCGTGGCCGCGGCCGGATCGGCGACGCCGAGCGAACGCCACGCCGACGCGGCGGCCTGCACTTCGTCGCGCCGCCACGCGTCGACGTGCGTCATCGACTGCGACGTGTCGACCAGCAGGATCGTGTGGCCCGGCCGCACCTCGCGCTTGACGGTGACGAGGTTCGGCTCGAGCAGCAGCGCGATGACCGCCAGCACGGCGATCGCACGCAGGCTGCCGAGCACGATGCGCTGGCCGCGCGTCAGCGAGTGGCCGTCGCGGCGGTAGACGAACGCGACGCCGAGCACGGCGAGCGCGCACGCCATCAGGACCAGCATGCCGAGACCACCGCTCGGGAAGTTGGCGAACTCGAACTGCAGCTCCGCACCCGGTTCGGGTTCGATGCCGCGCCAGCGCGCCCACCATCGCAACAGCTCTTCCATGGCGCTTCCCGGTCAGCGACGACCGAACCTCCAAGCCAACAGGGACTCGGCAACGAGGCCGGCGAGCAGCAGGGCCGCCAGCAGATGCCACATCTCGCCTTCGCCGGTGCCTTCGCCGAGCCCGCTCTGCTCGCGCACGAAGGTGATGCGGCGATGCAGTTCGCTCGGATACAGGCGCGCGAACGCGGGCTCGCCGAACGGACGCAGGTCGCTCTCGGCGGTCGGCGCGTTGCGCGCGAACAGGCGCTTCTCGACGGCGCCGTCGTGGCGCGACAGCTCGAGCTCGTAGGCGCCGAGGCGCCGCAGCTCGTGCATCGGCACGGTCAGCGTCGGCGGAGCCGGTGGCTTGGGTTGTGCGTCGGGTTGCGGGTTCGCCGCCGGCGGCACGAGCGGCGCTTCGCTCGCGGTGAACGTGCGTTCGTCGTCGCCGCCGAGCGAGCGCACCGTCGCATCGGGCCGGTAGCTGCCGGCGTCGAGCACGAGGTGCAGCGTGCCGTCGGGCAGCAGGTTGTTGCCGCTGGTGTCGCGGCGCCGCGCGCTGGTGCGGTGCAGCTGGTTGGCGAGCACCAGGAACAGGTCGGTGCTCGGCAGGTTGCACCAGAAGGTGTCGACGGTGATCGCGAACTGCGCGACCTCGCCGCCCGGCTGTGCGCTGGCGGGGGCGTTCGCGTTCGCAGCAGCATTCGCCGGAGCCGGCGGCGCGTAGGTGCGCGTGACCAGCAGCGGCGGCCCATCGGCATCGCGGATGCGCGCGACGATCTGCGTGCGGCCGGTCGGGTCGTCGCCGAGTGCCAGCCAGCGCTTCACCATGACGACGTTCGCCAGCAGCAGCTCGACGATCTCGGCTTGGCTGCCGCACACCGGATGGCCGGGCTTCACCAGCGTCGCCACCTCGGGCTTGTCGGGATCGCCGGCGATCTCGCCGTACGGCATCGGCAGCAGGCCCTGGCCCGAGCGCCACAGCAGATCGTCGTAGCGCGCCGCGTCGACCAGGGCACCGGCGGTGACGACGAGGCCGCCGCCGCCGGCGACGAACGCTTCGAGCCGCTGGCACAACGAAGCGGTCGGCGACTGCACGTTGCACATCCACACCACGTCGAACGTCGCGAGGTCGAACTCGTCGGTCGCGGTGTCGGTGGCGACGGTGACCTCGACGCCGCTCTCAGGCGGCTCGAACGCCGCCTGCAGGAAGAACGTCTCGCCGAGGTCCTCGTCCGGCTGGCCGTCGATCAGCAGCACGCGGCTCTTGTCGGCGACGTCGAGCGCCAGCGTGCGGCGGTCGTCGAGCGGGAACGCTTCACTGGCTTCGATCTGCGCATCGATGCGGTGCGCACCGGCCTGGTGGAACGTGTGCGCGATCGGGATCGCGACCTTCTCGCCCGGCGACAGCGGCGGCACCGGCAGCACGACGCGGCTCTGGCCGTCGACTTCGACGGCGAGCGAACCGGCGGGTGCGGGATCGAGGCCGAAGTTCTGCACGTCGACGGCGAGCGCGGTCGACACGCCGACGACGGCGAGGCGGCCGAGCAGGCGCACGTCGACGACGGCGAGGTTCGCCGGCGGACCGGCGGTCGCGATCACCGACACCTGGTCGGTGTCGGCGCGCAACGCCGACAGCGCCTGCAGCAGCAGCGGCCGCGGCTTGTCGTCGGGCGTCGCCCAGTCGTGCGCGCGCAGGTCGCCGACGACGTAGTAGTGCGTGCGCCCCGCTTCCTTGACCTCGGCGGCGCGCTTCTGCGTCGCCACCAGCACGGCGCCGAGATCGCACGCCTGGTCGCCGACCGCGAGTTCCTTCAGCAAGGCGCCGGTGCGGCGGCCGAGCTCCGGCCCGACGCGCTGCGCCCACAGGTCCGGCTGCCCGGCGCGGCTCGTGCGCACGATCGACAGCAGGTCGCCGCCGCGTTGTTCGCCGAGGTCGTCGGCCAAGGCACGCACGCGGTCCTGCGCCCGCTCGAACAGTGCCGCACTGCCGGCGCGCTGCGTCATCGACGCGCTGTCGTCGAGCACGACCACGTGGTGCGTGCGCGCCGACAGGAACGTGCCGCCGCCAAGTTGCGGACGGCTGACCAGGAACACCAGCAGCAGCACCGCCAGCGTGCGCAGCAGCAGCACCAGCCACTGCTCCATGCGCAGCCGCTTGCGGTTGCGCTTCATCGCCGCCAGCAGGAACTCCATCGCCGCCCACGGCACCTTCTGGAAGCGCCGGCGGTTCAGCAGGTGGATGACGATCGGCACCGCGCACAGCGGCACCGCCCACAGCAGCAGCGGATTGAGGAAGGCGAAGGCGAGCATCGCGTCAGCGCTGGAGGATCGGGGCGTTGGAGTACGGCAGCTGCAGGATCAGCAGCGCGATCGCGGTGCCGTACACCGTGCCGACGCCATCGCCTTCCCAGCTGCCGTCCTTCTTCTGCTGGCGCAGCAGCCACTGCGACTTCTTCTTGTAGTACTCGGTCCAGTCCGCACCGCCGCGCTGGTAGAGCGCCTGCGACCAGTAGAGGTGCGTGTAGTAGTGGTGCCCGGTGTTGTCGACGGTCACCTGGATCTGCTTCTTGCAGTACTTGACCGCCTTCTCGACGAACGGCTGGTCGTCGTAGACGCCGGCGTTGTAGAGCACCGCGACGCCGGCGGCGGTGATCGCCGGGCGCCCGTCGCCGCCGCTGCCGAGGCTGTAGCGGATGCTGCCGTCCTCGTTCTGGCAGCGCTTGATGTAGTCGACCGCCTTGTCGATCACCTTCTTGTCGACGACCACGCCGGCCATGCGGCACGCGCGCAGCGCCTGGATCTGCGTCACCGTGACGCTGCCTTCGTCGCCGCCCGAGTCGGGCGTGTAGAGCCAGCCGCCAGCACCCGACTGCGCCCCGGCGATCAGCGAGACCGCCTTGTCGAGCGCACGCTTCAGCTTCTGCTGCTGCACGGAGTCCTCCTCCATGCCGTAGACCGACGCCAGGAACAGCGTCGCGAAGCCGTGGCCGTACATGCTGCGCCCTTCTTCCGCGGGCACCGAGATGACGCCGCTGCCGGGATCGGCGTGGCGCAGCAGGAACACCGTCACGTCGCGCACCTGCTGCCAGTACTTGCCGCGCGTCGGCGTCGAACCGCTGGCGATGAACGCCATGCCGGCGAGCCCGCTCATCGCCGCGGGATAGCTGCCGTAGCCGCCGGCGTTGCGCCAGCTGCCGTCGTTCGCCTGGTTGTTCTTCAGCCAGTCGAGCCCGCGCTGGATCGCGTCGTGCGTCTCCTTGTCGACGCCCGGCGGATGGACCGTCTCCTGCGACAGGGCGGGGGCCGCAGCGACAGCGAGCATGCAAGTGAGGGCGAAGTGGGCGAGCGTGGGGCAGCGCATGGTCACGGGGCCGGTCAGCGGGGCACGAGGTCGAGCGGGAGTTGCAGGATGCGCAGCGCGATCGCGGTGCCGTAGACCGGCCCGACGCCGTCGCCGTCCCAGCTGCCGTCGCGCGACTGCCGCTCGAGCAGCCACGCGCTCATCGCGCGCCAGTAGTCGTCGTAGTCGCGGCCACCGCGCTGCGACAGCGCCTCGCTCCAGTAGAGCTGCGCGTAGAAGTGATGGCCGGTGGTGTCGACGCGCACCTGCAGCTGCTTCTGGCAGTAGTCGAACGCGCGCGCGACGAACGGCTGGTCGTCGTAGACGCCGGCCGCGAACAGCGAGGCGATGCTGGCGGCGGTGATCGCCGGCCGGCTCTCGCCGGGCACCGACAGGCGGTAGCGCACCCCGCCGTCGGCGTTCTGGCAGCGGCGCAGGTAATCGACCGCGCGCTGCACGGTGCGGGCGTCGACGACGATGCCGACCTGGCGGCACGCGCGCAGCGCCTGCAGCTGCGTCACGGTGACGCTGCCTTCGTCGTCGTTGGCGTCGGCCGTGTAGTACCAGCCACCGGCCGGCGACTGGCTCGCTTCGATCAGGCGCACCGCACGCTGGAGCGCGTTCTGCAGGCGCAGCTGCTGCCGGGTGTCCTCTTCCATGCCGTGCACGGAAGCGAGGAACTGCGTCGCGAAGCCGTGGCCGAACATCGGCCGGCCGTCTTCGCCGCGCACGGCGAACAGGCCACTCTCGCGGTCTTGCTGCTGCAGCAGCCAGTCGACGCTGGTACGCAGCGTGCGCCACTCGGCGCCGCGCGTCGGCGTCGAGCCACCGGCGAGCAGCGCCATGCCGGCCAGGCTCGTCATCGCCACCGGCGAGGTGCCGTAGCCGCCGGCGTTGCGCCAGGAGCCGTGCGTGTCCTGCGTGCGCACGAGCCACGCGGTGCCGCGGTCGATGGCAGCGCGCACCTCCGGCGACACGACAGGCCGCGGCGCAGCAGCACCGTTGGTCACTTGGGCGACCGCCGCACCGGCGAGCAGCGTCGCCGCGGCGAAGGTCCGCAGACGACTGCGCAACCGGTTGGCGAAGGCACTCACGACTTGCCCTCCATGCACGCGTACAGGGCGAGCTGCTCGCGTTCGTGCGCTGGCAGATCGCCGACCTCCTTGCACATCTCGACGCGCGCGAGGTGCCAACGCACCCGCTGTTCGCGGCCGCGCAGCAGTTCCTTGCAGCCGTCGAACGCGGCGAGCGCCTTGCCGACGTCGGTGGCCGCAAGGCCCTTCGCGCGCACGGCGACGAGTTGCAGCAGCAGCTCACCGAGCTCGGTGCGGTGGGCATCGGCGTTACCTCCGGTGGCGCGCAGCGCCTGCACGACCGCGGCCTCGGCGGCGGCGAAATCGCCCGCCTGCGTCAGCAGCGTCGCCTTCGCCAGCGGATCTTCGGTGCGCGCAGCCAACTGCTGCAGTGCTGGCACCGTGCTGAACATCTCGACGCCGCCCGAATAGCCGATCGCCAGCCACGGCCCTTGCGAGGTGACGTGGAACGGCCCGGCCAGCGGTTCGCGGCTGCTGTCGAACAGCGCCAGCTTCAGCGAGCGCACGCCGCGCTTGCCGGACGTGTGGCAGACGAGCAGGTGGCCCTGGCCCGGCAGCACGATGTGTTCGCCGACGAGGCAGCCGCGGCCGCGGCCCGCCTGCTGCGAGCCGTTCCACTGCGGCAGGTCGACGGCCCACTTGATCAGGCCACCGGCGAGGCCGACCGCGACGATGTGCGTGGCCGACGCGAGGAACACGTCCTGGCCGTCGGTGCCGATCATCGTCAGCAGGCGGCCGTAGGGTCCGTAGTGCGTGGTAGCGTCGACGTACCACAGCATCTGCCCGGTGCTGACGTCGGTCGCGACCAGCAGGTCGCCGTCGCACGGCGCGACCACCGCGACACCTTCGTGCACGATCAGGTCGTTCGGCAGGAAGCTCGTCAGTTCGCCCTGCGGATACTGCGGCATGCCGAAGTGCATGCCCTCGTCGTTCTGGCGCTTCGGCTTGCGCGCGCTCTTGCGCTGCGGATCGACGCGCTCGTAGCGGCGGACCCAACGCAGGTCGCCGGCGAACGCGTCGACGGCGGCGAGGCAGCCGGCGTTGGTCGCGACCAGCGCGATGCCGCCTTGCACGACGACCTGGCAGCCCGGCGCCTTGAAGAACGGCGAGCCACCAGCGTGGATCGGCACGTTCCACAGCGGCCGGCCAAAGCGGCGATCGAGGCACTCGAGCGAGTAGGCGCCGCGGCGCAGCGCCGGCAGCAGCAGGCGTTCGCCGAACACGACCGGTGCGGCGAGGAACGTGACTTCGCGCAGGCCGGCGTCACCATCGAGCCACTGCGCCGAGCTCCACACCGCCTTGCCGAGTTCGCGGCTGAAGGCCACCAGCTCGCTCGCCTTCAGCACCTCGGTCGACGCCGCCGCGGCGGCGCGGCCGAGCACGACGTAGCGGCGCGCTTCGTCCTCGATCGGACGCAGCAGGGCGAAGTCGCTGGTGGCGATGCGGACGCGCGGCTGGTTCTCGCGGGCGACCGGGGCTTGGTCCGCCGCCTCCTTCTCCGAACGCCGCCCCTGCTGCAGCAGGACACCGGTCGCGGCATCGGCCGAACGCAGGCAGAAGTGCTCGAGGAACAGCGCGCGCGGGAAACCACCGAGGGCCCCCGCGTCGTTGCCGAAGGTCACCCGGGTGCCGGGCCCGTAGCGGCTGGCGAACGGCATCAGCGTGGTCGCCTGGCCGCTCTCGACGAAGAAGCGCTCGTTGCTGTTGCTGTTCTTCGGGTCCTTGTACGGCTCTGGGTTGCGGAAGCGGTACTGCCACAGCGGGATGAGCTGGTCGACGTCGGCCGCGAGCCACGAGCCGGCGGCACCACTGCCGGTGCCGGTGGTCTTGACGACGGTCGGCGTCGCCGCCGCGGTCGCCATCGCGAACATCGCGCTCTCCGGCAGGTCCTTCACCGCCTGCAGCTCGCCCTGCACCCGCAGCGACTCGTCGGGGCTCGCCGCCGCCAGTTCCTGCACGGCCGCCAGCGCCGAACCCGCTTCGCCGGCCTGCCGCAGGCAGACGGCGATCTTGAAGCGGCACCACACCGGGTTGATGCCGAGGCGCTGCCGGGCGGCGGCCGGGTAGGTCTCGAGCAAGTCGCGGAACACGGCGACGGCGGCGCGGTAGCGGCCTTCCTGCATCAGCCGGTCGCCGAGCAGCGCCATGGCGCGACCGGCGGCGAGTGTCACGAAGTAGCGGTTGCCGACCTGTTCGAGCGCGGTCAGGCTGCCGTCGCGCAGCGCCGCCTGCAGCAGCTCCTCGGCCGCCACTTCGTAGGTCGCGCGGTAGAGCTCGATCGCATCGGCCGGCATGCGCGCCAGCAGTTCGTGGCAGAGACGGCGAACCGGACGGTAGATGCGGCCGTCCTGGCTGTAGACGGCGTTGCGGGCGTCGCGGTCGTTGGGCCGCGCACGCGCGCCCGGGTTGGCGGGATCGGCTGCCGGCGGATTCGAGCGGGTCGGGCGTGGGGCTGCGGGCTGGGCGGTGGCAGGCTGGCCATCGTTCGGCTTGGGCGCGCCCGCCGGGGCGCCATCGGTTGCTTCGTCCTCGGGCCGCGTCGCCAGCACCTCGATGGTGCGCTCCTCGATGACGTCCTGCAGCACCTTGATCGCCGCCTCGTAGTTCTGGCGATCGAGGAAGGCCTGCGCGTTGCGCAAGTAGCGGTCGAGGTTCGAGTTCTCGAACATCTCGACCGGCGTGCCCGGGTCGTCAGCGTCGGCCGGGCTGCCGGCCTTCGGCGCCGGTTGCTGGATCGCGCCGCCGATCCGCATCCCCTCTTGGGCAGAGCCATGGCCGCCGACGACGGCGGCGACAGCGAGCACGATCCAGGGCGATGAGGGCACGGGGCAGGGTTCCTTTCCGACCAGGGTCGAGGGGTGCGACCCAGTGCAGCCACTCCGAGCAGTGCGAGGTGCCGCTGCGAACGAGCGACACCGGCGCGGAATCTACGGGTGAAGGCTGTCGACGGCGAGAGGCCCCGACCCATTCCCGGCGAGCAAACTCCGGAATGGAAGCAGACGTTGGACTCGTTCGTCACCAGGACTCGCCGAGCGATCCCTCCCCCGCCTAGACTCCCGCCCCGGATGAAGACCCCACTGCTGCGCGCCGCGACCGTGCTGGCCTTGTTCGTCACCGCGACCTCCGCCCAGGACTGGACGGACGAACAGCTGGTGCAGGCCAGCGCCGGCTTCCAGACTGCGGCGCTGCCGCCGCGCCTCGCCCAGGTCGGCACGCTGCTGGGCGAAGCGCCGCGGGCGATGAACGCACTTGTTTTTTGAAGCTACGGCGACCACCGAGAATACCGGCTGAAGATCGACCGGCTGCTCGACGAGCTCGGCGACGCGCGCTGGCAGGTGCGCGAGAACGCCGAACGCACGCTGATCGAGATCGGCAATCGCGCCAAGGACGCGATCCGTCAGCGCAGCCAGGACTACCAGGTGCTCGAGCAGCACATCCGCTGCCGCCGCGTGATCGACGCACTCGAGGCCAAGGGCGACGAACAGGAGAAGAAGGAGCTGGCCCTGCTGCGCGGTCTGGTGACGACGTCGCTCTACCTGCCGGCGGACCCGCGGTTGTCGCGTTCGCTGCGCAGCGCGCTGGGCCACACCGACTCGTCGATCGGCGACGGCGCCATCCGCGCCCTCGGCAAGCTCGGCACCGACGACGACTGCGACGCGGTGCTGCAGATGGTGACGTTCAAGAACGGCGTGCACCGCACCGCCAGCCTGTCGGCGCTGGGCCGCATGAACGCGCCGAAGGCGCTGGCCGCCTGCCGCACGCTGCTGCTCGGGCCTCTGCCCAGCGACGGGCCGCTGGCCGGCGTCGTGCTGACGCGCACCGAGGCGATGGCGATGCTGCGCGCGCTGCTGGCGCGCACCGACACTGGCGCCAACACGCTGCTCAACGAACTCGGCAAACACCCCGATCCGGTGCTGGCCGCCGCCGCGACGAAGCGTGTACCGCCGGGCACGGCGCGCACCGCGGCGAAGTTCACGATGCCCGATCGTTCGCAGCTCGCCGGCGAGTTCGGTGGCCTGCTCGGCGACTCGCTGCTGGCCCACGGCATGCTGCCCGTACTGCCGCTGGCCGAGCTGTCGTTCGCCGACTGCGACACGATCGACTTCCCGGCCCACGCCGCCGTCGAGGCCGAAGGCGTGCGCGTGTTCCTGAACCAGGGCAGCCTGATCCGCGGCGTCGTGCTCGGCATCGATCCGGAAGCGGTGCGCCTGCGTTCGGCGCGCTTCGGCGATCTGGTGCTACCGCGCAAGGACGTGCAGGGGATCGCGTTCGACCCGAAGCTCGACCGCCTGGTCGGCGGCTCGAGCGAACACGACCGCGTGCGCGACCACGAAGCGAAGTTCCGCGACGGCCAGCTGCTGCGCGCCGACGCGACGACGCTGGTGCTGCAGGACAAGGAAGGCAAACAGCAGTCGGTGCCGCTCGCCGAAGTGGCGGGCCTGCTGTTCACGAGGCCGCGCACCACCGAGCCCGACACGACGATCTACAACCGCCTCGACCTGACCAACGGCGAGCGCCTGATCGGCTTCCTCGGCTCGAACCACGGCGAAGGCACCGCCATCAGCGTGCCGCAGCTCGGCGCCGCCGTGGTGCCGTGGCGCGACGTGCTGCACGTCGAACTCGGCGTCGGCGGCGGTGCGTTGTGGGGCTTCACGCTGATCGCCGACTACAGCGACAACCGCGTCGTCGAGGTCGACGAGCAGGGCCGGCCGGTGTTCGTCATGGAAGAGGTGTTCGGCGCCTGGGATGCCGAGTGCCTCGACAACGGCAACCTGCTGCTGACCGAGTTCGCCGTCAGCCGCGTGCAGGAAGTCGACCGCAAGGGCAAGCAGATCTGGGTCTTCGACGACCTGAAGAACCCCTACGACGCCGACCGCCTGCCGAACGGCAACACGCTGATCGCCGACACCTTCGGCAGCCGCGTCATCGAGGTCGATCAGTCCGGCAAGATCGTGTGGTCGTTCGCCAAGGACATCCGGCCGTTCGACGTCGATCGCCTGCCGAACGGCAACACGCTGATCGCCGACGTGCTGAAGGACCGCATCCTCGAGATCAGCCCCGATGGCGAAGTCGTCTGGGAGCTGAAGGGCCTGCCGAACGCGCACGACGCCGACCGCCTGCCCAACGGCAACACGCTGGTCACGCTGCGCAACAAGGGCTCGGTGCTCGAGCTCGACCGCGACGGCAAGGTCGTCTGGGAACTGCAGGGCTTGAGCTCACCGAGCGACGCCGATCGCCTGCCGAACGGCAACACGATCGTCGCCGAGAACACGCGCGTGCGTGAGTTCGACCGCCGTGGCAACGAGGTCTGGAAGAAGGAGATGACCTGGGCCGTTGAGGTCAATCGCTATTAGAGGGCCGCGAGGGTGACGGGCCTCGAGCGCCCGGTAGGAGCCGACGGCCGCAACGGCCGCGGCTCAACGGCGACGGCGCCGGGTTCGATTCCAGGGGCGAGGACGACGCAATCGCCGCAGTGGGGGACCGTGGGATCGAGCCGACGACCGCAAGCGGTCGCGGCTCGATTGGGTGGGAGCCGGAATGGGTTACGGGGGTGAGGAGCGCACCGTAGAGCTTGGGGCTGCGTGTGTGGTGATCGCGCGTCGGGTCAGTCGCCGAAGGCGGCGCGCAGGGAGTCAGGGGGGCCTTGGGCGCGGATGTGGGCGCGCAGTCGTTCCATGAGCTCTGGTTGCTCGTCGAGTGCGGCGCGGCAGTAGGCGTAGATCGCGCGCTGCTGGTCGCTCGGCGACGAGCTCGCGGCGAGGTGGAGGGCCAGCCAGGGTTCGGCGGCGGCGGGGCCGCGCGACAGCAGCTCGAGCTCGCCGCGGCGCCAGGCGCGTTCGGCGAACGCGGCCTTGGCGGACGGCCAGTCGGTGGCGGCTGGAGCCAGTTCGTAGGCGGCGTCGAGCAGCGTGCGGGTGCGCTGCCATTCTTCGCGCACGGGTGTGCCGGCGGCGATGAGCGCGGCTTCGGCCGCGGGTGCGGCGAGATGGGCGCCGACCACGTCACCGGCGCCGAGGCGGAAGGTGACGAACTCGATCGGCCAAGCGGCGCGGAAGCCGAACCAGGCCAGGGTCAGCGAGGCCAGCACGGCCACGAGCAGGCCTTGGCGCACGCGACGGCCGCGCGCGGCGAACATGGCGCGGTAGCCAGGATCCGTCTGATGGCGGTGCATGCGCTGCACGCGTTCGTTCTCGTCGGGGTGCATCGACAGCAGCGACCGCAGCGCACTGTGCGGCTGTGGCATCGCGAGGCGCATCGCTTCGAGCAGCGCTTGCGAGCACGGGCCGGCGCCGAGCGCTTCGACCGACACTGCATCGGCCTCGAGCTCGAAGCGGCGCATCAGCTGTCGCACGGCGACCAGCGCCATGGCACCCGGCACCGCGGTCACGGCCACCAGCAGCCAGAGTTCGCTGCCGTGCACCATGCACAGCCGCACCGTCGCCAGGATCGCGACCGAGACCGACAGCACGAAGCCGGCGAGCAGCTGCGGATGACGCAAGCGCGCGTGACCGACCTCGTGCGCGACGACGCCGGCGAGCGCCACGCGATCGAGCGCGTGCACGAGGCCGTCGGTGATGCACAGGAAGCGGCCGATCGGCAGCGGCGCCACCAGCAGCGCGTTCAGCGAACGGCGCCCGGTCGGCAGCACGTAGACGCGATGCGGCGGGAAGCCGAGCTGCGCCGCGGTCGCGCGCAGTGCCTCGCCGACGCCCGGCGGGAAGTCGCCGTGCACGCCGAACCAGCGGCGGAACAGCTGCGGCAGCAGCAGCAGGGCCAGCACCAACAGCACGATGCCGGCGAGCACCATGCCGACCGATGTCGCCATGACGAACGCTTCGAGCTCTACGGCGCGCTGCAGCAACGCCAGCAGCGTGGCCAGCAGTGCGATGAGACCGAGCATGAGCACCGGCCAGCCGAGCCGTGCGCGCAGCTGCGGCACCAACTCGCGCAGGTGTGCCAGCACGCTCGCATCGACCGGCCCAGGCGCCGTCAGTTCGCGCATCTCGACGTGCAGCTGCGCCAGCGTCGCGACGGCGAGGCGCGGCAGTTCGGCGACGAACACCGGGGCGAAGCCGAGCACCAGCGCCAGTGCGCCGTCGTCGAACGCGACGCGATCGGCGAAGTCGCGGTAGCCACCGAGCAGGTCGAGCAGCAGCACGACGCCCGGCGACGCGAGCGCCGACCAAGCCAGCACCGCGCGCGGCGGCACCACTTCGGCGCGGCCCGACAGCAGTTCACGGCGCGCCCCGCGCAACGAGGCGATCGCCAGCAGCGTCGGCACGAACAGCAGCGACAGCTCGAACAGCACCGCCGGTGGCGTGCCGGTGCCCGGCAGC
>Ga0169931_10011648_pt1 | contig 12339 bp, 8 predicted proteins | sample Kivu_15m_20L_FD_129675 | JGI IMG/M metagenome (GOLD analysis project Ga0169931, IMG submission 129675) | Freshwater microbial communities from Lake Kivu, Western Province, Rwanda to study Microbial Dark Matter (Phase II) - Kivu_15m_20L... | ecosystem: Environmental > Aquatic > Freshwater > Lake ...
AAAATAGTTGAAAATACATTCCTCGACCAGAATACCTGCCCGAGGACTTCCCATACAAACTCTACCTAAAATAGTTGAAAATACATTCTACGAGACCAGAATACATTTTTCCTCGTCGAAAATACATTCCTCGTACATCCAAACAGCGGGTTAGTTCTTACAGTTAAATTTTCTCTGCGCGCGCAAAAATCCTCACGGATACTGTACGGGTATGTGTACATGTGTACAGTGTATGTACAGGTAGCTGACAACTGACAACAGGCTTCTTTCTCTCTTCTTTGTTTGTTGTACATACAATAAGGCACACAGATTTAGTCTGATGCCACAAATGCCCCATTCATCTCTAACTTGTTGCATGGAATGGTCCCGCAGATGTACCTACAATCAACATATCTACACCTTACCCGTACCACCTCAAGAATCGGCTGGAAAAAGTCTATTCGCCGCTGGAGCTCTCAATCATCTTCCTCTTCGAATCACCAGAAAAATGCTCTACCTACGAATCATGATCACCGGTATCGGTCGTTCGATAAAATTCTGATTGCAAATAGAGGAGAGATCGCATGTCGAGTTATCCGAACTGCTCGAAAACTTGGTATTAAGACAGTGGCAATATACAGTGAAGCTGATGGACAATCATCTCTTCATGCTTCCATGGCCGATGAAATGTATAAAATTGGATTGGGACCTTCACCTACACAATCCTATTTACGAGAGCAGGAGGTATGTCATACGGATAGGATATTCGTATACTTACTTTACTGGTGTAGTTGTAGATGAGTTTTCTATTATAATAATCATAAATCAGATTCTTGATATAGCGATAAAAAGTGGGGCTCAAGCGATACATCCTGGATACGGATTTCTTTCAGAGAATAGCCACTTTGCGTCACTTGTCTGTAATGCAGGTCTTACATTCATTGGTCCGCCGGCATCGGCTATTCAAGCTATGGGAAGTAAAGCTGAATCTAAAGCATTAATGATACAAGCAAATGTCCCTACCACACCCGGATATCACGGAGACAATCAAGATGCACACTTTTTACTAGAGAAAGCGAAAGATGTTGTAGGTTTCCCTCTTTTAATTAAAGCAACAAAAGGAGGTGGAGGGAAAGGAATGAGGATCGTTTTGAAGGACTCAGACTTTCTTCCTTCGCTCGAATCATGTCAACGCGAAAGTCTAGGAGCTTTTGGAGATACCCATGTCATACTAGAAAAGTACTTACAAAATCCGCGTCATATAGAAATACAGATCATGGCAGATAATTACAACAATGCTGTTTATTTGTATGAACGAGACTGCAGTCTACAAAGACGGCATCAAAAACTATTAGAAGAAGCTCCTGCGAGTGATTTACCAATAGACATACGTCGCACCATGGGTGAAATGGCCATCCAGGCAGCCAAGGCTGTGGGATATCATAATGCAGGGACAGTAGAATTTCTTTTCGATACACAAGCTTCCACGCCTACTTTTTACTTTTGTGAAATGAATACTCGATTACAGGTGGAACATCCTATTACTGAAATGATTACAGGTTTAGATTTAGTTGAATGGCAGCTACGTATAGCTTCCGGTGAACCATTACCCATTCGAAATCAAGCGGATATTCCCTGTGTAGGTCATGCCATGGAGGCACGGGTCTATGCTGAAAATCCTATCAAGAATTTTTTGCCCTCAACGGGTTATGTATGGCATCATCGTCCACCTGTATCACCGAATGTAGGAAGTAAAGGATCCGCTAGAGTCGATACCGGCATTCGTAGTCATCAAGACATTACTGTTTATTGTACGTAAAACGAATTCATATTTTTAGTTATTATCTCAAGATTCCTTCACGATTGACATCTCATCATCTTTGTCAATTCGCTATTTTTACATAGATGATCCAATGATTTCCAAGCTTATCGTACATGGAAACGACCGTGAGGCCTGTCGTAAAGAATTAATCAAGAATTTGAATCGATATCAAATAGCCGGTGTCTCCTCTAATATTCCCTTCCTCATTCAATGCGCAAGTATGTATCTTTTGCCTCATTACTTGTACAACATTTATGCATTACTTAATCTCATGCTTGTTGTCCGACTTATTTAGAACATCCCATGTTCCAACGAGCCGGTGCAATAAATACAGGGTTCCTCGAGTTACATGCAGACGAAATTCTACAAAAATGTCAGAAGAAATTAAACTCATTACAGCAATCTATATGCGCTCTTGTTGTCTTATTAGTGATAGAAAATAGAGTAAGTCGACAGGAAATGGAATCTTCTTTCTTTAAATATCCTTGGTCGAATTATTCAGGGTCTTGGCGTATTGGAGGCTTAGAAGGACGACATAAACGTACCTTACAACAATATACGCATCCGGATGAGGAAATAGAATGGACGAATCCAATCATGATGCTAGAATGTTCGAGTAATAGAGATGGTTCCTTCGATATAAGGACAATAGACAGTAGTCCATTTCCGGATATATCACCATCATCATCTCCTGCAACAGATACATCAAACGACAAGTCTACTACGAATGGTGAAGGACAATATCATCATTTACAGGGTTCGTTAACGGATATCTCCAACTACTCTGTATCTCCTTCCTATACTATGGAAGGTTCGTCAAAGAAGTTGGAGATACTTGTAGACTCATGCAAACGAGTTAAATATTCTGTGGCATGGAAAGAAGATATTGAAAAAGGAAAGATATCTGTTCATGTTTGGCCTGATGATGATGATGATGATAACAAGGATGAGGAAGATTCATTCTTTGGAATGGATTTCGATCATCCATTACCGGTAGGGTCATTTACTGCATCAAAGTACAATAAAGTCAAAACATCCTCGTCCAACGAATCATCCACAAGAAAGAACATTATTAAATCACCCATGCCTGGCCGCGTAACGAAAGTATATGTAAACCCTAATGATTCCGTTTCTATGAATCAAGTATTGATTGTTATTGAAGCCATGAAAATGGAACATAGTATAAAATCGCCCATGTCTGGAAGGATAAGTCAATTGAATACTTCTGTGGGTAGTGTGGTAAATGATGGAGATGTTGTTGCTATCGTAAAGGAGGAGGAGTAAACAATGAAAACGAAATATATGGAACCATTGTATCATAATTTTATCCATGGACTTGATTTACTGTATTGAATAGGTGAAAGAAGAAAGAAATTGAAATGTAACATATGTACCCTTAGTAAGGTGTTTTGTTTTATTATCATTATTATATAAATAAATGTATATATTTCCAACACCAATCAAAAAAGATATACTGAGATGTCTCCTCCTTCTCAAAGAGCTGTACCTCGTTCTAGATTTTGTCGTATTTCTGCAGTATGTGCATCATAATCTTTCGATATTTTTTGATTAAACAACATATTTTTCTTATTAATATGATTGACTTGTGTAGAAAGTGTATGCTTGACATGAGTCTTTTTCTTAATTGTTTTCTCATATCGTTCCTGTAAAGCCATGGAAACCCGTGATGCCCCCTCTCTTTCTTTTTCATATCTTGTCGCTCTTTCCTGTTTTGAGGTATAATAGGAATTGGAGATAGGAGTGTTATCAGCAGTAGCAGTAGCAGTAGCAGCAGAAGCGGATACGTGTTTTATAGCTTTAACATTATTTTGATAATTCCGAAATTGTCCTTCTGGATTATGATAATCTCTCGATGAGAATGAAGCGAGTGCAGCTTTTTCAGCCTTGACATGTGCTTTATAAAGACTTTCCGAAGCCATTTGAGTGAAGCTATTAATGTTGTTTGTGGTGGTAGTGTTGGATGATGATGATGATGAATCCATGGCTGCTGAATGAGTTGCAATTAATTTTGCATGAACATGTTGTCGTTCCATATTCTTCCGTGCTTTATCCTGTCTTTGTAAATCTCGTTTGAACCGATGTATACCCTCTTCACTACCTAATCTTTCTCCCTCACTGGTAACCTCCTTTAAATTCAATTGCTTGGCTTGATTGATTTTTAATTTGAGGTTATGTAATCTATTTTGGAATGAAGAAGTAGACGTTGCTGGTCTAGGGGGGTCTTGATCTAGATCTGGCCGCTGCTGATCATCCCATCGAGCCTCCTCCTGCTGGTCTTCTCCTCCTTCATTGAGAGGTTCCAAATAAGAAGGCTGCTCATAGACCTCTTGGATTTCATCATCATCTAAATCGATTTCCTCGGAATTCATTGTTATTTTATTACAGTGATTACACGACGAGCAGCCGACAGCCGGCAAATTGGCAGATTCAGTCATGTACATACATACATACATACATACATACATACATACATACATACGTGTACAGTAGACAGTATAAAGCACGTCTGTTTTTTGACCAGTTTTTTTGTTATCCTTTCATACGCAAATACGCAAGCACTTCCAAAGGTTACTGTGATTTATTGTGAAAACATCATCATCATAATCATCATCATCATCATCGTCGTCTACTGTAGTCAAGCATGTCATCGTCCGTCAATCATCATAGTCGTCATCGATCCTCTGCAGCATCAAAGAAACGATCCTCTTGTAAAAGTAACGAGGATGAAATGCCCATAAAGAAGGTCCATAACACCACTTGTTCTGCTGCTTCCTCAAACCAAACGGGGGAAGATGATGAAGGTATCATCTCCCCAATAAACATTCCGATTCGCATTCAGAAAAAAGAAATGGTATATACTCTCTACCCATCTCAACCCGTTTTACAAATCCATATTCCTTCTCATGTGATGGCTCCTGCCATTATTTTATATCCTTCCGAACAAGACGACTCCACCAGCAGTAGTTCTACTTCTACTCATACAAATGAAGATTTTATATCTAATTTACTTTTCCCTTTACCCTTGACTTCTTTTTTTGATTTCTGTTTTCGTAAACATGCTGTACATATTCAGTCCAATAATAACAATAATAATATTCATAGAATACAAGATTTTATCGATACATTTCTTTTTTCTTTACATGTACCAAAAATACTAGAGCATTCCAGTTCAGAAAATATATTTCTTTGGTTACGTTCACCTCAGACCGAGACAGTATCATCAGACAAACATTCTTCTTCTACTACGACTACGACGACGACTTCTCAGCAAACACCGCCGTTACAATCGGTAGAAATCTCAGATCCACATACTGCATACCTATTACATCAAGCAGGATCTCATGCTATTTATTGTAGAGCATCACCCACTTTGGAACAAACTATTGTACCATGCTTACTACAAGGTACAGGTTTAGGATGTGGACAATATGATCCCACCGGGGGAGACAAAGTGAATTGCTTAGGACGAGGAGAAGTGGAAATATTTATTGGAACCCAAGGACATATTACAGGATGGCATACCGATTTTCAAGAAAATTTTACAATACAATGTAGTGGTATCAAACGATGGACATTTAAACACGGTACAGTGAAGTATCCATTACGGGGTATAACACCTCATTATCATTCACCCGATACAGTAGAATCACAAATGAAAAGTGCTACATTATCCAATACTGATTTTACCTTTGGTTTACCCATACAAGATGTGAAATCATCATCATCATCATCATCTCGTGCCTATGGAGAGGAAATGCAAATTGTTATGAATCCTGGAGATGTACTCTACTTTCCAGCTGGAATGTGGCATACAGTAGAAACATTAGAACCGGGTATATCTATTAATGTTTCACTCATGGCCATGTCATATGCAAGTTTGATTTGTACATCGTTAGAACATGTGTTATTACGGAAGAATGAATGGAGAGAAACGGTGTGGAATCGTCCCATATTCAACAAACATGACAACAAGGATGGATCATCGATCGAATCTTCTATCCTAAACAAGGTAGATGATTTATTAGATGATCTATCTGAAGTCATTACACAATTTAACAGATACGGTGGCGGATCCGCAAGTATTGTACCACCATCACTTCGATATCCCATGATTCGTACTAAAGAATATGATATAAAAACAAAAAGTGAAAATGATGAATCATCCAACAGCCATGACGAGGATGATAAAATCGATGTGGAACAAGAAGAAGAAGACGACGACGACGACGATCAGGATTCAAATAAATCAAAAGAGAATATTATTATTTCAGTATCAAACTTTTCTTGTCCATCTAATCATTGGTCATGGAAAGCACCTTCATCCAATCATATTTTAGTACGAAATCCTTTAGCGTCGTTGATTTCATTCAAGGATATAAAATCATTTTACTCCACAGAGAATGACTCAACCTATCAACACCCCATGTATGTGTTGAATGTAAACTTTGCTGGAAATGATTCACATGAAAGTTTGATACGGGTGTTATTGGAAGATGATACGACCGATCAAAGTCTTAACTTGTGTTGTGAATGGGAATCGAAAAATTTACCCATTGATCCATCCTTTATTCCACCCCCATGTTTGATATACTACGGTTACTTAGTATGGATTGTTAAATAATAATACTTGAACTTATATAGCCTTTTACTATGTTTTGTTGTAGAATAGTATGTCTTCAGGTACTTTTCTTTTCATTATCAGAAACGAATTTCATCCCTTGATTACCCTCATGATGACAATTCTTCTACATCCTTCGTATGTTTATGTTCAATAGCGAAAAATAAACTGACTTTTCATTTGATATTCATGGCCTTTTTCTCGGCGATTACAGGTGTAAGAGGCAAATTTTTGTCTCCAATGACAACCTGTGTGATTGCAGATTCAGAGTTGGTTTTGTACTGATCCATGATGTGTTTCCAGTCCTTGTGATTTCCATCGTCAACTAAAATTGATTTCCAGGCTGCGACACTAGATTCCGTTGGACGTGCATTTGTATCTTTTTTCCCAGATACAATGTGTGGCATTTTGCCGTACCTGTTAAAGAATTCATAGAAGGTATAAAGAGCAAAGGCATCAGACAACTTGCATTCGAACACGCCTTGTCCAAAGGTTTATGACTTACCCATTCGCCAAGCTTTCCCCGGCTCCGAGCTTTGCGAAAAGCCCAAGACGATTTGTCTAGGAAAAAATGATGATGTGAGTTGTCGATTTTGGAATATAACTAAACATTTGACTGCATCAGTACACACCTGCGTAGCTTTCCATTCAGGACGATGATTCCCCATGCAACTGATATTCTCAGTAAACGATTCCCAAAGAAGATTGGTTCCAGATTTTGCCGTGACAGGAGTATACTTCACACAGCAAGGCGGCACCTCCGTTTCCGCAGTCGTTTGGACCCTACCAGAGGTTACTCCCCATTTCCAATTATCAGTATGCAACTTCAAGGCTTCATAGGCATCTTGTAATTTCGACTCTTCTTCGCCCAGCAACATGCATGCACGAGAAAACGCCTCTCCTCTCAAAACCCTCGACATGATAGACTTAATGCGATGATGGAGAATAGATCTAATTAAGTCATATGAAGCATCATCATCCATGATTGGCTGCATATGATAGAAAGGTTTATACGGCTGCATCCTGCTCAACTCGAAGGAAGGACTCATGCTGCTCTCCTCTTGTGGACGACTTTCTTTCTCATTTGAGTCGTTAACTTTTGGCTGCATCAACTTGCCTTTAGCACGTTTGTATTTCTTCACCTGCTGTTGAGTGCAAGCAACGATTTCAGAGGAAGGAACTTCAAACCATAAAGAGACATCGGCGCTAAAATCACCACAAGGTCCAAAAGCAAATTCACGAGCGATGAAAACGTCTTTGGGAGTAAATGGGTATCTCCTATCCCAAGGTGAGCGACGACCATTGTACTCTTCTAGCGATATTTCACGAACGACAGAACGAATCAGAACATCTACGTTTTCAAGCGCTTGAAATGCAACTTCGCTGTTAGGAACGAGAAGGAAGTATCGAGTTTGCAACTTAAACAGAGACATTAATGCATGAAAAATACTTGGAAGCAAACTGTGATGAGATATGATTCTTTACTTACTATCATGCACAATTTGTCAAACACAAGAAAGCGAGGGTTATAGATGTAGTTCCGGTGGACAGAACCATTTCCATATTCACCATTGTAACTCATGAGAACCGCGATACATGCACGTTGAAGTTCACTCAAGGACTTGATTTGTGGAGCACCAGGCTCTTTCTTCATAACGGCTGTAGTTGCAGACAAGGGAGCTTTAACACCCACATTTCTTGCCGTGCCACTAACAGAGTTCCTATCCGTTTCTAAGTTGCATACCAGTGCATATGTCTCCCACCATTCTGAACTGGTATACCCTGAAGACTTATTTCTCAGGTTCACATCCCTAAAACTACCGCTAGCATATCGCTCCTTCCAGAAGGGGTCATGTACTAGCGGGTTTACCTGATGCAAAGAAGCCATATTGCGATGATATTTCGCATCAATATGAAGAGTCGTTTCTGCATTTATCCCGGGTATTTCAGAATGTGGTAACCACGATGGCTGAGATCCCTCCACGCATGGATCATGAATATTCACACATCTCTGACCAAAGGGACTTTCGAATGAAGATGAGACATTTTCTTGAGAAGTTCAGAATATTTAGAGCATTAGCAAACAATTTCGTCACATGAATTTTCACGTACCAAGCACCTGTCGATACCCAAGATAAACAGGGATGAGTTCTATATTTATTAACATCGCTGATAAGCCCCGCTTTTTGAAGCTCATAGAGCCTAGTATACTTCAATTCTTCCTCGCCATGTGCGTAGTTACATTTATCACCGAATGGACAAGCTGTCCCATTCAAATAGTGAATGCAAAGTTCAGTTTTGACTTTGGCCTGCCTTTGAGGATCACCCTTCAAGTTCTGAGGAGCTACAGTACATGACAAAGGAGGACTTGAGGAGGAGTTACTGCCATTACTATTGATGGATAAGGCTTTTACTTTTGGAGGACTGAGAAGTGGCGGGAATGGAAGGTTGGAACAGTTATCACGGTCCTTCAACGACGTTTTATTCAAAACAATGGGAACGCAACAAATAATGTCAGCAGTCACATCATCTACCACTTTGACCCCATAGGCGTTTACGGCACTCGTTCGATGAGCAACATGCAAGTTAGTATCCAGTTGGTTGAACTGCTTGAAATGCAAGCGTGAAGGCGTTTCGCACATAGAGGGATCGTGGCAATCATCATGATGTATTTGATCAATCAAGTCAGGAACCATGTAGTCAAACAAGTCATCATGGATTACTTCAAAATCAGAGTTCTTATTTTCCCTTGGATGTTTCCATTCATCATGAAACTCCAGTGGTGTGAAATAGTATTCACCTTTTTGCAAGCTGCTGTCTTCATTACGGAATTGGACTCCGAGCTCAGTTCCGAATGAGGACGGCGTATGCAAGAAACTATGGGGAGACATGGACAGTGGAGTAGAAAGGAGAGATGGAATGGGAGATGGGTTATCAATAGACCTCTGATCACCGATCATAGTCTTCGTAGGAGTAGAAAATACCGTAGACGTTGCCAACTCTGAGCTGTTATGATCAAACTGGGTGCGACCGATCGTTGAGAGTTTCATTTTGCCTTGTTTACTATTACTTGAACTTGGACGAGGGATAAGCCTTAGAACAGGTACACGAGTTTTGCTGCTTTCTTCACCAGGACTAGAGGCGATAGGCTCAGTTTCATTCTTCAATGGAAACGGATTCCATGGCACAGTGTTGGTTGCTACAGTAATCGGATTAGCCACTTGCGTATCCGCCTATGAATGGACACATCCGAAAAGAAAGCAACAACAGTCAAATTAGACATTGCACCAAAAAGCATCGTTATGTATTCCAAAAGTGAGTGTAATTTCTTTTAGGTCCGTTTCCTTTCCTTGAGACAGAAAAGCGTCTTACAGGGTCGGTAGGCTTGTAGAAAGGATGCTGATATATTACTGTAAATGAGCATAAAAAGTTTGGATGCAGTGTGTCTACGGTGTTCGTACTAAGGCATTTAGGATTAGGTTGGCAGGTTGCATGCTGATCCAAGATTCCAACTCCATCATCTATTTTTCGGCTTTATATTCATATTTGGAGATATATTCTTGACGGTGCGACAAGGAGCAATGACAGGAAACGAGTCAAACGAAACGATTCTATTCATTCATGGTTGAGGCGTCGCAATGCACGAACTCCTATGCAAAAACGATCACATGGGTAATGATGATTTGCTTTTGGAGTGCTAAAGGATGATTATCCTCTTGTTGCGCTGCCATCATAAGACGACGATGAAAGTATGCCGCGGGTGCACTTGTTGTCGCGCGGTTCCTTTCAGACAGATTGTCGAATGAACACGATCGAAAAGTCTGGTGCGTACTGTGTAGTTCAAGGATGAATGGCAATACATGATCGAAAATGCCTGGTTTATACCCACGCTCACACTCTCACTGCCTTTTGTAACCTATAATTACGAATCATCAACAAACAAGAGGGAACCTACCTTATCACCGGAAGACTGATAGCTGTTGTAGCTGTAGACCGGCATATCCTGAGGACGTTGATCATGCGATTGCATTTCACAGCAAAATTCACAAAAAAGCGAGAGAGTGAGGTGAAATAATCTGAGTGCAGGATCCAGCTTTACTCGCTAGACATCAAGAGGACTGTTTTATTCCGCAATCGACGATGCAATATGCCAATATGCTATCCAATGCTAGCTATTGTACAGTATGCTGACGAGTGGAATGTGGAATCCTTTTGGTTGAACCGTAGGACTGGTACCTAACTACAGTATGTAGGCTACAGTAGGCCAAGGTTAGCATGCCGGTATGTAGATCGTACGTGCATGGAGCCGCGACAAAAACTGGGAATACTTACTACTTACATACTGTACAAGAATATGTACTGTACACCGTACACACAAATGCATGTATGTAGATTAAGTATTGGTATCATGCCTCTCCGTTCAAACGTTCAAACAACAAATGCTGATGTATCCCAGTATCGTATGCGTATGTATGAGTTCTGCCACGAAAAAATACATACGTCGATTACGTACAGTAGGAATACTCGTACTTGGGTTTTCGTGTTTTCGTTGTCCAGATAGATTTCTATTACCATATCCATGAAAAAAGGAGGACAAGTAACAATCACTTCATTATTCATATGCGGAGACCACGCAATATATTAGATTCCAAAGTATTTGATAGTATAAGGATATATTCTTGAAAGATTTACGTTCATCGCACATTAGCAAGTATGAGATTCTTCTCCTTCAAGAGATTGACTACGTGTAGAACAGGTTATGGATTGGAAATGGACGCCTACTACTAAAGAATGTGCTTTGGAAAGAGTATCCTTGATAAAATGAGTTTTGTTCGCAGCAAGGCAATGAACGCAGCAGGACCCTCGGTTCGAATGCACGGATACGGCATTCTCATTAAACTACCGTTGGAGAATGATTTATAAGCTGTCTTTGATGTACGTGAGTTAACCATGGTAATGAAGATACTTAGTATCTCTTGATACACACTATTATAAAGGAGATCAATGTAAAAAGATAAAATTATTACGCTAGTGTTTCTTCTTCGTTCGATAGATTATTCTCAATCGCCATGTTTGCCAATAGACGTTTGAGTCTGCTTTTGGGACTTGATTACAATTTAATTAAATAAAAAAATTTACGTTTTTTAAAAAAATGTGCGAACGTGCAAACGTAACGTTACTTGGTCGTGCTTTATAGCTTTATAAATCGTGCCTGACTGTGCTGTAAAATTAGTGTCGCTTTCCCGCGCGAACAAAATAGTGCGAAAGTTTAGTATGTTTATCTCTTTCACTGAAGCTTTAAATAAGCTCGATATAATCAAATGGTATAAATAACCCAATGTCAATTAGATAAAAGTTTAAAAGTGAGAGTCTATAGCTATAAATATCATTATCTCGATTCGACTAGATTCACATCTCCCAAATACAGTGAGTCGTGGATCATATGTAATTACTGTCCCCACATCACAACCAGATTAACAATACATAAGAGTTTTGGCGGGCATTTCCACTTATCCCTAAATCTCCAACACACCCCTTGATCCGTCTACTCTTCATTGGGATCATTTCCAAGTATATCATTAGTGAACTCACTGTAAGATAAGCCTTGCTTCGGCTTTGTAAATCCATCGGCCACCATCTCATCGGTGGGCTTGTATTCAAACACAATATTATTATCTTGTGTTATTTCCCTCATCCAGAATGCTCTAATTCGAACATGCTTCGACTTCGAACTAGATGGGGGTCCTCCAGCCTTCATTAGGTGGATAGTCGACTGATTATCTTGATAGATGATGGCTCCAGGGTCTTGATATCCAAACTCGGCCAAAAATCCCTTCAATTCTATCACATCCCCAACTATATCAGTTACAGCAACTAATTCTGCTTCGGTACTTGATTT
>Ga0169931_10011649_pt1 | contig 12339 bp, 12 predicted proteins | sample Kivu_15m_20L_FD_129675 | JGI IMG/M metagenome (GOLD analysis project Ga0169931, IMG submission 129675) | Freshwater microbial communities from Lake Kivu, Western Province, Rwanda to study Microbial Dark Matter (Phase II) - Kivu_15m_20L... | ecosystem: Environmental > Aquatic > Freshwater > Lake...
CGAGTTCATTGAGAAGTCGGAGCCGCCACAGCAGGCGCACGTCGGCGGGAAGGTAGCCGTTTTGGCGGTCACGCGCGGCCCGCCCCGCCCGACGGACGACCACCGGCGCCAACTCACGCGAGAGCTTGGGCAGAACAACCACGTACGTGACGGCGGGCGGCCAAGCCAGCTTCGCCCCGAGGAGCCGCACGCCACCACACACTCCGTCGACGGGCGTCGGCGCGGACGGGTCGTCGACGATGCCGATCGTGACGTGCCAGGGATCCGCGAAGAGCAGGCTAGACGCTACGCGCGGGTCACGCGCGCGAACAAGCTCGATCGCCGCGGCCCAGCGCACAAGGCTCGACTCGGGCTCGAGCGCGAGCAAGCGGGTCAGTCCAGCGCAGCGCCGCTCGACGTCGCGTTCAGCGTCCACGGCCGCGAACACCATCGGCGCGCCGGCCCGGTCTTTGGCTGCGAACAGGACGTTCTCGGGAATGTCGGCCCCCAAACGCAGCAGTGCGTCGAGCGCGAGCGTCGACACGCGCGACTTGTCGCCGAACTGGCCGAGAGCATCGCGCCGCAGAGCAGCCAGGAGCGCCTCCCTGCACTCGCTGCGACCGTGTTCGCCGGCGAGGAATACGCCCCCCTCAACGAGCTCGCACAACGGCGACGAGATCAACTCAGTCAGCCGACCAAGCGCGCTCGAGTGGGCATTCGAGCCGGGCGCGTCGTTGCGCAGCGTCTGGAGCACATCCGGAAGCGGCGCCTGCACTGGAACCTGCTCGCGCTGCAGCGGAAGTGAGAGCGCCGAAATCAGCGCGAGCAGCAGGGGTGCGGTAGACATGGCGCACCCAACGTCGTGCGGAACTCAGGGTTCACGCGACGGCTCGAGAACCGGACGCCCCCTGGCCAAGCGACTCGGCTGCTGCCATGCGACTGGGTTGACGCCGCCTGCGCCGAACAACACCCATGGGCATTCCGACAGCGCTCGCGAATCACAAGTCCACGGGCGTCAGACCAGTCGACTTCGCGATCTTCGCGAGCATGCGTGGACCGATTTCCTCGCGGTCGTGGAACGCAAACACGTAGTCAGGCCAGCCGACGCGGGCGAGCACCTTGTGGGACCCGGTCTGTCACTTCACGACCCAACCGAGGCGAAGGAGCGCCACCAAGACCCGCGGAGCACGAGTGCTCGGCCAGTCGGTCATGCCGCGGCGAACGTGATGCTGACCAGCGCCGCGCTGGACTCACCGTGATCGATGCGATCGGCGACGACGCGGAGCGCAAGCGCTTGAACTCTCGTGCGCGCTTCGTCAGCGGTCGCACCGTAAGCGAGCACCCCAGGCAACTCGGGGACCTCCGCAATCCAGCGGCCGTCGTCTTCGCGTTCGAGTTGGATCGAGAGTTTCACGCCGATTTCTCGTTCGATCCTAGGCCCGCCGGAGCGAAGCCGCAACGCCGGGAGACGAAGGTGCAGCCCGTCCACGACAACCGGGCGAGAAGCGCAACTCCGCCCGCTACACTCCCCCGCTTCCATGGCCAAGACACCTCTGATCCCGTTGGGACGCTCGCGCGACGCGTTCCTCGACGCGGGCAGTTTTGCGCGCAATCGCGAGGCCATGGCGGTGCACGACGCGCGGCTCGCCGAGCGGCGCGCGAAGATCGCGCTGGGCTGGGGCGAGGAGTATCGCTCGCGTGTTCACAAGAAGGGCAAGCTCACCGCGCGCGAGCGCGTCGAGCGCTTGAAGGACCCCGGCACGCGCGTGTTCGAGGTGCTCACCTTCGTCAACTACGAGCGCAAGTTCGGCAAGCTCGAATCTCCGGCGGCGGGCGTCGTCACCGCGTACGTGTGCGTCGCCGGCCGCTGGACGATGGTGATCGCCAACGACAACACCGTCGCCTCGGGTTCGTGGTGGCCGCTCAGCCCCGAGAAGATCGAACGCGCGCAGGAAATGGCGCTGCGGCTGCGTCTGCCGGTGATCTACCTCGTCGACTGCTCGGGGCTGTACTTGCCGGAGCAATCTGCGAGTTTCCCCGGCCGCAACGGCGCCGGCGCGATCTTCAAGATGAACAGCCGCCTCTCGGCCGCCGGCGTGCCGCAGATCGCGGGCGTGTTCGGCGACTGCATCGCGGGCGGCGGCTACATGCCGATCATCTCCGACCGCGTGTACATGACCGAGCAGGCGTACATGGTCATCGCGGGTGCGGCGCTGATCAAAGGCGCGAAGAGCCAGAAGCTTTCGAGCCTCGACATCGGCGGACCCGAAGTTCATGTGCACCAATCGGCTTGCGCCGACGTGCGCGTGCCCGACGACGAGACGGCGCTCGAGTTGATCCGGCGCGATGTCGAGCGTTTGCCGACGAGCGGCTGCGACTTCTACCGCCACGGCGCACAGGGCGCCGCTCCGCACCAACCCGCGCACGAGCTCGCGGGCCTGTTCCCCGCTGACCACCGCATCACCTACGACGTCGAAGAAGTTCTCGCGCGCGTGGTCGACCGCTCGCTCTTCTGGGAGCTGATGCCCGAACGGGGCCGCGAAATGATCGTCGGCGTCGCGCGCATCGACGGGCTGTACATGGGCTTCATCGCCAACCGCCAAGGCGTGATCGACGACCCCGAGCACCGAGGAAAGAAGAAGCCCTGCGGCATCCTCTACAAGGAAGGCATCGCGAAGATCAGCGCCTTCAGCCGCGCCTGCAACGACGACGGAATCCCGATCGTGTGGCTGCAAGACATCTCTGGGTTCGACATCGGCGTCGAAGCCGAGCGCTTGGGATTGCTCGGCTACGGCTCGAGCCTGATCTACACCAACAGCACGAACAGCACGCCGATGTTCACCGTGCTGCTGCGCAAGGCTTCCGGCGCGGGCTACTACGCGATGGCCGGCTTGCCGTACGAACCCGTGGTCCAACTCTCGACGCCGATCGCGCGGCAGAGCGTGATGGAAGGCCGCACGCTCGCCATCGCCGCTTTCAACACCAAGCTCGACGACGACTTCGAGATCCTCTCCAAGGATCCGACCGAGCGCGCGCAGATCGAAGCGGGCATGCGCGAGACCGAAGTGCGCATCGAAGGCGACATGTCGCCGTACAAGTCGGCGGCGCAGATGGACACCGACGAGATCGTGCAGCTGGGCGAGTTGCGCGCCTGGCTCGAGCTGTTCGCTCAGACGAGCTACCAATCGAGCGGCTCGCGCCGCATCAAGAACCCACGCATCTGGTCGCTGCACGACCTGGCTGCGCTTTCGGAGCTGCGCGGATGAGCACCCACCGCACCCTGATTTTGAGCGTCGTGCGCGAAGGCGAGCGCGTGAAGTTGTGCTGCCCGGGCGTCGGGACCTTCTCGCTCGCCCGGCGCGAGGGGCAAGTGCTGAGCGGCGGCGATACGGCCGGCGTTCTCACCACGCTCGGCGCCAGTTGCGCGCTGCTCGTCCCCGACGACGTCTCGGGCGTGATCGTCTCGGCTCCGCCCGAACGTGTGCTCGCGCCCACGCAGTTCGGCGCACTGCTGTACGAACTCGCTCCGCTCGCCGCCGGCGCCGCGGGAGGCGGCCAGGCCGCTTCCAACGCCTCGAAGGACGGAGCGCTGCTGTTCCGCGCACCTTCCGCTGGCCGTTTTTGGCAACGCAGCTCGCCGAGCGATCCCGCCCTGGCGGGCGTCGGCGACGTGCTCGAACCGGGCAAGCCTGTGGGCCTAATCGAAGTGATGAAGACCTTCACGCAGGTGAGCTACGCGACCGCGGGAGGATTGCCGCCGCGCGCCCGAGTGGTGCGCGTTCTCGTCCAGGACGGCGCGGAAGTCGCGGAACGCGCTCCTCTGTTCGAGCTCGAAGCCTGTTGAGGCGCGCGCCGGGCGACGCGAGCAACTTGACGCGGCCCCTGCGGGTCGCTCGACTCGACCACCTAACATGAAGTTCGACAAACGCATCCTCGTCACGGGCGGCACGGGCTTCGTCGGAATCAAGCTGCGCTCGGTGCTCGCGGCGCACGGCCACTGGGTCTCGATCGCGACGCGCTCACCGCAGGCGCATCGCGACGGTATCGCGGGCGTCGACTACGTGCCGTGGCTGCCCGACATGGCGAAGTACGACGCCGTGGTGAACCTCGCCGGGGCCAACATCTTCGGTCAGCGCTGGAGCGACGCCTTCAAGGCAGAGATCCGCGCAAGCCGTGTCGAGGGCACGAAGAAGCTCGTCGACGCGCTGGCCGCGTCGCCCAAGAAGCCCGCGGTGCTCGTCAACGCGTCCGCGATCGGGATCTACGGCGATCAAGGCGACCGCGTTCTGGACGAAAACGCGAAGCTCGCCAACGACTTCCTCGCCGAAGTCTGCAGCGCGTGGGAACGCGAGGCGCAACGCGCGGAGGATTCGGGCGTGCGCGTCGTGACCGTGCGGATCGGCGTCGTGCTCGGCCGCGGCGGCGGCGCGCTCGCCGCGATGCTCACGCCGTTCAAGCTCGGCCTGGGCGGACCGATCGGAAACGGACAAGCTTGGTTCAGTTGGATCCACATCCACGATCTCGCGGAGTTGATCCACGCCTGTATCGCGGATGGAAACGTGCGCGGCCCCGTCAACGCCGTCGCGCCGGGCGCGTGCACGAACAAGGTCTACACCAAGGCCCTGGGACGTGCGCTCAAGCGCCCGACGATCTTCCCGCTGCCGCCCTTTGCGCTGAAGCTCATGCTCGGCGAGGTCGCCGGCGTCATCACGGGCAGCCAGCGCTGTGAACCCGCCGTCGCGCAAAAGCTGGGGTTCAAGTTCAAGTACCCCGACATCGACTCGGCGCTCCAGCACATCCTCACCTGACGCGCCGTGGGCATCGTCGGGCTGGGCATGGATTTGGCGCAGATCGAGCGCCTGCGCGAGGTGCTCGAGCGCCGCGGAGAGCGCGCCTACGCCCGCCTCTTCACAGCGCAGGAGCGTGCGTACTGCGAGCGCCGCCCGCAGACGAAGTTCAACAGCTACGCCGGGCGTTTCGCCGTCAAGGAGGCGGTGATGAAGCTGCTCGGCACGGGTTGGACGCACGGCGTGCGCTGGGTCGACATCGAAGTCGTGCGCGAGCGCGGCAGCGCGCCCAAGGTCGTGCTCCACGGAGAGACAGCGCGCATCGCCGAGCGCCGCGGGATTGCGCGCATCCACGTCACCATCACGCACGACGCCGGCATCGCGGCGGCAGTGGCGGTGGGCGAAAGCGTCTAAAGCAGCGGAATTCGCAGGCGCCTGCATCCGCGCGCCATCCCTGCACGAACTCAGGGTGCAGGAAGAGCGCGCGCATGAACTCAGATCAACTCATCGTCCTGGGAGGACGAGATGTAGAGCAGGCAACCTTCCCGCGTGGACTGCACGGGGTGAATCGAGGCGTTCTGGCAGACCTGGAAGTCGCCAGCCTTGAGCTCCCGCTCGCCCACCCGCAGGTCGCCGGAGAGCACGAAGCACTCCTCGACTCCGCCGTGGCGGTGTGCGGGGTACGACGTGCCGGCGGCCATCCGCACCAGCATGGTCGCCGTGCGGCGCACGGGGTCGGCGGCGAGGCGCTTGACTTCGATGCCGTCGATGCCCGTCGACTCCCAGGCGCCGGCGTCCCCGGACACGGCGTACATCCCTGCTGAAAATCCAGCGGTCGACGCGCCCGTGGGCATCGCCGCCCCCCAGCGCCGCCAACTGCGGTCGAGCTTGCCAGGCGCCACCGAACCCGCTTCGCGCCCGCTCAGTTCCAGACCGTCGAGCAAACGCTCGCGAAGCGCGGGCGAAGGTTGCGGTGCGTCGGCGCTCGCCAGCGCTTCGAGCGCGAGCGCTTCGTCGGCGCGCGCGATGTCGAGCTCGGAAAGCTGCAACTCCGCCGCGCAGGTCGCGCAGGCTTCGACGTGCTCCCTGTAAGCCGTCGACTCATCGGCGGACAGACCGCCTACGACGTACAGCGCCGCGCTGTCGCGCCACACGCACGGCGAGTTCGACGCGGCGCCACCGCGGCTGTGCAAGTCGCCGTTCATGCCAAATCCTCCCAAGTCGCGAGCAATTCGCGCAGCTTCATCATTCCCAGCCGGATGCGTGTTTTGACGGTGCCAAGCGGTTCGCCCGTGCGTTCGGCGATCTGCGAGTGCGAGAGTTCCGCAAGGAAAGCGAGTTCGACCATCTGGCGCTGCGCCTGCGGCAGTTGCGCGATGGCGTCGCGGACGGAGTGGCAGCGCTCTTGCGCCGTGCGCGCCTCGACGGGATCACAACCGCAGGCGCAGTCGGGCAGGCTCTCGCCCAGTTGCTCGTCCCAAGCCTCGGTCCCGCGCGTCCGTGCTTCGCGACTGCGGCGGCGGTCCAGCGCGCGGCTGCGTGCGATCGTCAGCAGCCAAGTCGCGACTTCGCCGCGCGTCGAGTCGAAGCTGGCGGCGCGCTGCCAAACCTGCATGTAGACGTCGAGCAGCACCTCTTCGGCGACGTCGCGATCCGGCATGAGGCGGACGACGAGCGCAAACACGATGCGGTTCGTGCGGTCGTACAGACGCGCCATGGCCTGCTGGTCGCCCGCCGCGATGGCGACGACGTCGGCGCGCAACTCGCGGTCGCGCTCGGCCCGCGCCGAATGCGGCGAGGGGCCGCGCAAGGCGGTGGATAAGACGTCCATGGGAGCGAGGGCCTGTGTACGAGCCTACGACGGCCGACGGGCGGCTGGATCTCGGGGAATCGGAGAAAAGAGATTCCAGCGCTGCAGACCGGCCCGGCGCCGGAAATCGGCGCCAGCGGCCAATCCGCGGCCCCGGCACGCGGCGTAGTCCCGCTCGACCGCACTCCGCTGGAGCGGAACCGAGCGAGTCCAAGCCTTCTCCGACACGAATTCTCTACTCCGCCATGAAAGCCAGTCTGCACATCACGTTGGGCGCCGCGGCGCTCGCGTCCCTGGGAGCGTTCGCGAACGCTTCCAAGCCCTCGAGCCACCGAGAGGCGCCGCTGATCACCGAGATGCCCAAGGTCGACGCGACCGACTTCTACATGTTCACCAGCTACGAAGCCGGTCGCTCCGACTTCGTGACGCTGATCGCCAACTACCAGCCGCTGCAGGATCCCTACGGCGGTCCGAACTACTTCACGATGGATCCCGAAGCGCGCTACGAGATCCACGTGGACCGCAACGGCGACGCGCTGCCGGACATGACCTTCCGCTTCCGCTTCCAGAACAAGCTGCGCGACATCGCGCTGCCGATCGGACCGGCGGGCAACCAGAAGATGGTGTCGGTGCCGCTGCGCAACGTCGCGCCGATCACCGCGCAGAACGACAGCGGCCTCAACGAGACGGAGAGCTACACGCTCGAGCTCGTGCAGGGGAGCAGCGTCGTCAAGCTGAAGAACGCGGCCGATGGTGAGTCCAGCTTCCGCAAGCCCTACGACAACGTCGGCACGAAGACCTTCCCGAGCTACGAGGCCTACGCCGCGGCGCACGTCTACAACGTCGCGTTGCCCGGCGGCCACACGGCGCGCATGTTCGTCGGACAGCGCAAGGATCCGTTCGTCGTCAACCTCGGCGAGGCCTTCGACCTCGTGAACCTCAACCCGCTCGGCCCGGTCAACGGCGAAGAGGACAAACTCGCGGACGCCAACGTCACCTCGTTGATCCTCGAGATCCCCAAGGCGTTCCTCGTGGCGCCGAACCAGCCGATCATCGGCGCCTGGACGAGCGCGAGCTTGCCGCGCAAGCGCACGCTCAAGGGCGTTCCGACCTTCGAAGCTCCGACCCAGGAGTTCGGCGACTTCGTGCAGGTCTCGCGCCTCTCGAGCCCGCTCGTCAACGAGCTGGTGATCGGCCTCAAGGACAAGAACCGCTTCAACGCCTCGAAGCCCGCCGATGACGCGCAGTTCGCCGACTACGTCACGCACCCGACGCTTCCCGCGCTGCTGCAGGTGCTGTTCGGCGTGCAGGCGCCGACGCTGTTCCCGCGCGCCGACCTCGTGCAGGTGTTCATCACCGGCGTGCCCGGCCTGACCGCCAACGGCTCCTTCGGCGAGATGCTGCGCCTCAACACGAGCATCGCGCCGACGCCCAAGGCCCAGCAGTCGAACCTTGGCGTGCTCGGCGGCGACCTCGCGGGTTATCCCAACGGCCGGCGCCTGGGCGACGACGTGATCGACATGTCGCTCCGCGTGGTGATGGGCGTGTTGCTGAGCCCGGCGGACGCTCCGGCCGGACAACTCCCCTACACCGACGGGGCCTTCGTCGACGCGAGCTTCTTCGACGACACGTTCCCCTACGTCCGCACGCCGCTGCCCGGCGCGCTGTAGTCGACTCGATTCCCACACCGCGCGCCGTCTCCGTCCCCGCCATGATCCGGGGACGGCGCGCGGTCCTGCACTCCCTCTTTCGCCCCGCCGCACACCTCATCGCTCGATCGCCATGCGCACGTTCCTCGCCTCCGCCGCCGCCGCTCTGCTCGCGCTCCCGCTCGTCGCTCACGACTTTTGGATCGAGCCCGAGAGTTTCCGCCCGCAACCAAACACCACGCTCAAGGTCGGGTTGAAGGTCGGCGACTTCGCGATCGGCGACGACGTCCCGCGCGCCGACGTCCGCATCCTCGACTTCTCGCTGCGCGGCAAAGAGCAACGCACGGCCATCGTCGGCCGAGACGGCGGCTTGCCCGCCGGGCTCGTGCGCCCCGCGGCCCCCGGCCTGTTCGTGCTCGGCTACCGCAGCACTCCGTCGTTCGTCGAGCTCGAGGCCGCGAAGTTCGAGGAGTACCTGCGCGAGAAGGGCCTCGAACACGTCATCTCGTCCCGCGCCGAGCGCGGCGAATCGCACACCAAGGCGCGCGAGCTGTACTCGCGCTGCGCAAAGTCCATTGTCCAGGTCGGTGAAGGCGGACCCCAGGAGTTCGCTGCCATGCTCGACTACCCGCTCGAGATTCTTCCCGAACGCAACCCCTGCGACTTGTTCGCGCAGGAGAGCACTCCCGCCTCACTTCCCGTGCGAGTGTTCTTGAACGGCAAGCCGCTCGGGGGCGCGCTCCTGGGCGCCATGGAGCTGCGCGCCGACGCGGCCCAGCGCAAGCCTCAGACGCCGATCCTCGCGCGCACCGACGGCGAAGGGCGCGCGAACATCGAGCTGCCGCGCGCCGGTCGTTGGATGCTCGCCGTGGTGCACATGGAGCGCGCGAAGGACCCTGACAAAGCCGACTGGGAGAGCCTGTGGGCGTCGCTCACCTTCGAAACCGCTGCGCGGCCTGCGACCACGCCCGCCGTGCGCTAACGCGTCTCGCGAAAGCCGAGCAACACGAGCACGCACGGCCCGCCCGCGATCACGGCCAACCCAAGTTCTTCGCACAGTTTCAGCGCGGCCGGGCTCTCCGCGCCCGGCTGCATCCACAGACGACGGATGCCTTTGTCCGCCGCATCCCGCACGATCCGCTCCGTGATCGGCGGCGGCGTGATGATGCTCAGCGCCTCGACGCTGTTCGGCAGGTCGCGAACCGAGCGCACGCAGGCCACACCTTCGATCGCGCTCTCGCTGGGATGCACGCAGTGCACCGTGCGGCCGCGCTGCAGGTAGGAGCGCAGCACCTTGTTGCCGTACTTCTCGCGGTTCGTCGAGGCCCCGACGACGGCGAAAACTTGGCTGGAGAGGAACTCCTGGATCAAGCGCTGCGTGTCCATGGCGAGCGAGCTTGAAACTCGCTGCGTCACGCCGCAAGAGTCACTCTCGCACGGCGGTTGCGCCGCTACGATCTCGCGACGCGGCCGAGCTGGTCGTCGACGAGCCATGAAACGCGAAGACAAGGCCGCCCGCATCGGAGCGCTGCTCGACGAGCTCTACCCCGAACCGCCCGTGCCGCTCGACCACGTCGACGCCTACACGCTGCTGCTGGCGGTGCTGCTCTCGGCGCAGTGCACGGATGTTCGCGTCAACCAAACCACTCCAGCGCTGTTCGCGCGTGCGAAAACGCCGCAGGCGATGGTGAAGCTCTCCGCCGACGAGATCCGCGAGATCATCAAGCCCTGCGGGCTCTCTCCGGCGAAGTCGAAAGCCATCCGCGGCCTGTCGGAGATCCTGCTGGCGCGCCACGGCGGAGCAGTTCCGCGCACGTTCGAGGAACTCGAGCAATTACCGGGCGTAGGCCACAAGACGGCCAGCGTCGTGATGAGCCACGCGTTCGGCGTTCCGGCCTTTCCGGTCGACACGCACATCCACCGGCTCGCCGCACGCTGGGCGCTGTCGGACGGATCGAGCGTCGAAAAGACCGAGCGCGACCTCAAGGCGCTGTTTGCGCCGGAGACCTGGAATCGCCGCCACCTGCAGATCATCTTTTTTGGCCGCGAGCACTGCCCGGCGCGTGCACACGACCTCACGCTGTGCCCGATCTGCTCGTGGGCCGCGCCCAAGACGCGCGCTGCGCTCGAGAAGCGCCACGGAACGGGCAAGGACCTGCGCGCGAAGCAGCGCGCATCGGGGCGCGCCAAGCGCTAGAACACTGCGCATGGACAAGCAGCAGTTCGTGAAGCTCTCCGATGCGTGCCTCGCGCGCGTCGCCGATTGGCTCGAGCCTTTTGACCCCGACGAGCTCGACTACGCGACCAGCGACGGCGTCGTCACGCTCGTGTTCCCGGGCAACGTGCGCTACGTGCTCAACCGCCAGTCCGCGACGAACCAAATGTGGTTCGCCGCCGGCGCCCGCGCCTGGCACTACAACTGGGACCAGGCGCGCCAGGCGTGGTTCGACGACCGCGACGGCCACGCGCTGTACGAGCGCATCGCGCAGGTCGTCGGCGACAAGCTCAAACGCTCGGTTTCTGCGCCATGACCCAACAACTCACGCTGCACCGCCTCGAGGGCTTCTACTGGGTCGCGAAGACCGGCGGCTATGCGCGAGCCGCGCGCGCCTTCCCCTATCCGATCACGCAGCCCGCGGTGCACCAGCAGGTCTCCAAGCTCGAGGCCGAACTCGGCGTCGAACTCTTCGAGCGCGTCGGCAAGGACCAGATGCAGCTCACGGCCGCAGGCCAGCGCCTCTACCGTTTCGTCGGCCCGTTCTTCGATTCGCTGCCGAGCGTCGTGCGCGCCGTGCAGGCCGGCGACTACGGCGGGAGCCTGGTGATCCACGCCGCGCCGCTGTTCATCAAGCACATGATGCCGCGCTGGATCCAGCGCCTCGCCAAGGCGCGCAAGGACCTGCGCGTTGAACTCGTCGAAGCGCTCTCGACCAACCTCTCCAAGCTGCGCGACGGTTCAGCCGACCTGCTGGTGGACTACCTGCCCGAGTGGCCGAGCGACATCGCGACCATGCGCGTCGGCACACTGCGCGCCTTCGTCGTGCTGCCGTCCAAGCACCCACTCGCTCGCAAATCGCGCCTCTCGCTCGCGCAGCTCAAGGACGAGACCTTCATCAGCTACCCGCCGGGCGGCGTCGCGCACGAGATGCAACTGCGCGCCCTCGACGCCCACGACGTAGCGCCGCGCACGATGCTCTCGGCCTCCTCCGCCGAGTCGATCCTCGCCTTCGTCGAAGCCGAACTCGGCTTCTCGCTGCTCCCCTGGCTCGACGCCGACGGCCCCAAGCGCCCGGGCGTGACCGCCCTCCCGCTCGGCTCCCCCACCGTCGAGTTCCCCGTCATGGCCGCCTGGCGCAAGGACACGCCCGACAACCCGCTGCTCGACGCCGCGCTCGAAACGGCGCCCAAGCCGTAGCGGCGCTGATAGGAGCCATCTGACGACGCCGATCGTCCTGTTTTCGCGGTTCCGCGGAGCGTGGCCTTTGGACTCGTAGTTTCCGCGGTTCACGCCACAGCGCGCAACACAGCATCCGAGCGCGGCGCTCCGAGCTCGGGAACGATTCCGCCCTCGCCGTCTGCGCCGCTGTTGCGCACGCCGCCGCTGCCGGCAGTCCCGGGCTACTGCACGTTCAGCACCGTCTGAGTGCTCGACGAGTAGTTGGGCGCAAAGCTGAACCCATTGCCGATGCTCGTGCCGTTGACGGTCGCGAACGATCCGTTGCGCGATGCATGCGCCACAATCGCAAACCCGCCCGGCGGAGCCGAAGTCGGCTGGAACCCGTTGATGAGCTGGATGTTCAGCGTCCCACCCAGCGTCGCAGCACCGCTCACCGTGAGCCGGTCGAACTGCGTGCCCTGAGTAGTTCCGCCAATCTCGACGTTCATCACGCCGCTCGCGCCCTGAGTGTACGTGCCAGTGATCGTCAGCGTGCCCGCGCCACCGACGCCGAGCTCGAGCGTGCCGTTGTTAGTCACGTTGCCGGTGATCGCACCGAAGCCGCGCAGCGTGCCTTGAGAGATCGGAAGTCCATTGCTCGCAGTCACGGAACCGCCTTGCAGCGAGAGCGCGGCGCCGACGGTCGTCTGCGAGTACGACACCCAACTCGTCGCGCCG
>Ga0169931_10011651_pt1 | contig 12339 bp, 14 predicted proteins | sample Kivu_15m_20L_FD_129675 | JGI IMG/M metagenome (GOLD analysis project Ga0169931, IMG submission 129675) | Freshwater microbial communities from Lake Kivu, Western Province, Rwanda to study Microbial Dark Matter (Phase II) - Kivu_15m_20L... | ecosystem: Environmental > Aquatic > Freshwater > Lake...
TCATGTATTGGAGGATATTTATTTGATATCGGATGGGATAATAAAGGATGAGAACATAGATTTTGTGATAAATACATTTTCAAATAAATCGAGTGATGATAAGATAAATGAGAATTTGGAGACGATATTTACGAAGGAATTGACAGTGAGGGAATGTATTGATAAGTATTATAGTGATAAATTTTTATTTTCATTTTTGATCCATGAGCATTATTTGTATAATTTGGGAGGAGCTAAGGTGAAGAATGAGGATAAGTTGAGATTTTTGAGTGAGATATCCAAGAATTTGGCGGATAATGATGTGGTGCAGAATTTGATATTTGAGAAGCAGTTATGGGATTTGAATATTAATTCTGCGTTGTTGACTAATGCGAATACAAATTTTTTGCATAGGGAGATAATGGAAGTGAATAAGAATCCAAAGTTTGAGTTTAATAGGAGGAAATATACAACATTATTAAATAAGGTATCATTATATTTTACGAATAGGAAGGTGATAAATCAGATATTGCATAAGTATGGGAATAATAATGGAGATGCATTTTATTTTTCGGAGTTTTTGTGTGATTCATTAAAGAGAATTGATAAGAAAAATTTGGAGCAAGATATGGAGAAGTATATTTTGCCGATTTTGAAGGAGATGGATATGACAAGTGAAGATGTGGATTTAATATTAAGATTGAATAAGTTGGAGGAGGATGATATAAAGAAGATTTATACGACGAAGTATAAGAATTATATAAAAAGTGCATTTAGTGATTATTGAACGTATTTGGACATATCAACTTTTGGGAAACATTTTGTGCAATTATAACTGTCTTTGTCTATGCATTTGCAATTAGCTTCAGCAACAACTTCTTCTCCATTTATTTGACAGACTGCTGGGTTATATGAGGCAATCCAGTCTTCACTTTCTTCTTGGCATTGTTGAAGTTGTTTATAATATTCATAATTTCCGGCATATACATCTTTGGCGTTCATTTCGGTATTGATTTCGAGACCTTCAATTAATTCATTTTTGGCGAAATTTTGTTTCATTTTTTCGCCACATTCTTTTGTATATTTTTCTTTTCCTAAATACCAATCCATATTACCGCAGCATTTGAAATCACCATTTGGATTTCTACCTTGATATTGATAAACTTCAAATGATTCTTTTTGATTTTGAAGATATAGACATAATATAATAAAGAGGAGAAGAATTATGATTATTATTAGTAAATGTTTCATATACTAATAATTGATATTATTTATTTTGAAATAAAGTTCTCTTGAATACTGGCATAATAATCTTTTGCATCCTTAAAAGCAGGTGGAACACTGCCAGGACATTTTTGATTATACCCTTTTGGTCCTAAATACCAATCTATATTTCCACAACAAGCGGGACATCCGGTTTTATTTTTATCAATTTGGCACATTGGACCGGTTCCTTCTTTAGACCAGGCACAACCATCATTTGATTTGAATGGACACATTGGAGAGTAACCTCCATAAGTTTTAAATGGTTCTTTATTTTTTTTGGTGATAAGGCATAAAATTATGACTATTAAGATAACTATTACTACTAATAGTATAATGTTGTCAGACATAAATTATATAATATTTTATTTTTTTTTGAAAAAGCCACCTTTATGGATAACAATTGTTTCAGTATTGTAATTGCTATTTGTGTATCCACCTTTATTTGATAAGTAAACAATTAAGATAATTATTCCAATAATTATAATAAAAGCGATAACAGCGCCAATGGTTGATGTTCTTGTTGAGACAACTGTTCCGGGAGTTGTTGTAATAACGGTTGGAGATGAATAGACTGGATAGAAAACTGGTCTGGAACGTGTTCTGGTGATAATAGTGGTGGATTGTTTTTTATTAGCGAATTCTTCTTTTTTATGGATGGCAAATAGGAAAGAAATAATTATAAGTAAGAGAAATATAAAAAGATAGAGAGAATAATTATGTTTCATAATTATAAAGAATAAAATATTTTGGATTAAATGGAACAACTTCCAGAACAAGACTCGATTGGGTTACTAAAATCTTCTTTATTTTTATTTCTCATAATTTTCAAAACAAAAAATATAAGAACTATGACAACGATTGCTGCAAATATTAACATGCAGATTTTATTTAAATCCATATTGCTTTTCATTATAATTTATAAAATATTTTTTATTTATAAAAATGGGCATTGACCTCTACAAGGACAATTTCTCATTGCATATGGACAATTTCCTCTAAATGGACAAAAACCTTTATTTCTGCAAGGGCATAAATAAGGTTCTTTTACTTTTGTAATTTCGTTAAATATAAAAAATAATACGAATAAAACTATTATCAACAAAATAAAGTGGATAATTTGCATATATTTTTAAAAGAAAATAAATTATTTAAATTGTGGAACTGGTTGACTTGCATTACATTTTACATTATAAGACTGTCTATCATCTCCATTTGAGTTCTGACAATCAGGAGCATCTCTTAATACAGTTGGTCCTAAAGGACATTTAGAAGGAGTATATAATTGTTGGGTTAATCTTCTTTGAACTGTCGCTGCATTTTGAACTTGCCATTGGGGACCAGGAATTGGTGCTACAATATTGCAAGGATTTTTAGTGTATCCAGAGCAAAGAGGAACACATCCATCTCTTCCTAAAAGACAATGTTCATTATCGGCGTTTTCACTGACTGGTGCATATTTCATATAACTGGGAGGAAAACTGGCGCCTAATGGGAAATCGGTTTCGTGAAACATGTTATCTTGAACACCTGGATATCTGGAAATATTAATTTCATCTTGTTGAATTGGATATTGAACTCTTTTCATTATTTTATATATATAAAATAATTATTCTAAATTTATTTGAAAATACCAGTATATAATAAAACAACTATAATAACAAATACAGCTAAAATAGGTGGGAATATTTCAACATAAGACATTGAATGAATATCATTAGTTGTAGTTTCAGCAACATAATTTTTAAAATTCTTTCCAAATTTATTTAATCCAGGAAAAATCAATCTAAATAGTAAAAGTGAAACATAAATAACTAAAAATGGAACAATAAAAAATTTAACAAATCCATTCATATTTGGTGCAATATTATGCAACAAAAATGCGGTTCCCAAACCAAACAAAATAGCTAATATATATGATAAAGTCATTCCTGCATCGAACATTATATATATTATATAAATAAAAAAATTATGAAATGTAAGTTGTTTCATGATTTGAATTAGGAAACTGATTTGATAGAAGTTTTGTAATATTATCATTTAAAATTTTTATTTGTTGGATTAGTTCTGAAAGTTTTTTGTTATTTTCTTCTAATGGTGTTAATTCATCTAAAGCAATTGCTAGATCATCCATAGAAATACGTTTTTTCTTATTCGACATATTATATCAATCTTCAAAAAATGCTTTTAATATGGTTTCTGCTGAAATTCTTTTAGATGGATCAATAATTAATAAGTTGCAACATAATGTGTAAATTTTAAGAAAATTTTTATTTTCAATATATTTTTCAGTAATTTCATAAATTAATTCATTAATTTCTTTTTGGTTTTTTAATCTTTCTTTTAAAATTTCTGGGTTATTGCAACTAAAAAAAGAAGGTGTTTTATTATAATTTAATAAAGACATTAAAAAAACACCTAATCCCCACATATCAGTAGCAGCTTCTATTTTATATCCTTTTTCATCTGAATTTAATTCTCTTAAATTTTCAGGTGCTCTATACCATATTGTTCCAATTTCATTAACAATTTCATTTCTAAAATAAGAATTAGTCAAATCACATAAATAAGCATTCCCAGAATTATCAAATAATATATTTGTCGGTTTTATATCTCCATGAATTATATTCTTATTATGCATATAAGTTAATGTCCTAATTAAACATTCAATTGTTTTCAAAATTTCTTGTGAGGTAAAAATTCTATTAGAAAAAGTATGTAGTTTTTGAAGAATAATAAAATTATTTTTAGCATCTTCTTGAGTAGAATACATTTTTGGTAAGAATGGACAATCTTTTAAAATTTGATAAAAACGAAATTCTCTTTTTGCTTCGTTAGGAAATAGGTGAATTTTTAAAACAAATTTATTTAGATTTTCATCTTCAATATTATAAACTACTCCAAATGTTCCCTCACCAATTCTTTCTCTAATAAAATATTTATTTTCTGAAGAAATAATTATTTGATCTTTTTCTAATTCAACAAAATCAATGTAATCTTTAATAATTTTTATATAAACTGATAAATTTAATGTTGATAATAATCCAGACCATATTTGAATTTTATTATCAACTTTCATTAATTTTTTTAAAATAAAATTATCAAATAATTGTTCTTCTTTATATTCATTTTCCATTTTGAATATAAATAACAAAATATTTTTAATTTGAAAAAACAATACTTCCAATTCCACTCATGATTCTAAAAACATTCACATTATGAGCCCATACAGTTACATCATATTCTATATCTGTATTAACTACTTGTCTAAGTGCTAATTGTAATTGTGCTCGATTAATTCTACTAAAATTACAGGTTCCACTTGGTTGAAATTCTTCCGGATTTAATCCAAATGAATATATATAAATTCCTTCATCAGGTGAATTAGTATGATATTTAAATGCTTCCATAGAATTGAAAAATATAGAATCTCTAAAATCGAATCTATCATTTGAATTCAATAAAAGTTTTCCATAATATAAAATATTTTTTTCATCAATATCAAATTGATTTGTATTTTCACTAAATTGTTGTTCAACACCTGGCAGACAAGGATCAATATTATTATCAAAAAATTCTATTTCCTGTTTAAAATTATTTGCATTTTTTACAAAACTAACATCATATAATGATTTGAAATACAAACAATTAGTATAATTATTCCATTGATTAACAATATAAACATCTGTTCTTTTCGTAGTAAATATTAATTCCTTTACTGGTTGTTGTATCTTAAGTTCTAATACTTGTGGTCCATCTACTCCACCAAAAAGTTGCTGTTGAACTTGTGTTATTAAATATTCATGACTAGTCTGTGCAAATCTTCTCCTTTCATCTTCATCCAAATAAATGTAATTAACATATATATAACTATTTTGGTCCCATACTCCAGGTGCCTGAGTTCCATTAACAAATTTCCAGAAATAAGTTAATGGTCCATATCCTTCAGCTTCTAGAGTGTTTACTAATTCTGCTGCAGTTACTTCTGGTAGTCCAGCTGCTTGAATCGCGTTAAATAATTGTATATCAAAATTAGGAATACCAGCAGTTGGACCACCACCAGATCTTCCATATTCATATAATATTTCAGGATTAAGCCCATACCACATAGTGAACCATTGATTTAATGGACGAAATTCAACATTAATATAAATATCTGTGTATTGCAGGGCTATTAATGGTAATGCTAAGCCTGGATTTACACAGAATGCAAAAAATAATGGAATATATAATCTTCTCCCAGAAATTGTTGGACGAGTGCTAGGAGAATAATTTCCATAATATTTAACTGGAAATTGCATTTGCCATATATTACCAGTAATTTCATCATAAGCTCTTCTTTTACTTCTATCAATAGTTAATTGAGCCCATACATTTAACCATTCAGAATAATGTTTATCAATTAGAACTCCATTACAAAGCAGCTCTACACTTGCAATTATATTTTGTCCTAGATTTTCGATCCATTGAAATTTTTCAGCACTTGTGGAATAAATACTAGGAATATCAATTACAACGTATGAATCATGAATTAAATCTGCATTTCTATTAATTTTAACTGTTAATTTATTTGCTTGAGTTGTAGAAAAAGTTGGTAAGACACGATAATATTGAGGGATATATTCCATTGAAAAATTAGTGTGACGACGATAAATGTTTTTAAAGAAGGTTATTTGTGGATTTCCTGTCAAATATAAATCTTGAGCCCCATAGGCAACTAATTGCATTAAACCACCTGCCATCTTCTAATATATTAAGTTAATTTATTTTTAATTTCTAATAATAAATAATGTTGGATGAAAATTCAAATGGTTTCCAACAATTTTTATTAAAAATTTCTTCTGCTTTCCAGAATTTAGTTGAATTATTTAATGAACAAGGAATCATGGCTCTTGGAGCAGTCGGAATATTACTATTAATTATTGTTTTATCCATTATATTATTAAAAGTATCATCTCAGCCATTTGTGGCGATAGAAAAAGGTTGTGTTACTAAATATGAGAATAATGTTCCAGGAATGTTATTTGGAACTGTATGTTTACTATTTTCATTTATTATTTTAGGAATATTTTTGTTTATAAAAGAGATTTCAGTTGAATTTAGTGGAATAATAATTGGATTTGTTGCTCTAATGTTTTTTTCAATTTTGATTATGTTAATTATTGTTTATATGAAAAAAGATAGTAAAGTTGAAGGATTCGCCGGAGGAATGGAAACTGGTATTTGTGAACAGAATGGTCAAATGGGATTATTCGTTGATGGAGTTTGTATGACACCTGGAGTAACTGAAGCAAAAGTTTGTAAACAACGATTAGAAAAATGCAATAAACAAAGTGAAGAAGAGGAAAAAGAAAATGAAGGAAAGACTGCAGGAGAAATTGCAAAAGAAAAATGTGACTGTGAAGATGAACCTTTTGTTAGTAGAGGTGATAGAGATGGTAATGGAGTAGCAGATATAGGAATTTGTGAATATGAACAGGATAATCAAAAATTATTTGGATATTCTCATCCAGCATTTGGTAAAAAATGTGTTGATGCTGATAAGATGAGTAAGATTTTGAAGAAGAAACCTAAATATGCAAAACTAATTTCAAAACCGATTGGTGGATTTACATTTAATCCATACCAATCCACACAATGTTTTGGTTTTCCAAAAGATGATTTATTAAATTATGATCTAAAATGTAAGGATCAATTTGGGGATGATTATGGTGTAATGGCAATTGAAGGTTTTGGATGTCCAGAGAATGATAGTAGAGCTTTATGTGAATTAAATTATCAAATGGGAAAAAAATTAGAACCAAATTCAACTAAATGTGTTCCAATCGGCAGTGATATGAATAATGTATGTAATACAAAACATAAACGTGAAAAGAAAACTAAATATCAAAAAATCGGTTATAAAACAATTGAATTCTCTGGATGTCCTTCCGGTTTTCAACGCGCTATCTGTGATGGCAATTATTATGATGGAAAACAATTATTTAAAAATACTACAGAACCATTTGATCAATCGTTCAATCCAAATAGAATATGTCAAGAATCATTCAGTCCATTATCTTTTGCTGAAAGAATAATAACCGAGAATTGTAATCCAGGTTATGTAAGAGCACAATGTTATGTCCCTAAGCAAGAACCTTCAACTTCCTCACAACAGAACTAGGTGTGCAATGATCTTTTAATAAACGTTTTTTTTCCTCAATGGAATATTGAACGATTCTTTTGAAATTAGACTGCAATAATTCAATAATGAAATTATATGTATCATATAATTGAATATCATTCTTCGCTCCCGCAATCAATACTTTTCCAGTTCCAAAAACAGCGACTGAAATTCTTCTACAATCTCCATCACCATTACCATTTTTCTTTTTAGCACTAAATTTACATCTCTTCTTCTGACAAACACATACACCATTTTTAATAGTTTGATTACTATTCCACATAAAATAAATTTTTACTCCTTGATATACTCTTGGATCATAACTACAAAATAATTTATAAGTATCACGATTTCTTATGAGAATATCATATAACTTATGATTATCAACAAAAAAACCACAAAAGAAATTACTATTAATCATAACAACTTCATAATTTACAACAGCAGCTTCATCAACTTTACCTTCTTCAAATATATCGGGCATTTTTTTCATTTCATCTAAGAGTAAATTAGTAGCAATTAATCCATCATCATCATTTTTTGATCCAGTGCAGGTTATTCTACCGTTCGTAAAAATCATTAAATTGATTAATTTATCTTGTCTGATCTTCACAGAAATACAAATTGAATTATAAAAGTTATTATTTGCCTTACTGTTTTTAACAATAATTCCTTCTTCTGATTCATCGGCCTTAGTATAATTAATTGATTTTATCACAGAGCCAATACCTTTTCTTTCTCCATCATCATTAAAAGTATTATATTTCTTTAACATTTCTTCAATTTTAAAACACATTTTTTTAATATTATATGGTTGATTAATGTAACAACAAGCAGTTTTTACTGAAATATTTAAATTTCCAGCCGGTGGTAACTCAAAATTTGAATCATTTCTTTTTTCAAGAATAGATAGGAGGATATCTTCTGCTTCTTTGATTGAATCAAGATCGATTCCTTGAGGTGTTGGAAATTCAGTTATAATTTTTGACATATGTCTCTCATTTATAATAGTGATAGGAAAATTTTAAATCAATTTTTTTTCATATTTTTTCAATCAATTAGTAAAAATAGCTTAAAAGATTTAGAGATAATAAATATAAAAAGATGACTGGCAATATTATGGAATGCAAGACTGTCCAGACTACTGTTTTTAAAACTTTAGTCGAGGCTCTCAAGGACATTCTCACTGATGTCAATATTGAATTCCATAAGGGAAATCATGATGCAGAGAATGAAGAGGATCAGGGATTTATTAAGATTGTAGCAATGGATTCAAGTCAGACTATTTTGGTGCATTTAAGATTGGAGGGAGGACGTTTTGAGTATTATAATTGTAAGAAGAGATTGATTGTTGGAGTAAGCATGATGTATTTTCACAAATTGATTAAGACTATTTCAAATAATAATGATTGTTTAACAATGTATATTGCTGACAATGATATCAATAAGTTAGGAATTAAGATAGATAATAGTGATAAGAATAGTGTGACACATTATAAGTTGAATTTGATGGATATCAAGTATGAGGAAGTGAATATTCCTCCACAGAAATTTGAGAATACTATTGTGATGCCGAGTGATGATTTTCAGAAGATTTGTAAGGATATGAGTAATTTGGCTGATTTGATTGAGATCAAGAATGTTGGAAATAAGTTGATATTTTCATGTAAAGGAGATTTTGCCGAACAGGATACAGTATGTTCTGAGCATGGAGGATTAACGTTTGATAAGAATAATGCGCAGTATGAGGTAATTCAGGGATATTACAATTTGAGACATTTGGTATTATTTACAAAGTGCACTCATTTGAGCAATAATGTTGAAATTTTTATGAAGAATGATTTTCCGTTGATTATACAGTATAAGGTGGGAAGTTTGGGTTATTTGAAATTGGCATTGGCGCCGAAGATTAAGTAAAATTGATATTTATTTTTTTGTGTAAAAAATAGATAATTTTTTTAAGATAAATCTTATGATTAAAATAATAAAATCGGTTGATGAATTAAATGGATTGGAGATAGATTTTGCTGGAGTTATACCTTTTTCATTTCATGAGGGAGAACTATATTTTTTGTTTGGTAGAGAGGCGAAGGACAATAAGAAGGAGGATAGAGCATTATGGAGTGATTTTGGTGGGACTATTAGAAAAGAGAAAGAAAAGAATTTTGAGGGATTGGTTCGTGAATTCTGGGAAGAGACAAATGGATTATTTGGAACGGTTGAGGGAATTAGAAGTTATGTTAATGAGAATTTTAGTAAATTATTAGTTATTCATTGTGATAAATATAATGGAGCAATTTTATTTTTACCGATGGAGTATGAAAAGAAATACGAAAGAATGTTTCACACACAGAATATATTGTATAAACATGTTTTGGACACTAAAAAAGAAATTCAGAGAGCTAGAAGTAGGGGATTGTTAGAAAAGGATTTAATTCAATGGTATTCAATGAATGAAATAATGAAACAGAAGAAAAAATTTAGAAAATGTAATCACGATATCATTGATTTTATGAACGAAACTTTTAATCCTAGTTTGTAACAAACTCATCCTTATTCTCAATATGAGCTTTAAATTGAGTGGTTGATGGGTGAAGATTTTCAATACGTTCAGTTAATTGCGCTGGATCATTTTTATCAGAATTTCTTTGTAGAATTTTTACGATGACGTTATTTATTTTTGGACTATAACTGATACCATTAATATTAAACATATCATTTGGATTTTTTGTTAAACATTCACCAACACAAGATGCAGATAATTCATACCAAGCTTTTTCAGCAACATTTTTCGCGATTTTAAATGACCAATAACCACCATCGATATTACTTTCATCCTCCCATTGTGGGAAAATATCTTTTCTCATGAAAAAGAACATTCCTTTAATAAATGAATTAAAATTATTAAATAAACCAACAAAATCCTCAACAGTATTGACTTCAGCTACTTTAACATAAGTATCCTTCGTCCAATTAGGTTCATCTAAAGAATGATACCATAATACCCATGGAGTATTGAGAGGGTTAGATTTAATTCCGGAGGTGGCCATTATTAAAAGTAATGAGAAATACTTTTAAGTAATTTTAACTTATACTTGAGTTAATTCTTCAGTAGTTGAGATTTCAAGAATTCTTCCAATTGCAGCTTTAATATTTGCTTCATTCAAATTAGGCATATCGTCACTTAAACTACCAATATTTCCAATCTTCTTTGATATAAAATCTAATGTAATAAAATCAGATGGTTCAGAAGGCTCAAATGGTTGATGGGGTTCATAAGGAGCATAAGGCTCATAAGGACTCGGTCCTATACCACAATTAACCGGGTTAAACTGTGGAACAGATTTACCAGTTGATGTAGATAAAATATATTTTTCAATTTCTTGATAATTACCTAGAATATTTTCATTAAATTTTGAAATAAGATTTCCATTTTTGAAGTATTTTTGAAGATTTTTAATTTTTAAAATTGTTTCATCTGCTGGAAGAGATGATGCGATTTGTTCTAAAATTTTAAATACGGAGTTTTCATAAACTCTTGTAATATCTAGTTCTATTTCTCTTATAGTATTGGCGGTATCATTTGTTTTAGATGCTCTTTCAAAACAAACAATTGCAAATTTTAAAGATTTATCAGCATATGTTAAAAAAACATCTAAAATACAAGGATCATCATATTTTCCTAAATAGGTTATAATAAATTCTCTCATTAGATCTAGTTCATCTTTTGTAATTGTTAAATTCTCATATGTGAAATATTCATATAATATAAAACTATGAACTAATGCTCGTCTGCATCTAGTTAAATCAGCAAAAAATTGCATTTGACTTTTAGTAGTATTTTTGTCATCATTCATTTTAAGTTCACAAACAGCTCTAAAAAGGGCATTGACTGCTGAGCATATTTCTCCACTAGCCATTAATATAATAATATATTATATTTTTGATAAAAAAATTTAGTCGACTTCTGTTTCAGTCTCAGTAAGTTCAAGAAGCATTTTAATTTTACTCTCAATTCTATCTTGATTTTCAACAATACTAGTATCAGATATTTTGGCATAATAACTAAAACTTGGTTCTGATGGTTCAAAAGGAGAGAATGGTTCAAATGGACTGAATGGAGAATCACCAATGATATTAATTAATTCTCCTTGATTATTCATTGCTAAATAATTTTCTTCTAAAAATATATCTAATCCAGCTTTTACAAAATTGGTGGTTGTTGGAATAGGATAAAAAGGATCATTATGAGATTTATCTTTATATTCTTGGGTTACTTTTTCTTGACCTTTTCTAATATAGTTATTGACATTATCTAATATATTTTTTGGATTAATATTTTTTATAAAAAGATTTTTTATTTTTTCATCACTTTCATTTCTCATATTTACTAAATCTTCATAAGCTTTATTTATTGAATGTCCATTTAAAATACTTGTTGATTCTTTATAAAAATTAAATTCAGGTGATTGATATATATAATATAAAATTGCAATAGTATAAGAAGCTGGATCATTGGATATTTTGCTTAGGTTGTCAATTATGGGAACTAATTTATTTAATGATCCAGATTTAATAGCATCTAATAAAGAAGGTAATTCAGATAATTCTGATTGGACTAAACTAACTTGAATTATACTTGGAACAATTACATTTAAATTATTAGCAAGAGATGGAATATCACTATATGACTCGACTAAAATATAATAATTTTCATCTGCATTTGTATTGAGATAAGCAAGAATTCCAAGAATAAATAATTTAAGGAATTTATTTTTAACAAAATCTTTATCGATTGAATAATGAGAAATAGTGGTTGATATTTTAACATTAGAACCCATCAGTGAAAGAAGTAAATTTTTGTTGAAATTTATATATTTCATAAGAAATTCAATATTTTGGGTATTAGTATTAAGTTGATTTTCTAATTTGCA
>Ga0169931_10011653_pt1 | contig 12338 bp, 12 predicted proteins | sample Kivu_15m_20L_FD_129675 | JGI IMG/M metagenome (GOLD analysis project Ga0169931, IMG submission 129675) | Freshwater microbial communities from Lake Kivu, Western Province, Rwanda to study Microbial Dark Matter (Phase II) - Kivu_15m_20L... | ecosystem: Environmental > Aquatic > Freshwater > Lake...
ATCAGTCGCCGATACTGCACAGGAACAAGCATCGCATGCGTGGCCCGATATCGCTGAGAAAGGCTCAAAAACTCACGCGCATCAAACTTCCTCATCAACACGACGGTTCCGCCACGGACCAGGGCAGGTATCAGGCTGACAAGAGTGGTGTTGGAATAGAGCGGCGTCGAGACGATCGTAACAGCGTCGGGTCCGTATCCGAGCGCCTCCGCACGGCGGACGTGGCCCCAACGCATCCTGTGAGGCTGCACTATGCCCTTCGGAGTTCCAGTCGTCCCTGATGAGTAGATGATGTTGAATGGCTGCTCAGGATCGATCGCCACCGGTGCGGGGGCGCCACCTGACGGCGCCAGCCAGGACAAAAACGATCCTTCGCCGGCGCCATTCATGCAGATGCGCTTGGCTGAAGGCTGTGGTGAAGCCCCGTCCAGAGCCACCAGTATGCTATCGTCAGCGAAGACAAGCGTGGCGGCACAGTCAATAATCATCGCCGCCAGCTGATCGGCCGTTGAGGAAGGAGCCAATGGACAGGCTGCCGCACCAATGCGCAGAGCTCCGATGAAAGCAGCCAGGTACTCGGTGGATGCAACCGCACAGATAGCCACTGTCCCATGAGTGGCGACCCCATCGCGCTGCATGGCTGAGGCGGCCCGGTTCACCAACTCGTCGAGTTCGCCAAACGTCGTCGTGCGTCCGGCGTCAACGACGGCGGGAAACTCCGGGCGCTCCGATGCGTACGCCCGAATGAGGTCGGACATAGTCGCAAAATCACGACAGAGCAGCTCCGCGGAACTTATCATCACGTCTTCCCTGAGTTCTACAGCCCCTTAAACACGGGCGGCCGACGCTCATGGAAAGCAGCCCGCCCCTCGGAAAAGTCCGCGCTGTCGAAGCAACGATCGATGGCCGCCTGCGCTTGCATCCTCAGAGCCGGGTCGAATGCCGCTCGGCTGGCAAGTTTGGCTGCTGCGTATGTGAGCCGGGCGGTCGTACGATGCTGTTCGATGAAGGCCCTCACAGTTGGCTCCAGCTGATCGGGTGGGACCACGGAGTTCACATAACCCACGCGCGCCGCCTCAGCGGCTGAGAACTGACGCGCCGTGGCGAGCATCTCGAGGGCGACCCCACGCCCGACGATTGACTGGAGACGGATCAGGTTATCCAGCTCATAGCCAAGTCCGAGGCGCCCGGCTGGAACACCAAATCGTGCGTCAGTTGAACAGATACGGATGTCGCACGCACTTGAGATGACTATGCCGCCGCCGATGCAGAAGCCCCGTATCATGGCTATGACAGGAACCGGAGCGTCCAGAAGTGACTGAGTTGCTGACGTGACAGACGCCGTGAAGCTCAGATTTGTCTCAGCGTTGCAACGCTGAAGGTCAAACTCCGCGATATCAGCGCCGGAAATGAATGCTCGGTCGCCCGCGCCCTTCAGAACGAGGGCGCGAACCCCCTCAGTCAGCAGTGATGCGACAGCCTCGGGAAGAGCGTCCCACATACCCCGCCTGACTGCGTTGAGGCGCTCTGGCTGATTAAAGGTAATCCAGCCGATATCCCCATCCAGTTGAGCCAGAAGGCGGCCCTCTGCAAATTCCTTCACTCTGTCTACTCCGTCTAAGCCGCACTTAACGTTACGTGATGGCCAGCGTATTGATCCAGCCCGACCTGCATAGCGATCCACAGGGTTCCTGTCGCGCCCTGAGGTCACGACAGACATCACCCGGGCTCCTGAGCTGCGTTGACCGTACTGGGACGTGTATGTACGACTACCTCTCGGACCGTCCTTTTCCCAAGGACTGTCTGCCGGTTACGCGAGGGTAGGGTCATCGCTTTCCGGCCTTCTAGGTCAGGTCACGGCAGGCCGTGCCATGCGCCCCGGAGTGCGGACGTGTTCGGGTTTGGTAGAGTTGCTTCTCGATATCCCGCAGATCCGCTCTGTCCTTTTCCCGCCGTCCGGGATACGCCATGAAACGCGATACGGCTCCCGGACTCACCAGCGACCTTGGAGTCCTGCTCTTTGCTGCAGAGGAACTCTCCCAGGGACGACAGGTTGCTCTTGTTACGATCGTCGGACTCGATGGTCCTTTCTCGCGGCCGATCGGCGCTCAGCTTGCTGTTGCAGCCGACCGTCGGTTCGTGGGCAGCATCTCAGGTGGGTGCCTCGAAAAAGCTCTCACCGAAGAGTGCCAGCTGGCGCTACAGGCAGGAGCAAACCGCCGGGTACGCTATGGACGCGGCTCGCCCTATCTTGACGTCCGTCTGCCCTGCGGAGGCGGCATCGATCTGTTCATTGATATCTGTCCAAACGAGGCGGCATTGCACCGCGCCATCGAGGCCGCCCGTCAGCGCCAGCCGTTTATCATGGCTTTCAGGCAGGATACGGATAACTCCGCATTGAGTGTGATTGATCATCACAGCGCTGTGGAAGGCGTTCACTTCCAGCGTCGTTTCGAACCCAGGCTCAGGCTGATACTCGCCGGACGCGGATGGGAAATTGTGGCGATGAGCGAACTGGCGCAGATGCTTGATATCGAGATCATTGTCGCCAGCCAGGAACCTGCGACGCTCGACTTCTGCAGGCCATACGCCGATCAGCTTCTTACCCTGACGGTACCGGCTCATCCGCCTTCACTTCCGCTGGACAGCTATTCAGCGCTGGCGTGTCTGTTCCACGAGCATGAATGGGAGGCGCCCATACTGCTTGACGCTCTGCGTAGCGAAGCATTTTATGTTGGTGCGCTCGGCTCGCGACAGACACATGCGCGCCGGATTGAAACGCTACGTGAACTGGGGGCAGGTTCCGATGATATCGCGCGACTGAAAGGCCCAATTGGACTGTTTGCATCCCGTGATCCGCGCTCAGTCGCCCTGTCTGCGCTTGCCGAGATTATGATGCTGTATGGACAAAGGCAGCCAGCCCCATGACAGCTCTTACTCAGAAGACCGCCATCGTTATGGTTGCTTCGGGCCTTTCCAGACGGTTTGGCCGCCACGATAAACTCATGGCCGACCTTGGCGGCCTGCCGCTTGTGGAACATGCAGCCAGCGCTGTTTCACGTATCGACGCTTTGGCCCGTATCGCGGTCTGTCCGTTCAACCGACCCGCGATCGGTGAACAGCTTAGCGATCGCTTTGTGGTTGCAGTGAACAAGAAGCCCAAAGAGGGCCTTGGACATTCAATCGCGCTGGGAGCGCAGATTGCGATGCAGTTCAAGCCCGACGCAATCATGATTTGCATGGGCGACATGCCCTTTATTGAGACATGGCTGCTGGAGAGCATGATCATACGCTTGAGTCAGACAGATGCAGATATCATACATGCCGGAGGGCAGGGACACCCTCATCCTCCATCGCTATTCGCTCGCAGCTGTTTCAGCACTCTGGCCGAACTGTCAGGCGATGAAGGGGCAAGACCTCTCATGCAGGCGCCGGGGCTCCGCATCGAATGCCTGTCTGCTCCCAAGCCGCTGCTTCTCGATGTCGACACCCGGGAGGATCTCAGTCTGGCGCGCCGTCAACTCGTCGTCCGTACGAAGTGTTATCAACAGACCCTGCCGGTTCAGCCAGCTGACACGGCCCTTACGGCTACGCCTACGCCACCGGCGCCTGTCACGAGCCGGCTCTGGCTGAACGCTCGCGCACCTTAACTTCGCCCCAGAGCTCTTCCTGCTGCTCCAAAGAGAGCGCGGCAAACAGCTGCCCCCTTTCAGCGGCTAACGCCTCCATGCCCTGAAACCGCCTTACGAACTTCTGGTTAGCCAGGCGAAGCGCCACCTCAGGATCAACAGAGAGCTTCCGGCAGAGATTTGCAACCACGAACAGAATGTCCCCAAGCTCCTCCTGGATATGATCCTGATCCTGATGCGGAGCGCCAAGGGCCTCCTGAAGCTCACCAACTTCTTCCGCAAGCTTAGCCAGGACTTGCTCCGGTCCAGGCCAGTCAAATCCGACCCGTCCGGCACGCTTGGTGAGTTTCTCCGCGCGCATAAGCGCCGGCAGCCCAAGGGCGACCCCATCCAGCGCGCTCACCGCACGCGCGGCAGACTTCCGCGCCCGCTCGGCCTCTTTCATCGTCTCCCAGGCCGACGCCTGACCCGATGCGCTGTCAATCTTGGCCTCGCCAAACACGTGCGGGTGCCGTGAAACCATTTTTCCAACGAGATCTCTGACAACATCATCGATATCGAAATGGCCGTCTTCCTCGGCCATGCGGGCATGAAAGACGGACTGGAACAGGAGATCGCCCAATTCCTCTCTGAGCCCGGCCATATCGCCGCGGTCAATAGCGTCGGCTACCTCATAGGCCTCCTCAATTGTGTAGGGCGCAATCGTCTCGAAGGTCTGCTCGATATCCCAGGGACAGCCCGTTCCCGGGGTCCTTAGGCGGGCCATCAGCGTAACGAGGTCACGCCATGGGTCGCCCCCCGAGGGGAGGGCGCCCCCGGCGCCGGTTGGGCCGTACGGGCCGACCGGATCTTTCTTTTCAGCCGCCATCCCCGCCACACCTCATAGCATAAGTCGCATAATCAACATTATGGGCAATTATAGTTGTAACAGAATCAATTAGGTATGAATTTCCAGTTCCAGACCGTCGAATGCCGGCTCGACCCCCGCCGGTAGCTCGCCGCGCAGCTTCCGATAGTCCAGATCAACATGGAGATTGGTCAGGACGGCCCGCCTGGGCCTCAGGCGCTCGATCCACGCAAGCGCCTCGTCAACAGATGCATGGGTAGGGTGACGCCGGTATCGCAGCGCATCGACCACCAGCGTATCAAGACCCTCAAGCAGACCCAGCGTCTCCTCCGGTAAGCGCACGACATCGTTGCAGTATGCAAACCGTCCAATCCGGAACCCAAGCGACGGAACGCCCCCATGGTCTTGCGCAAGGGGCAGAACGCTCATGCCTCCGCCTGCCCCCTCGACCGTAAGGCGGCGTCCGGGCGTCAGGCTGACACGTTTGTCCAGGATTGCCGGATAGGCTCCGGCGCCATCGAAGCAATAGTCAAAGCGCGCACCGATGATGGCTGCCGTCGGCTGGTCCATATACATCGGTATCCGGCTCTGGTTCCGCAGTACCAGCGCACGCAGATCGTCAATCCCATGGCACTGATCAGCGTGCTCATGGCTCATCAGAACCGCATCGAGCCGTTCAATACGCGCCGCCAGCAACTGTTCGCGCATGTCGGGGGATGTATCCACAAGGACAAGGGTTGGTTCGGCTCGGCCGGCAGACCACCACCTCAGGAGAATCGAACAGCGAAGTCGGCGGTTCCGCGGCTCTGAGGGATCACACACTCCCCAGTCATTGCCGATCCGGGGGACGCCGCCCGAAGACCCGCAGCCAAGAATTCTGACCTGCAGTTTTCCGGGGACCTCCATCAGCGCACTCTCTTAAAGAGCTGAAGAGCGTTGTGTGTCGTAATCTGCGCGGCCTCCTCGAACGTCAACCCCCGAGACTGGGCGAAGGCGCGGCATACATCGACAAGGAACGCTGGCTCATTGCGACGACCACGGTGAGGTATTGGCGCAAGATAGGGACAGTCGGTTTCGAGGATGATCCGATTGAGCGGCACCAGGGACATCACCGCCCTGACATTGTGAGCGGTTTTAAAGGAGAGAATTCCTGAAATCGAGAAGAAGGCGTCGAGATCCATCGCCCTGCGGGCGAGACGCTCTCCTGATGTATAGCAATGCATGAGAACTGGGAACGCGCCGCGGGCATACTCACGCTCAAGTATATCGCCGGTCAGATCGTCCGCCTCCCGGGTATGCACAACCAGGGGCAGTTGCGTCTGGCGTGAAGCGCTGATGTGCTCAACAAAGCAACGCTCCTGCAAAGGCAGGTCGCTATAGCCATAATGCTGATCAAGACCGGTCTCGCCAATCGCACATGTTTTGCGATCAAACGTCTCCGCCGCAAGAATATCTGCGGTCAGATCGCCATAGTCTTTAGCATAATGAGGATGAACGCCAACGCTGCACCAGATGTCATCGTGAGCAGCAGCGATAGCCTTTACAGAAGGATACCGATCAAGACGGTCGCATATGGACAAAAACCGACTGACCCCTGCGGTCCGCGCTCGTATGAGGACGTCCTCAAGATCGCCGGCGAACTGCTCTGCATGGAGGTTCACGTGCGTATCAAACAGCATCGACCTACTCCGGCCTGCTCAGCAACAGAGGCGCTGCAAGCGAAAGCGCGGCCGCAATGGTTTGGGCCCTGTCTTGATTCAACGCGCGGGCTTCAGCCTCCAGACGACCAACCTGAAGGGCGACATCGGCCCAGGCACCCGCAGTGATGGCGTCTGTCGCATTGCGAGCCCCCTTTTCCAGCCCCATTCGGATGGCATTGACGGTTGCAGCAAATGTGGCGTCACTCTTGCTGCTTAAACTAAGAGCCGCCTGAAGCGCGCGTCCATCCCCGGCCGCAAGCTGGCGAAGAGCGTCTTCTCCGGCAGCAGCAGCAGCCAGCGTTTCGTCTCCATCCAGCTGCGCGGCGCGCCCGGGTCGCCCAGGCGACAGACGCATCAGCCTCTCAGCGTCGACACCCTCCCTCCCTGACAGAGCAAGGGCCGCCCGCGTTTCTGCCTCACTCAGCACAGACAGCCGGACCTCATGGCATCTGCTGCGGATTGTCGGCAGCACCAATTGCTCGCCATGCGACACGAGGAAAATAACAGATCGCGCTGGCGGCTCCTCGAGGGTCTTCAGGATCGCATTGAGGCCAAAGCGATTGAGCTCATCCAGCGCATCGATGATCGCTACGCGCCAGCCGCCCATCGCCGGTCTCAGCGAAAAGAAATCTGACAACGCACGAACAGTCTCCGCTGGAATCTCTGCCTTGACCTTGCCGCTGTCGTCGACGGGACGACGTATAAGGCGCAAATCAGGGTGGCTGCCGGCCAGAACGAGCTGACCAACGCGGGATGCGGACGTGGCTCCTAGAGCCTCCGCACCGCCCCCCAGAAGGTGTAATGCGAACTGAAGGGCCAGTCGCGACTTGCCGATGCCGCGTGGGCCACGCAGCAACCAGCCATGATGCAGACGCCCGGAGTCGGCAGACCGGAGAAACTCCCGCTTTGCGGCCTCATGGCCGTACACGGGACCGAGTTCAGAGGTCTCCGGCAGCATCAGATCAGTCCGGACAGGCGGTTGTGTATAGCTTGCATCGCCACATCGGCAAGCGCATCAGCGGTGAGCGAGGCATCCAGCACAACACAACGCGAGGGATTTGCTTCCGCAATCTGCAGAAATCCGCGATGTACCGCTTCATGGTAGCTGACAAGACGCGATTCGATTGCATCCGGAGCGCCAGCCCTCATCCGCATCCGTTCACGAGCGAAGGAAACAGGCAGGTCGAGCACAAGGGTGATATCCGGCGTTGTGTCTCCAACGCAGATCCTGTCGAGTGCTTCGACATCGCCAGCAGGAACACCGCCAGCAGCAGCCTGATAGGCCCGCGTCGAGTCAGAAAAACGATCGCAGATTACCCAGCTGCCTCGGTCGAGGGCAGGCCGGATCAGCTTGTCGAGATGGTCACGTCGCGCCGCATAGAACAACAGCGTCTCCGCCATTGGCTGCCAGCCGTGAACATCTGCGGGAGGTGTCAGAATTAGAGAACGGATTGCCTCGGCGCCAGGCGTACCACCTGGCTCGCGCGTACGTACAACATCCAGACCAGCCAGATTGAGACGCTCGGTGAGCTTAGCAGCAAGCGTTGACTTACCGACACCCTCGCCTCCCTCAAGCGTAATGAAGCGACCTCTGCGTGACACGCCTACTCGCCTCTCAGCCCCATGATGGCCTTACCCAGGAACCCGAGCTCATTTATCGACTTTCCCGCCGCAACCTTAATGCGCCTCTCAGGTACGCCCGGAGCGGTGAGTATAAGCTCACCGACAACGTCACCTTCCCTGATGGGAGCCATCAGAGGCGACTTGTAAACGACTGTACCACTGATCTTTGCCACAGCATCTGCATGCATCCCTGCACTGACATCTTCGGCCGCAACGAGAGACACTGTTTTATCCTCACCCATCCAGACATCGGCAATGGCGACCTCGGCCCCCTTACGCACCATGGCCGCCGTGGTGAAATCCAGGAAAGCCGAGCGCATGACGCGCGGAGCTTCGACCTTACGCTCGGTGTCTGAAGACAGTCCGTTCAGGACGATAATACGTCTCTTGCCATCGCGCACTGCAGAGCCGACGAGGCCGAACCCTGACACGCTGAGATGACCGGTTTTAACGCCATCCGAGCCACTGAGTTCCCGCAGGAGCGGATTGCGGTTGAACTGACGCGTCCGGTTAAAGGTGAACTCCGGCTCGCTGAACATGGGATAGTATTCAGGAAAGTCTTTGATCAGCCGAAACGAGAGAAGCGCAATATCGTGTGCGCTCATGCGGTGACGGGGATGATCAAGGCCCGTAGAATTGGCGAAGTTGGAAGCGGTAAGTCCGATTTCTTTTGCACGCGCTGTGGCCGCACGGGCGAACGCTTCTTCACTTCCCCAGATGCCTTCAGCCAGAACAATGCAGGCGTCGTTGCCGGAAACGATAACGGCGCCTCTCAGGAGATCTTCGACCCGAACTTTTGAATTGAGCGGCAGGAACATTGTCGAACCGTCTGTTCCCGCTCCGCCGGTGCGCCAGGCATGTTCACTTACGGTGAATTCCTCGTTCATTGTGAGCCGACCGGCTTTGAGTCGCTCAAAGACCATGTAGTAAAGCATCAGCTTGGACATTGATGCGGGTACCATCGCCTCATAGCCGTTCTTCGAATAGAGCGGCTGGCCGGTATCGCCATCGAGAATGAAAGCGAAAGGGGCATTGGTATTGAGAGGATCCGCCGCGAGCTGAGCAGCCGCTTCCGCCGATGGGCCAGCTACCGTGGGGGATGGAGGCTGCTGTGCGAAAGCAACAGCAGCGAAGCAGACGGTCAGCAGAGCTCCGGCAAGAGGTCGCATGTGGACAGGCTCCATAGGGAATCTCGCCACATCAAGGCGCTTCGGGCCCGTCCGTCAACCACCTCGGTCATGTATTGACGTTCAGGGGGCCGCTGCGACGATGAGGTTGTGAAGTCCCGCCCTGGCCAGCTGATCGCTTACCTCCTCGGCTTCCTCGCGGCTGGACCATGGCCCCAGCATGACCCGGTAGTATTCCAGCCCATTGACCTGGGCCGCCTTTATGGACACAGCGCCGACGGAGCGCAGCTTTTCACGCAGAGCGTTGGCGTTTGCCAGATCTGCAAATGAGCCTGCCTGCAGGAAGACGGCCCCATCCGTGACGCCGGCCGGCCGGGAAACCGGCGCGTCAGACGGGACAGGTGGCGTGACGGGGGCAAGCGAACGGCTGAAGATCTGAGGAGAAGGCGCATCAGGCGCAAAGGCGGCGCCGGACACCGCGTTCGGATCGGCCGGGGCAGGACCGACAAACTGGACACGAACACGCGCTGTCCCCGGTCCATGCATATCAAGGACCCCGGCAGCCCCACGCGAAAGATCGATGATACGATCATCCACAAACGGTCCGCGGTCATTCAGGCGGACCACCACGGCCCGGCCGTTATCAAGATTTGTGACCCGCACAAGCGAGGGGATTGGCAATGTCGGATGGGCAGCTGTGAGGGCGTTCTCATCGAAAGGCTCACCAGAGGCAGACGCCTTGCCGTGAAAAGTTAGCCCATACCAGGATGCGATACCGATTTCGTCATAGTTGGGCTCATGGGCCGGGACATACCACTTTCCGTTGACCTGGTAGGCCGGGCCTGCATAGGGCTCTGCAACGTAGTCGGACGTTACAGCAGCGGCGCTTCGGAGCACCGGAGCGGCCTGGGGGAGCGCTGCAGACCCTGGATAACCGGGCATCACTATCCCCGCCCCAGGCGGCCGTGACATGTCACCGGACGAGGCGAAGGTTGGAACCGGCGCCTGAGGGGCAATGTTGAGGCTCATGCCGCTGGACAGGGCGACTGGGCGCACAGGGGCTGCCGCTGGCATGGACTTGTAGACGATCGGTGCGCCCGTTTCCGCATGGGCGGGATCAATGGCGCTGGCCAGCACGAAGGCTGTCATCAAGGAAAAGCCCGCCAGAGCCTCGAGAGCGCGACTTCTTGCCATTTTACCCACAGGTTACGGCCCCTCATGTCCTGAGCTGACGAGGTAACCATACCGGCTACAGCTTTAGGACCGACCAAACCGTTCCGACAATTTTCATTGAATTCTGGCGGCGCGTACCGGGATGGAGGGCCGAGCTGCCGTCTTGTTACCACCAAGGACGCGGACGATGCGGCATGAAGTCCTGCCGCAACGCCCCGCCCCGGCAAAGTCTCAAAAACCCCATTTTCTTTATCACCAACCCCGCCTAGATGACGAGGATCGGAAAGGTGGCCGAGTGGTTTAAGGCACCGGTCTTGAAAACCGGCGTGGGGGAAACCCCACCGTGGGTTCGAATCCCACCCTTTCCGCCACAGAATTATATAATATGCTGATAATAGTTGTGTTTTTGTCTGACGCTCACTCGAAGGCGACAACCCTAGGCCGCCTGTAGGCGCTCAGACGCTGGCTCGGGGCCTGATTTCACTCCCCGAGGGCGGTTTCAAGGGATAGAAATGTAGCTGTACCGGTCGCCTTGAAGCTCGCCGGATCCAGTCTTCGCCAGAGTCCATCTGCTCCGAGCCCGGCAAGCCGGTCCAGTGGCGCAGTCCTGCAGAGATCGGGGTCTTCTCCGGCAGCAGGCTGCTTCATCCTTACAATCTTCGTCCATCTGGCGTTCGGTAGTTTTTCGGCCAGAAGCGCCGCCAACACGACAGCAGAACGGCACTCAAGCCCGCGAGTGTCGTCTGCGAGGCGCATGTCCGCCCCTTCTATGGGAACCGAAAGTGACCCATCCCGATTGAGGACCATTGCCTGCCCGGTCTTACCATCGTCTGGCAGGGTCCACACAACCGCGCTGAACCCCAGGCCTTCGGTATCTTTGAACTGGTGTAGGTCTCCGGGCCCGAGTTCGGTTAGACGACCGGATGGCAACACGACAGTGAACAGCCGACGCCCTTCCCGGAATGCGACCGCCCCCGGTCCAGCGAAGGCCCAGTCGAGCCCCGACTGAAGATAGCCATCCGCCGGATAGATGAGCGCCCCGGTCACAGCATCATGCAGCCGCCATCCATACCCGGGCGCGCAGGCGCTGCGCGCATCAGGCGCGCGGCCAGATGACTGAACACGGCAATCCTCAGTCTGTCTTAGCTCAAGCCCTTCCGGAATGTAGGGAGACGCGACTGTGGCTGTTACCCGAGGTTGTGCGGCCGCTGGCGGCGCGGCGAGGACGACAGCTCCACAGATGGCGCCAAGACATCTCACCCCTAATCTCCACCCAAAATCGTCTCATTTTCTCATAGCGGCAGGCGACCGGAGAGTCACTCGCTGGGCGCGGTAGGACGGCGCAAAAGGGCCGGCTGAACGCCGGGTTCGTGCGCAGCAACGCTCGCCGTCGCCCCGTCACATAGCGCGGGCGTACAGGGCAATTGGCAGCCATCAGGCCCGTTCTTAAACAATTGGCCAGAAGCCAATGCCAGTCAGGCCAAGGCTACAGCCGCACCGCCATTTCCTCATTGTCGATGAGCGTCGGATGCCGACGGAACGGTCATGTCACCGCATCACATCAGCTGACCTTTCAAGGTAACGGCGGGTCCAGTCGCGCCTCATCCGGCCCCGCTCATGCCGCGGCGGGCCGTCGCAAGATCGAAGTATTCCCGCCAAACGGTGATCAGACCTTCGTGTACCTCGAAGATACCGGTCACAGGAAATTCCCACCATCCGCGTGCTGAGCGGTGTCGGTCAAGACGTTCGACACATACAACCTGACCATCAGCAGCAGAGCGAAGGATGATGAACTCGTTTTCCTCAATCGACGCAAAGAATGGTTCGAGCTGAGCAAGGATCTCCTTAGGGCCTCGCACCATGCCCATCGGGATGTTCGTGTATTCGCATTCCGGATCGATGAGCCCGATAGCCTCGCTAAAGGTCTTAGCCTCCATATGAGCGAGGAACGCACGAACTGTTTCCATTGGGGTCATCGACCTGTCTCCCATCAACGGCGGCAGTCTCTTTAGCAGGTTCACGCTGTGGCAATTACCTCTGAGGTCATGAAACCCGACGCCTTTCACCGCATCCATGTTTGCCTTTTTACGGCGCATGCTGGGTATTCGATATCTGACGGTGTGGCATGCGCCATTGATATGCCTGATCGCTGAGCCAGACGGACATCGTGGAGACAGGTGAAACTGCGTCCGCGCTGCTCATCGCTGATACAGGAGAGCATCCAGATTCACCAAACATC
>Ga0169931_10011655_pt1 | contig 12337 bp, 12 predicted proteins | sample Kivu_15m_20L_FD_129675 | JGI IMG/M metagenome (GOLD analysis project Ga0169931, IMG submission 129675) | Freshwater microbial communities from Lake Kivu, Western Province, Rwanda to study Microbial Dark Matter (Phase II) - Kivu_15m_20L... | ecosystem: Environmental > Aquatic > Freshwater > Lake...
CTAGATTTTGAATATATTTTATATACTGTATTAAAGACATTTCTATTTTTGAAGTTCCATCTTTTATATACACTTCAAGCACATCATTTACTTTTTTATAATCTATTGATGCAACAATACTTTGTGAACCATATTGTTTTACTAACAATTTTATTAATTCAGGAGATTCAACAAGTGCGGTATTAATTACCAGCTTATCAGCTCCACTATTAAATAGAAGTTCTGCATCTTCAATTGTTCTTATTCCACCACCAGCAGCAACTGGAATAAATACATCGTTCACAAGATTTGAGATAGTCTTAGCAAATTCAACAATATTTTTTTTCTCTTTGGTTGCATTTAATACAATAAGCTCATCTAGAGAAAAAGCTATAGACTGAAATTTATAATTTTTCTCAAGCCAGTTTAAATTACCCACTTTTTGTAATCTGAAATTGCGACTTTGCATAAAATAGCCATCGCTGTATATCAGTGTAAAAATTATTCGATTTCTTAACATTAAAATTTATCAATGAAATTTTTAAACAATTTCAATCCATTAGTCTGACTTAACTCTGGATGGAATTGGACACCAGCAATATTATTTTGTTCAAAACTAGCTACAAAATCGTCTTGATAATTACAATAACACTGATTAATATTGTCATTGCTAATCATTCTATAACTGTGGGTAAAATAAAAATCTCCAAATTCGTCATTAAAGCCATCATATAATTTTAGTTTATTATTAACTTTTACTTGATTAAACCCAACATGTGGTACTTTGATTAATGCATTGTCAAACTTTCGGACTTGACCATTTACATAACCTAAACCTTCATTTTGTCCATCTTCTGTGCTAGACATACCCAATAGTTGCATACCCAAACAAATTCCAAGCAAAGATCTTTTATCATTAAGTACAATTTCATTGAGATATTTATCAATTTTCTTTTGTTTTATTCGAGCAATTGCTTTACCAAAAGAACCCACTCCAGGTAAAATAATCTTATCTGCACTGTTAAGAATTTCAAATTCAGAACCAAGAACTACATCTTCAACGCCTAGGTATTTTAGTGTACTAACTATTGACCTTATATTACCCATCCCATAGTCAACAATAACTACTCTCATAACTCAAAGTCTTCCCCGGGCGTAAATTTTGGTTGCCAAATACCATCAACCTTTTCAAATAATTCTTTATTAGCATATTTGTCTAGCACTGCATCAAACTCCTCCTTGGTCATTTTATAATAATCAAGGTATATATCTATCAAATCTACTGGATACGCATTATCGTACATTTTTACGAGGTTGAGTGCTTGCTCCCTTGTCATCGAACCTCTCCTTATTTCAATGCCTGCATCTTGTGTAGCTCTTCCAAATCCAAATTTTAGATACATCAAATAAGCATGTAAAGCATATAGTGCTTGATCATTTTGTGCAAAATTTGTGAAGGTATCCGAGTTGCCTTCGTCCTTTTCAATCAAGCCGCAATGCTCTTTAGCAACAACATAATTCCTGTATGAATCCCAAGGTTCATAATAAGACATGTGTGTAAAAGATAAATCAACTTCAGAAAGTTCATCATCTTCTGGGAATTTAAAAAAAGAAAGGTCTGCTTCAGAAATATCATCGTCAAGCAAAATTCTCTCCAGCACTTTATCATGCCCTCCCTCAAGATAAATGCGCTTCATATAGTCGATGTCATATACTGACTTGTTTTTACTTTCTGTGGAGCCCCCATACTCAATCTCACCATCTTCTCCATAAAAAATTAAAGGTATTTTAAAATTTAATGCTGTTTTAATTACCGCGGTATGAATTGCTATTAGCCAACCATAATAAGGAAAACCTTTTTCAATAAATCCATATTTATTTAGCCGATTAAGAACTTTAGGATTAGGTGTTAAATGTATATGGTTGTAACCAGAATAGATGAAATTCAGCAAATTTTTGTCACCAATTTCTAAAGAAAGAGCTGGTCTAACGGTTATGGCTAAAGGATTCATACCATACTTATGTTTAAGGACATAAGAAACATAAGAACCATCTTTCCCTCCACTAACAGTTGTTATACAATCAAAACTGCCTGTTTTTGACCTGTATTTATTTAGCAATTGCTCGAGTTCCTTTTGACGAGGAACCCAATCCATTATCTTTTTCTCCTCCATCCACTGACAAGCATTACACCAACCTCGATCATCAAATGATATACGAGGCCTAGTTGACATGTTCAAGCAATTTTTACACCATGTAATTTTTTTACCACTCATAATTGCACCATGTTAATTATTAATATTTCACGTTCAAATAGCAGCCCATCCGCCATCTACAATAATGTTCTGCCCGGTTATATACTTTGCATCATCAGATAGGAGAAATACAACTGCAGGCGAGATATCGTCAGGTTTGCCCATTCTCCTCATTGGAACCTTTTTGTTGTAATTCTCCACAAAAGTAGGATTTTGATTGTCAAAAATACCTCCTGGAGATACTACATTCACCCTAATCTGATTGGGGCCCAGATAGGAGCATAAATACCTTGTCAAATTCACAATACCTCCTTTAATGGCAGCATAAGCAGCTGGCATTGTCATACTCGTACCATCATAGACTGTAAAATCAGGCCCTACAACCCCATATACCGATCCAATATTGACAATCGAACCGTATTTCCGCTCCGTCATGTACTTGGCTACCTGTTGGGTCATAAAAAAATAACTATTCAACTGCCAGTCCACATTATTCTTCCATGAGTCAAATAAAATATCTTCAAATTTTGTACCCCAATCAACAGTGCGTGGATAGGCATTATTTACTAAACCATCGATGCTCCCGTAGGTAGAAAAAACTAATTCCAATGCCGAAACAACAGAAGCTGAATCCGTGATATCACATTTTACATTAAATAAATAGATATCAGTCTCATGATTGATATCAAAATTAAGGCAAATGGCTCCTTCATCCCGGATTGACTTTATAATGTCTTTACCGAGTAAACCATTCCCACCCGTAACGATAATTACTCTATTTGCTAATCGGCTCATGGCTCAACGCTATTTTTAAAACTTCCAACGATTCCTCAAATGTGTTCATCGTTGGCTCATGATCTGACAACTTATCAATAAAATATTTCATCTGTAAACGATAAGTATCTAAAACTGAGAAATTCACATCCTCAAACAACAGCTCACCGCTGCCGTTAACCACATTATTATTAATCAAGTCAGCATTCAGCGTTATGTCTTCGAATACAATCTCTACGCTTCTCCTTGGCTCCCGACGAAAATAATTTAAGCTTACTGAGACGTTAAAATGGCCATAGTTGAGTAAATAATGTGCATAATCAGGCGCATCAATTTGTAATGTGGAAACGCTGCTTTGAAATCCGATGTATTGTAAAGGCTGTCCGAATAACCAAGTTGTATAATCCAATTCGTGTATCAAATCTAAATGTACGCCACCACCCATTTCCAGATTGGCACTATACACTTCTTTAAAATTCACATTTGGACGCCAATCAGGCAAATAAGAACCGCAATAGACCGATACTTCATTAACTTTGGAATGCTTCGTTACCAAATAATTCCTGAGGAACAAAATACAGGGGTGAAATCTAAGATTGCAAGCAACGTAAGTAAAACTATTATTCTGTTTAATTGTTTCCAACAGGGATTCAGCATCATTCAGCGAATGTAGAGCAGGTTTTTCTATCATCATAGGAATGTTCCTCATGGCCAATTCCCTGATGTATTCTGCGTGTAAATTCGTGGGATTAGAAATGATTGCAAAATCTGGTTTACGCATCAGCTCATCAAAACTATAAATATTAGTAATGCTACTGAGGCTGGTCGCCTTTTTTCCAGACCGTAGCGCAAATATTTTAGCATTCGGTGCTATTTGTCTGATTGCATTCACATGCTTGTTGGCGATTGAGCCTAACCCGATTATCAGGATTTCCATATTTGAAAATCTAATTTTTGATTACCTAACAAAAATTCAAGGAAATCAAAGTCGATAACATGATCAAGATCAAAACAAATATGCGGCATGGTGTAAATCAAAGAGGCATCCGTAAAGACAGTTTTATAATCAGCGGCAAAAAACCCTCTTTTATAAAAATAAAAGGAAGCATTTAAGTCATAAACCTTCGGAGCACTTTGACGCGTCATTACGTTACCCAATTTCGCAACCAATTGGTAATACCCATTTTCTTTTTGTTCAACCATATTAAAATATGGGTTTCGTGCTGCAGGGTTAACTGAAAATAAATTATAAGCGCGCTCATCATGCCGTATGAGATTAAAAGCACTTACCAAATCTTCCAACGTTCTCAATGGCGATGTAACATCCAGATCTAAAACATAGTCATATTGCAGTCTATTCTTATTCTCCTGGTAAATCAAAACATCTTTTATAGTATCAATCTTGCCGGCTGCATCCGTAGCTAGATATTCGGGTCTTAAATAGTCGGTAGAAAGTGAATATAGAGAAGCAACCTGTTTTATTTCAATATCATCGGTTGAAAGCACGATTTCGGCATTGAACAATTCCGCAAAACGGTTTGCAACTTGTATTGTGTAGGCAATTAAATGAACGCCGTTCAGTAATTTAATGTTTTTCCCAGGTATTCCTTTGGAACCTTCTCTTGCGCAAATGGTTACTAAAATATTCATAACTTTATATGCTTAATATCTTGTTGTGCTTTCTGAAAATCCTCATGCTTTCCAATGTCTAACCAATAACCCACCAAAGGATAAGCCACCACTTTTTTATTATTATTTATCAAACACTCCATCAAATCAGTGGCATTAAAAGTCTCGTTTTTGGGAATATAATCAATTACTTCTTTCTTCATCAAATAAATTCCTGCATTGGAGTAATGCGTGTAAGTGGGCTTCTCTTTGAGCCCAACTACCATTTTATCTTGGATTTCCATCACGGCATAAGGCACATTCACTTGGTAAGGAATACAAGCTACTGCAAAATCGGCCTGCTGTTCTTCCAAAAATAGGTACAAATCCTCAAAATCTATATCGGTCAACAAATCAGAATTCATCATCAATACGTGATCGTGAATAAAATTATCTACCAATGCCAACGCACCCGCTGTACCTAAAGCATTTTCTTCCCATATATAACTAATACGCAAGGCTTTTTCACTTCCGTCTTGAAAATAATCCACCAATTGCTGCCCCAAATACCTCACAGAAATCCAGATATCATCTATGCCATAGGCATTCAAACGGTCTATATTATTTTCGATGATGGGCTTCTCGCCTACTTTTAACAATGGCTTTGGGGTTGTATCGGTTAACGGTTTTAGTCTTTCACCTCTACCACCTGCCATAATCAAAGCATCCACAGGTAAGTAGGACTTTTGATGTCTAAAATTCACCACATTAATAATCTGCATCTGCGCATTTAACACAGGAAATACCGTAAAAAACCGTTCGCGCAATGCTATGATTTCTTTCATATTGTATTTGCCCTGCTGAATGTATTTTGGATTTGGTTGTATAAAATCTGATAGGTGATTTTCAAAACCCAATCCTTTGATAAAGCCTCTTCGTAAATCTCCATCGGTAAACGAACCTAATAATTGATTATAATCATCAACCAAAAATAATATGGCATCAGAAGCCAATTCGTCTAGCTTTTGTAAAGCTTCACGAATAGAAGCATTTTTGTTAATTAAGTGCTTAGTGTAGTGATACATTATTCTATAATTTTTACTACCTGAAAAGCTTCCGCATAATGATATCCAACACTCGATCCTCTGAAGCGTGCAAGTGCTTTTATATTCTCCTCACTTCTTGGAAATGGAGGATCACTTAATTCAGATTCAAAAATTCGCATGATTTCAAGTTTTTTATCTATAAAATCAGTGATATCTACAAAATAGTTTGGAATAAATACTTTCTCAAAAAAAGCAGGTGCAAATTCAGTTTCAGAAATGCACTCATACATCAAAACTTTTTTTATAAATGGATACCTGAAAGATTTTGTGCAAGACATTACAGCATCTGAAAGATATCGATGATCAGAGTGTGCATCAGACCTGTTTAATGAATAAATAACCTCTGGTTTAACCTCCATAAAAATTTTTGAGATTTCAGGTACTAAATTTATTAATGAACTTGACGAAAGTGTCATTGTCGGATAATCTAACTTGAAAACTTGCTTGAAACCGAAATACTTTGCAACCTTTTCAATTTCAATTTGTCGGCTTTCTATCCTTTCTTTTGAGAAACCTTGATTTTCAAAAACATTGGTTACAATCAACCAATAAATTTCATCGCCTTTTTCTTTATGTTTAAGCAAAGTTCCTCCGGCACCGAGTGTTTCATCATCAGGATGCGCTGAAATTACAATAATATTTTTCATATTAAATAAGATTCTTTTGGGTCAATTGCAGGCAGCTCGTGATTTTTTAGAATTATTGCACCATCGCCAGTTTTAACAATAATCTCTCCATTTTCATTCCCAAGTATCTTACCTGGTTCATAATTTTTAGGCACATTATGTTCATAGGGTAAGCAATGCCAAACTTTTATTTCATTTCCTTGAAAATCAAAATGAGCTCCTGGATAAGGATGAGTTAAAGCTCTAACCAAATTATAAATGTCAATTGACCTCATTCTCCAATCAATACGACCATCAAATCTTGATCTTTTTCTCCAATGGTTGCCTAAGCTTTTATCTTGAGGTATTTTTATAAGTGTATCATTAATAAGTTGAGTGAGTATTTCAATTAACTGCACCTTAGATGTCTTAATTAATTTCTTATAAACAGATTTTGCATTGTCTTCAAATTCTATCTTTATTTTTGATTGTGAAATAATTTCCCCAGTATCAGCGCCTTGATCCATTAAAAAGAAAGTTGAAGCAGTGTTTTCGAGCCCTAACACCATGGCCCATATTTGAGGATGTCTACCCTTATTATTAGGAAGTTCAGCTGGATGATAACCTATTACTCCTTTCTTTGGTATGTTCAAAATATTTTCTTTTATTAAAGAAGACCAACCCAAACAAAAAATTACGTCTGGCATAAGGCTTTCAATCCATTGTACTATATGAATGGCATTTATATCTCTAACATATTTGTAGGGGATTTTATGCTTTATTGCCAAATCAGACAAATCAGTGTGATCACTATTAAAGGATGATGATGATTTTGTTGCAATACCAACAATATCTACTTTGCTAAATCCAAGCATTGTTTCAAGCATTTCTCTTGAAAAAACGACTGACCCGATAAAAAATACTTTCAAATGATATTATGAAATTGCTTTTTCAAAACATTTTTTAAATCAATGTTTTTTAGAATTTCTACTATTTTTTTTGAAGCACCTCCACTACCATAAGGATTTTGAATATTTGGCAGTTTTGATTGAAATTCTAAGGATAGCCCTAATGAAATAGATCTAATGATTTCTTCCTTTGATGGCAAACAATCAATTACTGAATCTGCCTTTATTCTTCCTTGTTGTCGATCACCTATATTTATGGTTGGAATCTTAAAGCTAGGTACCTCTGTTAGGCCACTTGACGAATTGCCAATTACCATACTTACATATTTTAGTGCTGACAAATATCTAATTTGTCCCATGGAAGTAAAAGCGACAGATTTATTAGAATTTAACGAAACATACTGATGTATTTTTTCAATCACTATCCTTCCATCAGTGTCAGCGTTTGGTAAAGTGAAAATTACTTTATAATCATTAAAATATTCAATAGCTTCAAGTAGTTCATCAAACTGATGGGCAGATGTCCCTTTTTCAAGAGTTACTGGGTGAAAAGTTACTAAGAAGCATTTTTCACCAATTTCAAAATTTATCGACTTTTCAAATTCATCTTTATTATAAAGTCTCAATTTACTAATATTATCAAGTCCTGGTGTTCCAGTGTAAAAAACTTTATCAGGCTGCTCCCCTAACTGAATTACTCTATTACTATAAGCTTCTGTAGCTGTAAAATGAATATGACTCATTTTTGTTATGGAATGCCTTATTGGCTCATCAATAAGCCCCTCTGTTGCTTCACCGCCATGTATATGAGCTACCGGTATTCTTGAAACCATGGCAGAAGCTACAGCTGCAAAAATTTCAAATCGATCTCCAAGAACTAAAATAACATCAGGATTTAGATCATTATAAACCTCAGCAAATGAAATCATCCCTAAGCCCATAGATTTCGAAAGACCTATTGAAGTATCGGATGAAAGTAACATTTCAACCTTTTTATTAATTACAAAACCATCTTCAACAATTTTCTTAAAAGTCAAACCAAACTCAGGAGATAAATGCATCCCTGTTGCCACAATTTGAAGTTCTAAATCTGAATCATCATGCAAATATTGTATAATCCATCGCATTAATCCATATTCCGCTCTTGTTCCAGAAATAACTAAAATTTTTCTTTTATCAGACATTTTAAATAAAATCTTCGTTATTTGAAACTTGTCCTTGGATAACATCAGTTTTAAGTTCCTTGCCAACAAATTCATCAATTTGCATAGGGTTAATGCCTGTAGCAGGTCTCAAAACAATAAAATCGTTAGCATCAATCATATGCCCCTTTTTTAAAGATTCTTTATAGTGTAGACTTTTTCTAACTATATTCAAGTTCTTCTTCTCGCTCTCACTCGGTTCTTTGATACCACTTCCTGCAATGGCCAATTCAATATTCCTTATTCCACTTACCATTGCTTTCAACTCATCAGGTTCTAATGAAGCGGCATGATCAGGACCAGGTAAAGTTCGGTCAATGGTAAAATGTTTCTCAATTACTACAGCTCCAAGAGCTACGGCTGCAATTGGCACTTCTATTCCTAAGGTATGGTCTGAATATCCGATCTTTACATCCAATTCTCTAGCTATATGATGCATTGCTAATAAATTCACATCTTGCATGGGTGAGGGATATTCGGTATTGCAGTGCAAAACGGTTATCCTCTCTCTTGAGATTCCCTCCGCCTCAATAACCTTAACAGCATCTTTTACTTCCTGTAAATTAGCCATCCCGGTTGATAAAATAATATCTTTTCCTTTTCGAGCGATATGTTGCAAATACGGTTTATTTGTGATTTCACCCGAAGGTATTTTATAGAATGGAATTTCTAAATCATTCAAAAAATCAATGCTGTCCACATCAAAACCTGTAGATAAAAAATGTATACCTTTTTCTTTACATCTTTTGATTAAAACAGGATACCAATCCTCGCCCATTTCTAACTTTTTGAGCATACCAAATTGTGTATACTCCTCTCCTTGCATATTATTTTTTTGATAATCTGCTTTTTGCGCGTTTGGATTTACTATTTTATCAGCTTTAAAGGTCTGAAATTTAACATAATCAGCTCCTGCTTCAGCTGCTGCATCAACTAGAGCTAATGCTTTCTGTAAATCGCCATTATGATTTACTCCAGCTTCCGCAATTATTAGAACTTTTTGACTCATTTCATTTTCATTGATGGGTTACCCACCCAGACTCCTTTATCTTCAATGGACTTAACAACCACACTACCTGCGCCCAATATGACGTAAGGAGAAATAGAAAGGTTATTTCTTACAACCGAATTTGCTCCTACAAAAGTTGCTTCTCCTATACTTACATTTCCACAAAGTACTGCCGATGGTGCTACGTGACAGTAATCTTGAATATCACATTCATGCTCTATGATTGCAGCAGTATTAATAATTACTCCTTTACCTATTTGTGATTGTGCGTTAATAGTTACGTTCTTCCCAATATAAGTTGAAGTATCTATAAGAACAGTTGGAGATACATTTGCACTAACATCTATTAAAGTACATTCTTTTAATTGATTGTTTTCAAAAAAAGAAACTAATTTGCGTCTAATCCGATTATCGCCCACAGAAGGAAAAACATAATTATCTTTAACAATGGATTTAACATATACATCCTCTTCAAAACCAAAATAAGGAATTTGGTATGGATTAAGGGGTGCTTCTTGATAATCAAAATATCCTGCAATTGTATAACCAGCAGCCAAAAATGACTCAATAATCACGTAAGCGTGTCCTGAATAACCAAAAAGAAAAACTTTCTTAGGATCTGACACTACTAGGTATATTAACGATTCGTTCCTCTAAAAACTCTGCATTCTTTTGTGCATCGCGATAACAATGTTGATACATCGATAAGCGATACATCAATTGCCAAATAGGCCGCGTCATGGTTTTGGCTTCGTTGGTGGCTTTTAAAAAAGCATTGCGCTCTTCTAGATTTTCCAACTCAACACACATCAACCAATAATTAGCTTGGGTATTTTCCAATTCTGTTCTAAACTTGATGTTTTGTCCAGCGAAAAAAGCTGCATACTCTTGTGCCAAAGCGCGCTTATTAGTTAGAAAGCTACCCAACTGCTCCAACTGCGCACACACCAAAGCGGCATTCAAATTGGGCATTCTAAAATTGTAACCTACCTGATCATGCACATATTCATAAGGATGAGGAACTTTAGCCGTTGTGGTCAAATGTTTACCTAGCTTTCCTAGATCTTCATTTTGAGTAACAATCATACCGCCACCCCCACAAGTAACTATTTTATTTCCATTAAAAGAAAAGACACCCAATTGACCAAAAGATCCGGTGTGTTTCCCTTTATAATAACTTCCAAGTGACTCAGCAGCATCTTCTACTATTGGTATATTCCATTCGCTACAAATAGCCATCAATGCATCCAAATGCACTGGAAAACCAAAGGTGTGCATGGGTACACAAGCAGCAATTCTTTTTCCTGTTTTTTTGTTGTAAGTTCCATTTTCTCGCTTTTCACCAAACTCCTCCAAAAATGCTGATACCGATTTAGGCGAAAGTCCCATCGTATCATAATCCACATCTAAGAAAATCGGTTCTGCACCAGTATAATGAATAGCATTGGCTGTGGCCACAAAAGTCAAAGCCTGAGTAAGTACTTCATCTCCTTTTTGTACCCCAGCCAACTGTATCGCAATTAGTAAACCTGATGTTCCATTTACGACAGCTACAGCCATTTGCGTCTGACTGATTTCAGCCATCATTTTTTCAGACAAATCAACATAAGCTCCTACAGATGAAACAAAAGTAGAGTCAATAGTATCTATCACATACTTACGTTCGTTGCCTTGAAAAACGGGGGCATGAAGTGGAATAAAATCTTTTGAATTGAATTTATCTTGAAAATAGTTAATTGTCTCCTTGAACCTCATAATTACATTTTGGCGTCTAAATATTTCCCCGTCTCCTTATGTCCAAAATCTGGAATCATATAATGAAATAGGTCAACAATTTCTTGTTTTGTCCACCTGCCTCTATTTCGTAAATCCTGGATAGTATTCTCAAAATGAGCAAGTTTATCAGCCTCAATATTCAAATCATTTTTAATAATCCATAAATTTTCAAAGCGCTCCATATCGAGAATTTCCCTATCCGTAAAAAACTCTTCGAAATCTTTCTCGCCGGTTGTATCGCTTTCGGTAAACAAACAAGGCCAGTATTTGTGAGCTGTGAGCTGTGAGCTGTGAGCTGTGTTGAAAAACTGACGAGCTTCTTCTTCGGTAGAACAGATGTAGGATTCATACCCCAATTGCTTTAGGTAATTAACCGCAATTTCTGCAAAAGTGATAAGATGCAAACTTTCACTTAGTTTAGGAAAGAAAATATCGCGGTTTTCACCAAAGATGCAAGACATTAAACACAACTCACCAGACTCTTGTGGCACTACAAAATAGCGCTTAATATCATTGGGGGCTACAATTGGTTGGCGCTTTTGAATACGTTGGTTAAAGCCATGCAACAAAGAACCATCTGAAAAAGCCACATTTGCAAAGCGAGCGGTGGAAATTTCAATTTCTGTACTTCTGCGCATGAGAAACATTTCCATAATGCGCTTAGAAGCCCCCATCATATTCACAGGGTTTGCCGCTTTATCTGTAGAAACACAAAAATATTTTTTAACCCCTTTCTTGATGGATTGCTGAATCGTTTTATCCGTGTTAAACACATTCACTTGAATCATACGCATCAGCGTATATGGATCCTTTTCAGAACGTACATGTTTAAGTGCCGAAAGATTCAACACATAATCATAGGTACCATCAGCTTCGATAAATGCATCATATTCTACAGAGCCAATATCAAGTGCAAAAGTTTGAAAATCTCCATCTATGTATCCAAAAGAGCTGCGAATATCTCTAACCAATTCCACCATATTGTTTTCACTAATATCAACAACATGGAGTTTAAGGGGATTACGCTTAAATATCTCTTTGGTTACCGCTTGCCCAATGGACCCTGCACCACCAATTACTAAAAATCGGGATGAAGAAACCGATTCACTCAATTC
>Ga0169931_10011656_pt1 | contig 12337 bp, 10 predicted proteins | sample Kivu_15m_20L_FD_129675 | JGI IMG/M metagenome (GOLD analysis project Ga0169931, IMG submission 129675) | Freshwater microbial communities from Lake Kivu, Western Province, Rwanda to study Microbial Dark Matter (Phase II) - Kivu_15m_20L... | ecosystem: Environmental > Aquatic > Freshwater > Lake...
CGCCAATTGCACCGGGTAATTCCATGGCGCCATGATGCCAACCACGCCTTTGGGGACGAATTCCTCCCGCGCGCGCGCCGGCCAGAAGGGATAGGGCACGCTCACGCGCCGTGGGCGCATCCAGAGCCAGAGATTACGCCGCACATAGCGCGCCATATCGGCCACCAGCAGCACATCCGCGAGCAAGGTTTCAATCGGTGCGCGGCCTTCATATTCGGCATCGAGCACCGCCATGATCTCATGTGAGCGCGCCATCACCACGCGCGCGAGTGCCGCCAATAACGCACGACGTTGCTTGAGATTGGGTGCACCATCGCGGGCTTCAGCAGCGCGCAAGGCAGCAAGGGCTTCGCCGGGCGTCATGATGGCAAAGCCTTAACAGCAGCCTCACCAGACAGCACCGCAGCTTCAATGGTGGCGGGAAGGCGCGGCCAGGTCCAATCGCCAGCGAGTACCAAATTGCGATGCACCTGCCTTGGCGGTTGCGGCGGCATGCCAACCGCATGGCGCGGCGTGGCGCGGCGTTCCTTCACCGCGCGCATCGCTGGTGGCGCTTCCGGCCAATCGCCAGGCAAGCCAAAACCCTTGGCGGCAGCGCGAATTTCCGACCAGGCGCGCGGCGCCAAATCTGGCGCCTGTTCTTCCACTTCGGCATCTGCGGCACTCACGGTGATGCTGACACCACTCGGGCGCACAAGGACCCATTGCGTCAGCCCGCCCAGCACACCGATGAAGCGCACCGGCCCCGCTGTTTGATGCGCGAAATGCAGATTGAGAATCGGCGCATGGCGTTCCGGCACGCGCAGCTTCGGGATCAGCCGCGCGACTTCCCAGGGCGGCAGCGCCAGCACCACCTGATCACGCGCGTCCAGCGCGATGCTGTCATCACCGAAATGCAGCGCAATGATGCGCCCTTCCGCTTCCGTCATGGCGCGCAACCGCGCCCCGAAGCGCGTCGTGACTCCCGCGTGCTGTAAGCTGTGGAGCGCCGGCGCAATCAAATCCGGCCCGAGCCCTTCACGCGCCACCAGCACCGCCCCCGCCCCTGGCCGCCCCAGCCGGCGCAACACCACGCCAAGCCGCGCGGATGATGCCTCCTGCCCCGGCGTATTCAGTGCTGCCACCGTGAGCGGTTCGATCAGTGCGCGATACAGCGCGGGATGCGCCACCATCACTTCCGCCACTGGCCGATCACCAATGGGCAAGGCGAGGCGCAGCAGCGTCGCGAAGGCAGCAGCATTCAACCCCGGCGGGCGTTTGGCGGGATCGCGCCAATCAAGCGGGCTCGCCGCGATGCGCCGCGCACTGCCATCGGCCAGGTCAAATACCGGCAGGCCTTCCGGTTCGGCTTCCACCCAGCCTTCACGCGCGCCAATATCCGTGAGAAAGCGAAGTGCGGCGTGATTGGCGCCCATCAGCGCATGCGTGCCGTTATCCGTGCCATCCGGCAGCGCACGGCAGCGCCCGCCCGCCACCGGTGTCGCTTCATGCAGCACCACGGCGCGACCACGCTGCACCAACCGCAGCGCTGCCGCCAGGCCCGCGACTCCAGCGCCAATAACATGGCATGTGGCGGTATTCTTCACGCGCGGCTGGTGCTTGCTTGCGGCATGGGCATAATTCCCATGGCATAGGCCGCCATGCGGAGCTTTTCGCCGCGCGTCAGGCGTGGGCGTTGCCGCGGCAAGCCAAAACCGTGCGCCATCAGGCGTTCAAATAGTCGCTGATAACCCCACATCATGATGCGCGCCGGCAAAAGCGCGCGCTGATCCAAATGGCGCAGCTCCGCCGCCGCTTGCGCGAAGCCGGCTTCGGCTTGCTTTGCCAAATGTGCCGCAGCGCGGGCAAAGCCTGGGGTTGCGATCAGCGTCGTGGCGGGCGCATCGGCCACGCCTTCAGCGGCGAGTAGATCAAGCGGCAGATAGACGCGGTCGCGCGTTGCATCCTCATCCAGGTCACGCAGGATATTCACCAATTGTAGCGTACGCCCAAGGCCAAGGCCGAAATCAGCGGCGCCCAGTGCGCCGAAAATCCGCACCGCCATGGCGCCGACACTGCCGGCGACGCGGCGACAATAAAGGTTCAGCGCTCCGCTATCGGCGATGCGTAGGCTGGGTGTGGCATCCGTTTCCATGCCCGCAATCATCGCTTCGCATTCTTCGATGGGGAGTGCGAAGGCGCTGCGCGCCAGCGCCAATTCGCGGGACAAAGCACAATCCGGCGCGCGGAGCTTGCCGCGCCAATCCGCCAGGAAGCGGCGCTTTTCCGCTTCCGGCGTGGCGCCATCGGCGATGTCATCCACCGCGCGGCAAAAGGCATAAACAGCCCAAAGCGCGCGGCGCCTTTCGCCCTTCAGCGCGGACATGCCGCGCGCGAAGGAAGACCCCGCGCGCCCGACGCGCGCACTCACCAGCGCCGCATCGCTTGGCCCCGTGCCAAGTGCCGCGCGAAACCCGTGCAGAAAATCCAACCGCGACAGGGCAACCCGCCCCAATACCGGATCAGCCGCGCGCAGCTTTGCCAGCAGCCGCCGTGCGAGTGCGATGGTGACACTGCTTTCGCGCGCCAGGCGCTTTGCCGCAATCAGGCGCGGCAGTGCGGCTGCGGCATCCAGCCTTTCCTCAATCTGATCAAGCGCCGCATCCAACACAGCGCGCCGCGCTTCGGTATTGGTGGGGTCGAAGAAGCGCGCCTCACCGCCGGCCAAATCCATCCAGGCTTCGGGGATATAGACACGCCCGATATCGCGCCGATCCGGCACGAGATCCTGCAGGTGATTGAGGATTTGCAAAGCTGTACAGAGCGCATCGGCAGCAGCGATGGCCTCAGGCTTTGTCTCGTTATGCAAGCGTAGCAACATGCGCCCGACGGGATTGGCTGACCGGGCGCAGTAATCTTCCAAACCTGCCCAATCCACGTAACGCGCCTGCACTGCATCCTGCCGAAAGGCAGAGAGCATGAGCCGCGCCTCATCCGTACCGCTACCAGCGCCATGCAATGCCGTGGCGGCGGGTTCATCCGTTGCGGGATCATCAAGCGCGGCTTCAAGCGCGACGAGACGGCGTAGCTTCTCCGGCGGGTCTAGTGCTGGATCATCGGCAATATCGTCAGCCGCACGCACAAAGCGATAGAACCCCAGCACCTTCGGGCGAATTTCTGGTGCCAGTAGCCGGGATGCAACCGGAAAATTCTCAGACCCCGCGTCGCGCGTCGGCGCGCGGGAGGCAGCGCTTTGCGTCGGCGCGCGGGAGGCAGCGCTTTGTTCCGTCATGCCGTGCCGCTAGCGGAATAGGCACGGCCCTTCCAACCGGCGGGGCGCCCGATCAGCACCCGCACCAGCGCGGTCCATTGAATGGCGAGCCCAACCAACACCGCAAAGGGGTGCAGCGGCACGGTCCACCAGGCTTCGCGGGTTTTGAAGGTAATGGCGGCGCGCAAACCGAAGACCAGCAGAATGGCGAGTGCCGCCTGCCATTCCGGCAACAGAAAGAACGGCCAGATATGCGCGCCAGCCAAAAGCGTGGTCCAGATCGGCAGGCCGATGGGTGTCGCCATGCCTTCATGCGCATTCTTGATGAAGCCATTCCAGCTTGAACGCATACCATCATACATGCGGCATTCGGCAAGCTGAACGCCTTCCACCATTTCTGTGCGGTAACCGGCACCGCGCAGCTTGCGCGCCAGCTGCAAGCCATCATGAAGCGAGCCGCGAATTGCCCCATGCCCGCCAAGGGATTCGTAGGCGCCACGCTCGAATAGGATCAATTGCCCGCAGGCCGCGCCAAGCTCCGCACGACCCGTTTCAGCACGACCGCCGCCCGGCAGATAGCCAATCAGCAGAAGATTGATCATGGGCACGGTCAGCGCCTCACCCAAACTGCCGATGATCTGCCGCGGCACGCCAGTCACCATGGCAAGCTTATGCTGCGCAGCATGGCCGCACATGTGGGCGGCGGCATCAGGCGCAAGCCGCACATCGGCATCAATGAACAGGAAATGCGTCCCCCGCGCTGCCTCGGCCAGCCGCGCGCAGGCATGCACCTTGCCAGTCCAACCCTGCGGCAAGGGCGGGCAGGCCAGCAGGCGCACCCGCGCGTCACGCGCAGCATAGGCGCTGACACTCGCGGCGGTGCGATCGCTCGAACCATCATCCATCACCAGCACTTCAATCGCCACACCTTGTTGCACGAGTGCCGCCTCCAGGCAGGCGCTGATATGCGCTTCCTCATTGCGTGCCGGGATCAGGATGGACACCAGCGCATCCTTGGGCGCGGGCCCTGCGGCCTTGGCCATGCGGCGGAGGTTATCCAGCGCGAAACCAACCGGCATAAGCGCCAAGGCGAGCGCGATCCAGGGCAGGAAATCTGTCATGGCGCTGTCTCCGCGCGTTGTTCATGTCGGGGGTCGAAGCGTTCACCACGCAGCAGCGCCTTGGCACGGCGCCAGGCTTGATAAATGCCGCCCATGCCTTCCCTCCCCTGCACCAGGGTTTCAAACGCTGCCGGATCACGCGCAATCGCATCGGCGCTGAGCTTTTCCATCACGCCCGCCAAGGCATCAGACAGCATCGCGCTGCGCGTCTCACGCGGCGCGGCAAGCAGGCTGGTTGCAGGAATCGGCGCACCGAAAGCGGCGAGCATTTCCGCCTTGCGCTCACTCCAGAACGGGTAATCCAGCGCCAAGGGAACAAACACCGCATCGGGCGCCATTTCCGGCAGGCGGATCATGCCAGGTGCAATCGGCACAGGCCTTTCGCGCGGATCACTGAAACGCCCAGGCGCATTGATCCAAAGAATATGCGCGGGATTGGCCAGCACCTTTTCCACCACGCGCAGAAACGCCACCGATCCACGCGCCGAGCCGGTTTCGATCCCGAAAACGCCAAGCCGTTTCATAAAGCGATATTTTTCGAGCGCCGCTGCGTCCATCGGTGTGAACAAGGGGCGTTCTGGCAATAGCCGGCGATAGAGCAGCATGAAGGCCACACCATCCCACCAGGAGGGATGATTGGCGAAAATCACCGCTGGCTTGCCTTCCGGCAAATCAGGCAGGCCCCAACGCGCCACGCGCAGCGCGCGCATGTGCTTCGAAAAGAAGCGCGTGAACATGAAATCAAAAAAATCCAGATGGCGCGCCGAACGCAGCGCCACCGGGTCAGGCACTTGTTTTGCCTGGCCTGTCGTCATTCCGCCGCGGCGGGAAGCTCGGCCTCTCGCCGGCCCGCCAATTCCGCTTCGGGCGACATGCCGCGCCCGCCAAGATCACGGTCCAGGGCATCGGCCGCGATCCAGCCAGACATCATCACCATCGGCATACCAGGGCCGGGATGCGCGGCACCGCCGGCCAAATAAAGGCCCTTGATCGCCTTGCTGCGATTGCTCGGCTTGAAGGCGCCGGTGAAGGAACCATGCGAAGCCAGGCCATAAATCGCGCCATTCAAAACCTTGTAGCGGTTATGGATATCCACCGGCGTCAATTGGCTTTCGCACACAATCCGGCTCTCAAGATCTTCCATGCCTGCGGTGCGCTTCAGCTTGTCCAGAATCTTCTGGCGATAGGCGGGATATAGTTTCGACCAATCATGATGCGGTCGCAGATAAGGCGTGTGCACCAGCACATAAAGCGCTTCGCCACCTTCGGGTGCCACGGAAGGATCCGTGCCGGATGGCGCGGCCAGATAGGCAGTCGGGTCCGGCGCCGGTTCACCCTTGCGATAAATGGCATCGAATTCTTCTTCCGCATCGCGGGAGAAGACGAAATCATGATGCGCCAAATGTTCGTAGCGGCGATTGAGCCCAAGATAGAGTACCACACCAGAACAGGCGGGCTCATATTTCTTGGCATAGCGCTGCGACGCATTGCCTTTCACCAATTCCGTATAAGTACGGATGGCATCCATGTTGGAAATCAGCGCATCACAGGCAATGCGTTCGCCATTGGCGGTCACGCTGCGCACCGCGCCGCCGACAATCTCAATATCCGTCACCTCGGCATTGGTGCGCAAATCAGCCCCAAGCGATGCCGCGAGGTTCGCAAGCCCCTCAGCCGTGGCGCGCGTACCGCCCACCGGATACCAAACGCCCTCGGATGCCTGCATATCGCCAATGCTGCAGAGCACCGCCGGCGCCAGATAAGGGCTTGATCCGACATATTGCGTGAAGTGATCAAGCATCTGCGCCAATTGCTCATTTGGCACGTGGCCGCGAATGACTTTCGCCACCGTCTGGCCCATGCGCAGCGCCATCACATCGCGCAGCACATTGGGCTTGAAATTATCACCTAGGTTCAGCGTATCGCCGATGCCTTCCACGGGCTTCCAAAAGAAGAATTTCTCGGAAACCTTGTGCAAATGGCGGGCAACGCGCTGGAAGCGTTCATACCCCGCGCCATTCGGCCCGCCCGGCGCGAAGGCATCCATGGAACGCGCCATATCCTGCACGTTTTCGATCAGATCAATCTGCTTGCTGCCATCAAAAAAGCAGCGCCATTGCGGATCAAGCCTGATCAGTGGCATTTCCTGCTGCTGATTGCGCCCCGCTTCAGCAAAAATACGACGCAGCACGCGCGGCACGGTCAGGATGGTGGGGCCCATGTCAAAGCGGAAATTCCCGCGCCCATCGGGTGATGGCAGGTTCAGTACCGCCGCCTTGCCGCCAAGCCAGGAGTTGCGTTCAAGAACCGTGACCTGATGTCCACGCGCCTGCGCGGTGGCGGCCGCCGCAAGCCCACCCAAACCGCTGCCAATGACAACTACCTTGGCACCCATCGCGCCCTCTCCTTCTCAGTCGCCAGAAACGGACAGATTGGCCCGCATGTGGCGCGGGCTGCGCTCGCTCCGCGCCAGGCCCAGATCCTGCAACAATAAATCGGTGCTGATGCGCGCACCTTCGTATATCACCGGCAAGCCACTGCCCGGATGCGTGCCACCACCCACCAGATAAACACCCTTCGCGCGGCCAAAGCGATTGCGCGGACGGAAATGCATCATCTGCCGCACATTATGCGCGAGGTTGAAGGTGGCCCCATAGCCAACTGCATAGTCATCCTGCCAACCCTGCGGCGAGAGGATTTTCTCATACCGGATGCGGCTTTCGATATCATGCAGGCCAAGCGCCTTTAGCCGATCCAACGCCAGTCGCCGATAACGCGGCGCCTCAGCCGCCCAATCAGCACCGCCCAACAAATTCGGCACCGGCACCAGCATATAAAGCGTGGAATGCCCAGGCGGCGCGAGTGACGGATCAGTGCTGGCCGCCGCCTGCACATAAAGCGATGGATTTTGCGGAATGATGCCGGCTTCAATCTGCGCCAGATTATTTTCATAATCTTCGGCGAGCAGCACCGAGTGATGCGCCAGATCAAGCGGCCCTTCAATGCCCAGATAAAGCATGAAGGTTGAACAGGAATATCGCGCCTCGGAAATTTTCTTATTGGACCATTGCGGGCGCTGTTCTTCTTCCATCAGGCCCGGAATGGCATGGGCGAAATCAGCATTCACCACCACCGCATCTGCGGCATGCAGCCGCCCGCCCGCTTCAACACCAACGGCGCGGCGACCTTCAAAGACAATGCGATCCACCTTGGTATTCAGGCGGATATCCACGCCGACACTTTCAGCCACCCGCGCCATGGCTTCCGATATCATGCCGCAACCGCCGCGCGGATGAAACACGCCATGTTCATATTCCAGGAAGGACAGGATGGAGAACATGCTCGGGCAGCGGAAGGGACTCATGCCCAGGTATTTGGACTGGAAGGAAAACGCCAAGCGCGTGCGCGGGTCTGAGAAGTGTCTTTGCAATTCCTGATCCAGCGAAAGCCAGGGCCGCAAATGCTTGAGCCCATTCATCACTTCCGGCGCCAGGTAGGTCATGACGCCATGAAAGGGCCGTTCCAGCACGGGGCGGAAGGCTTCCAGCTTTACACGGTTTTCCGCCATGAAGCTGCGCACACCTGGCGCATCGGCAGGGTTGATCTTCGCCACTTCCGCTTCCATGCGCGCCAGATCGGGCGTGGCTTCAATGGTGACCGGATTGGCGCCTTCGAAGATCAGCCGGTATTGCGGATCAAGGCGGATCAAATCCACCTCATCCTCAAGCCGTGCGCCGCAGGCTTCGAAGATTTCCGCCAGGATGCGCGGATACAGAAAGAAGGTCGGCCCGATATCGAAACGATACCCGCCAGGCGCCGTTACGGTGCGGGTGCGCCCGCCAACCACGCCATCCTTTTCATACACCGTGACCCGCACGCCGGATGAAGCGAGCAGCATGGCAGCCGCCAGCCCCCCAGGTCCGGCGCCGATCACGGCGACATGGGGGCGGGTTTGCGAAAGGGAGGGTGGTGATGCGTTCATCCGGCGATCTGTCTTTACGTCTTAGAGCATTTTCAAGCCAAGTGAAATCACTTGGCGACTCGGAAAATGCGATTAAACAAAGCTTTAGAGCGGTTCCCGCGAACCAAAGTGAAGCGAATCCGCTCTAAAGGTACCAAATGTCCAAAAGGAAGTACAAACCAAGCCGGTCAGAGGGGCTTAGCCGGCCTAAGCCGCCATGGCCCCCTCAATTTCCGCAAAGCGCGCCCCAGCACGCGGGAGAAGCCGCCGCAGATAGAAATCCGCCACCGCCCCATAAGCCGCGCCATCCGCCGCAGCCGCCCGCGCGAGAAGAGCACCCCCCAGCACCCAGCCCACCGCATCCAAATAGGCAGTCGCCAGCGCTTGACCAGCCTCTGCATCGCGACCTTGTTCGGAGAGTACCGCTTCGGTGGTCCGCGCCAGCCCTTCCGCTGCCGCGCGCAGCCTGGCATCGGGGAGGGCCGCGATTTCCGCGATCAGCGCGCGCATCTCAGCCCCGCCATCGCGGGCAAGCTTCCGGGTAAGCAGGTCAATAGCCTGGATGCCGTTGGTGCCCTCATAAATCGGGGCAATGCGGGCATCGCGCAGCACCTGGGCCGCGCCGGTATCTTCAATGAAGCCCATGCCGCCATGCACCTGCACGCCGAGGGACGCCGTTTCCACCCCGCGATCCGTGGCCCAAGCCTTCAACACCGGGATCAGGAGCGCGAGCCGCGTGCTGGCGGCGGCATCGCCCAAAAGCTCGGCGCGGTCGGCAGCAACGGCCGCTTCCAGCATGATCAGCCGGGCCGCGAGGGTGATCGCGCGCATTTCCATCAGCATGCGCGCAACATCCGGGTGTTCCGCGATGGCCCGCCCATTCTGCACGCGTTGCGCGGCATAGGCCTCCGCGAGTCTCAGCGCCGCCGCGCCATGCGCCACACCCTGGGTGCCAACGCCAAGCCGCGCATTGTTCATCATGGCAAACATGGCTTGCAGGCCGCGATTGGGTTCGCCGACCATCTCAGCCTCCGCACCCTCATACAGCATGATGCAGGTGGGGCTGCCATGAATGCCCATTTTGCGTTCGATACCGCCGCAGCGGAAGGCGTTGCGCGCCCCATCTGGCAGGATTTTTGGTGCGGCAAATAGCGAAATCCCGCGCGAGCCCGGCGGCGCATCCGGCAGGCGCGCCAGCACCAGATGCAGGATATTGCCGGCGCAATCATGCTCGCCCCAGGTGATGAAAATCTTCTGCCCCTGCAGGGCATAACGCCCATTGCCGAGCGGTTCCGCGCGCGTGCGCAGCATGCCCAAATCACTGCCGGCCTGCGGTTCGGTCAGGCACATGGCGCCGGTCCATTCACCCGCGATCATCGGCGGCAGCCAACGCGCCGCCTGATCCGGCGTGGCGTGATGGCGGAGCAGATCAATCGCACCAGCCGTGAGCAGCGGGCCAAGCATGAAGGACGTATCGGCCGCCATGCCCAATTCCGTCATGGCGGTCCAAAGGCTGAGCGGCAGGCCCTGCCCGCCATGTTCCACCGGTGCTGCCAGCCCCTGCCAGCCGCCTTCGCGCCATTGGTCATAAAGTCCCGGGTAATGCGCTGGCGTCGTCACCGTGCCATTGGCGTAACGCGCGCCCTGCTTATCGGCTTCTTGCGCCTTCGGTTGCAGCGCTTCGGCGCAAAAGCGATTGGCCTCAGTCACGATCTGCGCAATGTCATCGGCAGATAGAGGCGCACCGGCGGCATTGGTCAGACCCGGCAGGTCAACCAGGCGCGTCAGGCCGAAAATCAGATCATCAGCGGCGGTGGTCATGGGTGGACTCCAAGGCAGCAAGCAAACCAGGCGCGGGCGCATCCCGCCCCGCGGCCCAACCCGGCAGGGCGCGGGCAAGGGCAGTATCCCCCGCCGCCGCGGCCAGGGCCAGACCCAAAAGCGGGGCGAATTTGAAGCCATGGCCGGAAAAGCCGGACATGACAAAGCAGCCAGAGGCGGCGGCTTCCAGGATGAATTCCTCCCGGTCTTCCACATCGTAATAGCAGGCCTGAGCACCCAGCACGCGATAGTCCGCCGCATTGATCAGGCGTGGGCGGGCTAGCGCCAGAATTTCTTCGATTTCCGCAGGTGTGGCTTCGCGCGGGTCGGCCCCGGCATGACCCTGGCGGGAAAAGCGGTGATCCCCGATTTTGAGCGCGGTGCCCGCCACCGGCGGAACAGCGTAAAACCCCCCATCTTCGGCAAGATCAAGCAGCATGGGTGCCGCTTCCCAGGCGGTGCGGAAGCCAGCTGGGGCTTCAAGGCGTACCAGGATTTGTCGCGACGCCACCACGCGGCCAACGAGGTTGGTGCCGAGCAGCCTCGGCCCCCAAGGGCCAGCGGCCAGCACCAGCAGATCGGCGCTGCGCTCCGCGCCATTCACCAGCCGCAGCGCCGCGCGATCCGGCAGGGCAGCAGCGACCTCCGCAGCTTCAAAAATAACGCCCTGCGCGGCGAGATGCGCGGCGAGCCCCGCGACAATCCGTTCCGCGAGCAGTACGCCACCGCGTTGTAAGGTGAAGGCGGCAGCAATGCCTGTATCTGACAGCATGGGAAAGCGCGCGGTGATCTGATCCGGCGGGAGATCGGCGCAAGAATGCCCATCGGCCCGCAGCGCAGCCCGGCTTTCGGCGAGCCAGCCGCCCCGGTGATTGGCCAGCGCCAGCACGCCGGTTTCCACGTAATGCCGGGTGCCAAGCGCGGCCCAGATCATCTCCCAGGCTGAATAGGCGGGATCAACCATCCGCATATAGCCTGCCTGCGCGCCATAAGCGTGGCGGATTAGCCGGTGCTGATCCACGGAAGCACCGCGCGGATTGGGGATGGGCGCCTGTTCAATCACGCGTACCTGCCAGCCGGCGCGGGCCAGCGCCCAAGCGGTGCAAAGCCCCATAATGCCGGCGCCGAGGATAAGGGCGTTTCGTTGTGCTGCCATGGCGTTAACCTATGCCGGTTTGGGCGGGGAATGGGAATGCTTGTTTTATCAATCCATGATGGGCAAACCGCCTTTAGCCTGCCGGCGCAAGGCAAGGACCCGTCCCGTGAAAGCCAAAAGGAACCCAGCCCGCCATGATCATCGCCTTTTGGACCCTGCCTTTGACGCTGATCTTCCTCTGGCTCAGCTTTCGCGTCATCCGCTTTCGGCGGGCCGAGCGGATTCCGTTGGGGTCCGGGGGCAATGCGGCCTTGGAGCGCGCCATCCGGGCGCATGCCAATTTCGCGGAATTCGTGCCCTTTGCGGTGCTACTGCTGATCCTGGCGGAATGGGGTGGCGCCTGGCCATGGCTGTTGCATGCGCTTGGGGCGCTGCTGGTTATCGCACGGCTTTCTCATGGCATGGGCATGGTGCAAGACCCTGAGGATTATCGCTTTCGTGTCTTTGGCATGACGGGGACCTTCAGCGTCTTGGGCATCGCAGCAGCCCTGGCCTTTTGGGGCGCGCTGATGCGCGCATGACTGCTTGGGCGATTCGACCGATTGCGCCCCATGATGCCGCCTCATTCGGGGAGGAATGAGCCATGACCCCACCCCTCGCACCCCGCCCCGCCGACCTCGTCCCAGAGCTTTCGGTGCGCGACCTTGCCAGAAGCCTTGCCTTCTGGTGCGGGGCTTGTGGCTTCGCCGTGATCTACGACCGGCCAGAGCACGGCTTCGCCTGCATTCAGCGCGGCTCGGCGCGGGTGATGCTGGACCAGCTGGGGACGGATCGGGACTGGGTGACGGGCTCGCTTGAGCCGCCGCTGGGACGGGGCATCAATCTTGAGATCGCGGTCGAGGATATTGCGCCAATCCTGGCGGCCTTGGCCGCGGTGGGTTGGCCGCTTTTTCTCGACACTGAGGAGAAGACCTACCGCGTCGGCGAAGATTCGGTGACGGTGCGGCAATTCCTGGTGCAGGACCCAGACGGCTACCTGTTGCGCTTCTCCGAGAGGATCGGCGATGTCGCTTGAATTCAGGACCTGC
>Ga0169931_10011657_pt1 | contig 12336 bp, 8 predicted proteins | sample Kivu_15m_20L_FD_129675 | JGI IMG/M metagenome (GOLD analysis project Ga0169931, IMG submission 129675) | Freshwater microbial communities from Lake Kivu, Western Province, Rwanda to study Microbial Dark Matter (Phase II) - Kivu_15m_20L... | ecosystem: Environmental > Aquatic > Freshwater > Lake ...
GGCGTGTCGGATGAAAATGGCAATTCGCCATTCTGGCAATGGTTACAGGACCATTTCTTTTCGGTTGATTTCCCGACCGCGGATTACCTGACCGGCATTGGCCAGAAAGTATTTATTGCTGAGCTGATGCCAAAGTATCCGATTTACGTCAGTTTGCTGTCGAAAGAGGCGCAGGCGGTGATTGGCAAAGTACACGAAAAAACCCGGCCGGCCTTGCAGCTGCTGCAATCCGAGGGCTTTTCCACCACAGGTTACGTCGACATTTTTGATGCCGGCCCAACGGTTGAAGCCAAGCTGGAACATATCCGCACAGCGCGCAACAGCCGTCGCTTAAGAGTGCGGGTCGCCGATGTCAGTGGCGGTCAGCCATATCTGGTCTGTAACGCTGATGTGACGAATTTCCGTGCCAGCTGGACCCATTTGCATGTCGCTGAAAACGCTGAAGAAGTCAATCTGCCAGCTGAGTTTGCCCAGGCGCTGCAAGTCAGTGATGGGGACTGGGTACGACTGGCCCGCTTATAACCTGATAAATATTTGACAGGCTCGGCCACAGAGCTTCGGAGAAAACCATGGCATTGCAGACAACAGGACAACATTTTATTGGCGGGCAATGGGTTGATGGCGCGGGCGCGTCACTGCAGTCGGTTGACCCAGCCAAAAACACCATCATTTGGCAAGGTCAGGCCGCAACTGCCCCGCAGGTTGACCAGGCGTATCAGGCGGCCCGCGCTGCCTTTGAAGCCTGGGCTGATTTCGGCTTTGCCGACCGTACTGCGGTAGTACGCGCGTTTGGCCAGCAGTTGAACGACCATAAAGAAGCACTGGCACTGTGTATCGCCAGTGAAACCGGCAAACCGCTGTGGGAAAGCCGCACTGAAGTGGCAGCGATGATTGGTAAGATCGAGATCTCGGTCAAAGCCTATCAGGAACGCACTGGTGAGCGGGAAAACCCGATGCCGCAAGGCAAAGCGATGCTGCGGCACAAACCTCATGGAGTGGTTGCGGTATTTGGCCCGTATAATTTCCCGGGCCATCTGCCCAATGGTCACATAGTGCCAGCCTTGCTGGCGGGCAACACGGTGATTTTTAAACCCAGTGAACTGACACCGAAAGTGGCTGAGCTCACCGTGCGGTTATGGCAAGCCGCTGGTTTACCGGCTGGGGTGCTGAACCTGCTGCAAGGTGAAGTCGATACTGGCAAAGCGGTAGCTGCCCATGCCGAGCTGGATGGTTTGTTCTTTACCGGCAGCTCGCGCACCGGGCATTTTTTGCACCAGCAATTTGCTGGCCGGCCAGACAAAATTCTGGCGCTGGAGATGGGTGGTAATAACCCGCTGATCGTGGCGCCAGCCGAGAACATCGATGCCGTGGTGCACGATATTATTCAATCAGCGTTTATCTCGGCCGGCCAGCGCTGCACCTGTGCACGCCGTTTGCTGTTGCCACAAGGGGCTTTTGGTGATGCTGTGCTCAGTCGCTTATTGGATGTGACCCGCCGTTTAAAAACCGGCTTATGGGATGCCGACGAGCAGCCGTTTATCGGCTCGATGATTTCTGCCAAAGCGGCGCAAGGCATGTTGGCGGTGCAGCAGCAGTTGGTTGCGGCCGGTGCCACAGTGCTGGAGCCAATGCGCTTAATAGCCGCAGACACCGGCTTGCTGACCCCTGGTATTCTGGAGTGCACCAGCGTCGACTTACCGGATGAGGAACACTTTGGGCCTTTACTGAAAGTGATCCGCTATCAGGATTTCGCTGAGGCGATCAGGCTGGCAAACCAAACCAGTTTTGGCCTATCGGCCGGTTTGCTGGCCGATGACGAAGCGCTGTACCAGCAGTTTTTCCGCCGGATCCGGGCTGGCATTGTCAACTGGAACCGGCCAATCACCGGCGCCAGTTCAGCGGCACCATTTGGTGGCATTGGCGGCAGTGGTAATCACCGTGCTTCGGCTTATTATGCCGCCGATTATTGTGCTTATCCGGTGGCTTCGGTGGAACTGGCTGCGGTCGAGTTACCGGCGCAATTATCGCCTGGTTTGCAGCTCTGACTGAATGCGTGTTACCAGTGACAGGCGAGGGGAAACCCTTGCCTGCTTTTCCCGATTTATTTCAAGCCATTGCTTGCCGCAGTGCGGTGCAGAATATATTGTTTAACAACAACGTTTGAGCTGATAATTTTTGCTGTCAGCGCTTTACGCTGAGTCTCAATCTATGGCAGATTTGAGGTCCTTTTTTGGTTTCGGTGCTTTGAGTTGCAGCTATGGTCACGGATAAACCCGGTTACGAACATTTGATCCAGTTTTTAACCGAACATTTGTCGTTGTTTGAACAAGCAGGTACACCATGTTCACCCGCTAAAACTCTTGGCGTGGTGATTGAAGAGTTAATTGCCGAGCAAATTATTCAGCTGTGTTTACAACACACTGAATTGGAAACCATCCACCGCAGTCAAATTATCCGTGAAGTTGACGGTATCATGTACGATTTTCAAGAAGTACTGGCTTCTGTGATTGAACGGCCGGCCAGTTTAGAGCAAATTGAGCTGATCCACGAAGTGGCACTGTTGGTGAAAAATCTGTTTGATACGGCGATTGCGCAGTTGCTGGACTAACCATAAACGCAACCGGATTGTTACATAGTGCTGAATCAATTCGATGCAGCGTGAGAATTCCGGCTGGTCAACTGAAACGGTTATTCGTTAGAATAGCCGTTTTCTTTTTTGCCCAAGGAGTACACCATGGCAGCGGATAATCAACTAAATGCCACCGTCAGCTGGGCTGGCGACAGCAGTTTTCTTGGCCGTTCCGGCACCGGACATGCCGTAGTATTTGACTCTGATAAAGAAAACGGTGTTGCGCCGACGCCAATGGAAATGTTACTGATGTCCGCCGGCGCTTGTTCGTCGGTTGATGTCGTCAGTATTTTGCAAAAAGCCAAACAACAAGTCACGCATTGCCGGGTGGTATTGACCGGTGAGCGGGTCGATACAGTGCCGCGGGTATTTTCCAAAATTCACCTGCATTTTGAAGTGACTGGTTTTAACGTCAGCGAAAAACATGTTGAGCGTGCCGTCAATTTATCAGCCGAGAAGTACTGCTCGGTGTCGATTATGTTGCAACAAGCGATGACAGTGACGCATTCGTTTGCCGTACTGCCAAGCGAGCTGCAAGTGCAAGGCTAAGTGCTGCCCTTATTAACTGCAATACATGCACTATACTGAAGCCCGGTACCGGGCGCAGTGGAGATTGAATTACCGTGGTAAAACCTTTTGAAAAATTGAAGCTGCATGGCTTTAACAATTTGACCAAAAGTCTGAGTTTCAGCATTTACGATATCTGCTATGCCAAAACAGACCAGCATCGGCAGGAATATATTTCTTATATTGACGAGCAATACAACGCCGACCGGCTGACCGAGATCTTAAGCAAAGTGGTCGAGATGATTGGCGCCAATATCCTCAATATCGCCCGGCAGGATTACGATCCGCAAGGCGCCAGCGTCACGATTCTAGTGTGTGAAGAGCCAATTGAAGGCAAACATGATATTGCGCCGGAAGCGGTGGTGGCGCATTTGGATAAAAGCCATATTTGTGTGCATACCTACCCGGAGCATCACCCGCATGATGGTATTTGTACCTTCCGCGCCGACATTGAAGTGTCTACCTGTGGCGTGATTTCACCGCTCAAGGCGCTGAATTTCCTGATCCATAGTTTTGAATCGGATATCGTCACCATCGACTACCGGGTGCGTGGTTTTACCCGCGACGTGAATGGCGTGAAACACTATATCGATCACCCAATCCACTCGATCCAAAACTTTATGGACGATCAGACCAAAAACGCTTTCCAGATGGTCGATGTGAACGTGTATCAAGAAAACCTGTTCCACACCAAAATGATGTTAAAGGACTTTGAGTTAGACAATTACATTTTTGGCATTGGTGCTGCTGAGCTTGATGTTGCTGAGCAAAAGGTGATTGCCCGCAAGGTGAAACGCGAAATGCGCGAAATCTTCTACGGCCGTAACCTGCCAGACCTGGAGTGAGTTCCGAACAGCTGGCCAGCACTGAAGCGCCAACCGGCGGGTAGCACATACCGCTCAGGCTCACTGAGCGGCACTGTGGTCCGGGTAGTTGCTTGCTAAGTTGTAAAGCAGTGCAAACAAATCGCAGGCTGTAGTGCTGGCATGGCTGAGTTGCTCCGGCGTTTGTAACTCAGACGCTAAATGAGCCATCGTCGCAGTCCAGCCCGGTTCTATGGCTGGGTTCTCCCGGTAAAAACTCAATGTTCCGGCCGTCAACGATAAATTTTTTTCCAGCTGGCGGGCTATCAGGTTGCCGCCCAGCACGGCACCCTCCAGCACGTAACGAGCTCCCCAGGCCATTGCACGGTCACTGATCGCTAAACTGGTTGCCAGTGGCGGTAAGCTTGCGCCTAATATGGCTAAATCAGCCGCCAATGCAGCCGTTTTCGCTTGGTATGGCAGCGCCGACTGCTCAGGGAAATGCGCTTGCAGTGACGGCTCAATCTGGGCGTAAAATTGATAGAGCACTGTCAGAGTGTTACGCAAATCTTCCACAGTAATGTGGGCACAGAGCAGCTTTTTGAAAAGCGGCAGGCTTTCAACCCCCCGGTGCCACTGACGGGTATCGGCACGTAACCTTTGATGCGCGTCAGACATCTGCCATTTCACTCAGCAGTTCCCTTAACTTGAGCGACAGTAAGCGCGTTTTGTTATTCCAAGGCAGACTGTAGCCGATGCGTTTTTCCACCCATTTGGCGAATGATTGGCGTGGTGCGATCCCTAACTGACCATCGTGAAACTCTACCGGTTTTTCCGGATTACCGCCCCAAGCTATCTCTTGGACTTGTGCGGTCTGGCATAAGTACAGCCGCGTTGCGTTATAACGATCATTGCTTATCTTTACGGCCATGACACCGGCGACTTCGCTTAACACAAAACTTGATAACTGCCGTGACAGACAATCTTTGCTCCAGATAAGCTCGCCGGAATTGATAAAATCTTGTTCGACTACTGCCAGAGTGTGATCTTCCAATGCGCATCCATGTTTCAGAATCAGGTTGTGCTGGGTTAATACCACGCCATTGATGTTTAATTCAGTCAGTAGCCAGGGCGCCAATTCGTTCCAGCTGTTGATCAAACCGCCATTTCGTTGCACTATCAGTTGAATTTCGTTAAAGCGATGGTTTAGTCCGTCGATCAGGCACATGCGTTGATAAGCGGTAAACCCGGATAACATTAAGCCATATCGGTTGACCCGGCTGCGACAGGCTTCCAAGGTGGCTTGTGACACAATATTCGGCTGATGATCATGGCAAGCAATCAATGCTACCAGCATGTTATTGACCACAACCGGGAAGGATAAGGACGCTCTGACGCCCATATTTGCCAGATAGATTTTGTGCATTGGCGATACACTGCGCAGGTCACAGTAACTTAAATCAGGTGGAGTCTGCTCTGCTGAGATGATGGCAACAGAATCTGCCGCAGCGTCCGGGATCAGTCGCCACGGATTTTTCAAATAGAGATCGCGGGCAATCTGTGGAATATCGCTGGCCGGAAACCTAAGTCCGAGATAACTGCCTTGAACGCTCGGGTGACGATGTTCTGCTGCGACTTCACCATCATTGTTTTCCACAAACTGGTAGTACATGATCCGTTGAAATCCAGTCAGCTTAGCCACGTCTTCCAGTAATGTCTGGAGGGACTGCAGTAACTCTTCTTCTTGATGCGGAGTGGTCCATGCCTGCTGCGTTAAAAAAACGTCGCAATTGATGGCAGCATGCGGGTAGATTTCGATAGCACAGCCACCGTCTTCGTATTTGTTGATCAGCACGTCCAGCTCTCTGGCAAAATGAACGCTTCGCTCCATTAAAACGCGTTTGTTGCCATGCTTGAAATAAGGCGCACTTTCATCAAACAGCGTCAGAGCGGATTGACCAAGTAGCTCCTGGGGGGGCAGACCAAGCACTGCAGCACTATTGGCAGAGCAAGCAGTGATTAGGCCCTGAGCGTTGACGCAAAACAAAACACCGTGCGGTTGAATTTCGCCGGACAGATGCAGTTTTTCATGTTCACAAAGGTTGATTGAATCTAGCAATTGATACCCTTCCTTAGGACTCAAGATGACAGGCGCAGGCCAGCGGGGACGACTCTGGCCAGCATATCTTCAAATTCATGCAGTGGCATTGGTTTTGCGAGGGCAAATCCTTGGGCCATGTTACAACCATGCTGATCGAGCCAGGCTAATTGTTGTTTTGTTTCGACTCCCTCAGCCACAGTTTGCAGCTCCAGCGCTTTAGCAAGCGAAATAATGGCAAGGGTGATTGCTTCATCCTCTTTTTCATAACCGAGGCCATCGACAAAGGATTTGTCAATTTTCAATTCACTGAGCGGCAGGCGTTTGAGGTAGGACAACGAAGAATAACCAGTGCCAAAATCGTCAATAGCGATTTTAATGCCATGCGCACTGGCGACAGTCAGATTGTCGAAAACGACCTGATTATTATCCAGTAACGAACCTTCGGTGATCTCTAATTGAATAGCGCAATACTCCAGCTGATAGCGATCTAATACTCCGATCAATTTGTTGGAAAAGCCTGCAGCTAACAAGTCACGAGCCGAGACATTCAGTGCTATGGTAGGTACTTTGATGCCAGCCATTTTCCATTGAGCAATTTGTTTACACACGGAGTCGATCACAAACTCAGTGACTGCGCTAATCAGACCGCTTCGTTCGGCGATAGCAATAAAATCCTGCGGGCTGACAATACCAAGCTCCGGGTCTTTCCAGCGGAGCAGAGCCTCAGCACCAATCACCAGAGTGGTGTTATCCAGATCGAATTTAGGTTGATAGAACAATTCAAACAACTGGCGGTTTAAAGCGTTTCTGATGCCTCCTTCGATGGCAGTTTGTTGCATTAACTTGGTATGCATTTCCTGCCGGAAGAATTCAAAACGATTGCGCCCGCTTTCTTTGGCCCGATACATAGCGCTATCAGCAGCCTTAATCAGGTCTGTGCTGTTATTACTGTCTTGTGGATAAAAGGCAATGCCGATACTGGCAGACACAAACAACTGATGGCGCATCACATTGTAAGACATCGACAAATCATCGATGATGCGGGTTGCAATCTGCGTGGCTACTTTTTCATCGCAGTTGGTCAGGATGGCAGTAAACTCATCGCCACCCATTCTGGCCACCGTATCATGGCTGCGTAATACGTCTCTGATACGGATTGCTGCCTCTTTCAGTAATTCGTCACCGAAATCATGCCCCAAGGTGTCATTAATCCCTTTGAAGTTATCCAAATCAATAAATAGTAGCGCAACCTGCTCTTTATTCCTTCTTGCGGTTAACAATGCTTGCCGTAATCGATCCTGAAACAAAGAGCGATTTGGTAATTTTGTTAAGGTGTCGTGAGTGGCCAGAAATTCGGCTTTTCGTTCATTATCACGAATGCTGCTGATATCGGAAAATACTGCAACCAAATGCTCAATATGACCATTTTTATCATTGACCCGGTTGATTGTTAGCCACTGCTGGTAAAATTCGCCGTTTTTTCGTTTGTTTTTTACTTCACCTTGCCAGAACCCGCTATCGTTCAGTATCTGGTTAATTGGGGCAGCAGCGTTTTTGCAATGCTGGTCAGACTGCACCAGCTCCCAGATCTGCCGGCCGACGGCTTCTTCCCTGGTATAGCCGGTAATACCGGTGAAGGCGTAGTTGGCTGATTGGATGATTGCTTGATGGTCGGTCACTACAATAGCTTCGCCGGCATGTTCAAATACCTGTGCTGTGATCCGCAATTGTTCATCCGCCAGACGCAACTGGGTGATGTCTTCGGCCTCAATAATAAATACAGTCGGGTTGCCTCGGGGATCCTGCAAAGCCTGATGATTGGTTCTCAGGTAACAGGTGTTGCCATTGATGTTGGCTACAGACTCTTGCTGCACCGGAACGCCTTCACGTAACGCTTTGAGATCGCTCGCCCAAATGCCTGAAGCCAGCTCTCTGTCCAGCAAATCAAAGTCGGTGCGACCGATATAAGTTGTTGCCGCTAATTGAAAAAACTCGATAAATCTTCGGTTTGCGTAGATGTATTCGCCTCTTAAATCTTTCAGCGCGAACAGGATAGAGGTGTGTTCCATCAACGCATTCAGATGAGCCTGAGACTGCTCCAATTCAGCTTGCGCCAGGGCAATGTCGGTAACGTCCATCACAGTTACCACCAAGTGCGAAACGTCGCCGGTTTTATCAGTACCAGGATTAACAGCAATGTTCAGCGTGCGGCCGTCTTGATGAACGATTTTTTCCTGCCGTTCGCCGGAGGCCAGAATTGAGGTCAGCGTGGTTACCAATATGCTAAACATCTCTGGCAGACGCAGACCGGATAAATGTTGTCTTAATGCGGTCGGGCGTAAATCGAAGCGTCTGGCGGCAGGTGCGTTAAAGCGGGTCAACTGAAGAGCCCGGTCAAATACCATGATTGGAAATTGCAACGAGTCGTAAAGGTGCGCATATTCCTCTGATAACCGCGACAGCTCAACAGTCTTAACATTCATTTCTTCATTCAGACTAACCAGTTCTTCATTGGTCGCCTGCAGCTCTTCATTGGCCGCTTCCATTTCTTCGTTGGTCGCCTGCAGTTCTTCATTTTGCGCTTGCGCTTCTTCATTCAGAGTTTGCATTTCTTCATTTGCAGTAGCCATTTCCTCGATGAATGTTTGCAAATTTTCGCGTGTAGCGACCAGTTCATCTTCAAGCTCTCTGTGAGGTTCCGTCGGGGATTGTTTGGCTTCGCTGGTCACTTGCTTCTCAGGGGCGAAAATCACCAGCATCATTGTGTGCTGCAGATCACCCACAGGTTCGATGTAGAGGCGCAGATGGGCGTTGCCATGCTTTCGCAGCCGTCCGCGCTGAGATTTTTCAGATTGGCTGAACTTATGCGTCAGACTTAACAACTCGCCCTTCAACTCGGTTAACACGGTTTGCCCGATCTGCAGGCGGGTAGTGCCGACCGGAAATTGCAAGTATTCCTCGACCTTACCGGCCGTATGCAGAATATTACCAAGCTTATCGCAGAGCACTATGGTGGCGGCAAAATGATTAACCAGGCCGTCCAGCATGTAAGCCAGTTTTTGCTCGCTGCGATATGTTATTGTTTTATTTGGAATAAAGGCGACATTCGATAAGGGTGTGGCGGCGCCTGTCCGGCGAAATAGCCGCTCGCGCCGGTTTAGCGGGATAAACATTTGCTCCGCATGCGCCACGCTCTCCGAGTGGCCGAGAAACAGTAGTCCTTCTTGTACCAAACCAAAATGAAATGTTTGTAATACTTTGCTTTGCAGGCCCGGATCAAAATAAATCAGCACATTGCGACAGGTGATGAGATCGAGGCGTAAGAATGGCGGAGCGCTGACCAGGTTATGTCGCGCAAACACAATCAAATCCCGCAGCAGCTTGCCGACTTCATATGCCCGGTGCATAGGTTGGAAATATCGGTTCAATAACTCGTCTGGCACTTCAGTCATTGCGCTGGCAGGGTAAATGCCCCGTCTGGCAAAGTTCAATGCTTCATCATCAATATCGGTGGCAAAAATTTGTAATTTGTACTGTGATAGCCGGTCACCAAGCGCTTCAGCAAACAGCATAGCGATGGAGTAGGCTTCTTCACCGCTGGCGCAGCCTGCTGTCCATACGCGGATCTCACTGCCGGCTGGTTTGCGGTTGCATAAGTCCGCAATTGCTCGCCGCAGCGCTGTAAAAGCATCCTTGTCACGAAAAAATGCAGTGACTGAGATTAAAATATCCCGCACCAGTAACTCCAGCTCCTGTGGGTGCAGGTCAACCCATTTTGTGTAAGCAGCCAAATCGGTACAGCCTGTGGCCACTTCGCGTCTGCGGATACGTCTGAGCAATGTGCCGGCTTTGTAGCCGGAAAAGTCGTATTGGAGCTGCTGTCGAACTTTATCCAGCAACTGGCTCAGCAGGTCAGCTGAGAAATTTTCTGCATAACTCTGCGCAGGGCTGGTCAGCAATCGGGGTAAAGTTTGCGCGATTTCTGCAGGGCTTAAGATGTGATCGGCAACACCTGCTTCAATCGCATTGCGTGGCATCCCATCGTATTTGGCAGATTCGGGTTGCTGGGTAATTGTAAAACCACCTGCAGCCTGGATGGCGCGTAACCCGGTAACACCGTCAGAGCCTGTACCTGACAGCAGGATACCCACTGCTGATTCGCCCTTTTCAGCTGCAAGTGAAATGAAAAACTGATTAATGCAAGGTTTTGGTGATACTTCAGGCTGAGCGGGTAGCAGCGAAATTGCTCCGTCTTTTAATTCGGCATGATGACTGGCTGGCACGACGTACACATGACCCGCTTTTGGCGTTATTCCGTGCTGAGCCTCCACCACTTGGAGCGATGTGGCTCGCGCGAGGATCTCAACCAGCATACTGCGATGGGTCTGCGACATGTGCTGTAAGATGATCAATGCGCAGGGGCAATCGGCGGTTAAACCGGAGATGAGTTGACTGATTGCTTCCAGGCCACCGGCAGAAGCTCCGACCCCCACGATGTAAGGCGCCAGCGCGTTATGCTCTTTTGTTGAGGCATCGTGATTGATTTGAGCAGGACACTGCAATTTGGATCTCCTTTCCAATGAAGCTCAACAAACTATGCTGGACAGCCGAGTGAATCAGTCTTAGCAACCACGAGTGACTTGAGTCTAATACACCGGCTGGGAATCGCCACTTTTTGTACCTTTTTGTACCTTTTTGTACCTTTTTTTGCCAAGTAAGATGAGTTTTCGCCACCGACACTGCCAGTGTATAGTTGTCGAAAGCTCAGCTGTTGTGTGCACATGCGGTGCCACCGCAGCAGCGTTGCAACTGAGGGTTACAGGTAGATGCCATCGCTTTGTAGTGGCCACATTGAGGTAAATCATGTTTATTCGCCCGGCCAGCAGCGCCGATGCTTCAGCCATTGCGGCGATTTATAACCCTTACATAATCGACAGCTGTGTCACCTTTGAAGAGGAGCCGGTGACACCGGCCGAGATTGCCGAGCGGATGCAACAGGTACAGCAACAAGGCTTACCTTATCTGGTTGCTTGCCGTGACGGACAAGTGATGGGTTATTGTTATGCCACACCATGGCGGGTGCGCTCAGCTTATCGCTTCTCCGTTGAAGTGACTGTCTATCTGGCCCGCGATGTCCACGGCCAAGGCATCGGCACGGCGTTATACCAGGCGCTGCTCTCGCAGTTAACCGCGGCCGGCTATCACCTGGCAATTGGCGGCATCACGTTACCCAATGATAAAAGCGTGGCTTTGCACGAAAAACTCGGTTTTAGCCAAGTGGCGCATTTTAGCGAAGTCGGTTTTAAACAAGGCGCCTGGCGTGATGTCGGTTATTGGCAGCGTAAGTTGGGCGAGTAGTCGGTTGTGGCTGACCTAGCCTTGCGGAAAACTCCAGCTGAATGTAGCAGCAGGAGCGCCTTGCGATGACCATCGATTACATATTTCGCAATCATCTGGTGAGTTGAGCGTTTGCTTTGAGCGAAATGCAGAAATTCAACACCGCACCATAGTCCCCATACGAATGCCCGCTTTTACTTCAAAACCGGACATGATGCCCGGTTTATTTAAAACGAAATTATCGGTCTATAGGGCTCATTGTCCCTGATGAATGTTGACCGATGACATGTGTATATATTTGAGTTGTCTTCAAATCCGTATGTCCTAACAGCTCTTGAACTGTACGAATGTCTGTTCCCGCTTTTAAAAGCTGCGTTGCGAAAGAGTGCCTGAATGTGTGTGCGGTAACGTGTTTCTGAACACCTGACCTTATAACAGCGCTCCTCAATTTCTTTGTTAGGGACGTCCAATGCAAGTGATGGCGGCAAACATATCCATCCACTGGATGCTTACACCTGACAGATGATGGGAATATAAATTGCCACTTAAAATCAGAAATTGCGTAAGGGTATTTTCGAGCAAGCCCTGGCGGGAGACTTGTTTTACCCTCACCTTCGCAAAGATCCTTTTCATGCAGATCACGAACCTTTTCAATATGCAATTTAAGGGGTTCAACAAGCTTTTCAGGTAACATCGTGACTCGATCTTTACCGCCTTTGCCACGAAATACATAGACATTCCTTGACTCAAAATCGATATCTTTAACTCTTAGCATCAATAGTTCTGCTTTCCTTAGCCCGCAACCATATAAAAGCGAAAACATCAGTTTATAGCTACCGGATAGCTGATTGATGATACTGATTGCTTCGTTATGAGATAAGACGGATGGAACCCGTTTA
>Ga0169931_10011658_pt1 | contig 12335 bp, 11 predicted proteins | sample Kivu_15m_20L_FD_129675 | JGI IMG/M metagenome (GOLD analysis project Ga0169931, IMG submission 129675) | Freshwater microbial communities from Lake Kivu, Western Province, Rwanda to study Microbial Dark Matter (Phase II) - Kivu_15m_20L... | ecosystem: Environmental > Aquatic > Freshwater > Lake...
CAACCCCAGCCCCAACCCCTTGAACGTATATTGATTTTCTATTGTATAATATTGACACTATACTGCTAATAATTTTATGAATTTCCTGCCAGCTATAAAATTCACAGGCGGTCGTTCACAAAAATTTTCAAACCCCCTAAGCGGACGAATGTTCTTCAACCAGAGCTATTAATCTCCTTAGCCCTCAAAAGTAAAAAGTTCAACCATTTCCTATTCCGAAGATAAACCTAGCACCATAAAAAAAACACAAATATCAAAGCTGGCCATGAAAACCAAGAAGAATCTTTCTCATCGACTGCATACAATTTCGCTTGACTAGCAGCAAACCATCAGATAATCGCAACGAATCGATAGTTCTTTCAGTAAAAATGACTTTAGTTCTGGCTCTATTAATACTAATGAGCGTAATTCGCATACATTTGTGTATCCGTAAGTATAAGTGATACCTTTTTTCGTGCATATGGTGCATCGATACGAAGATATGTAAAAAACTAAGCTGATAATGAAACTTTAGAGCTATTTTAAACTTTATTTTCAGGCTGGAATAAGAAGAAACTCTAAATAGCTGATTTAATTTCTCTAAAAAGTAATGCCCTAAATAAAAAGTTTAGGAATTGACGATGATATTTTAAAATATAAGTCCAAATGGCCCAAATAATTCTTTACAATAGGAAGCACTGCATAGCTTTTGAGTTAGTTTGATAAATACGACAAGCTAGAAAGTTAATTCGGAAGAAGACATATTGCTGCTTTAGCTAAACTCTACTGTATAGCACCTAAGATAGTCCGCTAAGACTGTATAAGCAATATTCGAACTAATCTTAAAAAGCAATTTATTATCAAAGGAATCAATCTGCCTTAACAATACTATTTAGTCTTGTAGAACGGGCAGGTGATAGAAGATTTCATAGATATTCCTTTTTCTACCAAAAAAATATATTTAACTTAAAAGGGCCGTGAATTATAAATCAAAAATAAAGTTCCTTAGATTACAAAAAAATACTAAGAGTAGTGCACGAAGAAAGGATTTATCGGAAGAGTTCGTTCTATTTTCAGAAACCAAGTTGCTATTAACAAATTCAATTAATCAAACATAAACTATGATTCATAGTTACTAAAACAGTAAAAAACAAGACAGAGCAAATTAGATAAGATATAGCTGACGCTACAACGCAAGCAAAGCAAAAGTAAGCTTGCCCAGTTAACGACTAAAAAATTAGAAGCTCTTAGAACAAGACCAGCTTCTAAGTAATCTCAGTGGAAATTCGATAATGTAGAAGATAGTTTGAGAAAAAGTGTAATGGACTCATAACTTGTTTTTCATATTCCTATTCGAAGTAGAAAAATGCAGGATTAGATTATAAAAAAATTCATGCACTACCATGAGCTGACATTACAGGCACATCCAAAAGCATAGCAACATTAAATATCAGTATAAATACTTTAAACTTATCACCCGGTTATTCACGAGCTTGCCAAACACCCTTTTCACATAAGAAAGATTTAACCCATCTTTTAAGCAATTAGCTAAGGTCCTCTTAAATAAACTGGTAATACTCATTTTGTATCTTGGAAAGATTTTATTTAGTTATAGCTTCTTGCGGCTAAAAAATTACCAGAACTGTTATCCAAGCAGGACTGCCATCAACTTATTCGTAAATTTACTTAAAACTATCTTTAAATAAGTGACTAAGATTTCTTCAGAGACGAGCTCAGCAATCGATTGTTAAGGATCGTTTAAAATGATGCTGAGAGCTTGTCTTTGATGGAAAATGTTATATGGTGTTGGTTGCAAGACAACGGATTCGTTTATAGATAGGCACTGCAGAGAGAGGAACTATGGACTTTCGAGGAAAGAAGTAGACCTTTTTATATGCTTATGGTATCGATGATATTCGCTAATTTTAGAATGACACCTCTGGATCTGGCCTATGATTTACTGATTTGAACAGAGAGATATTTAATAACTTATTTTTAGTTTGTTTACATATTTAGTTTTTTAAATATTTAGTCATAAATAAATTAAATAAAAATTTGAAGATTAATGTGATAAACTATTAAAGTCAAGCCTTATATAATGAATTAAATTTAGGTCAATAGATGCAACTTTAATGCATTTTCAAGCTTTCAATCATGTTAAATATATTTATTGATGCGTTCCCTCTACACCTACGACATCCCCGGGGCTAACCCAACAATCCGCTACTACGATAAGTCCCTCATCAGGCACCGCCATTAAGAATAAATCGATCGCTTTGGCAACAGAAATAAAAGAATCATTGATTGGTACAGACCTGACAAAAGGCACATCTAACCTATAGATAAGCAAGAGTTCCCAACAAATACGTCACTGTTTAACCCGCAGTCTCTTGAAGCTTCTAGCCTTTCGCATTCTTCAGCCAGGCACATTCACAAGGTGACACCTAAAATCACATAAGGATAATTCAGGATGAATAACAGTTTAGTGCTTTCACAGTCAGGTCGTAGTTCTCTGGAGGACAAGAAGGGTGTGTAACTCGATGACAGTCCTTATTTCCCTCACAAGTACAGAGATTATGATCGGGAGTATCCTAACAAGTGGACTGGCAAGCGAGAATGGCACTAGGAGGAGCCCTAGAAGATGCAGTTGCCATCGGTAAAGGATCAGTACTATCAGAAATGGTTTTGAAGCATGATTCTAATAATTAAGCTTTTTATGGTATTTATTCATATTTCAAGGCTTATTGATGTTATTTAGGGTGGATAATAGTTATTTGAGGGATGCAGGAAGTCACTGAAGCTATGCTAAACGACAAGCCAGAATAAACAACAGTCGACTTAAGTGAAATCAAACGACCGCCTTTGCTGATGGTGCCAAAGGATAACGATTTTGACCCTAAATTTCCAGTTATGTTGTACCGGAAGGGCAAGTATGTGAGTGTGGATTAAGCGCAATAGCAACGTATCAAATAGTATATGTCTAAAAACATATACGAGCTTTGCGTAAATTAGAAAAGAGTTGATGTTATGGAGTGCTATAAAGAGAAAGTAGCGATTTTAAGGACTATTATCGGGGTGATAAGGGGCAAAAAATGATATATTTAGATTTACTATTAATTGATTTGATTTATGATATGAGTGGATTTATGGATTGTTGTATAATTAAATGTTGAGGCGTGTATTAGAGGAGCGACCGTGTATGTCTAACTCCCAAATGGCCATGCCTAAATGAATAGCAGATATCTCGAATAGTGGCCCTGTATGGCTATCATTCAAGTCATGTCTACTCACAAACACCAATATATTCATAACTTTATCGACATATCTCAACATACTCGATTTTTTGCGATCCTTTAATTAGATAAAGACAGTGAACTTTAAGCGTTGAATCTTTGATTTCATTGTTTAAAGATTGAAATTTCATTATTTTTGCAAAAACAATCATATGTTTTGTTTAATAGATTCGGCTGAGGTAAATTTAATATGATTAGTTTTTTCCTATTTTAAGCATTAATTTGAAGAAGATGATTTAGTTTATTTTAATGTTTTGATTATATTAGTTGATTTTTAGTGATATTCATATCATAATCTTATACATTTGTTGAGGCAAGTTCAGGGAAAAGACAATAAATGTCGACTTCTAGCACAACTATGCCTATATTAGTGAGTGGATTCTCACAACGAAGGCACTAGATTGCTTGTCGTTTATCCATGTCCACGTATAACACCTAGAGCATGCTCGCATTAAGCATCAATCATTCAGTTTCTTTCGTTTTTCTGTAGATCGAAAAATTCTTCTAGTATTTTTCTTGACAAATCAAAAGCAACTAAGATTTTTTGAAGTGGAGCTCTAATTTTTGATATTAATCTCACGACAAAAATAGTAAAAGGTTAACAATTTTGATCTTTTTATTAAATAATTTGTGAGTGGGTATGATTGGCCTGTGTATCATTTGAGTGCAGCCGGGAAGACATCAGGGAACTCCATACTTTTTTTGACAAATGTTGCAGCCACGATGAGACCATCGATGTTTTTGAGATTGGGAATTTTCTTCAAAGCGTAGTACTTGGCGTCGTCCTTCAACAACTCATAGAAAGGATTGCCGACCAACGAAGTGTTTTCGAACTCAGGTAGCTCCCTTAACTTGTCGAGTTCGTCCCAACTCTTGATTCTGTTGTCTAAGTTGATAAGACGGTACTTGCGATGAAGAGAGTGGTAAGGTGCTGGCACATTGACAAGTTTTCTATCTTTTAGATCTGGTTGTAGCTCAGCCAGAGTTCTTTGAGAGTGCCGGCGATTTCCTCGAGTCCTTGGATTCTTTTGATGTTGTTGCGAGCCAGGGACAAACGAGTGATGTACTTGAGATTAGGGAAGTTGACGATTTTATCGATGCAGTTGGATGAGAGGGAAAGCTTTTCAACTCTTGCCAAAACACTCAAGGCGCCCGTTTCCAGTTTATCGATCGGGGGATTCTAACTTGTGAAAGAAGTACCAGGAAGACAAGCTTGACTACTTAAGCTTAGGAGGAGGGCTGACCGTTTTTCTACTACCACTGGCTGATGGCCTTGCTGAGGGGTGTGCCCTTGGTTGCCATGATGTAAGTTTTAAATTATAATCCTCACGACAATCATCACAAAATACACATAGAAACAATATAGATAAAAATATATTCAGACTATGTTTTTAAAAGCTTTTTGTATCTTTTTTTATGGTTTAAGTTATTTATCAAAAATTAAAAAATTTAAAGATAATTGATTCTTAAGTTTTTTCAATCGATTTATTGATCATCATCATTATTTGATTAAATATGTAGATAGAAATTTAATTTTAGAATGCTATAGAAGAGCACTCAGGACTACACAGGAATCACCAAAAGGATCATAGAAAGAGTACAAGGTCATAAAAAAAACAGTCCTCTTACCCTCAAGCATCTTCAAATATATCTAGACACATTTTGTTTCGAAATCGGATGTGATGTGCCTCAAGATGAAACCATAGATACCATCTATCAACTTCTTAATCCGCAAGAGGATCAAGAAAGTTGTACTAAAACAATATAACATGCCAAATTTTAAGAGCTAGTATTAATTGGTCTAAAATTGTATGATGAGGCTCAAAAACTTCCATTAGGAGGCATTTTCTAAAGAATGCAAATAATTCTCAAACAGACACTGTACTACGATCATTCTGATTAGCAATGACTATGAATGTATATAGCTTTTTATGCAAAAAATATGATATTTTTAAGTTATATTCAGACTATTTGAAAGCAGAGCTAGATTGTAACTACGATTTTGGTATTATAATTACTACCAGATGTAAATCTAATAGTTCTCCTTTATCCTCACAGGCATAATCTTTATGCTCATCCTCTACATACTCATTGGCAAACTTTTTGAACATAAACACGTACCTTTTTGTTTACAAAGATCCATGTTCTGCACGAAACTGGGGTCGGCATCCTCATTGGTTTGGCTTTCGGTTTCCTGGCTGCAATTAGTGGCAGCATTTAAGAAGTCGATTTCAACTAATAGATATTCTTCTATGGTCTGCTGCCTCCAATGATTTTCGCTGGAGGATACAATCTTAAAAAACAGAATTTTGGTAAAAACTTCAAATACATCTTGTTGTTTGGACTACTGGGCACAGTCATGGTATTTGGGCTTACTTTTTTTATGACATACGTGGCAAACTAGCAAGGATGGTTTACTATTACTAATGGACAAGGAGGAGATGCACACTTATAGAATCCTTTGGTTATCAAATACAGCGCAACTATCTCAGCAACTGACTCAGTAGCAGCCCTTACTCTTATCAGCCCCATTCAGTTTCCCAAATTGTTTTCTATCATTTTCGGCTAAGGAATGGTCAATGACGCAGTAGCCATCATTCTTTTCAAAGTAGTAGGTAAATCTACCACTATAAAGGAGGCATTTTCGACGATATATAAGAGCATCCTATGGATGGAGGCTAAATCGCTTCAACTATCGCTGTAAGTTTTATCTAAACTGTTGTCTTTTCTATAGCTATTGGCCTTTTCTCAGGTATTAATCGTGTTATTAAGCTTTGATATGCTCACTTATTTTCAAACATATGAGGTTTCTGGTCAAAAGCGAGATCACTCAGGTTGTTATTACTTACATTTTTGGCATTTTAAGCTATGCTATTGCGTAAGGTGTACATATGAGCGGAGTCATTACTGTTCTTATATGCGGAGTTACCCTAGCTCACTATAATTTCTATAATCTTTCTGTGGGTGGAATGCATGCCACTATGTAATATTTTTTCTACTCAGGATCGTATGCCAGTTCGTTTCTTTCTTGGCTGAAGCTATTGTATTCGTATACTTGGGCATTTCTGTCGTTTATTATGTATAAAACTTTTCTATTTCGCTTAGTTTTATCGGCATTTAGTTAGTCATTTGCGTTATATCTAGAACCGTAACTATTTTTTTGCTTTCACTGATCTTTAAGTTGCTTTTCAAAAAATGGACAGTTTCTGCAAGGTAGCTATCGATCGTTTCAATAGCTGGCACTATTAGAGGATCAGTAGCTTTAGCTCTTATTTTGACCATATAGGGGCATTAGTAATCTAAGTAGACAGAGCTCGTAAAAAGTGGAACTTTGATTATAGTTTGTTTGACAACAATTGTTCTTGGAGGGCTTATGCCATTTTTCATTAAGTTCTTTTTAGGGTAACAAGCTCCCTAAAGAATATAATAAGATCTTCCTTAGCCATAAGTCTAAAAATAGACCAAAAAACCAGGTTTTTTCAAGAATTTCAACTAGACTAAATTGAAGCCATTTTTCATTTACAAATACGAAATAAATAAACCTAAATTTAAGCAATACAAAAGAGCTATGAAATAAAACAGCAAAAATGACCAAACCTACGATAATCTGATGAAAATGTAAGCATCTTTTATCAACAACCTAGGACCTTCCGTTATCACACATCAGTAAGCGAATTAACACAATATGCTATCTTCATCATGATATAAGTAGTCAATTAAAATATTTTTGTATTAAGATTTGTTTATCATGCGGCTTAGCCTGCCTATAACTCTTTTAGCGGTTTTTCTTAGATCATTTAGCCCTATTCACCGCTAAATTTTTGTTTGAGTCTGCGGTAAAGTCTGCTTTAAATATGATTTACTCTTAGTCTCGGGGACAAAATGGTACAAAATGTGCCAATTATTATTTGTTTTCATCGTAATTAGGCGCATGTCTGCGTTAATGAGAGGGTGATCGTCTCATATATCTATCCTCTCTGCGCCATGTTCTGTCTCTTGAGTTACTTCTTTTCCTACGATTGTTATCAGGTTTTAGATTGCGGTTCTAGTTGAATCTTCCTGAGTTTTTGCTCCATTAAATGTTAAGTCTGAGTCCGCTAAAGTTGACATTCTGTAAGGCCTGTTTGGCCTACTAAGCGCATCTTTCGCTTTCAAACTGAATAAACGCATATCTTTTCTAAATAGCATATGGCTTACTCTAAGGTCAATTTTGCAGGGGCCATAGAATTTAAAAGCGTCTTCTATCTATTGATTGCCCACTTTTTTAGACACATTTCCTACAAACAAACTCATTTTTTGTAATCTACTATTATAAGAGATAAGACATTCAATATATATCCAAAAATGCAAAAAAAAATCACTATAATAGTATCATAAATTCTTAACTTTGTATTACTGTTTCTCAACAAAACTTATATTTTTACAATTATGACCTATTTTTTGTATGTAATCATGCTTCACTTTCAATTTTTTCTTACTAGTATGCGTTATTTTATGATTTTATTGCAACAGACTAAGATTCTTTTTGTTGTTTTTCCTTAGACTACTCCCATTCAATAAATTAAGGTAGTGGCATTCCTTAGATAGCATAATTCATATATTTCCTGAGATGTTTGAAGTATACTTAAGTAGATTAAGTACTTAGCGTTTACATTAAATCTTATAGCTTCTTTTTCAGAGACCACTAGTCGATAGTGACTTCTTTACCACCACGATTCAGAATATTCTGAAAAAGCACTGTTAGAGGATTAAGTCCTGGAGAACTGGGAGGCAGAAAGTATCGATCTATTCCTAAAGAGGCTATAATATCACTTACTGAAATATTTTTTGAACGATCGTCTCTGTGAATAGGATTCATGTCAGTTAGCATCACCGGGTTGTAATTAGTATTTCCTCTGCGACGTCTAATTTAGCTGATACGTAAGTCCAACTGTCCAATCAATTACATAAATCTTTCCCGAGTAAAGAACCCATTAACGACATCGTAAAACAGAATACTTTAACAATCAGCTGCAATCAGAACACTAACATATGTATTTTGATAGAATGAGCTTTATCTTTATTGCGAAATTACTTTTTGTTTTAAAAACATTTTGAGGGAATATGCGAACTCATCTATATAGATGAATTGTTTGCCTCGTCTTTTGAGAAAGTCTATCATAGCACAGTATACTTGTCGGATTTATAAGTGTGGTTTATCATTTATAGTTTTCTCGTGGTATGTGGCATTGTTTAGTGAAAAACCAAGAGTAGCGATATGTCTGGAAATAACGGATCTTGAGTAAGATTTGCCATGTTTCTACCTTAAGTAATTACCTAGTTCTACAGCGGAGTTAAATGATTTTTAGCTTAATGCTTTTTTTATATCTTTTTGAATTTAAAAACTTTTTGTATATTGGCGTTTGAGTTGTGAAGACTATAGTAATAGACCTCCCTTGACCTCCATATTTTTCTTGAAATATCGATATTTATGCATCACAGTAGAATACCCTAGATCAAGATCTTTTGCTATATTCTTAAGGTTAATGCCTGATATTACTTTCTTGCCTCTTTTGATTGTTTAATTTTGCTATCTGTGATAAATTTTAAACAACTAGTTAAGCTAAGTCAGTTTTTCATAAGTAATGGTTCTCCTTATTTTCCTGTTTGAATGATCGTAATTTCTTTTATGTTTTTTTTGTAATTTTGGCATATATCGAGGTTTCCCTCGATAGAAATTTTCAGATTGGAAGCTGTCTTATTCATATTAAAATTCTTCATCTGAGTCATTTTTGTTAAGTGTTTCTCTTTTGACCTATCTTTTTGTCGGTAGATCGATAAACAGGTCAATGTTTTATATCTTTCGTTGACCATTTAGAGGGATGTTTTCGGTCGACAATTTGATTTCTCGACTCGATTAATTGAACATGTCTTCAACAGAAACGTCCTCGAAATGTAGGAATCTTGGTTCATGTTCCTCTTGATGCTAAACGCTATCCCTTTCAATCTCGATGCTGAATTAATCTACAAGATTTTGAGGAATTTAAGGCTCAGGTTGTTTGATCTTTGGTTTGCGCCTTCTTTGGGCTTTTTTTGGTTTGGGCTCTTCGTGTTTAGGTTAAGGAGCTTGATTGTCGCGTTATTACATAAACGAGGGAATTATAAATACTATTTAAATGTTAGTAAATCAACACAAAATCACATAATCTATCGAATTATCGTAAATTTATTATTTCAGCAAACAAAAATATTAAAGTATTTTGAAACAAATTTAATTGATTTTTTATTATCTATTATTACATTTCAAATTATTATGGCTAAAAAAACAGTAAAAAATTAATCATTGTATAAGGTATTTACTTTTGATTCGTTACATTACTGCTTCGACCCTATGCTACCCCTGTGAGTTAGATTGTTTTCCAACAATCTGATTGTTCTATATTTTTATTTTGTTTCGACTATTTTGTTATCTTTCCTAAGGAAACTAACCCTATCTTCCTTGACTCAATACAGAAGAGTATTCATTAGAACCTTATTCTCTGATGGTACCTTTACTACTATAGTTAAGCATTTTGAAGTATTGGCGTAGACTGCTCCCCCAAGGTTACATGCTATTCATTTGTTACGATTGGCTACTCTAAAGTTCTCTCTATCTAGGTGGAGTTTTTTTAGTTTTGAAAAAAATATCATAAATTGATTAATCTTGTTTTTAAATAGCTGCTTTCTAAATCTTTTTATCGATAGCTTTGATATTCTGTGACTTTTTTTGTTTGCTATTTATTGGTAAATGCGAAACTGATTTTAAATTTTTAAAATCCCTCTCAGGCTATTATACTTTTTAATTATGATTTACATTTTTCTTTGGAGTCACTATTTATTGTTTTTCTTAATTAATTTTAGTATTAAATATTCGATTTGAATTCTATGGAAGTTAAGACTTTAAAGATACCTGCATATTTGCTTGCGGGCTGTAGCCTAGCTTCGGCTTGACTATTTATTGTTTACTTTAAATCACTGACTAAGGTTTCATGGAAAAATGAACATTAGTTTGTGGATTTAGACCTAGCTTAGATTTATTGATTTCGTTTTTATTTTGAGAAGGAGGCTAGGGTTTGAAAGAAAGTCGAAGGTTCGCTTCTGATTGTAAACCTAGCTTAGATTTTGCTATTTTACTTTTATTTTGAGAATCAGTTTAAGGTTTCATAGAAAAATGCAGGTTAGTTTGTGGACTCATAATTAATTTAGATTTGCTTACATTTGTTTCTAAGATCTTAGATTATTTCTGATTATTGGGAGGTTAAACACTACTGGTTTTTTATTATTTTTGGACTGGCTTAGATATTATTTAATTTTGTTGAGTAGGTAATTGAACGTAAGGCGGTTGATTGTATTGATAGTGCTGCATTTGCTGTAGTTAATAAGGATATTGTCTTGATGGTGAAAAATAGTAAGGCTGTGTTTGCAGATAGTTGTCTTAAAAGGTTCTTAAATGGTAAGGAGAACGTGGTATCATAACGATAGGCTATGGTTGCTAGTATCTATTGTATCTTGAGTAAGGTCTGATGATTTAATAACCTAAATCATCAAAAGATTTTCTTCTTGTATGGTATCTTGACTCATATTATTTTTATTTGTCTTTTCTAACTCGTTTATAGGATCTGGAATCGGATTCTTAACTGCTATTATTGGCATAAGATTTGTGATAAGATCTATGACTTCTTTAAGATTATTAACTTTGTTAGCTTTATTAACTTCGCTTTCTTTGTTTTTTGTATTTCTTTTTATTTTTGGATGATTTTTACACTTTTCTTTGTTTGTTTCTTTATTTTTTAGTGTCAATCTATTCTGATTCATTTGATGAGTTTTAAATATGTTAGTTTGATTTTATAGATTTTTTTCTTGAAATATGTTTGTTTTATTTTTATGGTGGATAATGAATATTGATGTTAGTAACATGTTTTCCTGATTAATCGGCAGTTGCTTCTTTTTTATCTTTATTTTTAGAGACAGGAAGCTATGGCTCGTGATCTGATTATATTTTTATGTCCTTTTTCTGTTTTACTAAGATTTCCTATTATTTATAAACAATCTTAGGTATTATTATCTCTTGCTATTTGTAAATATGTTTGGGTTATTAAAGAATTTGAATAATTGATTTTTGTGGCACAAAGATATTTTAATTACCGAAAGAAGGACTTTTCTGCATTTGTTTTTATTTTTAGTGATTTTCATTACTAATTTGATAGATTTGTTAAGTATTATCGAGCAAAGAAACTTTCATTTATTTTTTATTAATCAGTGAATCATCATCTATATTTTTTTATTTAATCGAATCGTGATCACTGTTCAAATCGTTATTAAATATATTTTCTTTTTCTACTTTTTTAGTGTTACTATTTATCTCGGTGATGAGCTCGTCATCAAGATCGCGAATACTCTTATTAGTGCTATTTTTAGCTTACTCAAGCATCCAGACTAATTTTACGATAATTATCAAACAAACTAAAAGACAAATCATAGCTCCTAAGTTTATTGCTAGAATAATATACCAGTCTTTTTGGTTTTTGTTGCTGCAAGTGGCTACAGATCCATCTTTTAATTGAGAAATATAGTAACCTATTGCAATCATTACACCCATAAAACTCAAACTAGAACACGCATATTTAATTGCTAGCTTGCCCTGGGTCATTGCTGGAAATTATTCATCATCTCTTTAGCTACTTTGAGGCAACTGGTCTAGCATTAATATAAACAAAGACAGTTAAATTAGCGTGAATATTGCAGCACAGATTAATCCGATGAAAGTAGCTTGTTGATAATTTTGATTACTATACTTGTTGAGATAGTATGGAGGGCTCGTGCATGACATGGATTTGCTATTTGAACCAAATCCTGTGTATTGATTGATGCCTATGTAAGCTACGGCTGCTACTGCGAATGTGCATGCTAAGCCAGTGGCTACAGTTGCTACTCTCAGAGGGTTTCTTACTTGGGTTCTGGTTAGCATTACTATAAATATTATAATAAACTGATAAAATGACGGATAAACATATAGACATTTATATCATCATTGGCTATTCGGGG
>Ga0169931_10011659_pt1 | contig 12335 bp, 9 predicted proteins | sample Kivu_15m_20L_FD_129675 | JGI IMG/M metagenome (GOLD analysis project Ga0169931, IMG submission 129675) | Freshwater microbial communities from Lake Kivu, Western Province, Rwanda to study Microbial Dark Matter (Phase II) - Kivu_15m_20L... | ecosystem: Environmental > Aquatic > Freshwater > Lake ...
AAGGGGCACGCCACGTCTGGCGCCACCTGGACCTGAGCCCGCATGTCGCCTACCTGGCCGGCTTGCTGCACCGCACCGTGCGAAAGGACATGCGCGACGAGTCGCGGCACCTGCGCAGCCACGGCCGAGCGCGCGCTGCCATCAAGGAGCTCGTCGAGATGCCGGACGCCCAGATCGACCGCGTGATCCGCTCCATCCAGGTCAACCAGGGGCACCTCAGCGGCGCGCTGCGCAGGGAGATGCCGGTTCTGGCCGAGCCGGGGCTGTGGACCGAGGTGGTGCGATGCGTCGAGCAGGCATTCGGCACCGATCGGCCCAGCGACACCGCGACACCGCAGAGGCCCGAAGCTCGGTGAGACGGGTGCGGGGCGGGCAGCCCAAGGTCATGCTTGCGGCGACACGGCCTGCGAGCGGCTGAACAGCGGCACACAGCGGAACCCCAGCGCCGCCAGCGCCCAGCACAGCCAGGCCGACCACAGGCTGTGCGACAGGTAATGCGCGCCGCGCGCGAGCTGGGCCCAGGCGAACAGCGCGCCCAGGGTCAGGACGGCGGCGAGCACCGCGCGCGCCAGCGCGGGCCGGTGGCCGCGCCACAGGAAGTACAGCGCGAAGAAGCCGAAGGCCGCCACCGCGTGGCCCGAGGGGAAGCAGCCCCCGGGGCCACCGTCGGCCACCCCGGGCAGCCAGTGCGAGACGTACTCGGCCACGCCGCCGAACTCGCGCAGCGACCAAGGGCAGCTCGTCAGGCTGATGCGCTTGTGCAGCGGCACCAGCACCATCGTCGCCACGACGAAGGCCAGCGTGGCGGCGCGCTGCGCGCGCGTGGGCCCGGGCCACCGCGGGCGCCAGGCGTCCCAGGCCAGCGCGGCCAGCGCCAGGCCGGCCAACCAGCGCCCACCCTCGTGCAGCACGGTGGCGGTGAGCACGTGCTCGCGCCACGGAAAGCCGCCCGGCGTGCCCCACAGACGAGTCAGCGCCAGGTCCAGGTCCGAGAAGTCCCAGGCCAGCACGGCCGCCATGGCGAGCAGCGTGACGGCCAGGTCTCGCCGCCAGGGCGGGCCCGGGGGCTGGGCCGGGGTGGGCCGGGCGGGCAGGCTCATCGCGCGGCGGGGGCGGCCGGCTGGGCCGCGGGCGCTGCGCCGGCGCCTGCCGACCGGCAGCCCGCGGCCAGGTCCCACGCCGGCTCGTGCAGCGCGGTGCGCACGTCCAGCAGGCCGAGCACGGTGTGGAAGAGGTGGTCATGCGCCACCGGGCCGGCCGCCTTGCGCTTCAGCTCGGCCTCCAGGCAGCCGGGGGCCAGGCCCGCGGCCGGGCCGAAGCCGGGGCTGGCCCAGAACACCATGGGCACGCGCTTCTGCACCTCGGGCGCGATGGCATAGGGCATGCCGTGCAGGAAGAGGCCCTTCTCACCCAGAGACTCGCCGTGGTCCGAGACGTAGAGCAGCGCCGTGTCCACCCGCGCCGACTCGGCCCGGAGTGCCGACAGCGCGGTGGCGAGCACGTGGTCGGTGTACAGCAGCGCGTTGTCGTAGGCGTTGACGATCTGCTCCGGCGTGCACTCGCGCAGGTCGTCGCTGCGGCACTCGGGCTGGAAGCGCGCGAAGGGCGCCGGGTAGCGGCGGAAGTAGCTCGGCCCGTGGTTGCCCAGCATGTGCAGCACCCAGACCTGGGTGCCGCGCGCCTGCTGCAGGCGCGCACGCAGGTCGTGCACCAGGCCTTCGTCCAAGCAGGCGCCGCCCGGGCACAAGGCGGGCTGGCCGAGGGCGGCCACGGTGTTGCCGGGCAGGCCCTCGCACACGCCCTTGCAGCCGCTCTGGTTGTCGCGCCAGTGCACGCCGGCGCCGGCGCGCGCCAGCACGTGCAGCAGCGACTCCTGTCCGCGGATGCGGTCCTCGTCGTAGTTGCGCCGGCCCACAGGCGCGAACATGCAGGGCACCGAGACCTCGGTATTCGTGCCGCAGTCGGTCACCTCGCGGAAGTTCACCACCGGCCACTGCGCCAGTTGCGGCGTGGTCTGGCGCGCATAGCCGTTCAAGCCCCAGTTGGCCGCGCGCGCCGTCTCGCCGACCACCAGCACCAGCACCATCGGCCGCTGGCGCTGCGCCCAGGAGGGGCCGGCCGCGGCGTCCAGGCCGATGGGCTGGCGCGGCCGCGCCGCGCCGCGCGCGTCGGCCGCCAGCACCGCGCCGGTGGACCAGACCGCGTTGGCCGGCGTGATCAGGTAGCGCAACTCCTTGTTCTGCCGCATCAGCGACGAGAAGGACTGGAACACCGCCAGCAGGGCGCCGATCATCAGCAGCACCGCCCCCGACAGCCAGGCCGCGCGCCGCAGCGCCGCCCGGCCCCAGGGTCGCCGTCGCACGCGTACCCAGCGCAACAACAGCATCGGCAGCCCCGCCAGCAGCGCCAGGTGCCAGAAGAAGGAGGCATTCAGCAGTTCCCCCGCCTCGGCCGGGTTCGTGCGCAGCACATTGCGCAGCATCGAGGGGTCGAGGTAGACGCCGAAGCTGTCGATGTAGTAGGACGAAGCCGCCGTCACCACGCACATCAGCGCCAGCAATGGCTTGACCGTCCAGCGGTTGGCCACGAGCGCGAGCAGGAAGACGTGCAGCGCGACCAGCAGCAGCAGCAGCGCCACGCCGAAGCCCCAGGTGGCCGGCTCGCCGGCTCCCCGGCCAGCCAGCGCGCCGGCGAAGAAGCCGCGGTTGGCCGCCAGGGCCCAGAACACTGCGGCGGCCAGCACCAGTTGCTCGACGCTGAGCTCCAAGCGTGCGTGCCAGAGCTGGGCGGGCAGGCGGGCAGGCGCAGGCTGCGGCGGATCGCAGGCTCCCAGGGGACGAGGCAGGTCGGACATGGAACTCCGGATCATCAACCCTGCGAAGGGGCTTCTCAAGCCTTCAGGAACTCCGAGCGCCCGCCCAGCCAGCGCGCCACGTGGGCGCGCGCGGCGTCGGGGCGTTCGGCCAGCAGGCGCGGGGCCACGCGGCGGGCGTGCTCGAGCAGCGCGTTGTCGCCGGTCAGGTCGGCAAAGCGCAGCAGCTGGTCGCCGCTCTGGCGCGCGCCCATGAACTCGCCGGGGCCGCGGATGTGGAGGTCGCGGCGCGCGATCTCGAAGCCGTCGGTGGTGTCGGCCATGGCCTTCAGGCGCGCCTTGCCGGTGTCCGACAGCGGCGGCGTGTACAGCAGCACGCACACGCTGGCCACCGCGCCGCGGCCCACGCGCCCGCGCAACTGGTGCAGTTGCGCGAGGCCGAAGCGCTCGGCGTGCTCCACCACCATCAGGCTGGCGTTGGGCACGTCCACGCCGACCTCGATGACCGTGGTGGCCACCAGCACGGCCGTCTGCCCGGCCGAGAAGCCCGCCATCACGGCCGCCTTCTCGGCCGCGGCCATGCGGCCGTGCAACAGGCCGACCACGGCGTCGGGCAGCGCGGCGGCCAGCTCGGCGTGGGTGGCGGTGGCGTTCTGCAGGTCCAGGTGCTCGCTCTCCTCGACCAGCGGGCAGACCCAGTAGACCTGGCGCCCGCGCGCCACCTCGTCGCGGATGCGCTCGATCACCTGCAGGCGCTTGAGGTCGGCGAAGACCTTGGTCACCACCGGCGTGCGCCCGGGCGGCAGCTCGTCGATGGTGCTGACGTCCAGGTCGGCGTAGTAGGTCATCGCCAGCGTGCGCGGGATGGGCGTGGCGCTCATCGTCAGCAGGTGGGCCTCCAGCCGGCCGGGCCGGCCCTGCCCGGCCTGGTCCGAGAGCTTGTGCCGCAGCTCCAGGCGCTGCGCGACGCCGAAGCGGTGCTGCTCGTCGACGATGGCCAGCCCCAGGCGGGCGAAGACCACGTCGTCCTGGATCACCGCATGCGTGCCCACCACCAGCGCGGCCTCGCCGCTGGCGATCTTGTCGATCATGGCGGCGCGCTTCCTGCCCTTGCGGCTGCCGCTGAGCCAGGCCACCGTCACGCCCAGCGGCTGCAGCCATTGCACGAGCTTGTGGAAGTGCTGCTCGGCCAGGATCTCGGTGGGCGCCATCAGCGCGCACTGCCAGCCGGCGTCGATGGCGCGCGCCGCCGCCAGCGCCGCCACCACGGTCTTGCCCGAGCCGACGTCGCCCTGCAGCAGGCGGTGCATGGGCAGAGGCCGGGCAAGGTCGGCGTCGATCTCGGCGCACACGCGCTGCTGGGCCGCGGTGAGCGCGAAGGGCAGCGCGGCGAGCAGGCGGGTGTGCAGCGGGGCGGGGGGTGGGGACTCGACTGCAGCCGGTTCGGCCGGCGCGCCGTCGCGGGTAACGGGCGCTGCGGCCACCGCGGCCGCCGCAGGCCCATCGCCAGCCCCCACCCAGCCCGCCAGCACCGGCGCGCGCAGCCGGCTGCGCACCGCCACGGCCTGGGCCTGGGCGAGCTGCTGCGCCAGCAGCTCCTCGAACTTCAGACGCTGCCACGCGGGGTGCGAGCGGTCTTCCAGCACGGCCGGCGGGGTGCTCGGCGGCGGCTGGTGCAGCAGGCGCACGGCCTCCTTCAGCGCCGGCAGGCCCGGCGGCAGCAGCGCCGCGGGCAGGATCTCCTCCAGCGGCGTGCGCACCAGCGCCGAGGCGACGGCCTTGCGCAGGTAGGCCTGGGGCAGTTGCGCGCTGGCGGGGTAGACCGGCGTCAGCGCCACCGGCAGCGGGGCGCCCGGCTCCACCGCCTTGAACGTCGGGTGCACCATCTCGCGCCCGAGGAAGCCGCCGCGCACCTCGCCACGCACGCGCAGGCGCTGGCCGCGGGCCAGCGTCTTCTGCTGCGCGGGGTAGAAGTTCAGGAAGCGCAGCACCAGGTCGCCGCTGCCGTCGTTCAGCTTGACGACGAGCTGGCGCCGCGTGCGGCCCTCGACCTCGGCGGAGCGCACCACGCCCTCCACCTGCGCCGTGTCGCCCTCGCGCAGTGAGCCGATGGTGACGACGCGGGTCTCGTCCTCGTAGCGCAGCGGCAGGTGCAGCACGAGGTCGATGTCGCGCTCGAGCCCGAGCTTGCGCATCGCGCGCTGCGGGGCCGAAAGCGGCTTGGCGGCCGCGGGGGGCAAGCCGCCGGCCGGCTTGGGCGCCGGCATCGCTGCGGCCGGCGGCATCGACGCCCGGGCCGGCGCGGGGGCATCGTCGGGCGCGGGCGCGGCAGGCGGGGGCGGCATCAGGTCATTCTCGCCCCCCCGGCGTCGGGACGGCCCGTCACGGCGGAGGCGGGGCGTTCGACGGCGGGGCGGCGATCGGCGCGCTCGGCGCCGTCGATGCCGCGGCACCCAAGGTGCCGGACCCGGCCGAATCCCACCCTGCGCGGCCTTCGATCAGGCGACATGCCAGGGTCGCGGCGTAAGGCAGCGCCTGCACCGCCAGGATGGCCATCCAGCCCAGGCGGCCGGCATCGCCGGATCCGCGGCTGAGCCACAGCAGCAGGATGCAGAAGCACAGGCCGGCCAGGAGCGCCAGCTCCTGCTCGATCCCGCGCGCGAGCGGCGGGCCGGGGTAGGGTCGGCCCTCAGCCCTCTCGGGAGCGGCCGCCGGCGCCGAAGCCGGCTGCGCCTTGCGGGTGACCTCGAACACCGCCCGTCGCTGGCGCAGGCCGTGCAGCACGCCGCGCGCGATGCGGTGCGACAAGGCCATGCCGGCCACCGCGGCCCCCAGGCGATCGCCCAGGCCGCAAGGCACACAGCGCGCGTACAGCACCGGCCCGATGAGCAGGCGCGCGGCAAAGAAGGCGATCAGCGGCGCGACGAACAGCCACAGCGGAGGCTCCACCCGCAGGGGCAGGTACACGAGGCCCAGGCTGAAGCCGATCATCAGGACCGAGAACAGCAGGTGCAGCGCGTCGCCCAGCCAGGGCAGCCAGCCCGCCAGGAAGTGGTAGCGCTGCGCCAGCGTGAGCGCAGAGCGGCCCAGCAGCGACCGTGCGTGCATGCGCAGGATCTGCATCGCCCCCACCGCCCAGCGCCGGCGCTGGCGCGCATACGCCGCGAAATCACTCGGGAGCAGCCCGGTCCCCAGCACGCGGTCCACATAGACCGCCCGGCGCCCCTCGCCCAGCAGGCGCAGCCCGAGTTCGGTGTCCTCGCACACGCAGTCCTCGCTCCAGCGCAGGCGCCGCAGGTCCGGGGCGCGCACCAGGGTCATCGTCCCGTGCTGGACGATGGCGTTGCGGGCGTGCCGGTGGTGCATGCCGATGCGGAAGAAGCCTTCGGTCTCCCAGTTCATCATCCGCTCGAACCGGGTGCCGCCCCAGTGCCGGTGGGCCTGCGGCGCCTGCACCACGCCGACGGCGGGGTCCTGCAGGTGGGGCTGCACCACCCGCAGCCACTGCGGGTCGACGACGTAGTCGGCATCGACCACCGCGACCCATTGCGCCTCGGCCGACGTCAGCGCCAGGGCCTGGTTCAAGGCGCCGGCCTTGAACCCCGGAAGCTGCGCGAACTGGGCGAAGCGCAGCCGCGCGTCGGTGTGCGTGCCCACCCAGTGCGACAGCCGCCGCCGGGCCTCGGCATCGGTGGTGTTGTTGTCCACCAGGACCACCTCGAAGGCGGGCCAGTCGAGAGCCAGCAGCGCTTGCACGGCCTCGATGACCATGTCGGGTGGCTCGTTGGCGCAGGCGAGGTGGATGCTGACGAAGGGCGTGTCCGCTGGCGCGGGCACCCGGGGCGCCGCCAGCGGCGCTGCGGGCATCGGCAAGGGCGGCCCGGCCCAGAAGCGGTCGGCGAATTCGAAGGCCTGCGCCAGCAGCGTGGCACAGATGAAGGCCAGCGCCGCGAGCACCAGCAGCAGGCCGAGCAGGTCGATGCCGGTGAGGTAGTGCGACAGCGGGATCGCCAACAGGATGACGGCCAGCGAGGCGATCGCCTGCGCGGCGGCCGCCAGCGCCAGGCGTGCGGCCAGCCGCAGCCCGGGCGCGGCCAGCAGGAAGGGCAAGGCGCAGGCCATGCCCAGGAGCGCGGCCAGCGCGGCCTTGTGGCGCCAGTACGGGTCGGCCAGGACCGGGCCCGAGAACGCGAACTTGGGCTCGCGCCAGGTATCCCAGAGCCCCCAGTAAGCGCCGGCGCGGCCCTCGAGCGCCATCTTCCAGGGCTGGTCGAAGGCCTCGATCAGCACGTGGTCGATGTTGCGGGCGGCGGCCTCGCGCAGGAAGCCGCGCACGAACAGCGCCTGGTTGGCCGGCGTCGCCCGTGCCCGGCCCAGTGGCGGGCCGTTGCTCGGCCAGCCGATCTCCGCCACCAGCACCTGGCGGCCGGGGAAGCGGGCCTGCACCCGCGCGATCTGGGCCAGGCTGGTCTGCACCGCCGTGTCGATCGACTCCCCCTGCCAGTACGGCAGCACGTGGATGGCGATGAAATCCACGTGCATGGCCAGTTGCGGCCGCGCCAGCCAGACATGCCAGGGCTCGGCGGTGGACACCTGCACACCGGTGCCGCGCAGCGCCGCTCGCGCCTGGTCCAGGTAGGCGGCCAGCCGGTTGGGCGGCAACCTGGCGGTGAGCTGGGTCTCGTTGCCGACGATCACGCGCCGCACGTTGGCGTGCGCCCGAGCCTGCTCGACGGCCGCGCGCAGTTCGCGCTGGTTGTCGTCCAGCCGGTCGCTGAGGTAGGCACCCAGCACCACCTCCAGGCCGCGCGCCTGCGCCAGCGCAGGCAGCTCCGGCTGATCGGCCGCGGCGTAGGTGCGGATGCGCCGCGTGTGCTGGGAAAGCAGCGCCAGATCGCGCGCGACGGCCTCGCGGCCCGGGCGCTCGCCGGCCATCGGATCCTCCCACCGGCCCGCGCCGCTGTAGGAGATGCCCGGGACCGGCCCGACGTGGTCGGGCACCGGCAGCGGCACCTGCACGAGCCACCACAGGGCGAGGTTCAGCAGCGCCAGTGCCAGGGCGATGGCGAGCGAGGCCGGCCATCGGCGCCGCGGGGCAAGCGCGTGACCACGGGTCATGGGGGGCAGCAGCGGTCCGCTCGAGGCGGTGGCGCTTCGGGACCGAAGGCGCTCAACAGCAGGCTGTTGAGATGGTGCAGTTCACCCAGCGCCTGGCGCTGCGGCCACAGGCCGTCGGAGAAGCCCTGCGTCCGGAAGCGATCGAGCAGCCGCGGGTCGCTGCTGACGATGTGCACCGGGACGTCCCAGGGCACGCCCTCGCCGGTGATGTTGGCCGTGGGCTGGTGGTCCCCGATCAGCACGTACACCGTCTCCCGCGGCTCGGGCCGGCGGAAGTGGCCGGCGAGCCAGCGGTAGACGTAGTTCACCGTGCCCGCATAGTGCGTGCCCATGTCCAGCCAGTCGAAGGGCTGCGCCAGCGCGGCCTGCACCTCCGCAGGCTCGAACGGGGTGGCGCCGGCGGCCCGCTCCCAGTCGGGCTGGTAGGGCGGCACCGGGTTGAAGGGAAAGTGCGAGGTGATGGTCGGGAAGAACAGCACCCGTGGTCGACTTTCGGGCGTGCGCGGGTGGGTCAGGTCGAAGCGCGCCAGCGCGATCTGGTCCGGGATCTTCCAGAAGGTGATGGGCGGGCCCTCGTAGCGCAGCGCAGGCCCGTCGACGAGGTGGTCGAAGCCGTAGTGCGCATGCTCCGGCCAAGGCCACGAGACGGCGTGGTACAGGCCGAAGGCCTCGTAGCCGGCCTGACGGAACAAGTGCATCAATGTCGGCCGGCCCGTGGTCAGCAGCAGGTCGTGGCGGCGCGGGTCCGACAGGTTCACGCCGGACAGCAGCGACAGATGCGCCAGATCGGACGCACCGCCGATCACCGGCGAGCGGAAGAAACCCGAGACGACCTGGCGTCCGCTGGCGGCCAACGCCTGCTGCAGCGCCAAGCGCCCGGGCTCGGTGGCCGGACGAATCCGGGGATGCTCATAGAGCACGGCGCCGAAGGACTCGAGAAAGATGAAGGTGACATCGCGCTGCCGCAACGCCGCCAGCGCGTTCGGGCCGTGGATGGCCATCGCGTCCTCCACCGGCGTGAGGGGGGGCAGTGCGTGCGCCAGCCGTCCGGGCCAGTGCGCGTCCCACAGCAGGCGCAGTTGCTGCACATAGGTGGGCAGCACGGCGTGCGTGGCGTAGCGGCCGGTGCCGGGCACGCCGGCCATGTGCGCGGCCGCCAGCAGCGCAGCCGCGAACGCCAGAGCCCAGGCGCCGACCGAGCGCAGGGCGCGTGGCGCCAGTTCCCGCAGAAGCAGCGCCAGGCAGCCCCGGATCAGCGCCAGCAGCAGGCCGCCCAGGCCCAGCACCAGCACCAGCGCCAGCGCGGACACCCACCAGGGATGCCCGCGCGCCGTCACCCACACGAATCGCGGCACCTGGGGCACGTCCCAATACAGGCTGATCGGCCGCCCGAACAGGCTGGGAGCGGTGACGTCCGCATAGCGGCCCAGCACGAGGCCCAGCACCAGCGTCGCCAGCAGCCAGAGCGTGCGTGGCGCGGGCCGCCTGGCGCGCGCGGCCAGCCACAGCAGCAGCATCCAGACCGCCACCATCTCCGGCGCCAGCCGCGCCTGCGGAACCACGCCCGGCGTGGGCCACCAGGGGCCGAAGCTCAGCAGCCCGTTGAGCACGACCAGCGCGGCCAGCGCGGCCGCCATGCGTGGCCACCCACGGGCCTTCGGGGCCGGGGCCGCCGGGTGCGGGTTCATCGAACGTCGGCGCGCAGGATGCCGCTGGCGATGTAGCCCATGCCGCCCTGCGTGGGGGCCCAGGTGAAGTCTGTGCAGCGCGCGGCCACCTCGCTCCAGGGCTGCCAGAGGTCGCCCGGCCGCGCGCTGTAGGGACGGCACTTGAGCCACACCAGCAGGTTCAGCGGGCCGGTCCACCAGGGCAAGAACTTCATGCCCGCCATGACCACCCGCGCGCCCGGCTCGAGCTGGCTCAGGATGTTGGCCACCGCAGCGGGTGAACTGCAGATGTCGTGCACGTAGTTGAACAGCACCGCGTCGGCCCTGGCCGGAAGGCGCACGGCCTCGGCGGTCTCGTTCACGTGCCAGACGTTGGTCCAGCCCTCGCGCTGCACGCGCGCCTGCGCCAAGGCGAACATCTCCGGGCTCTGCTCGAAAGCCAGCACGCGGCCACGGGCGCCGACCCCCTGGCACAGGCCGGCGTAGCTCAGGCCGGTCCCGGCGCCGGCGTCGATCACGGTCTGGCCGGGCTGCAGCCTCAGCAGCGCGATGGCCCGGCGGCGCAGCCCCATGGTGCGCTCGGCCGAGCCGTCATAGCCGGCAGCGTGGCGCCGATATCGTTCGATGACGAGCGGGTTCGGGGACATGCACCTCGAGCTCAGGCCGGCGAGCGTACCCATGCCAGGACGCGGGTTTGTGGCGGCGCAGGGCGGATGCTCTGCGCAAGCACCGATCGTCGCAGAGAAGACCGCGTCCGGCACGCCATGGGGTCGTGAGGCGCGCTGTCCCGCGGCCGGTGGGCGCAGAGCACCCAGGCTCGCGAGGGCCAGGGAGGGCTTGGGATACTCGATCCGTGCAACTTTCTCGCCCCTCACTGACCGTGGATCTGCCTGACCTGGGGCACGGGGAGGATGTTTCTTCCCTGCTGCGACCCCTGAGCCTTGCCGCGGCGACCCTGGCCCTGTGCGGCCAGGCCGCGGCCCTTCCCATGGGCCCGTACGAGAGCTCGATGCTGATGCTGGACAGCACGCCCGCCGCGCGCAGCGTGTCGGTCAACCATGCCATCGCCCAGACATGGGCCCCCGGCATGACGCTGCAGCGCTGGGAGGAACCGGCAGCCCATGGCGCCACCTTGCTGCGCGAGGGCGCGGGCCTGAGCCTGACGCACCGCCTGCACCGCTGGAACCTTCCCCAGGCACAAGCCAACCTGTGGCTCGTGGGAGAGGCCGGGCAACTGCGCCGCGCCGGTGGTCACGGACGCAGCGCAGGTGAGGGCGGCTACGGCGCGCTGGCCTTCATGGCCGACTACGAGACGACCCGGGTCTATGCCGGCAGCAGCCTGAAGCTCCTGCGCAGCGGGGGTGGCCTGCGGTACGACGTGGCGCGCCTGCGCACGGGCTTCTCGTTCTGGGAGGCCGAGTACGAGGGCATCCAGCCTTGGTTCGTTGTCGAGGCCGCGCGCTCGCGCTACAGCGCCGGGTCCATGCGCGAGGGCACGCAGCTGACGCCGATGCTGCGGCTGATCCACCGCCGCTGGTTCGTCGAGGCCGGCGTGAACCGCGACGGCGGCATGTTCAACCTGATGTTCAACCACTGAGAGCCTTCGATCTCTCCGGAGCACGCCATGAACAGGATTCTCACCACGCTGGCCCTGACCGCTGCAACCCTTGCCGCACAGGCCCAGTCACCGGCGGCAGGCGATCCCGGCACCGTCAGGTTCTCGGTCAACGGCATGGTCTGCGCGTTCTGCGCGCAGGGCATCGAGAAGCGGCTGACCAGGATGCCCGAGACCGGGCCCCTGTACATCAACCTGGCGCAGAAGGTCGTGGCCGTGGAGCCCAAGCCCGGAATGCGCATCGACATCGAGAAGGTCAAGGCCGAAATCGTCGACGCTGGCTATGCCGTCTCTGCGGCCCAGGCGGTGCCGATGACGGTGGCGGCCCTCCGCACCCAGATGAGGGCGAAGTGACGCCCGGCCGGGCGGGGCCGGCGGCGCCATCCGCAGACGGCCGCGCCGAATTGCGCCAGTCGGCCTGGTCGGCCTGGGTGTCGCTGCTGGCGAGTTCAGGCACGCTGGTGTGCTGCGCCCTGCCGGCGCTGCTGGTGACGCTGGGCGCCGGTGCGGCGCTGTCGGGGCTGGTGACGGCCGTGCCGCAGATCGTCTGGCTCAGCGAACACAAGGGCGTGGTGTTCGGTGGGGCCGCCGCACTGATGCTGGCCGCCGGGGTGCTGCAGTGGCGCAACCGACACGCGCCGTGCCCCCTGGACCCTGGCTTGCGCGCGGCTTGCCTGCGCACGCGGCGCTGGTCGCTGGGGGTCTATCTCGTGTCGCTGACCTTGCTGGCTGTGGGGGCCGCCTTCGCGTTCGTGATGCCGGCCTTGATGACGGGCTCCTCAGACTGACACGGTCGGTTCCAGCCCTCAGCGCCGCGCTTGGGCCTGGCACGCGGACGGCCCCACGGTGGCCCCGTGAGAGCGCGGGTGCGGCATCAGACAATCATCCTAGATCCGGCAGTCGACCGCTCGTCTACGCTGGCAAATGTTTGACCACGCTGAAGATTCCCCCCACGGCCTGCTTCACCCCGAGGGTGAGACCGCTGCACACCCGATCGAGCCGCCCTCGACCACGCCAGCGGCGTTGCGCATCCTCGCCATGGCACAGGCCATGGCTGCGGTGCGCGCCTTGCCGGCGCGGCCGATGACGGCCCGCTCGGGCGCGCCCAACTGCCGGATCTAGG
>Ga0169931_10011660_pt1 | contig 12334 bp, 16 predicted proteins | sample Kivu_15m_20L_FD_129675 | JGI IMG/M metagenome (GOLD analysis project Ga0169931, IMG submission 129675) | Freshwater microbial communities from Lake Kivu, Western Province, Rwanda to study Microbial Dark Matter (Phase II) - Kivu_15m_20L... | ecosystem: Environmental > Aquatic > Freshwater > Lake...
TATATTTTTCAAGATATTCTATATAATTTTTTTCGGATGTATTGAAAGTTTTATCGGCCATAAAAATAAAATTAATAAATTTTAGATTATTAACCTCAAATTTATTAATTCTTTTGATTAAAATAATTCAACACTTTTGGTTGATCAAACAATTATAGAACCTGGTTTAATAATAACAAATCAACAAGGTATTTCAAATGATGGTACTGTTAAAACGGAAACAACGTTCAATACTACAAATGATGATGTTAATAATGCACATATTAAACAAGATTTAGTTGAAACTGTAGAAAGTAATTATGATAATGGAACTAATTCTGCAATATTAGCACAAATAAAGGATTATGCCGGAAAAATTAAATGTGATGATTTTCATGAAAGGTACAATTGATGATTATAATGAACTTTTTATTGCTGCATCTAAAATAGCAAATGACACAAAACAAATGAAATTAGATGTTGAAGTAGATGGTTTCGATGATTTTGGCCGTGCAGCTGATGAATTAAGTGAATTATTTGCAAGTTTTACAAAAAAGATACAAAATATAAATATAATTAATGATGAAACTTTTTTACAGTCCGTATTAAATTAAATGCGTTAATTAAAATATATAATTTATCAGAAACATTTGGTAAATTCAAGGAAACAATATTAATAACATCATCTATAAAAATTCCAAAATCAGCTCAAGAAACAAATATAATTTTAATGGATGTAATGGATGAATTAAATTGTGCGATGAACTATATTAATCATTTTGTTTCTCCAGATACAGAGTTGCAAAGTGCAAATCTATCAGATGTTGATAAAAATATTATTAAAAAAGCAGTTCAAACAATAGATAATTGGAAAATATTATCAGATCAAGGTGTAAGTATTGCATTAAATAATAATTCGGATATACAAAATATCAAAAATATTAATACAAATCTTAAACAAAAAACAGTCGCACTTAAATCTGCTACAAGTGCATTACGTGCAAAAATTAATCAATTAATGTAACGAATATCCGAATTATGTTTGTCCACGTTTTTAATATAAAACACAGTTATTTTATTACAGAAATTATTTTAAATAAACCATCAATCTATATGTTATAATAATTAATGTTTTACTTTATATAATAATGTTTTTGGTATAGTCTAAAAAATAAATATAATTAATTAATAAAACCATGAATCATAATAATAAATATTGTTATAAAATAGAATATTCCGATTCCGAAAGTTCAGATTCTGAATCTAAATGTAACAATTATCATAAACATAAACATGATAAAAAATGTCATAAAATGAGAAAACGTTCTTGTAGTTATGATAGTGATAAACATAAACATGATAAAAAATGTCATAAAATGAGAAAACGTTCTTGTAGTTCCGATTCGTATGATTATGATGTTATTTTTACAAAAAATTGTAAAAATAATACCACTGTAAAATATTATAATTTAGATACAAATATTGTTGTTAACAAAGGTAAATGTAAACGAGGACCACATGGTCCTCGTAAGCATTCAGGTTCACCAAGTCCCAGAGGTCTGCGTGGTTGGCCTGGTTGGAATGGTCAAACAGGAGAACAAGGACCAGTTGGACCAGTTGGACCAGTTGGAGCACAAGGGTCACCTGGTGGTGTATTATCATCTGCGAATTATTTTGGATTAATGCCTCCAAATAATGCAAATGTTATATTACCTGGTAATGACATTGAATTTCCGCAAGATGGATCAATGTTTGGTTATGATATCAATAGATTATCATTAACAAGTTTTGATTTAGTTAATGTTGGAACATATCAAGTATTATTTCAAATCCCTGTTAATGAGCCTGGTCAATTGTTATTAACATTAAATGGAAATGAATTACCAAATACAATGGTTGGTAGAGGAACTGGTTCAACACAAATTGTAGGTGTACAAATGTTAACAACTACATTACCAAATTCAACATTAACAGTACGTAATCCGTTAGTAGGTACTCCATTAACTTTATTAAATGGTTCAGTTCCATTATCTGCAAATTTGATGATTACTAGAGTTAATTAATATTTATATTATAAATATATTTTTCTGGTATATTTTCGACTATCATTTTTTGAAAACACATCAATTAACAAATAGTTGTCTATAAATTTAACAAAAAAATTATTTCCCTGATATAAGATATATTTTTGTTTTTGTACAATAATTTTATGATGAAAATATATACCAAAAATAAATAATATTATACTTATAATATTAAAAATGATACTCATATAGTAATTTGTATTTTTATATATTATGATATTTATTGGAATTAAAAAACATACAGAATTAATATAAATAATATGATCTGCTAATTTAAAAATATGTTTATATTTGTTTAGTCCAATTATTATAAATTCTTTACTTTCATGTCTAAAACCTTTCATGTATTCAATAACTAAAAAAGTCAACAAAACACCAAACATTGAAAACATAAATCCAATAGATAACATAAAATATGAAAATTCTAAATTTGGTCCAATAGAGGATGTTATATCTTGTAAGAATAAACCAGTAAATTGAAATGCAGACATTGTAATACATATGTTAAATAAAGATTGATATACATCGGTAATATCATCTATTATTTTGTCTAATTTATTAAGATTAATTGTTTTGTTTTCTTTATCATAACAATTATATAGTAATATATCAAAGTATGTTTTAGAATTATTGAACTTATTATCGAATAAGTCAATAATATCAGAATTTGATATTATTTCTAAATTATCCATTTATAATATTATTTTTATATAAATGAATAAATAAAAAAAATATTATACTTATTTGTTTTTATTGTTTTTATTGTTTTTCAATGCGGATGCGTTAAGAAATTAGAACTGGTAAATTAATATATAACTTATGACAAATAACAATTACATCATCAAGTTAAAATATAATAAATTAAATATTGTGTTCCACGCTATGACTTATAGTATAAATATTTTATTTGAAATAGTATAAGTCATAGCGTGGAACACAATATTTAATTTATTATATTTTAACTTGATGATGTAATTTATAATTTTATTTTATAAACAGATATATGTTAAACATATTATAATTTCTTAATGCGATTGTATTAATTGTTTTTATTGTTTTTTAGCAACACGTTTTGGTTTTGATCTTTTTGATCCTTTTGATCCTTTTGATCTTTTTGATCCTTTTGATCCTTTTGATCCTTTTGATCTTTTTGATTTTTTTGATCCTTTTGATTTTTTTGCACGACTTGGTTTTGGTTCTTTTACCTTGCCGTGATCCATACCACCTTTTTGTTCGGTTGGTTTACTTGATGGTTCTTGTTTGCTAGAAGTTACTGTACATAATTCAAATGCATCTACTAAGCCAAGTCTTTTTAATGTTGTCAAAAGATTACGAATACCTTTGAGACCATTTACTTGTCTATTTCTTAAAGCTCCATTTGCATCTTTATCTGTATCTAAACATTTGATCATATCGATATTTTTCATAATTTTATCTGCATTTTGGGCAAATGAGTCTAATTCTTCATCCGAATCAACCGCATTACGGAGTAATATACCAATTTGACACAATGATGCCAATAAATTCATAATTTGAGTTGCATCTTTTGATGAAAGATTATGAAGATCTTTTGAGACAGAACTATTCATCATTTGTTTATCTTGTTCATCTAATTCAAGTTGAACAATTTTACGATTCTTACTATCATTTACTACTTTACCGACTACCATAATTATATAATAATGATTAATTCTATAATAAAAAAATAATTTAAACTAATAATTTTCCATATTATGATTTGAAAATTAATTTTCAATATAATAATATGGAAAATTACACCTTCAAAAAAAATTTAAAACTATATAAATATTATAAAGAACCAATAAATGAATATAATATTGTATCGACCGTATTGTTTAGACTCAAAGATAATTATAAATCAATGTCTAATTATTATGAAAAAATAATGAAGTTAGTTAATAACTTTTATGATTTTTTTCCAAAAACATTTTATCTTAGAATATATTTTGATAATTCTATAATTATAAAATCTGGAAACAAATTAATTGATGATGAAATTGATAATGTATGGATTAAATTATTAAAAAAATTAAAAAAATATAATTTTATTCAATTATGTAGATTCAAACACTTAGATTTTTATGAAAAACCTTTTCATTATGGTGTATTTGGTACAATTATTAGATTTTTACCAATGTTTGACTATGAAGAAAATAAATATATAAAAGATGTAATTATTTCAGATGTAGATATTAATTTTATTTTATTAAATTATCTTAAAAATGGTTATAATTATGCATTAAAACATGATTTAAAATTCATATTTAAGACATCGTTTTGTAAATATATATTTGGTCATCATTATGTTACAATTGATATGATCAATACGTGGGTAAGAATATTAGCGGGTACAATTATATTACATAATTACAAATTCAATAAAAATATATTAAATGATTTTTTTGAGCAAATCATTACAAAAAAATATAATAATAATATGATAAAATTTATTGAAATGAATGACTTTATTTTATATAAAAATAAAACACCAACCGAAAAAATATTTAAATATGGTTTTGATGAATTTTTTGCAATGCATTTACTAAACGATATTATTAAAAAAAATATAAAATTTGGCTATATATCAACAAAAGATTTAGATGCACCTATTTATTTTTATTATAGAAAAAATAATAATTTTATATCTGACGATCCGAATAAATTAAAAAAATACGAAGATATTCTAAAAAGAATACTTGGAGAATACTATGATGATAAAAAAAATTTACAAGATAACTATATCTATTATGAAAATGAATTGATGGTAATTTATGATAATAAAAAATTAAATGATAAGCAAATAAAAATAGCTAATCTAACTTTTGATTTTTATCAATATGTCAAGGATAATAATTTATATGATTATTATGGATTTGGTATAAATGACATTAAATGTGGAATTTTTCAAAAAAATAAATATCAATTAACAAAATATTCGAATGAATATTTTATTTTTGATAAAAATATAGATAAATTGTAGTTTATAAATCATTAAAATAATCTAATATATTATTATCTAATATTGCATTATTTAAATGATCAATTTTTATAATTATAAAATTATCCGGCTGATATAATAAATCAACAGCAGAATCAATTAATAAAAATATTTGTTTACTGTTTTTATTAATACGATCAAATTTTTTATCTAAAAAATATTTAATTGTCATATCAATTTGTAATAACATTATATCTATTTTACTATCAAATCTTTTATTTGTTTTTTTACTAAATGAAAATGGATGTTTCATATTCCATTCTAAACTTAATGCTAATTTTTTATCAAAAAAAGTCATTAATAACCACTGAAAATTCCATTTCAATTCAGTATCATTATTTATTAAAATGTTATTTATCTTTGAACTTGTGTATTTTGCACCACCTTTGATAATACCATTATGTTGTCTAATTCTTTTTTTTGGTTTTGGAGTAGAACCAATATAATGATAATAATTATTACTTTTTTCTTTTTGACTATGTAAACGATAAATATAATATGGCATGTAATATTATTAATAGTTAACATTATATTATATTATATTATATTAAATATTATTAACTATAATAAATATATTATCTTGGTGTTTTTGGTTGCGTATTTTGTGTATATTGTATGTTATCTGGTAAAATGATATTTATTTGTCTATTATAATAATATCTATAATATAATATGTTAATGCTAAATATAATTAATATAGTACCAATACATATTAATGATATTTCTTCAAATGAAAATAACAATGATATTTATTTTTAATGTCATATAATAATAATATGTATACGAAAAATTGAATAATATATTTCAATATAATAATAAATACATTTTGTATTTATTATTATATTATTATGAATATGATTCGTGCTTTATTAAATAAAGATAAAGATTTTTATGATAAATTATCTTACAAAGAATATTCAAATATTCAGTTATTAGATGAAAACATAAAAATTAAAATTTGTAATAATTTAAATTTGTCAGGTGGTTATGGAATTATTTACGATGGTATCTATAATAATATTAATTGTATAGTTAAAATATCACATGATTTATTATCAAAATGTGATAATGTAAAAAACAATAGTGAATTATACAAACAAATATTTATTAATTTGACAGATACATTACAAAAAGAGGAAATTATACCAAAAATATATTATTTTGAGTGTTTATATAATATTAAACATATAATACATAATACAATCACATACCATTCAAATGAGTTTATAAAATATATAAGAAAAAATATATTTGTATTATGTATTGAAAAATATGATATCGATTTGTTTGAATTATATAAAATAAAATTAATTCAAACAAATAAAATTTTTATCGAACATGAACTATTAAAATTATTCGGTAAATTAACTAAACTTAAATTATTATATATTGATTTAAAACTAGAAAATATTGTTATAAAATTAAATAATAATATAGTAACAGATGTTAAATTAATAGATATTGATCCAATATTTTGTATTCCATTTCATGAAATATTCAATTTATCAAATTTTGAATGTGTTTTTGATATAGATTATGTATATGGTGCAATTATTGCAATATATAAACAACTTTGTTATAAAAGATCTAGAGGGAATCTATTTTACAATAATGATAATATAATAACTATATGTGATAATTTATCACAAATGATAATTTTTAAATCATTTAATTCAAAAAAAATAAATTATCTATTTGATAAACTTGAATAACATGATTAAATTAACATTTATTTTATATCGTTAAGTCAATAATATAATAAAAAAAATTGAATCAATAAACATTTAATAGTTTTTTATTTAATAAATATATAAATTATATGATTACAATATACATATTCATATTATTACTACTATTAAATTTTATATCAGCATTTAATAATATATGGATTATTCGACATTGTGATGAAATTAATTATACTGACCTGTGCTGTAGTTCAATTGGTTATAATAGATCTACATTTTGGGGATATTTATTTACAAATCATTATTTTAATTCGAAAGTAAATATTAACATTTATGCGACTGGATCATCATCATTAGAATTTTGTAAGTATTGCATACGAGGTCCAATAAATAATAAATGTAAGAAAAATCAAAGAATGGTATTAACTGCAAATTATATTTACAATAATATAACTTATAATGATTTAAGACATAATAAATATACTCGTTACAATGTTAATCCAAAAATTAATACACAATTTTGTGCAGGTGATGAAAAATTAATGGCAAATGATATATTAAAAAATTTTAATGATAAAGATGATGACATTATAATAGTATGGCGTCATGAAAATATAGTTGATATTATAAATGCATTTGGAATAAAATTATCAGAATGGCCAAAAAAAATTGATGATTATTTTCATTTAATTTTTATGATTAATAAAAAAAAAATGTATTATGGTTGTTTAGATTTTATTGAAAATAATTTTAATTGTGATAATGAAGTTAATAAATGGTTAAAAAATCATAATAAACTTTATCTAAATAATTATTTATATATGGCCAGTAGTCAAACAAATCCAGATAGATCATACGAAAAAGATTTAGTGATTTTTTGTATTGTATTATTTATAATTGTCACAATTATTTTAGTAACATATTGTTTTTTTTTGTTGATCATAATATCATTTTTCCAAAAAATAACAAATATACGCCAATTAACTAATTATTTAAAATATTTGCCAGTATCAAATAATCAATAAACATTATTTAATATTACAATTATAATATTAAATAATGTTTTCGGTATTGTCATCTATATATTATATAGTAACAATATGTTAATTTACAATGACCAATTTAATTGCATAAATAATTATACTAAAAAAAACAATTGTATACTAATATAATTGCGTTAAGAAATTATAATATGTTTAACATATATTTGTTTATAAAATAAAATTATAAATTATATCATCAAGTTAAAATATAATAAATTAAATATTGTTCCACGCTATGACTTATACTATAAATATTTTATTTGAAATAGTATAAGTCATAGCGTGGAACAATATTTAATTTATTATATTTTAACTTGATGATATAACTGTTATTTGCCATAAGTTGTACATTATATGACATTAACAAGTATTATCTAAATATTATAAATGAATTAGATGGCATTGAAACAACTGATGGTTGTATCCGGTTTTTTACTTGTAATGATATTGACGAAATCAAAAAACATGATGCATTAATTAATAGAATGAATTGTAAATTTTATTTTGATTATCCTAATCAAGATCATTTTTTAACAAAATTAAATAGATTATTAACTTATTATCATACAATTAATAATGAAAAAAAAGAACAGTTTATGACATTATTCAATGAAATGAATAAAAATAAAAATATAACTTTAAGACCATTTACAACATTTATTATTAGATATCTATTTGATGATAATTGTTTAGATAAAATGATTGAAAACATAAATGAATTATTTTTGTAATTTTTTTATAATCTATATTCAAATATTTTTTAATATAGATTATAAAAAATAATTTACTAATAGTAATTAGAATGAAAAATAATGTTATATACCTTTCAACATTATTTTCCATTCTAATTTTTTTTGTGCATTTTATTAAAATACATGAGGAAGGGTTATCTACTTTTTGTCTACTAGTAGATAACCCGTATGAATATTTTGTTATCATGTCTTCTAATAATTCATATCCAAATCTACATAATCTATCACGATGAACTATTACGACTTCATTTATATTGACGAAATCAAAAAACATTATGCATTAATTAATAGAATGATCTAAGATATTAACGATATACACGTTATAATGTTAATCCAAAAATAAATGATGAAATTTTATATTTTTATTTATATAACAACTATTTAACATATGTTTTTTTAATTTTATTGGTTAAATAATAACTTATCCATATTATTAATATTATTATAAACAATATTATGGATTGTTTTTCTTTGATATGGTGTTTAATTAAGTCATATATTTTCTTATTCCAATAATCTTTGTAAATTTGATTTTGTATCAAATTTTTATCTGTATGATTACATCCTATATTTTTTATAATATAATCTAAATATGTTGATCCTGGACCATGAACAAAAAATGGTTTAAATTTATTATTATAAATAATTTCGTTATTTTCAAAAGTAATTTTATATTTTAGATCATTGAATGAATGACCAATAACCAAAAATATATCATTATAAATATCAACATATATATCATGTGGAAAAGATATACAATAATTTGTTAATAATATTTGATCATCTGCAGTATTATTTGAATTATATTTATGCATATATTGTAATATATCCAATAGATCTTTTGCATAACCTATATATGTACCTGCATTAATAAACTTATTTTTACATTTTCCAAATAAATTTTGAACATGTCTTAACAATGGATTGACAACAAAATCATTTCCAACTATTATTTTACATTTTTTTTCATTTTTTATATTTTTAAATGTTGAAACTAATAATTTTAAATCTTTTGTACATACAACATCATAACCATCTATAAAACAAACAATATCATTTAATTTAACATTTTGTAAAAAATTAATCATCAATTTAATTCTCCAATTAAACCCTTGCCATTTTTGATTTAATCCTAAAATTAATAATTTACCATTTTTTTTTTCAATAGATTCAATTAAATATTTCATATAATATTTTAATTCTGTCGCAACTGTAACTATATATAAACAGCTATCTTCCATAACAATAAATATAAATTCAAGAAATATATTAAAAAATATTAAATTAATAAAAATAAGATTATAATTTATTACAATTTAAATATTTGCATTTTCTTTTTTGGTATCTTATAAATATATATGGTTAAAGTATAATTGAATAATTTAAATAATAAAAAAAAATAATATCATTTAATATGGACACACATATAGCATATTTTGTAAATTATTTTCATTCATTTATTACAATATTTGCATATTTTGCATGGTATTTTTTACCAATTGAATACTTACATCATTATATACTTTTTTTAGCACTTATTATAATTCATTGGTTTATTTTAGATGGATATTGTATTCTAACAGTTATTGAATACAAAATGTTAAATAAAAAATTAAATGCTGGATACAATAATGCTCCGTTTTTAAAACAATTATTATTAAAATTTGGATGTAATATAGATGAATCATTTATTGCATCTTTATGCAACATAAGTATGTTTATGCTTATATTTATCACAATAATTCGAATAAATAAATATAAAAAAAATTAGTAATTGTATTATGTTATTGTTTACACTACGAATATTTTTTATATGAAATATAATTAACATATAAAAAAAAATATAAAAAAAGATAAAATAATAAGACATATTTTAATTAATTATTGTAGATAATTGATATGTCTATCCTGTATATAATTTATCGATATTCAATATAATATGTTTAACATCGTCATTTGATATTTTTAATTCATTTACATCCTTCCATTTCACATAGGTATCCATGTTTGCCATATCATATTTATACAATCCATATTTATCATATTCGTTTTTACTTGCAATCATTTGTCCACTATTGTATGCGACTTGCATTAATCGCAATATATTTCATTGTTTATTTTTATATGGTATTCTAACATGTTGTAAGAAAAAATGATTAATTTTTCATAAATTTTCATCATCACTATCTTCTTTTTCTATATCATTAATACCATAACCATTACGTTCATTTGTTAAAAATTCATACATTCTAAATAAATCATCGTTCCATTGTATTCTTATTATGAAAATTTTTTTCTTGAAAAAGATTTAATGTTATTCCATGATTCGAGGCCATCTAAATTATTATTTCTAACAAAATAACCATATACCTGAACTTTATTATATAAATTATAAATTAAACTTTCTTTATTATAGCTTGGTTTTTTTATGGTTAATTATAATATTTTATAATAAAATAATATTATATTATTTATTCCAATAAATTGAAAAATATAATATTTAATTGTTATAATTATAATAATTGAATTAATATAGCATATGGGAAATTCTTACAAAAAATCAAATATAACCGATTTTGCTAACTATAATTATGATAATTGTAATACATTATTTAAAAATGGCTATCAAACTATTGGCCGTGTAGTGGATATTTATGATGGTGATACATGTACCATAATTATAAAATATGATAAAAAATACATTAAATTTCCAGTTAGATTATATGGTATAGATACATGTGAACTCAAAAGTAAAAATAATGCAAACAAAGAATTGGCATTACAAGCAAGATCTAGATTATGTGAACTTATTACAGAAGAAAAATTAATTGATTATAAATGTAAAAGAACAGATATTAGACAAAAACTAAATGAAAAAGTATATATAGTTAGTTTAGATATAATTGGGTTCGAAAAATATGGTAGATTATTGGCAAATATTTATAAATATAACAATAATAATAATCAAAATTTATTATTTGCAATCAATTCAAAAAATAATTCTAATTTAATAAGTGAATCGTTTTCAAATATTCTAATTAAAGAAAATTTAGCATATGCATATGATGGAAAAACAAAAAAAACAGAAGATGAACAAATAAATGAAATTTAATAATATAATAAAAATAATATTTTTATTATATTCTAAATATATAATATATGTCCGATACCATAAATTTGACAAATTTAGATTCTAAAGTTGATTCATTTATTAATGATCAATATATTTCTTCATCCATTATTTTATTTATTGCATTTTATACATGCATGATTGCACCAAAATTACCTGAACAAGTTGTTTCTGTTATGAAATCACAATTATTTAATTTAATTATTTTAATTATTATTGTTTATGTCACAACTAAAAATTATGTTATTGGTATTGTTGCTACAATTGCATATTTAGTTACACTAAATACTGTCCAAAAATATCAATTAACTAATAAAATTTCTGATGATCTATTACAAGATGCAATTAATGCAGGACAAATTAATGCCCAAATAATAACACCAACTAAAAAATGCATTAAACCACAATTAACACCTGAACAAATAATGGAATTACGACATGAACAAGTACAACAACCAGTACAACAACAAGTACAACAACCAGTACAACCACCTACAAATCAAATACAACTAATTGATCATATTTTAAATAATCGTATAGAAAATAATACTGATCAAAATATTAATGATAGATTAAATGATAGAAATTTTTATGTTCCAAATATGACTAATCAACATACCGAAGTTAATATAACAGGTAATA
>Ga0169931_10011661_pt1 | contig 12334 bp, 6 predicted proteins | sample Kivu_15m_20L_FD_129675 | JGI IMG/M metagenome (GOLD analysis project Ga0169931, IMG submission 129675) | Freshwater microbial communities from Lake Kivu, Western Province, Rwanda to study Microbial Dark Matter (Phase II) - Kivu_15m_20L... | ecosystem: Environmental > Aquatic > Freshwater > Lake ...
CCGGATCTGGCTCAAACACTCTCCGAGATCGACACCGCTCTCGCAAATCCCCTCTAGGGAGGGTACCGTAAAGATAGGTTTTTGTAGTTGTTGTGAGCCGATTTCAAAGCAATTGGGTTGCAGGGCTTCCCTGCAACCCAGTCAAACCTTTGCGGCACACTCCCTAGGAATCTCGAGACGAGGGAAGATCCGGAGGAGTTTGCGTCGGCCGGATGAACCGGGCATCGAGAGAAAGGAGACCGTTGATTTCGGTGATTTCGCTTGCCCGGCGAAAAAGGGAAGGCACGATGTGATTATACACAACGTGGTTCAAAATTTGGGAATTTGGCAAAGCCGGCGCCCGGAATTTTCATCGGGCCGCAGGCCGGCGCGCGAGGGGTTCCCTATTGACTAATAGGGGGCCTTGAGCTCGGATGTAAAGGCCGGGATACCGGCGAAGTCAAAAACCAAATTTTGAACCACGTTGTGTATATACCTTTCGTCGCCTCTTGTTGCAGGAATTGCGGGCAAAATAGGTGAAGATACCGGAGGAATAGGAGGAACGGGCCGATCGCACATTCGCTAAGATGATCTAATTTGTCATGGAAGCGCGCGTAAAACGCGCGCTTCCGGAGGATTAAATCTTGATGTACCGTTCGCCGGGTTTATTCGCCTGGCCGAACGCAGGAGCCTGCTCTTGAGGCGGCATCGGGAACTGGAATGGGCCCGGATCTTCGCCGTTCATGACCTTGTTGACGATCTCGCGCCATTTTTCGACCGTCTCGACAAAAAGCGGTGCGAACCGGCGGAGCGCCGCTGCATCCACGCCAAGACCCATATCGATCACGCAGTGCATCAGGATCAGCTCTTCTTTCACCGCGATGCCGACTCCGCCGCCGGCCATCTGGCCGCCAAGCATCGAACCCTCGAGAAGCCGCTCATAGAGCTTCAACTTCGTCTTATCGTCTTTGGGAAGCCCGTCGAGAATCGGGGAGTAAAGATAGAGTCGGTCGGAATTTCTTTCGTAAGTGATGTGCAGGGAAAAGGTGTTATCGATCCCGAGAATACAGGTAAAGTTCTCGTCGAAATCAAGTCCTTCCAGATTGAGTTCTTTTCCGAACTCCTTCAAGTTGGCCTTGGCGTTCTCATAAGACATGGGTTTCCTCCATAAGTTTTTAGCATTTTAACTCTAGAAAATCGAAAATGCAAGGTTCTTTTATATATCAAGGCCATTAGAAATGGCAAGAAAATTGTCAAAAACCCATTTTCCCAGAGCTGTGCATTAATATATTTTAGTTGAACTGAAAATACATTTCAATGCAAATCGTAAAATAAGAGATCAATTCTGATTCAAATGTTGGATGAGCTGATAGTATATCCCGGAAATGGGTCGCCATTGGGCCTTTCTTTCCAGGGCGCGCGGGCGAATTTGGCCGTTTATTCCGGGCTGGAGGGGCCGCTTGTCCTCGGGGTGCGTCTGGACGGGAAAATCCGGGAAATCGCCTTAAACCGGTCGGGAAACGTCTGGCATGCGGCCTTTGATGGGTGGTCGGAGAGAATGGAGTATGCGTTCCGGGTTTATCCCGATACTTGGCTCTCCGACCCCATGTCCCGGTTTCTTGCGACCTCCAATCGGTGGGGCGATGGGGTCAAAAGCCCCTGGTGCCGCATGAAGACTCCCAAACCGTTTGACTGGCAAAACGTCAAAAAGCCGAATCTCCCGAAGTCCGATCTCGTCATCTATGAAATGCATATCCGCGGCTTTACGGCGCATGCCTCGAGCGGCGCTTCCCACCCCGGAACCTACCGGGCGATGATCGAAAAGATCCCCTATCTCCTCGATCTCGGCGTAAACGCGGTGGAGCTGATGCCCGTTTTTGAATTCGACGAGACCCGCGCCTTCGAGAAAGACACCCACTCCCTTCCGAACTACTGGGGCTACGATCCCCTCTCCTTTTTCTCCCCGATGCGACGCTATGCGGCAACTGAAGACGCCGTCGGGGAATTTAAAACGCTCGTCCGCGAGCTGCACCGCGGCGGAATCGAAATTATCCTCGACGTCGTCTTCAACCACACGGGGGAAAAGGAGCGGACGTTCAGCCTCCGCGGACTCGATGAGAAAGCGTATTACATGCTCGATAGACAAGGCAAACCATTGGACTATTCCGGCTGTAAAAACACCGTGAACGCGAACCATCCGGCCGCGACGGAACTCATCCTCGCCTCATTGAAATATTGGGCCGAGGAAATGCAAGTCGACGGTTTCCGCTTCGATTTGGCCTCCATCTTGACGCGAGGGACGGACGGCGCCGTCCTCGAAAAGCCGCCGCTTCTCGAAAAGATCGCCGCGTTAAAAGGAGTCAAGCTTATTGCCGAGAGCTGGGACGCCGCAGGGCTCTATCAGCTCGGGCAATTCCCTCGACTCGGCCCCTGGTCGGAGTGGAACGGCAAATTCCGCGATCGGACGCGCCGTTTCATGAAGGGAGAGGTCAGCGCCGCGAAATTCGCCGACGTTTTTTCCGGAAGCGAGTTCCTCTACCGCGGATACAGCCCTTCCTGCAGCGTCAATTTCGTCACGGCCCACGACGGCTTTTCTTTGAACGATCTTGTCTCCTATAACGAAAAACACAACATTGCGAACGGAGAGAAAAACCAAGACGGGAGCAACGAAAATTGGAGCTCGAACTTTGGCGTCGAAGGCCCCTCGGACGATCCCCAGGTCGTGAATGCCCGCGAGCGGCAAATGCGCAATTTCCTCTTGGCTCTCTTTCTTTCCCAAGGAATTCCCATGCTCCTCATGGGAGACGAATACGGCCACACGCGGAAAGGGAATAACAACCCCTTTGTCCAGGACAACGAAATCAACTGGTTCCTCTGGGACGAAGCGAAAACGAAACAAGGCCGGATTGCATTCGTAAAATGCCTGATCGCGTTCCGGAAAAAACAACCCGAGCTAAAACGCTCCGGCTTTCTGACCGACGCCGACGTCGTTTGGCATGGAAAGGAACCCGGGAAACCGGACTGGAGCGACGAGGGACGCTTCCTCGCCTGCGTCCTCAAAGCGCCTCATCCGCTCTACATCGCCTTCAACGCATCCCCTGAATCGGTCCGAATCACTCTTCCCCCGGGCGCTTGGAAAGAGGTCGTCCGGACCGACAAACCCTGGCGCGCGCATCATTTGGACAGCCCCGAAAGAGGCGCGCCTCTTGTTTCTCCCTTTGAACTGCCGCCCTTTGCCGCTCTTCTCTCCCTCTCTACCTGAAAAAAATGGCAAGCAGCCGCAAGTGCGGCTGCCGAATGATCGTACAGGGCTTTGCCCTGCGACCCAGCAAAGGGCTTTACGCCCTTTGCCAAACCCCCATATGACAGGATCTCAAAGGACGAAGTCCTTTGATAGGGGCATGGGGACAACGTCCCCATTCTGATCAATTTTTGTTAGGGTCTAGGGTGGAAGGCGTGGAAAGCGGATTTGAGCCGGCTGGATGCGATGTGCGTGTACCGGTCGGTCGTGCCGATATCTTCGTGGCCGAGCATATCTTGGATGAGGCGGAGATCCGCGCCGTTTTCGAGAAGGTGCGTCGCAAAGGAATGGCGCAGAGTATGGGGCGAGACCGATTTGCGGATGCCGGCCGCGCGGGCATATGCCTTGACGCGGGACCAGACGGTGACCCGGTCGATCGGCTTGCCGCGGGAAGAGACGAACAGAAACCCGTTTTCTTCCTCCGACTGTTGCCGGAAAGCGGAAAGGTAAGCGTCCACCGCTTCGACCGCCCGTTTTCCGATCGGCACGATCCGCTCTTTTTTCCCCTTGCCCTTCACCTTGACGAACGAATCGTCCATATCGCAAATCCTAAGTCCGCATAGCTCCGATACCCGAATACCGGTGGCATAGAGAACCTCGAGGATCGCCTTGTCCCTCGCGCCGATAAAATCGGCGCTTTCAGGCTGCGCAAGGAGCGCATCGACTTCTTCGACGGTTAACACTTCCGGGATAAGCTGCCACATTTTGGGCGTGTCGAAATACCGGCTTGGGTCTAGTTCGACGATTCCTTCTTTGCGTAAATATCGGAAAAACACTTTGACCGCGACAAGCGCCCTGCAGATCGAGGAACTTGCAAAACCCTTTTCCTTGAGATGGCTTAAAAAGCCAAGGATCGCCCCTGCGGGAATCGCTTTCGGATCATTTACTCCGGCGGTCGAAGCGAACGCCGCAACGTCCCGCCCGTAGGCTTCGATCGTGTTCGCCGAAAGCCCTTTTTCACACCGGAGGTAATCGAGGAAATCAGCGATCTTCTCGTCCATTCCCCCATTTTATCAGGAGGGCGGTTATGAAAGGAACCGCTTTGCCGCCCGGGTAAGCCGCTCGGCCGCTTCTCTGCCGGCGCGCAGCGTGACCCGGATCGCGTCTAAAATCGTTTCCTGTCTTCTAGCTTCCCGCGCCGCTTCGTATGCGGCGTTGCCGGCGACGTACGCAGCTCCTGCCGCCGCGCCCGCGGCAACAAGTGTTGGAGCCGCGTAAGCCGCTGCGAGAGTTCCGACGGCCGCTCCGGCAGCTTTCGGCCAGGAAACGGGACGTTCTTGGGGAATGGCAGGAGCCGGCTGTTCGACTGCCAAGGCAGGCGGCGGGATCTTGGATGCGCCGCAAACGAGATTGCCTAGCGCCTCATGGACTTTGCTCGAATCGACGAGGAGCCATAGGATCGCGCCAAGGGCAAAAAGAAGGGGGGCGAAAGGACCTGTCGCGTAGATGATCCCGCAGACAAACGCCGCGATCCCGACAAGAGCGATCAGCTTCATGACGGTGTGCTTGATGAGCTGTTTGGCGTTTTCCCGCTTGACCTCGCGGATGATTTCTTTGGCTTCTGCGATCGCGGAAGGCTCATTTTGCTCCAGCCTTGCGATGAGCTCCGGCGTCGCTTTTTCCCGGACGAAGCGGCAGGCCGACTCGCTAGAGCGGTATGCGAACCGGTTCCATTTCTTTTCAAGTTTGGAAGGATCCTCCGCGCGCACTTGACCGGCGAGCCAGAGGACGGTTTGGGCAAGCTGTTTGCCGTCTTCCGCGCCAAATCTGTCGATCCGGGAACGAAACGCCAAATTGGCCCCGATCCCGTATCCTGCGGCGATCCCGATCAGGCCGTACATCGCAAGGCCTGCCACCGTAATCGCAGAGCCTGCCGCTGCCGCAGTCCCCGCAGCGCCGGCAAAAGTCGCGGCGTTGGCGACAACCATCGATCCGCTGACCGTCCCGTAGCCCGCGCCGGAAAAAAGAGACAGGCTATTTACTGCGCCCCCCTCCCAGTTTCCCGTTTCGTAATCTTTAGAAAGGCGGATCCCGGCGTTTCGCATCGCATTCAAACCTCCGGCGACTCCCATGACGCCTCCGGCGATCGCGACGCCGCCGACCGCTCCCGCAACCTTCCCGGCCGATCCGGCGATCGTTGCAATCCCGCTCGTGGAGTTTCTGCCAAGCGATAAGAGGTCGACCGTTACGCCATTTCCTTCCATCGCTTTCGAAAGGCAGGTTCGGGGAGCCATTTCAATGAGGAGCCGGTCGCGGTGCGCGGTGCGCGGTGCGGAACGCTTCCTCTGCCCTGCGCGAAAAGAGCGAATAGGGGCTTCTCGTCCCATACGCCAAGGGATGAGGACCCGCTCCCCGCAGGAGAGGCGCAGCGATCGAACTTTCAAAAGCATTCGACATAACCGAACTCCACTTTTTTAATACTATATTTTAACAAAATTAATGATATAAGTCAAATAATAATATTAAAATATTTAATTAATTCGAACTCGTATTTGTCAGAACCGTTGGAGCCAGGGCCACCGCTCTGGACTGCATAGCGGCGGCTTTCGAAGCGCCTAAATTCTCGACCACGAGCGGATAGAGGAGGATCGCGAGCGCGATGGCGGAAGAGATTGCGTACAGGATGAACGGCAGGCTTCCCATTGAAAAGAAGGTGCCTGCGATGAGGCCTGCAAAAGCGATCAAAGATGTGGCAAGGACGATGGATGTCAGGATGATCTTCTGCAAATTCCGTTTCTTCACTTCTTGGATGAAGCTTTTGGCTTCTTCCAAAGCGTTCGGCCTTCCGTATTGCAAACCGGATAAATGCTTGTCGATTTCCTTGAGGGCGCGGGCAGCGGTTGCCTGGCAGGTGCGCCGCTTGAAGTAGCGGAACTTGACTTCGCCGAGATCGAGGATCTGTTTTTTCGTCTCATCGGCTCTGGCTTTTTCGCTCCAATCAGGGTAGCGGGCTTTCACTTCTTCGGCGATGCGGGCTATCTCGGGTTCTGTCGGAACGATTTTTTCCTTCAGAAACCGGAGGGTTTTGGCCACCCGTTCCTTTTCCGGAAGAGCTTTCGTTTCCATGTGGCCGTCGATCCTGGAGCGGAAACGGGCGCAGCGGTAGACCCCTACACCCGAAATTCCCATGTTGATGACAGATCCGACCCCGCATAGAACATCGGCCGCGACCGTAATGCCGGATAGCGATGCGGCTGCCGTTTCATGGGCTAGGTAAAGAGCGGAAGAGTTCGTCCCGACAGCCCCTGAAACGATTTGGGATCCCGATCTTCGCATCCCCTCTCCATCGCCGATCGAATGCGCTTTATGAAAGTCTGAGATCCCGCTCCCGACCGTTACCGAGCTGCCGAGCAGCACCCCGATCCCTGAGGAAAGGCAGCCGAGTCCGCTGACCGACGAGTGCTTCGGGCCGACGGAAGGAGTGGCCTGAAGGATGTGGCGCACAAGGGAGGCGCTCACGTCGGTGACGGAAAGGGCGGTAACCATTTTCGAGGAAAGTTTTGTCCCTGCCGGCTCTTTGACCCTTGACAGGGTCGTTTGAGCTGTTTTCTCTACAAGCGGCACTTGCACATAGGCGGGAGCCGGCTCCCCGAAACGGCGGTCTCGGGAAAGGGGGTTCCAAAGAGAAAAAGGCTGCGCAAGCGAAACCATAATTACCCGCATCAATTATACAATAAACGGATAATAATCAGAACTAAACTAATTTATAATAATAAAAAATATAATTAGAAAAACCAACCTAATTTGGCGGCCGCTTCATTCGACCTATACTCCTTGCCGAACTCTCCGTAGTAAAGGAGAGAGGCATAGAAGCCGTTCGTCTTCCGGATGAGGAATTCCAAGGTAGGAGAAAGGAGGCTTTGGTTTTTTTGGAACGAGTTGACGGTGAATCCGGGAGGAAACCCGACGAGGGCTGCCGAAACGGTGCCGGTGCTCCAAGGCTGCAAGTTCACGTAGCTGACGGCCTCGTGGAAAACGAGGGAGGTCGTTTCGCCGCACCTGACGACTTGATAGGCGTTAATCCCCGCTTCGCTTCTGAGGAGGGCCGATTTCGATTCGGCCATTTTCATATTCAAAGGATCGGCCCCATGCTCGCTATATCCTTGGAGAAGCATGAGCGAGCAGTCAGCCCGGATAAACGGTTCCAAGGTCGCCCAGGTCCAATTGAAATCGTACCCGAAGGCGATATGCGGGATGAGCTGTTCGCCTGAGTGGGCGCTCTTTGCATGGGCGTCGAAGCCCGGGAAAGAGACGTGCCGGTCGTTTTTATACCGGTTGTAAAGCCCTCCGATCCCGAGTTCGCAAAAACCGTTTTTCGCATAAGCCGTTCCCGCGAACATGAGAAAGTAGGCGTCGTAGGAGCCGCTCATATTCGATTGGCTGATATTGCCTTTCGCATATCCGGCCGCCATCGTAACCATCGCGTTCTCGGTTCGATACCAATCATACGCGGCGACAGCCCCTCCGGACCAGGCGTGGAAAGAAGGGATTTGGAACTCGTCCTGAGCCTTTTGATCATACCATTCCCCGATCCCCTGAACCCAAATGTCGCTGCGGCGGGGTCCTTTAGGAGCCGGCTCAGGGTCGTTTTCGGGCGGCTCCGCCGGTTCTTCTTTAGACGGCCACTTGAACCGTTTGAAGAGAAAATTCCACGCGAGGTCTTCTTCGTCATCCCCCTCGTATTCTGCGGGGAGAAGCTGTGCGGGAACCTCGTTTTTCGCGATCATCGAATCGAGTTCGCCGAGTCCGTCGACCATAGCGGCGACAGCCGGCTGCTGCGCGCCGCGGAGTCGGGAGAGAACCATCCGACCGACGACCGAACGAACGAAGCCGAAGGCGTCATTTTGCGATACGAACGTCGAAACGGCGTTCCTTCCGGGGGAAATAGAGGCGAGCGCATCCGCCAGCTCATCCGGCGTCAAGTCGGATAAAATATCGCAGATCGAAGAAATGGGCGGTACGTTGCAAAATTTGACTATGTAATTCAGCACCCGCCTTGGATTGCCCGGAGGCAAAGGGGTCGGATCGATCGGCGCGAAAACAAATTCCAGGGTAACCGCATTCGGGTTGCTATAGTCAAATTGGGCTACCGCATCGTCCGGTCCGCCTGAACCAAGAATTGCCGAACTGAAGGTGCCGGTAACCCCGCCGGTTGCCGTTAGGAAGGTATAGCTCAGCGGAAGAGTATAGGTTCCGGGATTGAAAATGACGCTGACGTTTCCTGCAATGGAAGCAGTTCCGGTGACGGCGATGAGAGAGGAGATCGTCGGATCGACTTCGATCGTCGTCAGCGCACCCGGATTCAGCACAAGGGGACCGCTGATCGTCATCGTCCCGATCGAGTTGCCCGGGCGGATCTCTCCGCTCACCGTCACTCCCTGGGCGATCGTTCCGGTTCCGCGGAGCGTTCCCGATCCGTTCACGAGAAACGAGCTGCCGATATTCGTCCCGACAAGTTGGAATACGCCGTTGTTAACCGTTACTTGCCCGGTCAACGGGATGTTCGCATTTGTGACTGAAAACGTTCCTGTGCCGTTTTTAATGACGTTCATCCCCGTCATCGAGCCGGCAAAAGAAGTCGAGGTGTTGTCCCCGCCTAAAGTCAAGGTCGCCGCGCCGATCGCAACATTGCCGCCGGTCGTCCCGCCGCCAGATATTGATCCGATCGCGTTGTCAAACCCGTTGAGGTTGAGAGACGCCCCTGCAGTATTTGCCATGACAACTGTTGAGGAGGCCGAAAAGGCGTTCACCGCGCCCGCTTGCAAAACGCCGCCGTTCACCGCCGTCGTCCCGCTGTAATTATTGGACGTCCCGTCGAGGATTTGCGTTGAGGCGCCTGTTTTCGCAACGCCGCCGGATCCCGAGATGGCTCCGGTATAGGTCGTCGTCCCCATTGTTGCCGAGAGGGTGAGCGTCCCGCTCCCAAGCGTTATATTCCCGCCGAGGGCGCCGCCCCCCGAAATCGAAGGAACCGTATTGTTATTGCCATTCAAATCGAGGATGGCTCCTGCGGCGTTCATCAACGTAACCACTGAAGATGACGAAAAGGCGTTTACCGCCCCGGCCCGAAGCGTCCCTCCATTGACCGAGGTCATCCCGCTATACGTATTCGTTCCGGCGGCCGCATTCAAAATTTGGACGACTCCAGAAGCGAGATTCACAGTCAGCCCGCCGGTTCCAGTGATCGCTCCGGTGTAGGTCGCGGGGCCGCCCGTCGTCGCCCCAAGCGTCAAAGTTTGGGCATTTAGGGAGACCGTCCCTCCGGAGCCGCTGAGCGATCCAACGGAAAGATTGAATGTATTGAGGTCCAGGGTGCCTCCCGCGCTCAGCGCTACCGCCGTTGCCACGGGAAGGGTGTTGGTTGCCCCCGCCCTCAGAGTCCCTGAAGTGACCGTCGTCGTTCCGCCGTAGGTATTCGTTCCGGCAACCGCATTGAGAATTTGGACGATTCCGGCTCCCATATTCACGGTCAACCCGCCAGTTCCAGTGATCGCGCCGGTGTAGGTCGTGGGGCCTCCCGTCGTAGCCGCCAACGTCAAGGTTCCTGATCCTAATGTAACGTTCCCCCCTGCCGCTCCTCCGCCAGCAAGTGAAGCGACAGAGCAGTTAAAGCTGTTCAAGTCGAGAAAAGTACTGGCAGTGTTGGCTAAAGTGACAGCAGAATTGGAAGAGAATGCGTTTGCGGCCCCCGCTCTCAGAGTCCCGCTGCCGCTGATCGCCGTCGTCCCGCTATAACTGTTAGAAGCCCCAGAGAAAATCTGAATCGAAGCGGCCGATTTCGCGATTCCTCCAGTGCCCGAGATCGCGCCTAAATAGGTCGTTGAGCCGCTCGTTGCGGACAAGGTCAAAGTCGCAGATCCTAATGTCACATTGCCGCCGGTCGCGCCTCCTCCGGCTAGCGAAGGAATCGAGTTGTTATTGCTATTAAGATTGAGGATAGCTCCGGCAGCGTTTGCAAAAACAACAGGAGAATTGTTGGATAATGTATTTACCGCATTGGCTTGCAAAGTCCCTGCGTTGATGGTCGTTGGCCCTATGTATGTGCTTCCTGTCGCTGAACTGAGGATGGTGGTTCCCGCGCCATTTTTTGTGACTGCGCCGCCCGTTCCGCTTCCTCCTGTTCTTCCACCTCCCATCGCGCCGCCTGCGACAGCGGGGACGTTGATCGCGCTGTCATCCGCAATTGATCCTGAAAAGGTGACCGTCGACGCTGTAGCGGGATTGAAATTGAATGTAGCCCCGGAGACAATGAACGCATCGGTTCCTACAGCGGCTCCCGTTCCCGCGCTCGTTCCTGCAGCCCCTCCTGTAACGGCAGAGCCAGCGGTCGAACATGTGTCTTGAATGGTAAGCGTATTGACGAATGGGCCTTTGTTAATGAAGATTGCGCCGCCGAAACCCGCGCCGCCCCCGCCCCCTCCGTTCGCGATATTGCAACCGCCGTTCCCGCCTCCAACACATCCCTCGCTAAAAGAGGATAAACACGCATTATCATGGTTTCCGCCACCTCCTCCGCCAAAACCTCCATTTCCACCGCCCGCGAAACCTATCATCCTCCCCCCCCCTGAGCCGCCGCCGCCAAAGCCCCCGTTGCCTGATGAGGAAAAGATCCCGGTGGTGCCACCGCCGCCGCCAAAACCACCGTTTCCACTAAAGCCGCCGCCGCCGCCGCCGTACCCTCCGTTCCCACCTAATCCAGTACCGTTATTGTTATCTCCTCCTCCTCCTCCTCCTCCCGCGCCTCCTGCTCCTCCTGATTGATCGCTCCCCACCCCCGTATCAGGAGCGCCGCCGCCGCCGCCGCCGCCGGCGTTCGTTCCGGAGAATCCATTTCTCGTTCCTCCGGAGGAACTGTTCCCCATACTGCCTTGGCTTCCCCCCCCGGAACCTCCCCGACCTGCCGAAACGCCTCCGTTGCCTCCCCCGTTGCCCCCAGTCGTCGTTCCGCCGCCGCCGCCGCCGCCGCCGATGGCTGTGACCGCTCCGGTAGATAAATTGCCTCCAGAGGTTCCAGCGCTTCCAACCGCGCCGCCGCCGTTTCCTCCTGAGGCGCTTAGCCCATAGCCTCCCCCTCCGCCTCCTCCGCCTGTCGAAGAAGTTACGGTGCCGCCCGCTCCACCGGCTCCGCCGCCGCCGGCGGCAGGCATTGTGATGGGGATCCCTACCATCACCAATCCGGCGCCGCCTGCTCCGCCCCATCCTCCCCCGCCGGAACCGATGAGCGTCCCGCCGGTCCCGCCTGTGCCGCCGTTCATGCCCCCGCCGCCCCCGCCCCCGTTACCCCCGACGCTCGCGCCGTTAGCGCCAGCCCCTCCGGTCGCAGCGCAGGAAGAAAATTGGACATTCGTGAGCGTGACGTTGGCGCCGCTTAACGTGCTTCCATCAATGAAAAGCCCTCCGCCAGCCCCGAGTGCGCCTGCCCCCGCTCCGCCACCGCCACCGCCAGCGCCGCCGGTGACCGTGGTATTTAAAATCAGGTTGGAAATATTCACCGTTCCTTGAGCGATGCTGAAACCTCCCCTAGAGCCCGACAGAGTCATCGTTCCTCCCGTCATCGTATTCGAGCCGTTGATTGTGAGAGAACCGGCTGCGAAAATATTGAGGATCGGCAGAGGAGTCGCTGCACTGAGGGCGATCAAATCCATCGGAAGAGTGAATGTGATCGTATGAGGTCCGGATCCGGTATTGAAATTGAAGTAGTTTAGACAGCCGCGTAAATCTCCGGTATTCGGACCCGCAGTGAATGTGCCTCCTGTAGCAGTGTTGGCATCTCCCGCCACATTAACATTGAACGTAGCGGCGCGAAGGCCCAAGCCTACGGTCAGCATGATATTAATGAATAGAGAAATGCGGTTCAGAAGTTTCATTTTCCCCACGCAGCAATCTTTTTAATTCAAAATAGTTCAGACAGAGGGATTTGTCAAGAAACAAGAGCCTATCCATCATTCCTTAACAAAATCCGCACACGACTAGCTGTCGCATCCAATAAACCAAAATTCCTAAACCTAAAAACCCTTCCCAATACTTCACGCGCCGCTCCCAGCGTATCACCAC
>Ga0169931_10011662_pt1 | contig 12334 bp, 11 predicted proteins | sample Kivu_15m_20L_FD_129675 | JGI IMG/M metagenome (GOLD analysis project Ga0169931, IMG submission 129675) | Freshwater microbial communities from Lake Kivu, Western Province, Rwanda to study Microbial Dark Matter (Phase II) - Kivu_15m_20L... | ecosystem: Environmental > Aquatic > Freshwater > Lake...
CGGATCGTCGGCGGGCGCACCCGCCGGATCGTCGGCGGGCACACCCGCCGGATCGTCGGCGGGCACACCCGCCGGATCGTCGGCGGGCACACCCGCCGGATCGTCGGCGGGCACACCCGCCGGATCGTCGGCGGGCACATGACGAACCGCCCCTCATCCTGCCCTCGATCCCCTTTTCCAAGGTGCTTGCCGTGCCTCTTTCCAAGCGTTGCGTCGCGGAGTTTCTGGGAACCTTCTGGCTGGTGTTCGGCGGGTGCGGCAGCGCCGTGCTGGCCGCCAAATTCCTCGCTCAGGAAGGCTCCACCCCGCTCAATCTGGGCATTGGATTCGTCGGCGTTTCCCTGGCCTTCGGGCTGACGGTGCTGACGATGGCCTACGCCATCGGGCACATTTCGGGCTGCCATCTCAATCCGGCCGTCTCGGCGGGATTGGTGGCGGGCGGAAGGTTCAGCGGGGCCGAATGGGTCCCCTACGCGATTTCCCAGGTCCTGGGCGGAATCGCCGGCGCCGGCGTGCTCGCCCTGATCGCCTCGGGCGCCGAAGGGTTCTCGATGGCGGGAGGATTCGCCTCCAATGGCTACGGCGAGCATTCGCCCGGGAAGTACTCGCTGCTGGCGTGCTTCGTCGCCGAATTCGTGCTGACCTTCATGTTCCTGCTGATCATCCTCGGGGCGACCGACAAGCGGGCCCCGGCAGGCTTCGCTCCCTTGGCGATTGGTTTGGGTTTGACGCTCATCCACCTGATCGGAATTCCCGTGACGAACCTCTCGGTGAATCCGGCTCGCAGCCTGGCTCCGGCGGTCTTCGTCCGCGACTGGGCCCTGCAGCAGGTCTGGCTCTTCTGGGCAGCCCCGCTCGCCGGTGCGATCGCTGCCGGTTGGGTCTACCGCACGGTCTTCGAGAGCGAGACCTGACGGCTGTGCCCCGTCTCGGCGGGGCCTGTGGGCTTCGATCGCCCTTCGACGCAGGCCGACGCCACCTCCGGCGGCCAGGGCCCTCGCGGCTGCCCTTGCGGCCCGTGGCCCGCGTCGCAGCGCCCACGCAGACCAGCGGACCAGCGGACCCGCCCAAGGCGCCTCGCGTCCCAGGCAGGCCGGCTCGGCGCCGTTTCCGCCAAGGGGCTCTGCGGTCGGGGCGTCGCGGCGCGGGCCCGCCGGACGGGCTGCGATCAGATCGCTGCGGCGATTGCTAGCGGCGCCAGCATCCGTTCGCGCGGTCCTCAGCGCCTTGGTTCCGCGCACTTGCCGATCTCTTCCTGCGCCGCCGCCGACCGCTGCTGCCGTCGGCGGCCCGGTTGCCGGCCGTCGGCGGCCTCGAGCGCACCCCGGGGAGGGAGCGGTTCGCGTTGCGTCGCTTTCCGGGATGTGGTATCGATTCGCCCCGCGCAGCCGTCGCCGGCGGCTGCGGTTGCCGTGCGGCGGCAGCAATTTCGGGAGCGAACGACGTGCGTTACAAGATCGAGCACCTCTGTTACTCCCCTCACGGAGGGGCGGGGCTGGCCGCGTTGCGATTGCATCGCGGACTCGTCGGGCTGGGACTCGCCAGTCGGTTGTGGCACAGCCCGCGTGCTCCGGGGGTGGCCGATCCGACCGTGCAGTCGATTTCGTGGTCCGCTCGCGTGCCGTGGCGGCGGCTGGCGTCCGTCGGCTGGCAAGCGTCGCGGCAGGCCTGGCTTTACGAGCGGCGGAAGCGTCGCTTTCTGCGGCATCGTCCGGCGGGCTTTGAGGTGTTCAGTCCGGTGTGGTTGCGGCAAGCGACGCCGTTTGGCGACGCGCTGGCGCGGGCCGACGTCGTCGTCCTGCATTGGCTCGGGAAGCTGCTCGATTTTCCGAGTTTTTTTGCGTCGGCGCCGGCCGACAAACCCATCGTGTGGGTGCTGCACGACATGCACCCCTTCACCGGCGGCTGCCATTTCTCGGCCGGTTGCCAGCGTTTCACCGAGGGGTGCGGCTGCTGCCCGCAACTCGATCGGGCGGGCCCCGACGACCTGTCTGCGGAGGCGTTGTCGCTCAAGACAACGCTCTACGCGAGGTTGGCGTTGCACGTCGCGGCGCCGAGTCGTTGGCTGACCGAACTTGCCCGCCGGAGCCGGGCATTTGCCGGGAGCCGTTCGTTCCACACGATTCCATACGGGATCGATGCGGAAGCGATGCGGCCGATCGACAAACGGGAGGCCAAGCGTCGTTTGGGCCTTGATCCGGAGCGGCTGACGGTTGGATTCGGGGCGGCGGATTGCCGCAATCCTCGCAAGGGGATGGTTCCGCTGGCGGCGGCGTGGCGTCAGTTGTCGGAGAGCAATCCGGTGGGGTTGTTGTTCGGCGGCGGAGCGTCGACCGGCGGTTTGCCCGACGACGCGGCGGTGTCGTTCGGCTACGTGGACGACCCGCATCGGCAGGCGCTGATTTACGCGGCGGCCGACGTCTTCGTGCTTCCGTCGCTGGAAGACAATTTGCCGCAGACCGGTTTGGAAGCGATGGCGTGCGGGACGCCGGTGGTCGCTTTTGCGGCGGGCGGCATCCCGGAATACGTGCGTCACGAGGAGACCGGTTTGCTGGCGCCGGTAGGGGATGCGGAGGCCTTGGCGGGTCACTTGCGCAGAATGCTGGCAGATGGGGAACTGCGGCGGCGCCTCGGCCATGCCGCGCGGCGGGCGGTCGAGCAGCAGTATGCGGCGCCCTCGGAAGCAGAGGCGTATCGGGACCTGTTTGGCAGGTTGCTGGCGTCGGACTTCGGGGGCAGCGGTGCGTGGCGTCGTGCGCGGGCCGGCTGAGTCCGGCGGATCGACCGGGAAGATGGGTCGACTCTGCCGATTTCACAATTTGCATCAACGCATCGGGGTTGGTTGGCCGATGAACGGCGTGGCCGGCGGGCGTCGCTGGCGGCGGACGCAAGAATCCGTCGTCGTGCGGCAACGAGCGAGGCGGCAGTCGCGGTTGCCGTTGACGCGGGACGACGATTCGGCGCCGTAAGGCGGCGGCGGTTAGTGCAACTGCGCTCGGCTGCAGTCTAGGAGATGCGATGGCCCGGTTCATTCTAATCGACAACTCGTTGGAGGCAGTGGGCGGCCACCACTACCAATTTGCGCGCGACGTGCTCGAGGCGGCTGCCTCCCGCGGCATGGAGGGCGTGCTGGTCACGCATCGGCGGTTTTGGCGTTACAACGACCTGCCCAGCGACTGGTTGGTGCTGCCGCTGTTCCAGCACAGCGGCTACAGTCCGCACGCGGTCTGCCTGGGCGGCGGGGCGGACGGTCCCGTGGACGAGCACGGGCGTCCTTTATGCCTGGAGACGCGCGCTTCGCGGGGCTGGTGGGAGCGTTGGCGGCAGGGCAACCGCGAGCGGCAGCGGCAGCGCTATTTGCGAGCGTACGAGTTGACGCTCGCCTCCGCGTTTCGCCGGCTGGGAATCTTTCACGACGACCTGATTCTGTTTGCTACGGCTTCGGACTTCGACCTGCTTGGCTTGGTGCGTTATTTGCGGTCCGACCCGCGCACCAAAATCGCGACTTGGCACCTGCAGTTCCACTTCAATCTGCTGGAAGGCCGGGAGAACGAGCACGAACGCCAAGCCGACCGTCTGACGACGGCGCGGAGCCAGTTGGATCGAGCCCGGGCTCTCGTGCCGCAGCATCGCTTGCGTTATTACTGCACCACCGAGTCGCTGGCTCGACAGTACCGACGCATCGGTCTGGAACCGATGCAAGAGCTTCCTTATCCGTCCAATCCTCGGTTGGCCGCCCGGATCGACCATGACGAGATTCCCGAGCGGTTTCAGGTCACCTGCGCCGGCGGTTTGCGTCGCGAGAAGGGAAAGGGCTGTTTCCAGTCGCTGATCGAGCAGCTTGAAGAGCATCCGCTGGCGGAGCGGTTGAAGATTTTCGTGCAGTCGGGGCGGCGGTTGCGCTGGTCGCGCGACAGGACCGCGCGGCTCGTCGAGTTGATCGTCGCCCGCCATCCGCTCAACTCGGAGCAGTACGCGAAGCTGATTCGCACCAGCGACGTCGGGTTGTTCCTCTACGACGGCCGCCGCTATGCAACGCGGTGCAGCGGCGTGCTGGTCGAGATGCTCAGTGCGGGCATTCCGGTGATCGTGCCCCCGGCATGCTGGCTCTCCGATCAGTTGGCCTCGGCCCAGACGCTGTGGATGGATCGCCTTGCACGTCGCTACCGCGACCTCCCTTTCCAGTCCGCCGCGCACGCGGAGGCCCGCTGGGCCTGGCCGGACGACGCCGCCCAGGCATTGGTGGAGATTGAAGCGAACGAACCGTTCCCCCCCGGCGTGCACGGCGAATTCGCCGCGAAGAGCGAATCGGCCGACGCGCCGCCGGCGTTGTCGATCTTTCGCTGCGAGCAAGCACCGGTCCGATTGCTTGTCGACCGGCCCGAACATGCCCGAGAGTTGAGCGTCAGCCTCCGCGGCGCGTTTGCGGAGCCGCTGCCCCCGCTCGCCCGCGTGCGGTGCCGGTTTCTGCCGTCGCGCGGCGAACGCGCCGAGCCGCATGGGGTCGTGGGATTGAGCGCTGCCGACCCGTGGCAAATCCCCCGACTCCTGGCGGAAATGGCTCGCCACTACGCCCACTACCGGCAATCCGCCGAGGCGTTCGCCGAGGGTTGGCGGCAGCAGCACGACCCCCGGCGGGTCGTCGATCTGCTGGCGACCGAAGCCGCTCAGACGCCCCCCTCGTCGGTGCGTGCCGCCTGACGTGCGGCCCCCGTCGTCGTGCAGGGTGCACCCCGGCCCGCAGCCGCTTCCCGCCGCGACGCGCGACGGCATTTCGCGGCGGCCCCCCCGCCGTCGCCTGGCCGTTCCCTCGCTCGCCCGCCGCGCCGTGCGGCGGGGTCGGTCGCCGCGCGGGTCGCGGCCCAAGACGACCTGCCCGAACTCCGGGAATCCCTCATGCCGTGCCGCGTGCGGCCGATCCACGTCGGGCTACGGCGCCGACCCGCTCTCTCCGACGCGGACCGGACAGCGCCGGGGCTTCGCCGCATCGGCGCAACCGCCGCCCGCGAACCGATGCCGCCCGAGGACTCAAAAGCCGACGTGGTAGTGGATCCGCGTGCCGTAGTAAGGGCCCGGGCAGTAGTAGGGCGGGCAGGGCGGATACCAGTAGGGATGGGGCGCCACGATGACGGCCGGCGGGGGCGGATCGGCCACGAGGGTCGGCGCCGGACCGCCGGGCAGCCCGCTCGTTCCGTTGAAATCCTGGGCCGCCATGATGACCCGATCGCTGACGCCGCTTTTGTTGAGGGCAATCACCCCCTCGGGGCTCAGGTCGAGTCGTGCGCCGCGCGCCCGCAGCGTGCTCACGATCACGTCGTCGCCCAGGCCTGCTTCGGTCATGCGGATCAGATCGTAGTTCGTGACCGCGCGGGCTGCGGCCTGCTGATTCGCGTAGGCGACCGCCGTCGCTCCGGCGTTGGCTCGCCGCACGTCGGCGGTGTCTTTGCTGCGGCCCAACAGGTTGCCGGCCAGCGCACCGACCCCCGCCCCGATCAAGGCGCCCTCGCCCCGGTCGTTTCGGCCACCGAGAATCGCCCCGGTGATGGCGCCAAAGGCCCCGCCGGCCACGGTCCCTTCCAGCGTGTTGTTGCGGTAGTAGTCCGGGGGCGGCACGTAGGCGTATTGGGCCCGCAAGTCGCCGCAAGAACCCAGAGCGGCGGCCAGCAAGGTCGCTGCCGCGACCGCCGATGCCCACCGTGACCGATGCCCCGCGGCGCGACGCATCCGGTGGCGGCTGGGGCGGGCCGCGGTCGTCCAACGCATGGCCATAGACTGTCAGGGCTCCACGAGAGGCGGTCGGAGGCGGCAGAACGTCCCGGCAGGCGGGCTCCGCCTTTCTTCGTATCGACCGCAGGGGCGCGAAACTTCCTGTCTCCGACCCCCGGCGTCAAGAGAGTTCTCCGCAGGCTGGCTGCTGGCAGCAGTTGCAAAATAACCCTCCAGGGCGGGCGCCAGGAGGGCCGCCCAGCGGCTGCCGACCGAGTCGAGGACCGCTGCGGAGGGCGGCCGGCTCCCCCGTCGGAGCGGTCGGGCGGTCGGGGAGAGGGCGGACCGGCGGGGGCGGGCTCGCGGCGGGTGGCGGCGGTTCTGGCGTAACGTTTTGGGCGAGGAGCACGTAAGATAGGGGGCGCATGGGGGAATTGTGCGTCTGTGAACCCCCCAGGATTTCCGCCAGCGCATGCGGGGCGTGTCTTCCGTCGATCGCGGCGCAAGGCAGGGCGTTCCGTGCAGGCAGGCCGCGATGTTTCGCAATCCGTTCTCCGCTGGTCCGCTCGCTGGTCCGCTCGTTGTGGGCGCGGCCCTGCTTTGGGCGTGGCTGGCGGCTGGGGGGCGATCGGCCGAGTCTCCTGAGGCCGATCGGTTCGTCCATCCGCTCTCGGGAGAGGCGGAGGAGTTCCAGATCTTTCTCGATCTGCGGCGGGCGGCCTCAAGTCCGGCAGGGCGGTTGCTCTTCGAGCGTGCGCTGCGCGACCGTCCGGGGCTGGCCGCCACGACGCGTCGGTTTGCCGAGGCGGTGGGACTGGAGCCTCTCGAGGAGATCCGCGAGCTGCTGGTATGGGGCGATTTGCCCCCTTCGTCGTCGGTTGCCGCGCCGGCCCGTGCCGTGGAGGCGGCGCTGCCCTCGCTGGCGGCGCGGTTGGGGCCGCGATTGGGCAATCTTGAAGGGTGGTTGCTCGCGGCGCCCGGCTACGCGTCGAGCCGGCTCGACGCCGAGACGACGCTGCATTCGTTCCTGGTGGTTTCCGCAGAGCCCAGCGGCGATGCGCCGGGTCGAAGCGCGGCAGCCTCCGAGCCGGCGCGGATGTGGTGCGCGCTGCCCTACTTTCCCGACGAGAACTGCTACGTCGTGCTGGCCGCCTTCGACCCCAACACGGTGGGAACGCTTGCGGCCACGCTGCGGTCGGAAGGCTTCGACCGTTTGCGAGGCGACCTCGGCGACGACGACGTGTTCGCGCTGACGCTCAATGCCATGCCGGCCGCCGCAGTCCGCCCCAACCAACCGGGCAGCGGCGTGTGGGAGGCCGTTGCGCGGTTCCGGGCCGTCGTGGCGAGCGATGCGCAGCGGGTGGAGGCGCGGGCCGTGGTTGAGGCGAAAAATGCCGAAAAAGCCCGGCAAATCAGTCAGCTCGCCGCCGGAATGGCCGCTGCCGCGGCCCTCGCCTACGACGAGTCGCCGGACGCTCGCAAGCAGCTGCTCGCCGAACTCCTCCGCGAACGCATCGAGCTCGTTCGTCCGGAGGGCAGTTCGCGGCTCGAGGCCCGCGTCGCCTTGACGACCGACTTTCTGGAGCGGTTTCTCGCGTCGCCTGCGCCTTCCGCGAGGTCCAAGGTTGCGTCAGGAGAAACGCCCTGACCGGGCAGGAATTCCGTATGGCCGACATGCTACCCGTCTCCGCCAGCGGAGAACTCCCGTCGTTGTCCGCAACGCGTCGGAGTCTTACCGACGAGGAGCTTGCGCGGAACGTGCAGCGAGGTTGCGAGGCGAGTTTCGCCGAGCTCGACAGGCGGTGCCGCGACTGGCTCGTGCATCTGGTCGGCCGCCGGCTGGCCGACCGGCACGATGCGGAGGACGTCGCCCAGCTGACGCTCTGGAGGGCCTACGACCGGATCGAGCAATTCGATCCCCGCCGCTGCTTTCGCAACTGGCTTTCAGGCATCGCCCGCAATTTGACGACCGACCACCAGCGGACGACCGCACTCGGCCGACGCCGTCGGGCCGAGGCCGTCGACGAATTCGTCGACGGCCTTCCCCAGGCCGAGGCCCAGGCGGTCGATCAGGAGCTGCGCCTCGTGCTGTGGCGGCTCGCCGCGCAGGTGTTGAACGCCGAGCAACAGGCCGTCCTCAGGTTGCACTACCAGCAGGGGCTGACTCCTCGAGAAATCGCCCAGGCGACCGGACGCTCCCAGGTGGGCGTGCGGGTGGCGTTGTTCCGCGCGCGGAAGGCCTTGTTGCCCCACCTCGCGCGGCAGGAGGATTTCGCAGGTCCTCCCTCCTCAACGGCGGATCGTGGACATGCCGAGGGCGACCGATGAAACGACTCGTCTTGGAATGGCTGATCAGCTGCGCCGCCGACGACCGTCGCCAACTGCCCCGGTGGGTGCAACGGCAGATCGGCCGCGACCCCCGGATCAAGGCTTTCTGGCGCGGGACGCAGCAGCTGGAAGCCGCGCTCGGCCGATCGCCCCGCACGACGCCCAGACGCCCCCAGCCGGAGCACGCGCCCGCGATCGGGGCGATCGAGACGCCGTCGCCCAGACGCCCCCAGCCGGAGCACGCGCCCGCGATCGGGGCGATCGAGACGCCGTCGCCGCGGGGGGCGGGGCGGTCGCTTTCCGGGGCGGGGCGCGGCGGGCTCGGCTGGCTGGGAGCGGGAGCGGCGGCGGGGATCGTCGCAGCGATCGCCGCGGCGAGTCTACTGGTTCCCCAGGCCGGGGGGTCGAGGGGCCTTGGGCAAGAGGAGCCGGTTTGTCCGACGCAGCTGGCGCGCCATCTGCAGGCCGCGCCACAGACCGTCTCGGCTTGGTGGTTGCGCGCGGCCGATGATTCCCAGGCCTTTTTGTGGCAGCAGTGGTCGTCGTTGGCCGCGCTCGAGCGGGCGTCGGCGGCCGGGTTGGGGCGGCCGACGTCGGCGGATCGCGCCCCCGCGGGCGACGCCGACGAATTGGCCGCGTGGCTCGGCGTGGTGGGGGTCGCCGCCCCGTGGACGGCGCCGCTGGAAGCGCTGCGGGATGTGACGCAGCAGCTGCTGGACGCCGCCGACTCGCCGGCGCACGAGGGCTGACCTTGGGGGGGGCGGCGGGGGCGTGCGGGGTTGTTCCGCCAGGTGCGGCGCGGCGCTCATGAAACCGCGGCGGCGTGTCAAGAATCCGCTGACGGGCGTTGACACGCTTTCGGGGCCGTCCTAAAATCTGCGATTCGTCACTTAATTTTGCGGCTCGCCCACCGTCTGGCGGGCGGCCCGTTCTTTGGTATTTGAATCCGGAGTGCGCGCCAGCGTGCGTTCGTAAGCGGCTCTTGGCGAAGGGGCCGGCGGCGTTTCCGGCAGCGGTTTCCATCAGGGGGTGTGCGACGTGGGTCAAGAAGTCATCAGGATCCGGATGGAGGCTTACGACCATTCCGTCCTCGATCAGAGTGCGGCGGAAATCGTCGATACTGCCAAGCGGACCAACTCCGAGGTTCATGGACCGATTCCGTTGCCGACGCGAATCGAGCGGTACACCGTGCTGTCGGGTCCGCACGTCGACAAGAAGGCGCGGCAGCAGTTCGAGATTCGCACGCACAAGCGGCTGATCGACATCGTGCAGGCGACGGCCAAGACGATCGAGGCGCTCAATAAGCTCAGCTTGCCGGCCGGCGTCGACATCAAGATCAAGGCCACGTCGAGCTGAGTGCGAGCGCATCAGGCGGATTCAGGTCAGTTGGCAGTTCGAGGCGTCGTAGCACAAATCCCGCACCGTGTGACGCGAGAGCGTATGTGAATGGAAGTCCGTCGGGCAAGCAGGGGGTGCGTCCCCTGGCTCCCGGCGGGGCACCAGACCCTGGGAACTAGAGCGATGGCCATCGGTATTCTCGGCCGCAAGGTCGGTATGACGCAGATTTTCGATGCTGGGGGGAATGCGATTCCCGTCACGGTGGTCGAGGCCGGTCCGTGTCCTGTGTTGCAGGTGCGGACGTCCGATCGCGATGGTTACGAGGCGGTGCAGCTAGGGTTTCTTGACAAGCCGCGCCGTTTGGCCCGCCGCAGCGAGCGGGGGCAGGTGGCGAAGCTCGACAGCAAGCGGTCGCGACGTCGTACGGCGGCCGGAGTCGAGTTGCTGCCGAAGGCCGGTTGCGAGCCCAAGCGGTTCGTCCGCGAGATTCGCGGTGCGAGCGGCGCTCTTCAGGTGGGCTCCCAGATCGACGTCTCCGCCTTCGAGGGCGTCGAGCGCGTCGACGTTGTGGCGACCAGCAAGGGTCGCGGCTTCTCCGGGGCGATGAAGCGCCACAATTTCTCCGGCCAGCGGGCGACGCACGGCGTGAAGAAATGCCACCGCCATCTGGGCGGCACCGGCTGCAGCGCCTTTCCCAGCCGCGTCTTCAAGGGGGTTCGCATGCCGGGCCACTACGGCGCCGAACGATGCACGGTCCGCAATCAGAAGCTGGTGCGGATCGACGCGGAGCGGAATTTGCTGCTGATTCGCGGGGCGGTGCCTGGGCCCAACGGCGGGTACGTGGTCGTGAAGCAGGCGAACATGGTGTGACGGCCAGGGCGGCCGACAGCGGCCTCGGGGCCGGACGGCGCGGCGCAGGTTTTAGCGGCGGTTTTTTTAGGGGTTTGGTGCAATGCCGAAGCTAGCGGTCCACGATGCGAAGGGGAAGAAGGTCGGCACCTACACGGTGGAGCCGAGCGATTTTGCCGACCGGATCAATCGGCAGTTGCTACACGACGCCGTGGTGATGTACCAGGCGAATCTGCGTCAGGGCTCGCACCAGACGAAGAGCCGCGGCATGGTGGCGGGCTCCACCAAGAAGATGTACCGCCAGAAGGGGACGGGCAACGCGCGGGCCGGCCATCGTCGAAGCGGCATTCGGCGGGGCGGCGGTCACATCCACCGGATCCACAACCGCGATTATTCCTACGCCTTGCCGCGAAAGGCGTTGCAGTTGGCCACGCGGATGGCGTTGGCCGCGAAGGTGCAGGGCGACGGCCTGGTGCTGATCGACCGGCTGGCGTTCGAAGAGCCCAAGACCCGCGAAATGGCCGGCATTCTCAAGGCCTTGGGTTGCGACGGCCATTCGCTGCTGGTAACGACGGCGAAGTACGACAAGAACGTCTACAAGAGCGCGCGGAACATCGCCCGCGTCGAGGTGGCTCCAGCCGGAGAGTTGAACGCCCTGGCGCTGCTCAAGGCGCATCGGGTGCTGATCACGCCCGAGGCGCTCGATTTGCTCAAAGCCAAGTCGTCGGCGGAGAAGTCGCCGGCAGGCAAGTCGTCGGCCGAGACGTCGACAGGCAGCTAGCAGTTCGGTCGGGGCGGCCCGCGGCCAGCGGTTGGCGCGGTTCGGAAGTCATGAAGCAGGCGGTTTTTACGCGTACGAGGACGGTTGGATGCCACGCCACATTCCGCAGCAGTCATCGCTGATCCTGGAACCGCATCAGGTCGTTTTGAAGCCGCTGGTCACCGAGAAGGGCGTGCACCGTTCCCACCGGAACAACGCGTACGCTTTCGAGGTGAGCCGGTTGGCGACCAAGGAGGACGTGAAGCGGGCGGTGGAAGAGTTGTTCCACGTCAAGGTGCTCAAGGTGAACACGCAGAACCGCAAGGGAAAGCCCCGGCGGACCCGGTTCCGCATGGGGTCCACCAAGCCTTGGAAAAAGGCGATCGTGACGCTCGATCCGGAACACCGCATCGCGTTGTTCTAACGCGTTTGCGGCGCCCCCGGCGGCCGACCGCGCCGTCGGGCAGCGCGCCCTTGCGCGGGAAGCCGGCAGATCTTCAGGGAACGCGGAAACGGGATCCACGAGAGTCGTTATGGGAATTCGCAAATACAAGCCGACTTCTGCCGGACGCCGCGGCGCCACGGTCAGTGACTTCGCCGAGTTGACCCCCGACGCCCAGCCCGAGAAGTCGTTGCTGCGCCCCCTGACCAAGAAGGGCGGGCGGAACTTCCAGGGCAAAATCACCGCGCGGCACCGGGGGGGCGGGCACAAGCGGATGTACCGGCTCATCGACTTCCGGCGGAATAAGGACGACATTCCGGCGCGGGTCGATTCGATCCAGTACGATCCCAACCGCTCGGCGCGGATCGCCTTGCTCCATTACGTCGACGGCGAGAAGCGGTACATCATCGCGCCCGATGGTCTGAAGGCGGGCGACGAGGTGATGAGCGGAGCCAAGGCGCCGCCGAAGCTCGGCAACTGCCTGCCGCTGGCCAAGATGCCGCTGGGCGTGGAGGTGTTCAATATCGAACTGCGTCCGGGGCGCGGCGGCGTGCTGTGCCGCAGCGCCGGATCGCGGGCGACGTTGATGGCCCGGGAGGCCGACTGGGCGCAGATCTCGCTCCCGAGCGGCGAGATCCGCCGCATTCCGTCGGCTTGCCGTGCGACGATCGGGGCGTCGAGCAACGGCGACCACATGGCGATCGTCCTGGGCAAGGCGGGTCGGAAGCGATGGATGGGGCGTCGGCCGCATGTCCGCGGTACGGCCATGAACCCGCACGACCATCCGCACGGCGGCGGCGAGGGCCGCACCAAGGGCGGGCGCAATCCGGTCAGTCCTCAAGGCAAGAGCGCCAAGGGCGGCATGACGCGGAAACGCCGCAAGCCGAGCAACAAGGCGATCATCCGCCGTC
>Ga0169931_10011663_pt1 | contig 12334 bp, 8 predicted proteins | sample Kivu_15m_20L_FD_129675 | JGI IMG/M metagenome (GOLD analysis project Ga0169931, IMG submission 129675) | Freshwater microbial communities from Lake Kivu, Western Province, Rwanda to study Microbial Dark Matter (Phase II) - Kivu_15m_20L... | ecosystem: Environmental > Aquatic > Freshwater > Lake ...
ATCGGTCAGCACAGTCTTGGACGGATCGTTGACTCGCGAAACGCTGGCACCGGAAAGATAGCCATCGATCACCGTACCGTCGCCACGCGCCCCCGGTCTGTCATCCTGAGACCCCGAGCTTGCGCTCGAACCCCGACCCCCTCCGATAATCATCGATCCAAACAGCAGACCGAGCACAACCATGCCGGACGACAACGAGGAAGAAGGCGCCGGCGTCGAAGCCACAGCCGCACCCGGGGCCTGCGATGCGGCGCTGGCGAGCACAGGCTCGCCGGATGCAATGGACCGATCCGTGGCCCAATTGCCCGTCTGTAGCGCCCCACCTCCGGCAAGAACTGGCACGCCAGACCCGTCGTGTACATGGGACATCTGATTGCCGGGCGCGCTGTCATCGATAACCACGAGACGACTTTCCTTATCCACAGCCCTGACGCGATCTTCCCGCTCTTGCTCGGCCCGCTCTTGCTCGACCCGCTCCCGCTTCGCCCGCTCCATTTCGTTAACCTCACGCCCCGGTCGCTCAACGGCGCGACCACTCTGCGGAAGCGATCTATCCTGCCCTGCCGGCTTGCCAGGCAGCCCCGCCGAAGGCTGCTGCAGCGATGCATGCACGTCAGGAGCATCCGCCCCGCTCGAGCGACCTCGACCGACCGCAGACGCGCGCTCAGGCTCGGTCGCGGGTTGCAGTGACGAGGCGGAACCTGAGGATTTACTGGATTCATTCATGATGGGTGCACTCGAAACGGAAGCTCGACGGGTTCAAACCAGCCGGAAAGCGGTATAAGGGCGGAAAGGGGGCGGAAGAGGAAACGACGGCGGCCACCGTGGAGCGTAGACCGGCTCTGTGACGGGAGCGTTTCGGCGAACAGCAGATTGGCACTTCCCGGCAAGAACAGCGCCCGGGCGCTCGGATCCGATACCTGACCGGCTGGCATCAGCCACCCTCCAATTCACGGAAACTCGCGAAAATCGTAGCAGAACAACGGACGTGCCGGATCCCGCAATTTTAACCTTTCGATCATACACCCGTAGGAGGCCAGGGAAATACCTCAATCCAGTGACAAAATTCCGGTTCGCCAAAGAGTCGAACGGTCTCGCCCACAGTTGCGCTCGCGACTCACCGTCACCTCCCACAAACCTCTACCTTCGCGCTATCCTCTCGACCTATGCAAATCGAACAGATCAACCTCCAATACAACCGGCTCGAAGACCGACTGATCGTGCGGATCGGCATTTCTGGGCACAAGGAGCTGCGTTTTTTCATGACGCGGCTCTTGACCGTCGAGCTCCTCAAAATCATCGGCACCCAGAGAACGGACGCCGGCACGCGCTTCGCAGAGAAGATCGGCGCGCCCACGCTCGACGCCCAGACCGCGCGCGAGTTCGCCGACCAGCAGGCCATGTCCGGGGTCTCGATGGAAAAGCCCTATGAGGGCGCGGGTCGTGAGCCGGTGTTTGGCGAGCGGATCCCGCTGATCAGCGCGCTTTCGTGGGGCCGTCAGAACGACGTGACGACCTTCACCTTCAAGACGGTGAGCGGCGAGCAATTCACACTGAACTGCAATCCGTCCTTGCTGGTGGGCTTCGAGCAATTGCTGCGCCGACTCAGCACCCAAGCCAATTGGGCAGTGGAAGCCTCAACCGCAGCAGCAGACAGTACGCCCGCAACCGTTCCCGCCGCACCGCCCCCGCAGTCACTGCACTGAGACCCCCGTCACAAGGTGGAGGCGGTCAGCGGATCGCCTCGGTGTCGTGCAGCATGACCGAGCCCTTCACACCAGGTGGAATCCGCCAGCCGGGATTCGGGAAGCTGACCCGCAACTCGGTCAGGCCGCTCGCAGGGTCCGTGGCGGGTGAGATAAAGCTGAGCCGGCCCTTGACAGGCGGCAGCTTCAGAAGGGGGTCAAACCTCACCTCGATCACCTGATCCGCGCGTAAATCGCGGAGCGCGCCTGGCGTGACATTGACCTTCAGGTAACACAAATCGGCGTCCACGAGCTGCAGGACCGGCTCGCCTGGCTTGGCCCATTCACCAATCTCAATGTCGAGCCGAGTCACCACACCCGATACGGGTGCGACCAGGCGGCGCTGCTGGCGCTCCTGATCGGCGAGTTCGAACTCGATTCGCTCCCGCTTCTTCTGTACCTCAAGTTGCTCGACACGGGACTGGGCGGCCATCCAGTCAAGCTCAAGCCGCGACAGTTCCTCTCGACTGATCGAGCCACCCGCCTCGAACGCGCGTCGTGAATCCTGGTAGAGCGGCGTCAGGATGCGAAAACGGTCACGCGCGGCCTTGAGCTCGCTCAGGTCCTCAAAGATCTGCTTGCGACGCAAGGCCTCGAGCTCCTGGGCACGATCATCAATCTGAATCAGGAGCTGCCCCTGTTTGACCCGCTGGCCGACCTCGACACCCATGCGCGTGACGTTGCCCGCCACGCCGGGGCTGACCAGCAGATCGTGCCGGGCCACCACAAGACCCGTGAACTCGGTGGGCGCCGCGACCAGGGATTGGGTAAAGAGCGCCGAAGTGACGACACACAGCCCCACCAACCCCCGGACAACCGATCTAAAGAGACGCTGCACCACCGCTCTCCTCATTCCTCAATCTCGATCGCGTGCGCGGGCAACAGGGAGCCGTCGGCCAGCATGATGCCCGTCAGCAGCAGCGCAACCCGCGCTTCGGCGTCGACCAGACGCACCGAGCTCTCGACAAAGTCCTTCTCACGCTCCAGCACCTGACCCACACGGGAGATGCCGAGCCCGAGCTGCATGCGTTCGATCTCCACCAAACGCGCCCTCAGATCAACTTCGGCGCGCAGTCGCGCCACCTCATCACGGGAGGCGGCGAGCTGCTCAACCCGCGAGATCAGGTCGACGGTCAGGCCATGGCGTACCGCTCGCATTTCTTCGTCAGACTGCCGCACGCGGAGGGTCTGCGCCTCAAACTGGGCACTCGCTCGGCGATTGCCAAAGAGCGGGACTTCCATATTGACGCCAACAAACCATTCCGGAAACTTGGTCTCGCGAGCGAGTTCCCACGCTCGGTCGAAATCGTAGGCCTGACCGTTGGTGCTGTAGCTGGCCTGAAACTCGACATTGGGCCGACGCTGATCGGCCGCGAAGTTGAGACGTGTGAGGGCCTGATCGCGCCGCACCTTGGCGATGCGCATCGGCGGCCAGCGCTCAACGATCCGATCGAGCGCAGCAGCCGATACATCGGGGCGATGATCGAACACGCGCAATGATGTCGTGGGCAACAATCGATACGTGCCGACACCGACCGAGCCACCGTCAAGTCGCAGCAAGGCTCTCACCCTCGCTTCGTTCTCGACCACGCCCTGCTCAGCCCGCGCAAGCTCGGCCTCACGCAGCAGCAAGGCACTGCGCGCCTCGATCGCGCCCAGCGGCGCGACCCGGCCGATGACGATGCGGGACTCGACGTCGGCGAGCAAGGAGCGGGCTCCGTCCCGTGACCGACGCACGACCTCGGCGGTCTCGAGCCCGCGCACGAGCTGCCAGTATGCGGTGAGCACCTCTGCGCTGACGCGCTCGATCTGCTGCAGATACTCGATCCGGCTGGCCTGAGCGTCGAGCTCGGCCACCCGCATATCGGTCTCGACGATGTCCCGCCCGAATCCCCTGAGCAAAGGTTGCTTGACCGTGAGCACGAGCGCGGCGCGCTGCTCGGGATCGTTCTCGGTTTGCTGGGCAAGGTTGCTGCGTCGGCGATTGGTTCTGACGCTGAAGCCGAGCTCGCCACCCGTCACAACGCGCTTGCGGACGCCGGCCTCGATCGCATTTTGCCCCTGATTCTCGAATTCCTGGGGGTTGGGCGAATTCAGACTGGAAAGTATTTCATCGGCCGTGCGCTGACGACGCTTGTAGTCGCGGCGGACCGTGCTGAAAGCAAGCGGATCGTAAATCGTCGACTCGGCAGCTGCGAGCTGACGGGTGACCTCGCTCTGTAGCCGAGTGAGCAAAATTTGAGCATTACGCTCGACCGCCAGCTGTAGTGCAGCGCGGGTGGTGAGTTCCATGCGGCCGTCGATCACCGGGGGCAACTCGGGCGCGGGCTGAGCGGTCGCAGACGGCGACGTAATGAGGATGCCCAGCAGACATGCGCCAGCCGCCGCCCCAAGCGACCAGACCAAATCCATACGGGCACGCACTGTGAAAAGGGAAGACTTCACGCGGACCATCCCAGACGATCTGATGGCCCCGATGGCGGGACGCGGAACCGACACACAAAAAAGCACTGCGACGGGTAGACCGCCGCAGTGCCTCGGGAGACCTGATCAGTCGACCAGGGGATCAGGCCGCCTGCGACGGCTGATCAGCCGTAACCACCTCACCACCGCGCAGCGTCACCAGACGCTCGATCTGGGCCAGCGAGATCAGCTGGGCGTAGATCGCGGGCAGATAGCGCTTGTTGCGCAGCTCGAGGTGACGCTCGTCGGAGACGTTGTTCAGACGCTCTTCGTTGATCACGTAGCAGCCGGTGATGTTCTTGATGCGGTCGGCTTCGCGAACACGCATGTTGAGCGGAGTGAACATGTTGTGCTCGGCCATGTACTTGCAGAAGTCGCGGGTGATGACGTCCATCTGCTGGAGCTCGGCCAGATAACGCTTGACGTTTTCGATGACTTCGGTGGGCTCGCCCTTGTCGTCGAAGAGCGCGGCGCCCTCGGAATCGTTGACCAGATCGCTGTCCTCGTCGATGCAGATCGTGAAACGATCCTGCTCGTCGGTGCGCGACAGGGCAAACGGGTAGCGACGGATGATCGCGGGAACATAAGAAGACTGCCACTTGCCGTCTTCGCCGACAAAGAGATTCTGGCCGGCTTCGAGGCCGAGCAGGGCAACGGGTCTGAACTCGTCGGCGTCTTTGTCCTCGAGGAAGACGATCGGGTAGATCGCCGAGGCACGGGCAAACTCATGAATCGTCACATAGGCGAGGTGGAAATTGGAGGCAAAACCGAAACCGGTTGCCTGCTTGATCTTCTTGCCTGCGTGACGTTCGCGGTTGATCGGAACGACTTTCTGAAACATGTTGAACTCCGGTTTCGTTGAATACCCAGCCCAAAATAGTAGCAGCAATTCCTTGATGCAAGCTAACCAAGACTGACAGGTTGCCGAGCGGTGTGCGCGCCAGCACACGAAAACCGTGCATTCGCGCACGATCTCGCGTGGATCAGGCGCCGCCCTCGGACCCCGACCCAGGCTTGCCCGCCCCGCCCACAAAGGAGAGCTGCTTGTTGAGCTTTTTCTCGAATGAGCGGAGCATGCGTCGACTGGTCCACGCGAGCCACTGCGCCTTGGCCTGAGCGACCCAGAGAAGCGGCCGGATCAGCACGGCGCGCAGCCCGGGCAGATGGGCCAGACTCCTGAGCGGCCGGATCACCCAGGGGGTGTGCCGATGGATCAGATCATCGGCAAGGCTCACATAGGCCTGGGCACGCCCCGGCTGCCCCTGGCGCCCGGCGCGGCCGAACAACTGCCAGTCCACCCGGGAGGATTCGTGGGGCTCGAACATCAGCACCTGCAGCCCGCCAAGGGCCAGCACCTCAGACGACAACTTGATGTCAGTCCCGCGGCCCGCCATGTTGGTCGCCACCGTCACCACGCCCGGCTCACCGGCGGCCAGAATCACTTCGGCCTCCCGATCATGCTGCTTGGCATTCAAGACCAGACAATTGATCCCGCGCGCACGGAGATCGTCGGCGATGCGCTCACTGTCATCGATGCGGCGGGTTCCGACCAGCACCGCATGGCCCTCGGATTGCAATCGAACGACCGCATCGACCAGCGCCTCGCGCTTGCGGTCTGCGCGCCTGAAATGTCTCGGGGGCCGAACGTGAAGCCGACTCGGCAAGCGGGGCGGCACCACGACCACCGGCAGACCGTAGGTGCGCCACAACTCGAACCGGATGCCCTGAAGGGTACCGCTGGCCCCCGAAAGATGCTGATAGCGGGCATAGAAATCCTGGAAACTCATGCGGGACAGCGTGCGGGCCGGCTCGGTCAACTCGACGCCGGCCCGCGCCTCGATCGCCTGATGCAGACCATAGCTCCACGACCGCCCCGGCATCGTCCGCCCGGTGTTTTCATCGACGATCACGATCTTGCCGTCGTCGATGATGTAGTGCCGGTCAATCTCGAAGAGATCCCGGGCGATCACCGCCTGGCCCAGCAAGTCATCTCGACGCGCCTCCGAGCGCCAAAGACCGCGCAGTCCCAATGTGATCGATTCGATCAGCGCCCTGCCAGCGTCGGTGAAGTCGACATCACGAAACCGCCGATCCAGCGTGTAGTGGCGGCCATCGACCAACTGATCGGCGAGCTCGCATGCGGTGCGCACCGCCTCGAGCAGCATCTCGTTTCCCTCGCCGGCCGAAATGATCAGCGGGGTCGTCGCCTCATCGATCAACACGCTATCGGCCTCGTCTACGATCGCGGCATCGAGGCCGCGCATGACCACCGCCCGCCCCCCGCCCTGCCCGGCCTTCATTTCGTGAATCAGCCTCAGCACCCCACCCCCGGCCGAGCCGCTGGCGATCTGATCCCGCAGGAAATCTGCAAGCAACTCCTTGCCGGTACCATAGACCAGATCATGGTCATAGCAACGACGGCGCTCGTCGGGCGGCGACTGGGGCACCAGCGCAACGGCCGTGAGGCCGCAGCGGTCATAGAGCGGACGCATCAGGTCCACGTCACGCGCGGCCAAGTAGTCGTTGGCCGTGACCACATGGCAGTGCCGACCCGCCAATCCGTGGAGCGCCGCAGCGAGCGCGACCGACAGCGTCTTGCCCTCACCCGCATTCATCTGCGCCGCGCAACCGTCGAGGAGCGCGATCGTTGCCTGGACCTGCACCTCGTAGGGGGTCATACCGACCGTTCTCCTGGCCAGCTCGCAGACGATGGCGAGCGCCTCCAGGAAATCAGCCCGCGGGGCCTGAATCCCCCTTCGATAAGCCCGACGCATCGCCTCGCGGGGCCCAGTCAGGCGATGATCAAGCTCGTCGTCCGAAAAGGACTGCAGGGCCAGCGCATGCGCCACAGCTTGCGACGCTTCGCGTCTGATCACCTGCGCGGCGCGGCCACTGACAAAGCGCAGCCACCGGGCCCAGTCCGCCCACTTCCGCCCCGTCTCCGGAACCGTTTCGCGCGGGGGATACCAGCGAGCAACGGCTTCGGGTTGCACCCCTCTAGCTGCAGCCTGAGGCGATGGCATATTCATGGTGCTCAGATCTGGTAGCGTTTTTGCAGTTGCTGCATCACCGCGCGACGCCATTGCGCCATCAGGGGCATGGGCTCGAGGCTGACACGCAACTGACCCGACAAGCCATGGAGCCCGACCAGCTGCTCGGGGAGTCGGTCAAGGCCGACGCGAAGCTCAAAGAAAGGCTCGCTCGCGATTTCTCCGCGCTCATCGTCCTGACGTACCGGGATCTTTCCGCCCCCCATCCAGCCCAGCGCGGCCGAGGCCAGCCGTTGCCGCTGATAGGGCAGGATGTTGACCGCTTCGGCCGCAATCTCGCGATCCACTTGTCCAGCAAGCCGGATGGCGACTCGGTCAATTTCGGTGTTGAACAGACGATCGGCCTGCTGCTGGGTGACGACCGCCACAAATCGAAGGCGGTCGAGATCGACCAATTGGCCGAGTCCCTCACCCCGCTGGACCCAGCTCCCCAATCGCTCGCTTTGATTGGGCGACACCCAAGTACCTGCGTGACGCGCCCGCACAGTGAGCATCACCACGCGCCGTTCGAGCTCGGCCTCGCGCTCACGCAGCACGGCCAGGCGACGCTCGAGAGGGATCACGTCGGCGGGGGATTGAACAAGCGCCTGATTGCGCAGCACCTCGGTTTCGATCAACTGCTGACGCACCAGGCGGCGCTCGATATCCAACTCCGGATTGGCGAGAACCGCGATCACCTGATCCCGATCGACACGATCACCGTGACGCACACGGTACTCGGATACCCATCCCCCCATGCCCGGGCTGACGACCGTCGCATCGACCGCCTCGACGATACCGGGCGCCTGGATGGCATCGCGCCAGGGAATGAGCGAGAGCAGAATCACAGGCGTCAAAAGTCCCGCAAGCGTCGCAGCGATGGCACGGCTGCGGTTACGCATCACAGTCGGGCCAACCAGATGATTGAACAGCTTGCCCATCGGCATCAGCACGATCATCACGAAGGTGGTGATCGCAAAGATCACCCCCAGCAGGAACCACTGGTCTGCCACATACTCGAGCACCAGCACGATCACCAGCATTCGATAGCAAAAGCTGAGCGCGCCGTAAACCGTCAGCCACCACCACTCACGGCGATCGATCGCGGGAGAGATGGCGTCGCGTGTGCCCAACAGGTATTTGTCGGCGAAATAAAGCCATTGCTGGGTCGAGCGCTGGTAGAGATTGGGGATGTCGACGAGATCGGCCAGCACATAGTAAGCATCGAAGCGCAGTAGCGGATTGCCATTGAAGAGCAAGCTCGAAACTGACCCGATGATCATCACGTTGAAGGCGAGGTTGTGCACCAGGCCGGGCCCAGTCTGCGACCAGATGATCGCTCCGATGGCGGCGAGGAAGAGCTCTGTCAGAATGCCAACTGCGCCGACGAGTGCGCGCTCATAGCGATTGCGAAACGCCCAACTCGATGATGCGTCCATGTAGGGCAGAGGGGCCAGCACCAGCAGCATGATCCCGAAAACATTGACCTCACCGCCGAAACGCTTGCAGACGAATCCATGGGCAAATTCGTGGATCACCTTCATCCCGGCCGTGCAGAGATAGAGCCAAATCAGGTTGTCGACGGCGAGCAGTCCCTGCGACTGGTCGGCGATGCTCGAGGTGTTTTCAAGCGCAGCCTTGGCACCCAAGCCGACGACAATGACCCACAGCAAGGCCACCGGCCAGCTGACCATTGCATTGACCAGGGGACGAACCCGGTTCAGCCAGTCGTTCGGATTCCAGACCGGGATGCGCAGGTAGAGAAAGCCGAGCAACTTGCTCATCAACTCGCGACTGCGATGCTTGCGATAGCGATCGAATATCTCAAGACTGTCGGGCGCGCTGCGGTAGTAGAGCAGATTGGAGTGGTGCAACTGACCCAGCAACTGAATCACTTCGTGTTGGCTGGGCGCCTGATCGGGGAAACGCTCGAGCGCGTCGCGCCAGGCGTCATCCACCGTCCGCCTGGGCGACAGGCGCGAAATGAATCGCCAGGCCTGCGGCGTCAGGCGGAAGAATCGCTGGGTGAACCGATCCTGCAGCACGTACCAATCGGCGCCGCCGAATCGTTGCCGCTGCACGGTGACACTGGGCAAGAGCCCAATTCTTGCCTCGGCAATGCGATGCCAAGACTCGCTGAATGTCTGAGCACTCATGCGAACTGTTCCAGCGCAATCACCACCACAGCTTCATCCGGATGGCATCGACCATCCGGCGGGTGATCAACCAGATGATGTTGCGATCGCCCGCGTCGATACGCGCCAGCCCGGTCATCCCCGGCCGCCACCAGGACTCGACTGGATCGAGCAATTCGGCCCGTATCGCGAACAGGTTACCCGCCTGGGGCTTGACCTGGGCCACCGGGATCACCGCATCGATACGGATGCGGTGGGTCGCCTCGGGCTGACTGAGGAGGGCAATTTCGCCGCGCGCGTCCGCATTGAAAAACCGCATCTCGGCCTCGGGCACGTAAAGGTTGACGTACAGGCCCTCGACCCGCGCCACTCGGAAAAGCTTGTCACCGCGACGGATGGCCGCGCCCAGCAGCTCCTTGCGCTCACCCTCGACCACCACACCATCGAAAGGCGCCACCACGCGAGCCTGATCGATCTGAAAGGTCACGCGCTCCAGACGGGCCTGGGCTTGTGCACGGCGGGCAAGCGCAATCTGCACGTCGGCAGTCTGGCCGGCCGCACGGGCTTTTTCAGCCTCTGCAGTCAGACGACGAATTTCGGCACGGACCTCGGACTCCTGCAAAAGCAGTTCCTGTCGGTCGAGGGTGGCGAGCACCATGCCCTGCCGTACCGTGTCGCCAGCCGTGACCTGAACCGCGTCGATGTACCCGTCAAAAGGTGCGTTGAGGATCTGCGCACGATCGGTGACGAGTTCGGCGGTCGCATCGATGCGATGAGGCCAGGTCCCAAAAATCCCGTAAAGCAGAAGCCCCAGGGCGGCCGCGACCAAGGCCTTGCGAGCCAGCTGCTCAATACGCAGCGCACGCTCGGCCGCGCGCAACGTGCTTCGCCCCCAACGCGCACCGAACCACCGATCCTGCTCCTCGAGGTCCGCCAGCCAGGGCATCGCCAACTGGGCGGCGAGCTGCAAGGACTCCAGCGGCACCGGCGGCGGCGTAGGATCATCATGGGCCAGGAGCAGCACGGCCTGAGAGGTATCGTCCTGCCCCCGAAGTGGCAGGGATGAAACCGCCGCAAAGCCCAGACCCTGCCTGAGCCGTCCATGGGCGATCGCCAGCATGTCGACCGGAGCGCCGGGATCCTGCATGGGCGCGTCGTGATCGAGGGTCTCCTCCATGGCCGCCTCAAGCAGGCGGACGTTCTCGGCTCGCCGCTCGAAGCGATCGAGATGGCTGACTGCCCGCAACCGGACATAGGGCCCTCGCCGCCAGCCGAGAAAGACCTGGGTCCAGCCGAGCCGTGCAGCGATCCCGTTAACGAGTTCGAGCGAAGCGGGCCCGAAACCCCGATGACGCGTCACACGCACCACGAGCTCAAGCCAACCGAGCAACTCAGCCTGGGTGGGCGATCGAGAGGCAGCATCGAGCCCGGTGGTGCCATGCACGGTGGAGCCTGAACCATCCAGCCCGGGGGCGACCATCGCGGCGATTGACGCTGGCGAGTCAGCCGACCTGGCCGGCAGATCGGCGATCAACTGGGCACGCAGGATCAACTCGTTGAGCCTCGGGCGTTCGCTCTCGGCAATTTCGAGCAGCAGCACGGCGTCGCCCTCGCCCTTGAGGCGAACCGCCACTGCGATCGCACCCGAACCCAGACCCGCCGGCGATATGCCGAATCCTTTGTCGCCAATGCGCTCGAGCAGATCGGCAAGGAGTGTGGCCCACCGGGTCTCGAGCCCGGACTCGACGGCCTGAAACTGGCCCAGAGGTATCCAACCCTGATCCTCGTGGGCCACCGCGATCGCAGCACCCGCGCGACAAAGTTGGGCGGCGCTCGCGCAGAAATCCTGCCAGAACGCAGGGCCTACGGGCTGAGCCCGCAACGCGTGGATGGCATCGAGCAAGGCCTTGGCATCGACCCGCTGACCCGCGCCAGAGGAAGCAGACCTTAACGGACGAATGGGACCGGGATCGTTCATCGGAGGGACATTCAGGTACTGATCGGTGTCAACGGCAGGATGCTACACCGAGAATCCTGATCAAAGCCGACCAATGGTGAACCAGAAGCGGTTGCCGCCCTCCGGCACGGTTTCGATGCCGGCTCGGCAGACGGTATCGATCTGCCTACGCGCATTGAGATTGGGTTAGCGGCCAGACAAAAACTCGTCCAGCGACAGACCGACATCCTTTGCAATTTGTCTGAGAAGCGTCGGCGAAACATCTCGCCCCTGATGAAAGGGCACCGTCGTACACCTTCCAATCCTGTCCCGAAACTGCTTATGGGACCCGCGCTGACGCACCTCAACGAAGTTCGGGCTCCCCCGACTCAAGCAGCATCTCCAAAACCTCTCGAAGATTTGAATTGAGCTCGTCAAGGGACGCCCCCTGCGAATGCGCTCCAGGGAAGCCCGGGACGTATCCGACCAGAAGCCCCGTCTGCGCGTCTCGCTCGATCACCGCCGAAAAGTTCCGCACGCCTCCACCCTCCACCCTGAAGTATCGAGTCGATTTTACGCCGAGAGTCAAGCGCGACGGGCTATATTTCGCCGACAGTTCCCGAGTCGTGCGTCCGATCGCCTACGGCCCGAGAATCCTGATCAAAGCCGACCAATGGAGAAGGTGAGCCAGCGCTCCTGGACCTGCGTCTCAGGATTGACGAGCGCCAGTCGCAACCACAGCACCGGCCTGCGGTATCCCTCAGACAGGTTGTCCACGGCTGGGCCGGACGCCGGCTCGCCCCATTGAGTAAAAAGGTATTCAGGGTCAAGATCAGCCTGCTCCAGGATCTCGAAGACGAGCCATCGCTCGCTGCTGTCCGACGTCAAGACCTGAGCGGGCACGGGCTGAGCCGACACCCCTGGCAGGAGCACTCCCATCTGAATCATGCAGACCAGCAATATCTGCAATAATTGGACATATTGGAAAACTGACGGTCTCTGCCGAACGTGCCACAAGGAGTTCTC
>Ga0169931_10011664_pt1 | contig 12333 bp, 10 predicted proteins | sample Kivu_15m_20L_FD_129675 | JGI IMG/M metagenome (GOLD analysis project Ga0169931, IMG submission 129675) | Freshwater microbial communities from Lake Kivu, Western Province, Rwanda to study Microbial Dark Matter (Phase II) - Kivu_15m_20L... | ecosystem: Environmental > Aquatic > Freshwater > Lake...
CAACCCGCGATCGCGGTCCGCCGACTTGCCGGAAGCAGGCGTGAATCCGCAGCCCCCGATCACGATCGGGCGCACCCCGCAGGTTTTCCCGTGTAGCAGCCAATGTGGAACCTCGATGCGCGCAGCGGTGATGCGGCAGCGGGGGCAAGCGGTGAGCCCATCTTGAGGCTGCGTCCGGGCCCCGCAGTGCGGCTTGCGGTCAATCCCCGGCGCCTGCACTTCTTCGAGCTGCAAAGCGGACTGGCTCTGCGTGGAGGCCATCGAACACTTCCGGATTGACTGCGTGTTCGAGGCACGGCCGGCCGTCGAACACATCGAAGACGTTGTGGATCGCAGTGGTGGCCATGCGGTTCCAGGCTTCCCAGGTCACGCCCGCCATGTGGGGCGCAGTGATCACCTGAGGCAGGCCGAGTAGCCGGTTGCCGGGCTGTGGGGGCTCGCTCGCAAACACATCGAGGCCGGCACCCGCCAGCTGACCACGCTCGATCGCGTCGGCCAGTGCAACTTCCTCAACGATGCCGCCGCGCGCGGTGTTGATCAGCACTGCGCCCTTTTTCATGCGGGCGATCCGCGCTGCGTTGAAAAGGCCGAGCGTCTCGGGTGTCTTCGGGCAATGCAGCGACACGAAATCGGCCTGCGCGAGTGCGGTGTCGAGGTCCCCGACCGGTTCGGCGTCGACGGCACGGATCAGATCCCCGCGGACGTAGGGGTCGTAGACCAGTGTGCGCATCTCGAGTGCCACGCAGCGCCTCGCCATGCGCGTGCCGATCCGTCCAAAGCCCACGATCAACACAGTCTTTGTGGCGAGTTCGACCGGAAAATTCGCGTGGCGACTGCTCCATTGACCCGAGGTGACCCGCTCATGCAGATCCCTGATGCGCTTGGACCATGCAAACATGAACCCGAGCGCCTGTTCGGCGACCGAGACCGCATTGGCGGTTCCGGCGACCATGAGCGGCACCCCCCGGCGGGTAAGTGCCGCCACATCGATCGTGTCGAACCCCACCCCGATCCGCGCCACCACCCGCAGCGCCGGGGCGGCCTCGAGCTCCTCCGCGCCAAACGGTGTGAGTCCGAGCACCGCAGCGTGCGCATCGCCGAGCAGTGCACGGAACGCGTCGGTGCCGAGGCTGGGCGGGAAGAGACGCAGCCGCACCTCGGGGCGGCTTTGTGCAAGAGCCATGCCTTCCGGAGCGAGCGCATCGGGAGCGAGCACGGTGTAGTGGCCCGCCGCTGGGGCGAGGGCCGTGCCAGGGCCGGACCCGGAAGAATGCCTCACTCGCCCTCCGGAGGTACGGTGCGAGGTTTCTTGTCTGCGCCGATCGCCACGAAACTCAGGGTGGCTTCGGTGACCTTGATGATTTCGCCGCGCTGCCGGACACGCTCGGCAAAGACCTCCACGAAGACGGTGATCGAGGTGGTCCCCACTCTCACAACCTCGGTGTAGAAGGTCACCACGTCGCCCACATGGACGGGCTGCTTGAAGAGAAAGGAGTTGACTGCAACCGTGGCCACGCGGCCGTTGGCGCGCCGTCCGGCGGTGATCCCGCCGGCAATATCCACCTGCGACATAATCCAACCGCCGAACACGTCGCCGTGCATGTTCGAGTCGGCTGGCATCGGTACAACCCGAAGCGTTGGTATTCGCCCGGGGTAGATGCCGGGCAAGGGGCTGAGTCGGGGATCCACGGCGCAAGACTCCTGAACGAAAGCAATGCACCCCCATCATGCCACGCACCGGACCCCGGTTTCAGGTCCGTCTGCCGCGGTCTTGCTGCGTCTGCTGCCCTATCTCGCACCGTGGAAGCTGCGCATCGCGCTGGCGCTTGGACTGCTGGTATCGGCCAAGGTGGCCAATCTCGGCGTGCCGATGATTCTCAAGGCGATCGTGGATCGTCTCGACCTCAAGCCCGGCGATGTGCAGATCCTCCTCGTGGTACCCGTGATGCTGCTGCTGGCCTACGGCGTGCTGCGGGTGGCGATCACGCTCTTTACCGAGTTGCGCGAATGGGTGTTCGCCCGGGTCACCGAGGGGGTGGCCCGATCGCTTTCGCTCGAAAGCTTCAGGCACCTGCTCGAGTTGTCGCTTGCCTTTCACCTGCAAAAGCGCATGGGCGGACTCTCGCGCGACCTCGAACGCGGCGCGCGCGGGTTGCACACGCTGGTGTCCTACACGGTCTACAGCGTCTTGCCCACGATGGTGGAAATCAGCCTGGTGATGTTCTACCTCGCGTGGGCCTACGAGGCAGCCTTTGCCTGGATCGCGGTGGCGGCGGTGGTGGTCTACGCTGTCTTCACGATTCGCGTCACCGAGTGGCGCACCGCTTTCCGGCGACAGATGAACGAGCAGGAGTCGCGCGCGAGCACCCATGCGGTCGATGCGCTGATCAACTACGAGACGGTGAAGATCTTCGGCAACGAAGCCTACGAGGCCGAGCGCTACGACGCGAGCCTGCGCCAGTTGCAACGCGTAACGCTGCGCTCGCAATCGTCGTTGTCGCTTCTGAACCTGGGTCAGAGCAGCATCATCGCGGTGGCCGTGACGCTGATGGTGTGGCGCGCTACCGAGGGCGTCGTGGCCGGCACCATGACGCTCGGCGACCTTGTGCTGGTCAATGCGTTCATGATCCAGCTCTACCTTCCACTCAACTTCCTTGGCGTGCTGTACCGCGAACTCAAGCAAGGGACGGTGGACGTGGAAAACATGTTTCGTCTGCTCGAGCAACCGCGTGAGGTGGCCGACCGCGCCAACGCCCGCGAGGTGGGGGGCGCCGCCAGGGCCCAGGCCGTCCCCCGCGCTGGGAGCGGGGTGCAGCCCGGCGTTGTGGCTACGGGCGGGGTGGAGCAGGGTGTTTACGCGGGGAGCGGTGCGGCAAGCGCCCCCGCGCACGGACTTTCGCTTGCCTTTCGCGGGGTACGCTTCTCCTACGACGGCGCGCGCCGGGTACTCGACGGACTGAGCTTCAGTGTTCGGCCAGGCGAACAACTCGCTGTGGTTGGGCCGAGCGGGGCGGGAAAGTCCACGATCACAAGGCTTGTCTTCCGCTTCTATGACCCGCAGGAGGGTGTTGTGGAGGTTGATGGGTGCGATGTGCGCGACTACCGGCAGTCGAGCCTGCGATCGTTGATCGGTCTCGTTCCACAGGACACCGTGCTCTTCAACGAGACGCTGCGCTACAACATCGCCTACGGTCGGCCGCAGGCAAGCGAGGCGGAGATCGCCCATGTGATCGAGGCAGCCCAGCTCAGCCGCTTCGTGGCGAGCCTCCCGGAGGGTCTGCAGACCTCGGTGGGTGAACGCGGGCTCAAGCTCTCGGGCGGGGAAAAGCAGCGGGTTGCGATCGCACGCATGCTGCTCAAGAATCCGCCGATCCTGATTCTCGACGAGGCGACCTCGGCACTCGACTCGCGCAATGAGCAGGCAGTGCAGGAGGCGCTACGCCAGGCGGCGCGGGGCCGCACCACGCTGGTGATCGCGCATCGGCTCTCAACCATCGCAGACGCCGACCGGATACTGGTGCTCGATCAGGGACGGATCGTGGAGTCGGGTCGCCACGAGGAGCTCCTTGCCCGCGAGGGTCTTTACGCGAGCCTCTGGACGATGCAGCAAAAAGACGATGGCCCGGCAGGAGGGGCAATCGCGCTCCCGCGGTGAAACCCGCAACGCCTGTGGCATGCTCCTCCAGACGTCTGCTGCTTATCGGGGCAGTTCCCCCGATCCCCCCACCCTGGAGTCCCTCCCCATGTCGACCGCCTCGCAGGACACCTCAGGCACAAACCACGAAGCACCCCGGAGAGCGCACCGGATTGCGGTACTCCCGGGCGATGGGATCGGCAAGGAGGTGATGCCTCCTGCGCTGGCTGTGCTCGAGGTGGTGGCGCAACGCTTCGGGCTCGTGCTCGCGTTGGATCGCTTCGACTTTGCCAGCTGTGACTACCACCAGCGACACGGCCGCATGATGCCGGAGGACTGGAAGGCACAGATCGGCGGGCACGATGCGATTCTCTTCGGTGCCGTGGGCTGGCCGGCCACCGTGCCCGACCATGTCTCGCTTTGGGGTTCGCTGCTCCTCTTTCGCCGCGAGTTTGATCAGTACATCAATCTGCGCCCGGTACGACTCATGCCCGGGGTGCCGTCACCACTGGCCAACCGCAACCCGGGTGACATCGACTTCCATGTTGTGCGCGAGAACACCGAGGGCGAGTACTCGCGGGTAGGTGGAAGGGCTTTCGCCGGCACCGAGCGGGAGTTTGTGTTGCAGGAGGCGATCTTTACCCGCCATGGTGTTGACAGGGTTCTGCGCTATGCCTTTGAACTCGCAGCGCGGCGCCCGAGACGCAAACTCACTTCAGCCACCAAGAGCAACGGTATCTTCATCTCCATGCCCTACTGGGACGAGCGCGTTGCAGAGATGCACAAGAACTATCCGCAGGTGCAGGTGGACAAGTTTCACATCGACATCCTGACCGCACACTTCGTGCGCAATCCCGACTGGTTCGACGTGGTGGTGGCATCCAACCTCTTCGGGGACATCCTCTCGGACCTTGGGCCGGCGTGCACCGGCACGATCGGGATTGCTCCTTCAGGCAATATCAATCCAGAGGGTAGATTTCCCTCGCTTTTTGAGCCGGTGCACGGCTCGGCGCCGGATATCGCGGGAAAGGGGGTTGCAAATCCCATCGGACAGATCTGGTCGGCTGCCATGATGCTCGACCACCTGGGGCATCGGCAGGCCCACGATGCGGTGTTGCGGGCGATCGAAACGGTGACCGAACAGGGGCCTCGCACGCCCGACATGGGGGGCAGGGCGTCCACCGAAGAAGTCGGCAGGGCCGTGGTCGAGGCGCTGGGCTGAGCGATGCGCCCGGGTCCAGTTGGGTGTGACTGCGATGCGTGAGGCGCTGATCGAGAGTTTTCACGCCGCAGTTGCGGCGGCCGACCCCCTGAAGGTGGTGGCCGAAGCACTGCCCGCTCCCAGCGGTGGGCGCAATTGCGTGGTGGGCGCGGGCAAGGCCTCGGCGCAGATGGCGCTAGCCCTCGAACGCGCCTGGCTTGGGCCCGGCGTGGCTTTGGCGGTTCCGAATGAGGTTGGCGCGGCCGCAGCCCGTGGAACCGAGCCGGTGCGGATCGCGGGGGGCGGCACACTGGAGGGACTCGTCGTGACCCGCTATGGGCATGCTGCGCCCTGCGCGGCGGTGCGGATCGTGGAGGCCGCGCATCCGGTGCCCGACGCTGCCGGACATCAGGCCGCAGCGCGGATGCTTGCGCTCGCGGCTGGAGTTGGCGAAGGCGATCAGCTCATTGCCCTGATCTCGGGTGGCGGATCGGCGCTCCTCACCCTTCCTGTCGAGGGTGTCAGCCTGGCGTCGGTCCGGCAACTCACCGGGCAGCTTCTCGCCAGCGGTGCGCCGATCGAAGCGATGAACATTGTGCGCAAGCACCTCTCGCGAATCCAGGGTGGTCAGCTGGCCCGCGCGGCGGCTTTGCGCGGCGCTTCGGTATGCGCATTGATCATCTCGGACGTTACCGGCGACGATCCCTCGGCCATCGCCTCGGGGCCCTGTGCTCCGGATCCGAGCAGCTTCCAGGACGCCGTCGAGGTATTGGCGCACTGGGGCGTGGAGCCACCGCCCGATGTGGCGGCTCATCTGCGGGCGGGCGCGCGCGGCGAACGCGAGGAAACGCCCAAACCCGGCGATCCGGTCTTTCTTGGCGTGAGCAACCGTATCATCGGCGCACCGGCGCGCAGCCTCGTTCGCGCTGCCGAATTCTGGCAGGCCCGGGGTGTCCGACCGGTGATTCTCGGCGACACCATCTGCGGTGAAGCCTCGCAGGTGGCGCTGGTGATGGCCGCGCTGGTGCGCGAAGCACTCGGCGGGCGCAATCCCGGCTTTCAGCCGCCGCTCGTCTTTCTGAGCGGAGGTGAGTGCACCGTTACCCTGGCGGCATCGTCGGCGCGCCGCGGCCAGGCCCCAGCGCGGGGGGGGCGGTGCAGCGAGTTCCTGCTTGCCCTGCTGCAAGCGCTGGGCCCTCAGGATCGCGTCTGGGCGCTTGCGGCAGACACCGACGGGATCGACGGCTCACAGGATAACGCCGGCGCGCTCTTTGACCCTGGCACGTTTGGCCGCGCCCGGGCTGCAGGCGTCGACACCCGCGAACACTTGCGCCAGCACGATGCATGGGGTTTTTTCTTTGCGAGCGGGGATCTTGTGCACACCGGGCCCACGCTCACCAACGTCAACGACTACCGCGCGATCGTCGTCCTGCCAAGGGCTTCCTGAATCCGTGCACGCACCATGAACTCCACCGAATGCGGTGGCGGAAATCCACGGAGTCCGCCGGGTGAGCCCGAAAGTTCCGCCACCCGGATCGAACTCCCGCTTCCCGACGACTGGCATTTGCATCTTCGGGACGGTGCTGCGCTGCGCCATGTCGTGCTGGCCAGCGCCTTGCAGTTCGGGCGGGCGATCGTGATGCCCAACCTCAAGCCTCCCGTGGTGCGGTGCGATCAGGCGCGTGACTACCGCACGCGCATCCGTGAGGCCTTGCGTGCGGCCGTCGCAACGGCGCACAGCCCGGTAACGGCCAGCGACCAGCCCCCAGTACTGCGCTGCGAACCGGAGCGTCGCGCCTGGTTGCTCGAAGAGGCGCTGCGCTTCGAGCCCCTCATGACGCTTTATCTCACCGACCACACCACAGCCGCCGACATTGACGCAGCGGCCGACTCGGGGCTGGTTCAGGCGGTCAAGCTCTATCCGGCCGGGGCCACCACCCATGCCGATGCGGGGGTAAGCGAGGTGGGACGACTCGGTCCGGTGCTCGAGCGCATGCAGAAGCGATCGCTGCCCCTGCTGGTGCACGGCGAGGTCACCGACGCCGACATCGACGTGTTCGACCGCGAAGCCGTGTTCATCGATCGGGTGCTGGAAGGGCTGCGTGCCCGATTTCCTGCCCTGCGAATCGTGTTTGAACACATCACCACCCGGCAGGCTGCGCAGTTCGTCCGCCAGGCTGAAGGGCCCACGGCAGCAACGATCACGCCGCAACACCTGCTCTACAACCGTAACGCGATCTTTCGCGGGGGTTTGCGTCCGCATTGGTACTGCCTGCCGGTGCTCAAGCGCGAAGTGCACCGGCAGGCGCTGCTGGAGGCGGCAGTTTCGGGCTTGCCGAAGTTTTTCCTGGGTACGGACTCTGCACCGCACGCAGCCCGGCTCAAGGAACACGCAGCCGCCTGCGCCGGTTGCTACAGCGCTCCGCACGCGCTCGCGCTTTACGCGACGGCCTTTGAGGCTGCCGGAGCCCTTGACCGATTGGCCGACTTTGCTGCGGTGTTCGGCGCGCGGTTCTACGGCCTCGCGCCGCACACGAGGCGCGTGAGCATGCTGCGCGAAGCCAGCGAGGTTCCCCATGCCTTGCCCTTCGGTCGGGGCAACAGCATTGTTCCGCTCGCAGCGGGGGAGCACCTGCCCTGGCGCTTCGAAGGGCTGATCGGCGCGGCGACCGGCTAGTGGCAACTTCGCCTTCAGGGCAGCAAGCCCGCCGGTGCGTCCGCCTTCGGCAGGCTGTTGGCCGGACTGGCATGAAGTTGACGCGTGATTGGCGTGATCGTTCCGTGCGGGAGCGATGAACCCTGAACGCCGATGGGATGAGCCCTGGTGGGCAGGGATTGCAGACAGCCTTGCCTGCTCCGCCGCGTGCCCCTCGCCCACTGCAAGGCTCGCGTGGCTCAACCAGGAGGCCCAACAACGGCGTTGCTGCACCGCACAGGGCATGCCAATTCGTTTCATCGACGCACGCGAGTGCGCAGGCCAACCCTACGAAGCGGGTATCGAGGCAAGCGGTGCAGTCCCCACCCGGGTGGTGGGTGACGGGGCCTGGCACGACCTTTTCAACGCGATCATCTGGCTGCATTGGCCGCGCAGCAAGGCGCAGATCAACCGCCTGCATGGTTGCGCTCCCGCGAGCCCTTCGGGCACGCGGGGCGCGCTTCGTGACCGCCTGACGCTGCTCGACGAGAACGGGATGATCTGGGTGGAGCCCGACCCGGAGCTTTGCAGTTGGCTTCGCGCACGGCGCTGGAACGCCCTCCTGTTCGAGGGGCGGGCACGGTGGCCTCAAGCCTTGCATCTCTTCGGGCATGCGCTCCTGCACAAAATGATGCGTCCCTTCAAGGCGATCACCGCGCATGTGCTGATCCTCGAGTCGCGAGATACAACGCCAACGCCGACGTCACCGCGATCGTCACCGTCACCGCCAAAGTCAACGTCAACGTCAACGTTACCGTCAGCGTCACCGTCAACGTCGACGCCAGCGCCGCTCGCAGTCGCAGGCATGCGCGATGTGGCAGCCGTTGACCGGCTCCTCGCCGAGCGTCTTTCAACCCTTGCCGATAGTGGTCAGCACAGCATCGGCCGGTTTGCCTTGCATCCCCTTCCGGTGCTCGGCATACCCGGCTGGTGCGCTGCGAACCGTGATGCAACGTTCTATGATGACGCCTCGGTCTTCCGTGAGGCTCGCGGAAGATCGCGGGTCAAGGTCTGACGCGCTTCAGGGGACGGATCACGCCGCGGCGGCGTCCGTTTGCAGGGTGAGCCATGCAAGACCAGCAAAAGGGAGGCGCTATGCACATTGTGGTTACGGGCGGTTCGGGTTTCCTGGGGCAGCAGTGCATCGCGCACCTGCTGAAGATGAGCGGGCTTGCGCTCGAGCCGGCACCGGCGCAGCCGATCGAGGCCATCACCGCCTTCGACGTGATGCCTGGTGCGATCCTGGATCCGCGTGTGCGCTACTGCTGCGGCGATATCGCCGATCCTCACCAGGTGAGTGCACTGTTTCGCGACAACACGGCCGCCGTCATCCACCTTGCAGCGGTCGTGAGCGGCACTGCCGAGGCCGACTTCGATCTCGGGCTTCGCGTGAACCTCGACGGTACCCGCAACCTGCTTCAGGCCTGCCGTGCGCGCCGGCAGCTGCAAGGATCTGCCAGCCCAATGCGGCTGCTCTTTGCGAGCTCGATCGCAGTGTTCGGTGGGAGCCTTCCCGAGGTGGTCACGGACCACACCACACCCACCCCGCAGGGGTCCTACGGCATTCAGAAGTACATCGGCGAGCAACTGGTGCAGGACTACACCCGCAAGGGTTTCGTCGACGGTCGATCGGTGAGGATCCCGACCGTGGTGGTCCGTCCGGGCAAACCCAACGGGGCCGCTTCGGGCTTTGCCTCGAACATCATCCGCGAGCCGCTCGCGGGCCGCGCCGCGGTGTTGCCGGTTGACCCGGACACGGCGATGTGGGTGGCCTCACCGCGTGCAGTGGTGCGCATGCTGATCCGCGCCCTCGAGATCGATGCGCAACAGTGGGGCTGGCATCGCGCGATCAACCTTCCCGGGCTCACCGTCACGATGCGTGAGGAGCTTGCGGCGATGCGCGAAGCGGTCGGCGAGCGAGCGCTTGCGCTGGTCGAAGAACGCACGGACCCGGCTGTGGTGCGCCTGGTCCGCACCTGGGCGGCGCGTTTCGACACCGCACGCGCCTGCGCGATGGGGTTCGAGGCGGATCGCGACTTTGCCGAGATCCTCAGGGCCTACATGGAGGACCATCCGGAGGCCCTCGCCCTGCAAGGACCCTGAGGCCCTTGCACGGTCGCCCGCAGGCGAGAGTCTGCATCGCCCGGCTCTTGCGGTACCATTTTTGCGGGGAAAGCGGGTTGGACGGTCGCTGCGGCTTCCACGTGAAGCGGCAGAGGAAGGTCCGGACTCCATCGGACAGGGTGCTGGCTAACGGCCAGGCGCAGCAAGCTGCACACGGGCGCAGGCGTTCGTGGGTGGCCCAAGGCGACGGAAAGTGGCACAGAAAAGATACCGCCGGCCGTTGTGCAAGCACGGCAGGCAAGGGTGAAAAGGTGGGGTAAGAGCCCACCGCGCCGCTGGCGACAGCGACGGCAGGTCAAACCCCACCCGGAGCAACACCAAGTAGACATGCGAAGGGGCCCCCTCGGGGGTCCCGGCGGGTCGTCCTTCCGCGATGCGCATGCGGGTCGGTGGCTAGAGCCGTGCAGCAATGCACGGCCCAGAGGAATGACCGTCGGGCTTTACGAAGCCTCACAGAATCCGGCCTACAGACCCGCTTTCCCCACCAGCTAAGTCGCTGTCATGGTTGAGAAATCTTTCGACCACCGACTTGACTTCGCCTCTTTGCTGATGTAAAGTGGGGAATTGTAGGAAAAAGTGGCAAATTGTGGGGTACACTGCCTCCTACCGTGTTGATCGGGGTGCTGGGCAAATCGTCCGGCGGGGCAAACAGGGCTGACTTTGCGGGGTAAGCGTGCGCCTGAAGTTCGGGCGCAACGTCGATCATGTTTCAGGGAACGTCGTCTCTGCACCTGGACGCCAAGGGGCGGGTTACCGTCCCCTCGAGGCATCGCGACGATCTCAGCGCGCAGTGCGCCGGGGCGCTCACGCTCACCCGCCACCCGGACGGGTGCCTGCTTCTTTTTCCGCGTCCGGTGTGGGAGTCAAAGCGCACGGAGATCCGCGCTTTTCCCATTGCCGCGCGCGACTGGCAGCGCATCTTCCTGGGCAGTGCCGAAGACGTCGAGATGGATGGATCGGGTCGCATCCTCATTTCGCCCGAGTTGCGGCAAGCCTCCCGGATCGAGCGACAGCTGGTTTTCATGGGCATGGGATCGCACTTCGAGCTCTGGGATCCCGATGCGCTGGGTGCAAGGGAGAAGCAGGCGATCGCCGCCGGTATGCCCGAGGCCTTGTCCGGATTCAGCTTCTAGGCAGGGCGGGTGCACCATGCTTTACACCAGCCGGTCTTGCTCGAAGCAACGATCGCGGCACTCGGCGTTGATCCTTGCGGCTGCTATCTCGACGCCACCTTTGGCCGCGGGGGCCATGCAGTGGCGATCCATGCGCGCCTTGGCAGCGAGGGTCGCTTGATTGCGATCGACCGTGATCCTCAAGCGGTGGCCTACGGCCGGTCGCTTGCCTGGCAGCGTGACGATGGCAGGCCGGCGGCACGCGTCGATCTGATGCAGTCACGCTTTGCCCAGATCGCCACAGTTTTGAATCGCCTTGATGTGCCGGCGCTCGACGGCGTGCTCTTCGACCTTGGCGTGTCCTCGCCGCAGCTCGACGATCCCGCAAGGGGTTTCAGCTTTCGACACGACGGGCCGCTCGACATGCGCATGAACCCCAACGAAGGGATCAGCGCGCGCCAATGGCTACTGCAGGCGGAGGTCGAGGAACTCACGGCAGTGCTGCGGAGCAACGGTGAAGAGCGGCACGCGCGTGCCATCGCGCAGGCGATCCAGGATCACAGGGAGAGGTTCGGGGATCAGGCCTTGCGCAGCACGGGAGAGCTTGCCGAACTGGTGCGCAAGGTGCTCCGGCGCAAGGCCAGGGGTCGCGACGAGGCCAAGGATCCGGCCACCCGCAGTTTTCAGGCGATCCGGATGCAGGTCAACCAGGAATCGGCCGAACTCGATGCGGGTCTCGAAGCAGCGCGTGAATGCCTCAAGCCCGGTGGGGTGCTCGCGGTGATCAGCTTTCACTCGCTCGAGGATCGAAGGGTGAAGCACTATCTGGCGCAGGCAAGCGGTGCGCGCGCCAAAACCGATCCGGTCACCGGGGTTCCCGAGCGGCGTGACTGGCCCTTCGAAGCGCCGCAGCGGGTGCTGGCCGATGCACTTGAAGTCGAGCGTAATCCGCGGGCGCGTTCGGCGGTGCTGCGGTATGCGCGCAAGCGCCATGACCCGGGCCGCTGAAGTGCACTACCGCCTCAATGTTCTGCTGGTGCCAGTGCTTGTAGTGTGCGCGCTTTTGCTCGTCGACTCGCAACACCGCGCGCGCAAGCTCTTCATCGAGCTCGAAAGGATGCAGACCCGCAGCCGGGAACTCGACATCCAGTTCAAGCAGCTGCAGCTGGATCAGTTACGACTGGCCAAGGCCTCGATGATCGATCAGCGCGCACGGCGCGATCTGGGCATGGGCTCCGCATCGGCCGACCGTACGATGTACCTCACGATACCTCCGGTGGCGACGCGTCGGCAGACCCCGCCGCTTGCGTGGGCCACCGAGGCAGCACCAACTTCGGCGGGTACGACCGATGCGGCGCATGCGGCAAATCCCGCAGGTCCCGTAAGTCCCGTAAGTCCCGTAAGTCCCGTAAGTCCCGCAAATCCTGCAAATCCCGCCAGACCCGCAAACGCTTCCATTCCTGCACAGGCTGGAAACGCTGCCATTCCAGCAAATCCCGGTAGTGCTGCCAATCCTGCAACCGCTGCAAGCACTGCGAGCTCCGTGACTGCGGCGGGCTCAGGAGCA
>Ga0169931_10011665_pt1 | contig 12332 bp, 9 predicted proteins | sample Kivu_15m_20L_FD_129675 | JGI IMG/M metagenome (GOLD analysis project Ga0169931, IMG submission 129675) | Freshwater microbial communities from Lake Kivu, Western Province, Rwanda to study Microbial Dark Matter (Phase II) - Kivu_15m_20L... | ecosystem: Environmental > Aquatic > Freshwater > Lake ...
CTTGGATTCAGTCACTTGGTGGGTGGAATCGCACTGTTGGCTTTCGGTTTCCTCGCTCGAAACTTTCTCGCGGAGAAGGCAGCCAATCCGGAAGCAACGGCGAATTTCTGGGTCTTTTTCATATGCATGGCGGTTCACTGTTTGTTCTATGTCCCCACGATGAGTGTCACCAACACCATTCTCTTTGCTGCAGCCACCAATCCACAAAAAGATTTCGGTCCGATCCGCTTGTGGGGAACCATTGGTTGGATCGCGGCAGCATGGCCGTTTATTTTCATCCTAACCGACTGGGCCAAGGTACCCGCCCTCGCACAAACATCCGGGATCACCGAATGGCTTGGCAAGGCGATGGGAACACCGCTGACAGGCGCAGCGTTGGATCTGGGAAAAAGTTGGACGTTCATCACTGCCGGTGTCGCCAGCTTGCTTTTGGCGGCGCTGAGCATGAGTTTGCCCCATACGCCCCCGAAAAAAGACGTTGAGGCAGGAAACTCTCTGGCGTGGGTAGAGGCACTGAAAACACTGTTGGCAAATCCCTTTTTGATCGTTCTATTCATCGTGACCGCGATCGACTCGACGGTGCACGATGGCTTTTTCTTCTTTGCGTTTACCTACATTGGAAAAGTCGGGGTCGCACAGAACTGGGTGCAAGCAGCGATGACTGTCGGACAACTCGCCGAAATCATCACCATGCTCTTCCTATCCTTTGTGCTCGTTCGTTTGGGCTGGCGAACCACTATGGCGATCGGTGTATTCGGACACACGGCACGATTCCTGATTTGGGCTGCTATTTATCCTCTCGCAGGTGAGGCATGGGTCCCTTGGTTAGCCGTTGCGGCGAACGTGATGCATGGAATTTGCTATGCGTTTTTCTTCGCAACGCTATACATTTTCGTCGATAAGGTATTTCCAAAAGATGCACGAACAAGCGCTCAGGGTTTGTTCAACTTGCTGGTCTTTGGACTTGGGCCCATCATTTCCCGCTTTGTGTGGCGGGCGCTGAACAACCAATACTCAACGCAGGTGGGAGAGGTTGCGACCACGGACTACAGCAAGTTGCTGCTGTTTCCGGCCGCTGCTTCTGCGATCGCAGCGATTCTGCTACTGTTCGCATTCTTCCCGCCCAAATCGATATCGACCGATGCGGATGCACCGGCTGCAGCACCTCACTAAATGAAATGCGCTATACATCGCTATGTTTGCCTCGGTTCTCACCCGAGGGCTCGCGCCCGTTCGGCTAACATCGAAATGTTAGCCTAGCTGCACAAGCATCCGGGCTGAAGTTGCGATTTTAGCCACAATCTCAACCCGAAACATAAGTGAGGGGTAGACTCACATCGCTCGCGATGTCTTCCCTCTTGCGTCCCTCGCTCACGCGTCGGGTTGTGATAATCCCTGACGAAACATTGGCACTTAGCAGTCACGATTGACAAAATCGCAACTTCGCAACTTCGAACGTGGGTCTTAAGACTTATTGCCGGGGGCTCGCAGGTTCCTGTTCTGCGTCGTGGCCTGATGCAGTTGCCGCCGGATATCTTCGAGTGGTACCAGGATAGACGGTACCGCGCGTTCGAGCCGCTGCACCTGGGGCATGTGCATATGCTGGTGAACGACCCGATCGACTTCCTCTTCGATCATGACCAGCCAAGCGGGAATTTCGAGTCCGACTCCTGTGGGCTCGCGCATCATGAGATGGGCTTCCTGAACTAGCAATTCAAAAGCCCGGCTCTCTTCGCGATCGTTGGATCGCAGTTGCCGCATCGCCGGTCGGATCAGTGCTCGCATGCGATCGATCGCCATCGGCTTGACGAATCGTTCGTTGAGTCGATCCGCGACCGTAGGCATTTTCATCGCATACTGTTCTTGAAGCTTTGATAGCTTCTCCAAATACATGTCGGCTTCACGCGAAACGCGATCCGATAGAGCTCGTCGCCACTGCTGTGCCGATTGCTGACAACCATTGTGAACGAGTACTTCATGCGCCCAGAATACCGGTTTGAGATTCCAACATACGCGGTCGTAACGGACTCGCAGTCGAAGGAAATCGAGCAACATGTAGAGCATCTCGCCGCGATCGGATTGCGTCGTGGTGCTGTTGTAATCCTTGTACTCGGTGAAATGATCGATGATGGCCTCAAAAACGACAGCCAACCAGCGCTGCGATTCCTCGACGCTGATATCCCCGCGTTCGATGGCGTCGAGCAACGGCTGCATCTCTTCGCTGTCCTGATTGATCATCGCGTTTTCAAGCCATGAACCCACTCCTTGGTGCAGGATCGCGCGAACGTTGGACAATCTCAGGAAACCTTGGGTAAAGAGCCCCTTACCGTAGTTCTGAATGAACTGCGATAACTGATTCCAAGTCGCCGTTCCCTCAACCGTTTCGAGAACGCTCAGACGCAAAGTGCGGGAATGGGACAGCCAACTCGACAGCAGGATCTCCGTGAGTTGTTCCAGCAACGGAACAAGCAGTTCACTGTCCGGTTCCGGTGGGTTTTGGTCGACGATATTGTCAAGTTCCAATGATTGCCAGGTCTGTGCATCGATCGGACGCTCCAAGTTAGACTGGGTCAATCTCAAACGGGAAGTTCGTTTCGGTTTGGGGGAGGAGGCTTGCCACTGATACGCATTGCGAATCAACCCTCGCACCATGGCCTTGAACGCGTTTTGAAACAATTCATCGAATTCCGTGACGGCTCCATGTCCGACGGGGTGCTGGTGCTCCATATGTCGCGCGGCATCGACAAGGCGACAGGCTTGTAGGTAGAAACCTTGTCGGGGCAACCAGGTCAACAGATGGGTCAAGGCACGACGCCGAACCCGAGCCACGAGGATTTCCCTGGGATCGCCCCCCCGAGCCAACGATACATACAGCAGTCGTTCGTTTCGAATGGCCGCGAGAAATTCATTGAACGATGTGTCGACTGCTTCGCGGTTTCCGGCCATCATATCGCCGTACAGTTTTACCGTCAGCAACTCATCGTTCGGTAGATGGATCAATAGCGGTTGAACGCTGTCACGGTTCTCGGATTGAGCGATGAGTGAGCCGAGCAGCATTCTCCCCGCGACCGCCGTCTCGACCGCTGATGCGAGGATCCGTTCCATGAGCGACTCTTTCACCACACGCTGACGATCATAGCGAGTCATCGAGTCGGTATCGGTACCGCCCTTAGCGATCGCGAATCCTCGAACTTGATCCAGCAGTTCGATCAGACCATCGCGGTTTTGTAGGCACTGATCCGTCCAGCGATGGATCGCCGATAGCATGCGCTGTTTGCGATCGAGAGTGTTCGGAGTGGATTGTGGTGGCGAGAGAAATTGCGTCGACTGAGCCACCAGTTTCCACATTTGCGCCAGGGCGGACAGAAACGTTAAATGCTCGCCGATCCGTTTTGATTCGGTGCTCAGTTCTTCATTGGTGCCATCATCATGTTCAAAGAGAGGTCCCTCAACACCATCATCGGTGCTATCCTCGTAAGTAACCCCTTCCCAGGCAGCATTGAACGTGGACTCATCGTCTGGGTTTCCCTTGGATCGACGCTTCTTGCTATTGCTGGTTGCCAATTGAAACTGGGGAGGCGTCCAAAAGGATTCACCATTGGCTTCGAGATAGTCGAAGAATTTTTCGACCAGCTCCCACATTCGAACATGTTCGCTCTCGGCGCACTGACCAGGAATATCATTCGAATCGTTCAGAGATGAGGGGTAGGAATGTTCGAACAATCGTTCGAGCCACATGCGGGCCAAATCGGAGAACGAAGTATTGCCGCTTTGCAACCCGACGCGATCGACGCTGTTGAGCCAATGCACAAGCAGCGCCATGCAACTGACGAAATCGCCGCGATCGAGCAGTGCCTCGATCACCAATGCATAGGCCTTGGGTGAATCGAACAGTTCTGCGTGTGGAGTCCAGAATTTCAGGTCCCCTGCGGCCACCCCGCCTTGGTTCCACAATCGCAGTGCTCGCGCGACCATTTGCGAAGATTCGAGGGTTTCGTTCGGATCGGTCGCGTGCACATCGCCAACTTCATGGGCTGCATACTTGCGCCACCATTGCGAGATGCGGCGGAACCGCGCTTCGGTCGCTTCGCACAGGGGGGCATCATTGCATGCGGCAGCCTCCCGCCAAACGCGTGCAAGAAGCGCGAACAACTGCTCCATAATCTGAACCAACTCCCGCACCCGTTCATCGCTGACCGTTGCATCGGTCCCAATGAATCGCGGAAAGTTACCGGCGAAGCCGAGTATGTTCCAAGGATCAACCAGCGCACCGCACTCGATCCCTCGTTGGATCAAGTCGAAAATCTGATCTGGGATCTCCGATGCCTGTTGCAATTCCTCTCGTCGCAATTGCTGATTGCCGATTGTCAACAGACAATCGATGCGGCATAAGATCCTCGCCGATGGAACGTGAACATCGTCCGATTCGTCTTTGGCAGCAGTTGCACTCCCCATGCGTGCAAAGATACGAGCCAACTGCACTCGCTCGACTTGGGCCGCTCGAAGGCGGGCTAGATTGGTATTGAGCTCTTGACGTGCACCGCCGAGCGGTTGCCGACGAATCGTAGCCTCCGCTACCAAGCGTTCGCGGTGCGTGCCCGTAAGTCGATCGAGAAACTCTGAGTAAAAGGTATCTCGATAATTCGCGATGGTCGACAACAGACCGACCAAGGTTGTGTTCGACGAAAACGCGTTTACCGATCCACCCGAGATTCCCGATGCCATCAGCATGGTCCCCACGAGTACCACCGATGCTTCGACCAACGATTGCTCGTACGGAATGTCGCTGTGCTGTCTGACTCGGGCTAGCAGGGCATCGACCGTCACTTGTTGAAGAACGAATCGTCGGTAACTGCCAGCTTGATCCATCAGATGCGGATCCCACTGACCGAAATAGTAATTTGGACGCTTGTTCACGGGATGATCGAAATCGTACGCGCGCGGGTCCAAGGCCAATTCATCGAGCATATTCGGATCGAACTGCGCATCGCGCAGAATGCCACTCGATGTCTCGCGAAGAATATCCAGAGCGCGTGTGATGATGTCGTAGTACGGACCGTAGGCAACACCAACCTCACGAATGTAGAGAGGGATGGGACGAAGCCACTCATGCGGATAGGGTTCCAGTCGCCTCCCCTCCAAGACCGCGACCGGCCGATAACCCACATAGTCGTTCAACTGCCGAATCGCGCCCGAAACAATGCGACCAACATCTTCCCAGGGCCCCCCCTGTTGCAGGACCGCTTCGACGGCACGTCCCAAGAACAGGCCATTGAACAAACCCTCGGGCTCTTGATGGAACAACAGGTCGCTGTGGTAGTCGAGATAGTCCGGAAGCAGGACCTGCCAAACCAAATGCATCACATGCTCGGCCTGGTCGCATTCCCGAAATGCATCCTTATCCGACCTGACTCGTTTGAGATGATCTTGCAACTCGTTCCAAAGAATCAGCCATGGTGGAAGCCCTGCGTACGGAGAAAAGTGTTCCGGCGCTCCGGCCAGCACGCGGCCGTAGAGACGATTCATCGTCGACAAGAATTTCGGATCCGATTTGCCTGACGAGAAATTCAGGTAGCCAAGTACCTGAAGCAGATCTTCATCGTTGCAGGCTTGAGGTCTTTCGTGCTTCACCCGATCCCCAGTCACCGTCCCTGCGGTATGCGTCGCAAATGCAATCCTTCCCGATCCCTGCAGTCCTGTTGGAAGGTCTAAATCGTAAATCCGACTAGCCATTCGCGAAAGTGCTTTTGCAGTTCCTACAACCCTTTCAATCGCAACTTTCGGCCACCATGTGGAGGGAGCTTTGCCCGTGATTCCGCGGTCAATCGCGATCTTCTGGAGTAAGCTTCTGCAGCACCTGAGCCCGTTTCTCGCAGGAATACCCCATGGAACGCACTCGCCCTCGGCGAATCCCGGCCGGGAAGAAGCCCTCGCTGGTCTCCTCCCATCCCGAACCTATCGATATCGCAATCCTCTCGGACGAGGTCCTTGAAGCTCGAATCGATTCCTCCTTGAATCGAGCCGAGGCATGGCTGTCGGGTTCCCGATCGTCCGTATGCTGTTCCGCCGAACGAGCCATTCGCAACACCGAAGCTCGAATCCTCCGAGCTCGAATTGTCGGTCGTGATCCCCTGCCTGAATGAGGCGGATACTGTCGCGTCATGTGTCCGCAAAGCACGCACCGCGATCGAGGCGCTCGGTATCCCAGGCGAAGTCATCGTAGCTGACAACGGCAGCTCCGACGGTTCTCAACATCTAGCGGAACAGGCCGGAGCGAGGGTCATCGCCGTGTCGCAAAAAGGATACGGTTCGGCGCTGATGGGTGGAATTCAGGCAGCGCGAGGTCGATTTGTTCTGATGGGAGATGCAGACGACAGCTATGACTTTACACAGATCGAACCCTTCTATCGGCAATTGACCCAAGGGAAGGATCTCGTCCAGGGATGCCGACTACCCAGCGGTGGGGGCAGGGTCCTTCCTCGAGCTATGCCACCTCTGCATCGTTGGCTCGGAAACCCGGCTTTGTCGTTCTTGGTTCGTACAATGTTTCGGACACCCATCCATGACGTCTATTGCGGCATGCGCGGGTTTCGAAAAGAGTGGCAGCAAAGTCTCGATCAACGGTGTACCGGCATGGAGTTCGCTACCGAAATGATCATCAAAGGGACTTTGTTTGGGGCAAAGATTGGTGAAGTTCCCATCACGCTCCATCCCGATGGCCGCGTCAACTCGAGGTCTCACCTGCGCACCTTTCGAGATGGTTGGCGCACGCTTCGCTTCTTCTTGCTCTTGAGCCCACGTTGGACCTTCCTGCTCCCTGGCGCACTACTTGCGGTTTTTGGTTTGGCTCTTTGCTTGCTCGCGTTGCCTCAGTTCATGATCGCGGGCGCGGCCTTGGATGTACATACGCTACTTGTTGGAACCCTATCGATTCTTGTGGCGTCGCAGTGGGTATGGTGCGCCATCTTGGCGAAGACATTTGCGATCTCAGAAGGGATCCTCCCGGGGAACCGCTGGGTCTCATTGTTTAATCGCATACTACCCCTCGAACGATTGCTCGTTGTCTCGTGCGCCATGATCGGGATCGGTATCGCATGCATCGGATGGATTGCATGGTCATGGGCCGAGTCTGGATTCGGAGCATTGGATTACGCCCGAACCATGCGTTGGGTTATCCCAGGTAGCGGCCTGATCGCTCTGGGGGTGCAGTGCATAGCGAGCAGTTTCCTGATGAGTGTGCTGCGGATGGCGCGTGTGCGATAACCGTCTCATGAAACGACATCCATTCCTGCATCCGTTGCTCCATCCAAGTCTGTTCCGATGGATCCTGTGTTTGTCGCCGGGAGTGGTCGCATTTTTCGTGGCGGCTCTCGTCTCTCTGTGGGTGCCCCCCTATCCCAATCTCCATGACGACTTCGGCAATCTGCTCGTTGCCGACACGCTTTGGCACGGTCGAGTCAGCAATCCGACTCCACCCTCGCATGAGCTGTTGCAGACCTTCCATGTCGTCGTCGAGCCGACTTACGCAGCGAAATTCCCGATCCGGTATGGGCGCGGTGCTCGCGCTGGGGAAACTTCTGTTCGGCGAGTGGCACACGGGCATGTGGCTCGCCGCAGGCTTGGCTTGCTGTTCGATCACTTGGATGCTCCTCGCCGCTCTTCCCAAGCGATGGGCATGGACGTTTGGCATGTTTACGGCACTGCATCCGATGTGGCAAACCGGATGGTCTCAAGAGTACACCAATGGATGGTTAGCAATCGCGGCCATGGCGTTCGTGATAGGTGGCATGCTTCGCATGAACCGATCCAGCGTGGATAGGGCATGGCCTGCCCCCGTAGCTGTGGCATGCGGATTAGTGCTGGGAATTTTTTCTCGACCCTTTGAAGTTGCCCTCCTCTCATCGATCTTGGGGATGGGGTTGGCCATCGGTTGGGTGAGGGAGGGTCGAGTGCTTCACGCTTCGTTTTGGAAATCGATCGCACCTGCGGGAGTCGTGTTGGGACTCGGTTTCATTTTGCAGGGCACCATCAATCAACGCGTGACCGGCTCGTGGCTGAAACTCCCCTACCAACTCCATGAAGAACAGTATGGGGTCGCACCGGTTTTCATTTGGCAGCAGCCTCACGAACCAACATTAGGACATCGATTCGAGGAACAGGTTCAATTTCATCGCGTCTGGTCGATGGGATCCTATACCGCTTCCGCATCCTGGCCCGGATAAGCGAGCTTGATGAGCAACCGCGTCTGGCACATGATGAAAAACTGGGGTTGGATCTTGGTGACCGCTCCCTGTGCGGTTGTTGCCGCACCTCGCTTGCGTAAGCGGTACGGAGTGATCCTCGTGGCCGCGGTGATCGCGCTGGCGATTATCAACTGTGTCCCGTGGTTCTTTCCAGCTTATGTTTCGCCACTCATTCCGGTAGCCATTCTCGTATGCGCCGTGGTGATGCAACATGGACTCAGGACACTAGCGAGCAGCAAACGGGAGTTGCCCAGCGAAAGTTCTCGCAGGCAAAGGATGGTCATGCTCGGCTTGATTGCAATGCAGGCCTTGGGGTTGGTGATGGCGACCCGTAGCATGGTGGTGCACGCGGCACAGGATCCGAACTCGCCGAGTCAGTGGTTTATGAAACGAGCGAGTGCCGAAGCCGACTTGCTGGAACGCGCTGGCAATCATCTGGTCATCGTGCGTTATGCGCCCGGCCATGACTTCCATCACGAGTGGGTCTTCAACGGCGCGGATCCCGCAAGTGCGAGGATCGTTTGGGCGCGTTGGGACGAGTCCTTGCTCCCGCAACTCCTGATCGATTATCCCAACCGAAACACATGGACGTTGGAAGTTTCCTTGGATGACTCTTACCGTATCATCGCATACCAAAGCAAAGATCCATCGGAATGACCGATGGATCTAGTAGGGTATCTGAGCGTTGTTCGCTGAAGACTATGCGGCTCTAGTTGCCACCGAACGGATCGTCGGATGCGGGTGGAGCCGAACTACCACCGAATGGATCATCCGATGCAGGGGGCTCACCCTTGTTCGAATCCGCGGGCGCATCGCCAAACGGATCGTTGGTCGCGGGCGCGGTAGGCTTGTTCGATTCCGGCATCGGGGTCGGAGTCCCCTTGTTGAGGTCTAGGCCTGGAGCAAAGACATCTTTCACTGCGGGTACGGGGGTTGGCGGTGCGTCCGAATCGCGAGGTGGGAGGGCAGGAGCTCTTCGCGATTCCTCGTATCGAGCCCGCTGCATTTGAAGATACTTGTCTCGCGATGCTAAGCGTGCACTGCGTCGAACCGATTCGATGGCGCAACGAGCAGCCCCTTGCACCCGTTCCAGTGCCTTGCCAACGTTCACGACTTTCTGGCCGTTGATCTCGAGATCTGCCGCAGTCTGAAAATCGGCCATGCCCGCAGAGGTGTCACCACCCAAAGCAGAAAGACAGAGACCGCGATAGTAATAAGCCCGTGGATCCTTGCTACCAGCCGCGATCGCTTGATCGAGCAATTCCTGAGCGCGGGCTACGTCGCCTCGGTAGTAAGCGTGAACAGCGTGGCCGTACACATCGTCGAGCGGATCCTGAGCACGCGCTGGCATCGTCGCTGCGAACCCAACAAGTAGCAAAGCCAGAGGGGTAAATCGAAGTTGCATGAGTTCAATTCCAAAAAGACAGGGAACAGTACAATCGCTTTCTATACTAGTTGCGGCCGTAGGGGTTGCAAACGCGACCAACCGCAAAATCGGTACTAGGTCCCTCTGGACTTTTTGCCCCTTTTCCAAGTTACAATTCCAGAACTTCGGAGAGTGGGCGAATTTGGAAGGTGCGAGGAAGTGTTGCTACTGGCACAGGAATACTGCCCCCAAGGGAGTCGATGCATGTGATTTCTCGCATTATTCATGGATTTCGTGCCTTTTTAGGGGGTTGCTGGAATGGGCTGTCGCTGGTGATCGTCCTGGCGGTGGCCGCCACGATCCCCATTCTGCAGTTTGCCAGCCTGGGTTACATGCTGGAATCCTCGGGGCGAATTGCTCGCGGAATGCCCGCAAGCCGTTGCTTTCCCGGAGCTGCAATCGCCGGAACGATTGTCTCCTCTGCGATTTGGATCGGGCTGACATGGCTCCCTGTTTGGCTCGTCGCCGACTTTGCATACAGTGCGGAATTGATCGAACCGGGGTCCGGTCGGGCTCAGGGCTTGCGGTTCGGAGCCCAGGTCTTGGCAGTGCTGTGGGTGATTTGGTCCGCGTGGGCGCTCTTTCGCGGCGGCAGATGGTGGCACTTTCTATGGCCAGCCCCGATCCGATTTGTAAAGACAATCTTTCGTTTGCAAACTTGGAGAGAAGCGGAAGATCGACTTTGGGACTGGATCGCGTCGCTGCATTTGTTTCGTCTCATGAAGCTCGGCTTTTTTGGGACGCTCGCGGCAGTCACCTGGCTGGCTATTCCCGCGATTCTCATGATCTTTTCGCTGACCAGCCCGAACAACGCAGCTCCCGACAACGGGCCCCTGGGTTTGATCGGGTTGGTTGGAGCTTTGGGGATGCTGTGGGTGCTGATGTATCTCCCCTTTCTGCCGATTCATATGGCGAGTGAGGGTCGCTTGCTCGCGGCGTTTGACCGCAAAGGCATACGAGCCGCGTTTCGTCGCGCACCCTTCGCGTTTCTCATCTCGGTGGTGGCCTTGGTGGTCCTGTCGATTCCCCTGTATCCGCTTCGCATCGAAGTCATTCCGCCTGAACTATGGTGGGTCTTGTCGCTGTTTTTTGTAACGCTGATTTTTCCTGCAAAGCTTTTGGCAGGATGGGCCCTGCGGCGCAGTCGCATGCGATCAAAAGATCGTCATTGGTCACTTCGCTGGCTCGCGTGGATTCCTCTCGTCATAGCACTCAGTTTCTACATCGGCTTCCTCTATCTCGCGAAGTTCGCCGTGTGGGAAGGGACCGCGAGCATCCTGCTGCAACACGCCTTTCTTCCTCCCGTGCCGTTCTACGTCCGATAACTCATTCGACAAGGACGCATGCAAAGGGATCGATAGAAACTCCGCAGATAGGTCCTCCCGACTGAAAAACAAAGCCGGTTGAGAGCTCCCTCAGATCTCAAACTCCTGTGCATCTCAACATGAATGTGATACGATCCAACTCAAGCAGGATTTAAAGCAATGGCGGTTTCAATGTTTTCATAACAAGTCGGTGCGCCGAAGTAATGTACATCAGATCCTGACATATAGTCGCGCCTGACGTATACCTGTGACGTTCGACAAGCTTCTTCCAGTTCATCTTTTGCGAAAGTTCCGATCATGACACCCTCCCGTCGACGATTTCTGCTGCAGACCCTGATCGGAAGCGGTCTGGGGGCTACGATCCCGAGACTGGCGTTCGCTAACCCTTGGTGGAGCGATGGACTGGTCCCAACTCCTTCTCAGACCAAGGGGCCGTTCTATCCGATTCCCGAGATTGACAAGCAGAAGTACTACGATGCGGATTTGACTCGCTTAGACGACAAATCTCCTGTTGCGGATGGAGAGCAGATCATTGTTCGCGGTTCGGTAGTGGATCTGGAAGACCGTCCTCTGAACAAGGTCATCGTAGAGGTATGGCAGGCCTGCACGACGGGTCGATACAATCATCCGCAAGACCGCAACGACCGACCGATGGACCCGAATTTCCAATACTGGGCTCGGATAGTGACCGGGGAAGACGGGCTGTTTTCTTTCAGAACGATTCAGCCTGGCAAGTACCCGGCTCGAACACCGCACATTCACTATCGAATCGCCCCCCCGAATCAATCGGAGTTGGTAACGCAGATGTACTTCGAGAATCAAGCCGAACACAATCGGCGAGACGGTCTCTACATGGAGTTGAAGGCCGAACAACGCAAAGCCGTTACGATTGGTTTGGAGTCACAGTTGCTGGACACTGCGAATCCCAATTCGGAATCGCTTCCAACCGGAAACTTCAAGATTGTCTTAGGTCCATTAAGTGACTCCAAGTCCACACGTCCCATGTAGCTTCTCGGCAATAGGTTTGGTCAGTTGCTGTCTCGAAAACGAGACTTATCGAGTAGCTGTAACGGCAAAACAGTTGGTGGGCAGCACACGCGATCTTGGTAGCCTTTCGATCTAAAGTGTCTTTTGGATTGGGGACGATTTGCTCAAAAGAGCGATTCGCAAGTCGCAGACGTTTGTGTTGGTTGGCCCCGTTACCAAAAGATTGCCGCTCTCTTCGAAAAGAGGGTAGGCATCGCATCGTTGCAGATGATCCTCCACGCGATCGGTTTGATCTCGAAAACGGTCGATCCACGCTCGATCAATCCATGCCCCGGCGGCAGTCGTCGGACC
>Ga0169931_10011666_pt1 | contig 12332 bp, 8 predicted proteins | sample Kivu_15m_20L_FD_129675 | JGI IMG/M metagenome (GOLD analysis project Ga0169931, IMG submission 129675) | Freshwater microbial communities from Lake Kivu, Western Province, Rwanda to study Microbial Dark Matter (Phase II) - Kivu_15m_20L... | ecosystem: Environmental > Aquatic > Freshwater > Lake ...
CAGGTGCGCCAGATCATCGTCCGAGAACCCGAGCAGATACAAAACTGCATCCAGCCCGAAGTTGGAAATCGCATGATGTGCGGATTGCCGCACCAGCGGTTTGGCGTGGTATGCGACCCCGAGCCCGGCAATGCTGAGCATCGGCAGATCATTGGCACCATCGCCAATGGCGATGGTCTGCTCGATGTGAATGTCCTCGGCACGGGCGATCTCGATCAACGCCTCGGCTTTGCGCCTGGCATCAACAATCGCGCCTTCTACCTCACCGGTGATGATCCCTTCACGAATGACGAGATTGTTGGCAACCACATGATCGATGCCGAGTTGCCGGCGCAGGTGATGGCCGACATAGGTGAATCCGCCAGAGAGAATCGCCGTGCGGTAACCCAGCTGTTTCAGTGTCCTGATCAGCCGCTCCGCACCGGGATTCAGCTGCACGCGCTCCGCCACCACCCGAAAAGCATCCGCTGACAGCCCTTTGAGTTCCGCAACCCGTGCACGAAAGCTCGCCTGGAAGTCGAGTTCACCGCGCATGGCGCGTTCGGTAATCGCTGACACCCGATCCCCTGCTCCGTGCAGCTTGGCGAGTTCATCGATCACCTCGGCGTTGATGAGCGTTGAATCCATGTCGAACGCCACCAGACGACGATGCCGGCGGAAGACCGTGTCGCGCTGCACACTGAAATCGAACCCCTGTCGCGATGAGGCTTCGAGCAAGGCAGCCTGAAGCCGTTGTGGATCATCCGGCTCGCCGCGCACACGCATCTCGATGATGGAGTGTCGTGGTGTGTCCACCTCATCCGGCGGCACACGGCCTGAAAGCCGCCGTATGGACTCGATGTTGAGTCGTTCGGCCCGGGTAATCGAACTCACTGCATGCAGTTCGTCGGCAAGACCACCGGATGCGAGCAACGTGATGATGAAACTCGAGCGGGTGGAAGCTTCCACCCATAACGCATACCGATCTTCCGGCACGTCTTCGAAGACCATGAGCGCGCCTGCCGAACCACACAGGGCGAGCAACTCCGCGCGCATCGCAACATCACCGCTGACGTCAAGCCGCAACAGGAAGCCAAGTGCCAGCTGGTCGTGGATAACAGACTGGCCCACGTCGAGCACCTGGACTTGAAATCGCTCGAACGTCGATGTCAACATGGCCATGAGTCCGGGCTTGTCCCGCCCCGCGACCGTCGCCAGCACAATCTTCTTCAACTGCACACATTCCCGGAGTCACAAGCGCGTTGACGCTAGCGTTTTGGTCTGACCTCGTCAAACGACAGCAGCTCACAGGATGGATCTGTTTCGCCTGTGCTGCTGTGGTGCTCGCCGGATTTTCATTCATCTGGTCGAGTACCTCGCCGGAAAGAGCACGCACCGAAGCCTTCGGCCGCACGCTCGCCGATACGCTGGCCATGCAGGGTCTCGAATACGTGCGTGGCCCTGATTCGGTTCATCTCTTTCTGCTGACCAACCGCGTTGCCGAGCTCGATGGTGTACAGGGTGCCGGTTTTTACAGCATGGACGGCCAATCGCTGGTTGAAAGTGGTGACATGGTGACCGCTGCAGATGCACGGCGTGAATTCAGCATGCCTCTCGCAATCGGCCCGGAACGTGTTGCGATTGCGCGGGTTCGCCTCGCTGAAGAAGCGTTCTCACCACCAATGTCGTCACGTCAATGGATCGCGACCCTGTCACTGCTCTTGCTGACCCCTTTCCTTGCCATGCTGCTGGCCGAACTCAACGTCATTCGTCTGCATCGCAAAACGCTGCCGATCATCGAAGTGGAAGAAGGTCCGGAACCGGAACAACAGGCACGCTGCCTCGTGGTCGGTAACTTCCACAACCAGTTTTCGTTTCCGGGTGACGTGCGGCGCACCATCCAGGAACGAATTCTGCCCAAGGCACAGGAGGTCGCCGTGATGTATCACGGTACCGCTCGAACCTTCTCCGCCGGTGGATTGTTGCTCGAGTTTGAGGCCATCGATGACGCGAGCTTCCAGGCGGTTTGTGCCGCGCGGTTGCTCGCTGACGTGCTCGATCAGAGTGACCCGGATGTGGAATACCGGTTTTCACTGCATCGGGTCATGGTTTCACCGAAACGTGAGGTCCGAGCGGAACTGCTCGCCGATGCAGCGCTCTTCGCCACACTCGCACCCGAAGATACATTGATCGCGAGCCATGATTTCATGACCGCACTCGAACGCCCCGAGCGCTTCGACATTGAGGCCGTTGACCATCCGATGCTTGACGACATCAACACCATCAGCGGTCCGGCGTATTGCATCCGCGCCTTGAATGACACCCAGGCGGCCTTGCTCGAACGCCAGGTCGACGCGATGCTCGGCCTTGGTCACTCCACCGAAATCGCATCCACCCGCTGAAAGCCGCGCGGCAGGGATTTGCCACGGCGCGCACGCTCACCGACATAACCTTCGAGATCAGAACGCTTGAGGCGCAGGATCCGCTGACCGGCATGCACGATGAGGTGTTGTGAACCGCTCACCACCTGCACTCCGAGCATGAACTCCTCACCGCTCTTGAAATCCGCCGAAGGAATGTTGATCACCTTGTTACCCTTGCCACGGGGCAGCTCCGGCAGATCCGCCAGCGGGAAAACCAGCAGCTTGCCCTGATTGGTCAGTGCACAGACATGCACTGGATCGTCCGTCTCCGGCAACAACACCGGTGGCAGTGCCTGTGCGCCATCGGGAACCGAGAGATAAGCCTTGCCAGAGCGGTTCTTGGTCACCATGTCCTCGAGGCGTCCAACGAATCCATAACCCGCATTCGATGCCACCAGCACCCGTGCTGCGATCGTGCCGATCAGTACGCCGACAAACCGTGCAGCATCGGGCGGCTTGAGGCGGCCGGTAAGCGGCTCTCCCTGTCCACGCGCAGACGGCAACGTGTGCGGCGCAAGGTAGTAACTGCGACCGGTCGAATCGAGAAAGATCAGCTGATCATTGCTGCGGCCACGTGCCGCCTGCGCAAATGAATCACCACTGCGGTAGCTGAGTTCCTTCGGGTCCAACTCGTGGCCTTTGGCCGCACGTACCCAGCCTTTGTCGGAGAGGACGACTGTCACCGGTTCGTTGGAGATGAGGTCTTCTTCCGTAAATGCCGCCGCTTCCGCTGCGCCTTCGTTGATGGGCGTCATGCGCGCATCACCATATTTCTTCGCGACCTCCGCGAGCTCCTTCTTCACCAGCGTCTGCAATCGCGCCTTGGAACCGAGCACCTTTTCGAGTTCCTGACGTTCGGCTTCCAGCTGGTCGCGTTCACCACGAATCTGGATCTCTTCGAGTTTGGCGAGCTGTCGCAGCCGGATATCGAGGATGGCGTTGGCCTGGCGCTCAGTCAGTCCAAAGCGGGCCATGAGCGCATCACGCGGGCGGTCTTCCTCACGAATGATGCGGATCACTTCGTCGATATTGAGGAAGGCGATCAGCAATCCTTCGAGGATGTGCAGCCGGTCATTGATCTTGTCGAGGCGGAACTGCAACCGGCGAGTCACTGTGTCCTGGCGGAAACTCAACCATTCACGCAGGAGACCCGTGAGGTTCTTGGTCTGCGGCTTGTTGTCGAGACCGATGATGTTGAGGTTGACGCGATGGGTGCGCTCAAGGTCGGTGGTGGCAAACAGGTGACTCATCAGCCGGTCCACATCGATCCGATTGGAGCGCGGTACGAGAACCAGACGTGTCGGATTCTCGTGGTCTGACTCATCCCTCAGATCATTCAGCATCGGCAGTTTTTTCTGCTGCATCTGCTGCGCGATCTGTTCGAGCACCTTCGCCGGGGACGACTGGAACGGCAACGCGGTGATGACGATGTCGCCATCTTCACGCAGGTACCGGGCGCGGCTCTTGAGGGTTCCGCGCCCGGTCTCGTAGATCGCCTGTAAATCCGCGGCGCCGGTGATGATCTCGGCCTGGCCTGGAAAATCCGGCCCTTTGATATGGGTCATCAGCTCCGCCACCGTCGCTTTCGGGTGGTCGAGCAGATGAATGCACGCCGCAATCACTTCATTGAGGTTGTGCGGCGGAATATCAGTTGCCATGCCGACGGCGATGCCACTCGATCCGTTGAGCAATACAAAGGGTGCCTGTGCGGGCAGCAGTTTCGGTTCGGTAAACGACGCATCGAAGTTCGGCACTTCATCAACGGTGCCCTGCCGCACTTCATCAAGCAGCAGATTCGCGTAACGCGAGAGCTTCGCTTCGGTGTAGCGCATGGCCGCGAAACTCTTCGGATCATCCGGAGAGCCCCAGTTACCCTGGCCGTCGATCAGCGGATAACGGAACGAGAACGGTTGCGCCATGAGTACCATGGCTTCGTAACAGGCGGAGTCACCATGGGGATGGAACTTGCCGAGCACATCCCCGACCGTGCGCGATGACTTGGCGTGTTTCGCCGTGTTGTCGAGGCCAAGTTCGCTCATCGCATAGATGATGCGGCGCTGCACGGGCTTCAGACCGTCGCCGATATGCGGCAGCGCGCGGTCATTGATGACGTACATCGCATATTCCAGATAGGCGCGTTCCGTATACGCGCGCAGCGGCAGCGATTCGTAGTCAGTGGTCTGGTTGTCCATGGGCAGAAGTCTCAGTCCGTTCGCGGATTAGTCTGAAAGTCGCGAGGCGCTTCAGATGATGGCGGCCTGGTCACCGTTGGTTTCGAGCCACACGCGCCTGTCCTGCGATCGTTTCTTGGCGAGCAACATGTCCATCAAGTCATCGGTGACCTGGTCATCATCGAGCATCAGTTTGACGAGCTTTCGAGTGTTCGGATCCATCGTGGTTTCGCGCAGCTGCATGGGATTCATTTCACCGAGACCCTTGAATCGCTGCACGATGAGCTTGCCGTTCTTCTTTTCCGCCGCGATCCGGTCGAGCACACCGTTCTTCTCACTTTCGTCGAGGGCATAGATGACTTCCTTGCCGATGTCGATGCGAAAGAGTGGTGGCATGGCGACATAGACATGACCGGCGGCCACGAGGGGGCGGAAGTGGCGCAGAAAGAGTGCACACAGCAGCGTCGCGATGTGGGCACCATCAGAATCCGCATCTGCCAGGATGCAGACCTTGTCATAACGCAGATTGGAAAGATCGGCCGAACCAGGATCAACCCCAAGGGCGACAGCGATGTCGTGCACTTCCTGCGAAGCGAGCACCTGGTCGCCATCCACTTCCCAGGTGTTCAGGATCTTGCCGCGCAGCGGCATGATCGCCTGAAACTCCCGGTCCCGCGCTTGCTTGGCACTGCCGCCAGCGGAATCGCCTTCGACCAGGAAGAGTTCCGCGCGACTCGCATCCTGGCCGGAACAGTCGGCGAGCTTTCCGGGTAAAGCCGGTCCGGCGGTGATCTTTTTGCGTTCGATCTTCTTCGCCGCGTTGGCCCGTCGCTGCGCATTGTTGATCGCTACTTCAGCAAGTTTTTCGCCGTCACCAGGATGTTCATTCAGCCACAGGCTGAAGGCATCTTTGGCAACTCCGCCGATGAACGCCACCGACTGACGGGAGGAGAGTTTTTCCTTGGTCTGGCCCGCGAACTGCGGATCCGCCATCTTCGCGGAGAGCACGTAGCAGCACTGGTCCCAGAGATCTTCACCGGAGAGTTTCACCCCTCGCGGGAGGAGGTTACGGAATTCGCAGAACTCCTTGAGCGCCTCGATGAGCCCGGCGCGCAGACCATTGACGTGGGTTCCACCCTGCGGCGTCGGAATGAGGTTCACATAACTTTCGGCGACGAGCTCAACGCCCCCTTCGATCACCCAGTTGATGGCCCAGTCGACCGCTTCACTGTTGCCTGATGCGGAATGCTCGAACGGTGCGGGCAGGACACACTCCTGGCCTTCAAGCGCGCGGTTGAGGTAACCCGTCAGGCCGTCTTCGTAGAACCAGCTCTCGTTCTCTTCATCTCGACCTTCGATCGACAACGACAGGCGCAGCCCAGCACAAAGAACCGCTTTGGCGCGAAGCAGATGTTTGAGCCGGCTGACGGAGATGTTCGGTGAATCGAAAAAAGAGACTTCCGGCTGGAACCATACGCGCGTGCCCGTATTGCGTTTGCCGATCGTGCCAACCTGTTTGAGCGGTGCCTGCGGCTCACCCTTGCGGTAATCCTGCTGCCAGATGAGGCCATCACGTTTGACCTCAACCTGCAGTTTCTCCGAGAGCGCGTTGACGACGGACACGCCGACACCATGCAGACCGCCCGAAAACTTGTAGTTCTGGTTGTCGAACTTACCGCCCGCGTGCAACCGCGTGAGGATCAACTCGACACCCGATACTTTGTGTTCCGGGTGTTTGTCGACTGGCATTCCACGACCGTCATCGATCACTTCAACCGAACCATCCTTGAAAAGTCGGACATCGATGTTGGCTGCATGGCCGGCGAGGGCTTCATCGACGCTGTTGTCGACCACTTCCTGAACGAGATGATTGGGGCGGGTGGTATCGGTATACATCCCCGGGCGACGGCGAACCGGTTCCAGACCGGTGAGTACCTGCAGCGAGGCGGCGGAGTAGCGGGCTTCAGACACTGTGTTTATTCAACTCCCGATACGTGGTGGATGGGGAAGGGCTGCCGTGCGGCGCACGACTGTGGAGATTGTGCCGTCATCATGCAAGTGAATCTGCCGATATCCCGGGGCCGTTGTATCGAGAGAAAAGCGCGGGCTTTTGGGCAGAAACTGGAAACAGGTGGACGGTGTGCCATACAGGGGCACTTCGCCAATGCGCATGGCAACGTCCTGATGCAGATGGCCAAAGACCAGCGCCCGCACCGGTGACGGCGCCCCGAGACGCCCGTGTAATCGTGGGTTCATGTTGCGATCAGCGTCGAGCCAAGGACAGTCCACCGGCAACAGCGGGTGATGAGTGCACAGCAGAACATGGGGTGCGCGCATCTGCGCAAAACACTCATCGACCGACGCGTCGGTCACTCCCGCCGCCAGCTCGCCATCGGCATGGCTGTCGAGCGGCTGCAATTGCCAGTCACCCAGGGTCAGACTGTCCATGGGCAAACCGGCCTGCTGCATGGGTTCGAGCAGATCGTGATTGCCGGGCGTACAAAGCAGGGGACCGGCATAGAACCGGCGAACGATCTTGAGAAAGTCGCGATACGCTTCATCCTCTCCATCCTGTGCAATATCGCCAGTCGCTATCAGCGCATCCGGCGCGGAGCCGGCCAGTGCATCGGTCAGCACCATCTCAAGCGATCCGCGTGTATCCACATTCAGGAGTCGCCGCGACGGCTCGCCGAGCAGATGCACATCGGTGATGTGCAGGACCTCAAACATGATTGTTTCCGGCGGGGATCAGCCGCTGATTGTCATCAGCGGGCTGCCGGAGGCAACTCCAAATCGCAGGCAATGGGCGAGAACTTCACCGAGGAACAGATTCACCTGGGCTTTTTCATCTCGCTGGCGCATGCGTGGGTTGGGGTAGTCGTAGACCGCTGCGAACCGGGTTTGCCGCTGGTACTCGATGACTTCGGCGCTGCGAGCATCGTGATAGACGCGGATCTTGAAGGTCGGCTCTGCGCTGTCCTGCTGCGGAGTCCCACCGTTCGCGAGGTGCGCTTCGTCGGCAAGGTGGGTAAGTCCGAGGATTGATGTGAACGGTCCACGTTCAAGTACATGCAGACGAACCCGCACCGACTGCACACCAGGACTGACCTCAAACTCCACAGCGTTGCTCTCGCGCATGTTCGGGAAAAGTTTTGCAAGGCGCAGAAAGTTCGCGTCGCACACCGCCATGTGCCTTGGCAAATCGATGCTGTAACGCCGCTTTTCCAACACTGCCTTCCGTAACCTTGCGCCGGTGATCTTCTCTCTCTGCTGCCGGCGAACCTCCCGCTCTTTGCCCATTCCTCTGGGGTTGTTACCTGGGGCTTTGACGCTCTCCTGGATCGCCGGTCCGGATCACTATAACACCGCTGTGCAGTCGATCTGCCCGGAATCAACGTCAGCGCCCCCCGTCACGTCGGACTTTTCCCGATCAGGCGGTACCGGCCCTGGCCAAATGAGGACTGGCGCACATCGCACAACATCCTTCCAAAAACGTACAGGGCGTGAGTTCGGCAGCCTCTGATAAACTGCAGTCTGTTCGAACAGGGATTCTTCGCACGTGACACTCAGACTTCGACAGTTCTGCGCCCTGACCTGCATATCTGTTGCCACCTTTCTGCTCCCCACCGCAGCCGCAGCCGAGGACCTCTTGCAGGTATACAACGCCGCGCTCGACCATGATCCCGTGCTGGGAGCGAGCCGCGCCGGGCACAAGGCGCGATCGGAAGTGGTTCCACAGGCACGTTCGCAGCTGTTGCCCTCCGTCACCGCGGGGGCTTCGACCACATGGACCGAGCGGAGCTTCCCGATCCCGCCAATCCAGGACACCAATCCGGCCAGCCCGACATTTGGTCAGCTGGTCGATGTTCCGGATCAGGAGTTCAACGAACATGCCTGGCAAGCCCGCCTGACCCAGCCCATCCTCGACCTCGAAGCCTTCTACTCGATACGTGGCGCATATGCGACGGTCGACCAGTCGAAGCATCTACTCGCTGCAACCGAACAAAATCTCATCGTGCGGGTGGTGCAGGCCTATCTCAACGTGCTGCGGGCCCAGGATCTGCTGGACTCCACCGTTGCTGAAGAAACTGCGGTGAAACGCCAGCTTGAACAGGTACAGCAGCGTTTTGACGTGGGCCTGGTCGCCATCACGGACGTACTCGAAGCCCAGGCCGCATTCGACTCCTCAGTGGTGCGCCGGATCCAGGCCGATGGCGATCATGAGATCTTCTTCGAAACACTGCGCACGCTGACCGGTATCAACCATGAAGCACTGAACCGCATCGCGAGCAAACTGCCCATCGTCGATCCGGCACCGGATGACGAAGAAGAATGGGTCGCAGCTGCACTCGCAGACAACCTCGCCATCGCCGCATCCGAAGCACAACTGCGGGCCGCTGAACGCACGGTCGCGGCCCGTCGTGCCGCGCATCTGCCCACGATCAATGGCGTCGTCAGCCACAGCCACTTTGCGACCGGCGGCGCATCCTTCCTCGGCAACAAGATCGACACCACGACCTATGCGCTCGAACTGCAGTTACCGGTCTACCTCGGCGGCTTCAACAGTTCACGCCGTCGTGAAGCAGGTGCCCAGGCCGAGCAGGCACGGGAGCAGCTCCAGGACCAACGCCTCACCGTCAGCCGCGATACCCGTAACCTGTTCCGCGCCGTGGCGACCGACGTGGTTCGTGTGAAAGCCCGGCAGAAGGCCATCAAGTCCAGCCAATCCGCGCTCGAGGCCACGCAGACAGGTTACGAAGTGGGCACCCGGAACATCGTTGACGTACTGCAGGCCCAACAGCGGCTGTATGCGGTGCAGTTCGAATTCGCGGACTCGCGTTACAGCTACGTCAACAATCTGATGCGCCTCAAGCAGGCCGCTGGCTCCCTGACCGTTGAAGACCTCCAGGAACTCAATACCTACACTGATCCGAACGATCCGGTAAAGCGGCTCGCTCTGCTCTCGAACCAGTAGATCAACCGACAGATCGGCCAAAGAGTAGCGGCTCGAGCGCCGCTAGCGTCCGCTCGAGCGCGCCGCGCTTTCGGTCAACCAGTGCCCGGGCGCGTGCGCCTGATTCTTTTCCTTGCGCCTCACCTGCCAACCAAGAGGCCATCAGAGCAGCAAGTTCTGCGGCGTTCCCTGTTTCAGCAACAGCTCCGGCTTCGCGAAAGTCGTTCATCACATCCGCAAAATTGAACGTGTGCGGACCTGTTACAAACGGGATACCCCAGAGCGCCGGCTCTATCGGATTGTGACCCCCACGCGGCACAAGACTGCCGCCGACGAAGGCAGCATCCGCAACGCCGTACAACATGAGCAGCGAGCCCATCACGTCACCCACCACCACTTCGGGTGCCGCGCCGGACAATCGGCTTTGACAGGCTGATTCCAACCCCCGCGAAGTGATGAGGGCACAGACTTCGTCTGCGCGAGGCGGATGTCTTGGTACAATCAAAAGGCGTGCTTCGGGCTGTTGGCTGCGAACCATCGACCACGCATCCAGCACCTGTGCTTCTTCACCGGGATGGGTACTCGCCGCGATGAACACCGGTCGGCCTTGCCAGTGGTACTGCTCACGCAGCTGCGTCGCTTCCTGCCGCAACGTCTCTCCCAGAGTCACGTCGTATTTGACGCTGCCGAGAGATTGCACCCGCTCAGTCGGAGCGCCGAGACTGATGAAACGCTCCCGATGCGCTTCGCTCTGGCAACCAATAAGGCTGAATGACTCGAGCATGTCGCGGGTCAACGCCGCAATCCGCCCATAACCTTTTGCAGAACGCTCCGAGAGCCGGCCATTCACCAGCACCACGGGAATGCCGGTCTGTCGCGCTGCACGCAAAAGGTTCGGCCACAGCTCGGTTTCGATCAGTACGAGCCCGCGTGGCTTCACTCTGTGAAAGTAAGCGTTAACCGCACCTTCGAAGTCATAGGGTGCGAAGGCGTGCAGCACCCGGTCGCCCAGACGTCGTTTAACCTCACTGGAGCCAGTGGCCGTGGTTGAAGTCACCAGTATCGGAACGTCTGGATGCCGGATCAGCAATCCTTCGATGAGCGGCACCGCGGCGATGGTTTCACCTGCTGAAACCGCGTGGATCCAGAGCGGCGCAAGATGCGCCATGGAGGTCACATCACCATAACGCTCCGCGATCCGGTCACCATAGCCGGGTTCACGACGGGTCCGCCACCAAAGTCGCGCCCGGATGAATGGCCGAGCGAGTTCCAGCGCGCAGAAATAGAAGGCGCGTAACAAAAGCAGGGACAGCGTGGATGCTTGGTGGTTTTGCATTGCGTCATGTCTTCGCACGACAACATACTAGCTGCGATGTCTTCCTTTGAACCACCTTGCCCACTCAGCCGATGAACGGTATTCACGCCGATCTCGCAATTGCCGGTGGCGGCATTGCCGGCCTCTGGGTTCTGCGCCGCGCGCTTGCCGCAGGCTACGACGCCGTGTTGTTTGAAGCAGAAACACTCGGTGGGGTGCAGACACTGGCCAGCCAGGGAATGATCCATGGTGGTCTCAAATATGCCTTGAGTGGTCTGCTCAACCCGGCTTCGGAAGCGATCGCCGGCATGCCGGAACGTTGGCGAGCCTGTCTTGCGGGCGACAGTGAGCCGGACCTGCGTGGTCTCGAGGTGTCGAGCTCGAAGTACTACCTCTTCGCCGAGTCAGGCACGATCGGCGGCCTGACCACTTTTTTTGCAAGCCGCAGTCTTCGTGGACGTATCCGTAAACTCGATGCAGCCGAGCGACCCGCTGCCTTCGAAGGGTTTGATGGAGCGATTTACGCGCTCGATGATTTTGCGATCAACACCGAAGCGCTGATCCGCCGTCTATGCGAGGGTGTTGAGAATCGGCTGTATTCGCTTCGCCTCGATGCCTCCAACGTTCGCCGGATCAGCGACGGCTTCTGCATCCGCGCCGGCGACACGGACCTTTACGTGGACCAGTTTGTGAATTGTGCAGGCGCTGGCGGCGGTGCGCTCGCAGAAGCACTTGCCCCTGGCCGGTTCCCGATGCAACTCAGACCCCTGCACCAGGTGATCGTGCACACGAGGCTGCCGGCGCCACTCTTTGCGCACTGCCTGACACGCATCACGCGTCCGGAACCGCGGTTGACTTTGACCACCCATCGCACCGCGCGTGCGGGAGTACCCGGCGATGTGTTGTACGTAGGCGGTCAGCTTTCGACCGATGGAGTTACACGCAGCAGTGAAGAACAGATCGCCTTCGCACGGCGTGAGCTCGCGCAGTGCCTGCCCTGGTTGAGTCTTGAGGATGCCCGGTTCGAAACACTGCGTATCGATCGGGCGGAGCCACAACAGGCGAGTGGATTGAAACCGGACCAGGCGTTTGTTGCCGAGTGGGGTCGCTTCATTCAGGCGTGGCCCACCAAGCTGACGCTCGCACCGGATCTCGCTGATCGAGTGCTCGCCCTGTTGCCACCACTACAGGTGCCGGCCCCACTGGGCAGTGATTCGACCCGGTTGCCGCTGCCAAGACCCGCGCTCGGCGAATCCCCATGGGGACCCACATGATCCTTCGCGAACTCGGCCGCACCAGACTCAACGTTTCGATTCTCGCCCTTGGCGCCGTGAAGCTCGGCCGCAATACCGGAGTGAAGTATCCCCAGGCATTTTCCCTGCCGGATGACGATTCAGTCCTCGCTCTGCTGGAAGAAGCCGCCGCGCTTGGAATCAACTTCATCGACACCGCGCCAGCGTACGGGAGCAGCGAAAGCCGGCTGGGCTCGC
>Ga0169931_10011667_pt1 | contig 12331 bp, 7 predicted proteins | sample Kivu_15m_20L_FD_129675 | JGI IMG/M metagenome (GOLD analysis project Ga0169931, IMG submission 129675) | Freshwater microbial communities from Lake Kivu, Western Province, Rwanda to study Microbial Dark Matter (Phase II) - Kivu_15m_20L... | ecosystem: Environmental > Aquatic > Freshwater > Lake ...
GCGGCGTGCCGGGGTGATCAGCCCCCGGCAGCCCACGTCAGGGCGGCCGAGAAGACGAAGCCGGCGGCTCCGATCACGCCTGCCCAGGCCTTCACGCTGCGCACGGCGATCGGGATCATCTCGTTGATCACCACGACGAGGAGGGCCCCGGCGGCGATCGACTGAATGATCGCCTGGAGGGAGTCCGATGCCCCGTAGAGCAGGGAGTAGCCGACCGCGGCGAAGACCGCGCCGATGACGACGATGGAGGAGAAGCGCAGGAGGACCTTGCCCATGGCCATGCCGCCAGCCAGGAGTGCAGCGGCGATGCCGATGGCCTCGGGGATGGCCGAAATGAAGATGGATCCGACGAGGGCAGCCGAGACGCCCACGGTGGCCGTATGCAAGGTGAGGCCTACGGCCACCGACTCGGGGACCCCGTCGATCACCATGCCGATCGTGAGATTCCTGGCCTCCTTGGGGGAGGCTCCGTGGACCTCGCCCTCACCGTGGCCGCTCGCCGCCGCGGCCACCTGCGCCTCGAGGAGCTCGCCGGGCTGCTCGTCGTCGCCCTTGCGCTCGAGTAGAGCGATGATCCCGAAGTAGATCAGGCACCCGATGCCGATACCGAGCGCGGTCGGGCCGGCCCCGGCCTCGTCATAGGACACGGCGACCAGGTCGACAGCGACTGCCGAGATGACGGCCCCGGCACCGAAGGCCATGAGGGCACCGACGATGACCGGCTTCTTCATGCCGGGGAACTTCCACACCAGTAGGGCGCCCACAATGAGCGCGGACTGTGCGATCGCTCCGAAGAGCGCAGCCTCCCACATGCCTGACGAGAACATGGGCGGGAACCTACACCCCGCCGCCCTTGCCCCCACTGCCGATCAGGTGGACACGCATGCCATTGGTCGTGCCGGGGATGCCCGGGGGGACCCCCGCCACGATGACGACCCGATCACCGTAGGTCACTCGTCCGATGTCGAGCAGCGCCCGGTCGACCTGCACGACCATGTCGTCGGTGTGCATCACGGAAGGGACGAGGAAGGTCTCGACGCCCCAGACCAGCGCAAGTTGACTGCGCACCCGCGGGTTGGGGGTGAAGGCCAGGATCGGCGCGGGCGCGCGCCAGCGAGCGATGAGCCTGGCCGATGAGCCAGTCTCCGTGAAGGGGATCAGACTCGCCGCGCTCACCGCGCGAGCCACGTCGACCGCCGCCTTCGTCAGCGCGCGCGCGGTCGAGCCCGGAGGATCCGGAGGCAAGGGCACGAGACGCTCGAGGGCGTTGTCCTCGACGTGCGCGATGATGCGGGCCATCGTGGCGACAGCCAGCGCCGGATGCTCACCCACGCTCGTCTCACCGGACAGCATGAGGGCATCGGCTCCGTCGAGCACCGCGTTGGCCACGTCACTGGCCTCGGCGCGCGTGGGGCGAGTGGCGGTCGCCATCGAGTCGAGCATCTGGGTCGCGACGATGACGGGTTTGGCAGCCACTCGGCACAGCTCGATGGCGCGCTTCTGGACGAGCGGCACGGCTTCGAGCGGGAGCTCCACGCCGAGGTCGCCGCGGGCGACCATGATCCCGTCGAAGGCGGCGATGATCTCCGCGAGGTTGTCAACAGCCTGGGGCTTTTCGACCTTGGCAAGGACGGGGACACGGACCCCCTCCTCGTCCATGACCCGGTGGACGTCGGCGATGTCGGCCGCGGACCGGACGAAGGACAGGGCGATGAGATCAGCCCCGGCGCGCAGGCCCCAGCGCAGGTCATCGATGTCCTTCTCCGAGAGAGCGGGCACGCTCACGGCGACCCCGGGAAGGTTGAGCCCCTTGCTGTCCGACACGCGGCCGCCCTCGACCACGCGTGTGATGACCCTCGGGCCATCGACAGCGGTGACCTCGAGTGCCACACGCCCGTCGTCAATGAGGATGGCGTCACCCGCGGCTACGTCGCCCGGCAGGCCGGCGTACGTCGTGGACACCATCTCCCGGTCGCCGGGGACATCCTGTGTCGTGATGGTGAAGGCATCCCCAGCCGTCAGCAGGACCGGTCCGGACGCGAATCTCCCGAGGCGGATCTTGGGTCCCTGGAGGTCGACGAGGATCCCGATGGCGCGGCCGGACTCATCGCTCGCACGTCGCACGCGCTCATAGACCGCACTGTGATCGGCATAGGAGCCGTGACTGAGGTTGAGACGCGCCACGTCCATGCCGGCCTCGGCCAGGGCAAGGATCTGCTCGTAGGAACTCGTCGCCGGACCGAGGGTCGCAACGATCTTGGCGCGGCGCATCAAACTCCTTGCGGGAGGGGATCTGTCGTATTCGCGGGTTACACGGTAAGGGGTCGAGCGGACGCCGGGATCGGCGAGGGCAGGTTGGACTCCCCCGTGAGGAAGCGGTCCACGGAGGCGGCCGCTGAGCGCCCCTCGGCGATGGCCCACACGATGAGGGACTGCCCGCGTCCGGCGTCGCCGGCGACGAAGACCCCCTCGAGCGACGACGCGTAGTCGTCGCCGCGCGCGATCGCTCCTGTGTCGGTGACCTGCAATCCCATCTCCTCGGCAATGGACATCTCGGGCCCCACGAATCCCATGGCGAGGAAGACCAGGTCGGCCGGCACCACGCGCCCACCGTCCGCGACCGGCTCGGGAGACCCCGAGCTCCAGTCGACGTCCACGAGGCGGAGACCGGTCAGTCGTCCGTGCTCGCCGACGAACTCCTCGGTCGACACCGCGAAGACGCGCTCGCCGCCTTCTTCGTGCGCGCTCGACACGCGGTAGGTCATGGGGTACGTCGGCCACGGCTGCCCCGCGGGGCGATGATCGGGCGGAGTCGGCATGATCTCAAGTTGCGTCACGGAAGCGGCTCCCTGCCGGTGGGCCGTGCCGAGGCAGTCCGCACCCGTATCGCCTCCACCGATGATGACGACGTGCTTGCCGGCAGCGTCGATGGGGGGATGCTCGAGGTCACCCTCCTGCACACGGTTGGCACCGGGGAGATACTCCATGGCCTGGTGCACGCCGGCGAGATCACGGCCGGGGATGGCGAGTTCGCGCCACCGCGTGGCTCCCACCGCAATGACAATGGCGTCGTACCGCTTGCGCAGGTCCGTGACCGCGATGTCCACGCCGACCTCGACCCCGGGCCGGAACTTCACGCCCTCCTGGGCCATCTGGCGAAGCCGGCGCTCCAGGTGCGCCTTCTCCATCTTGAATTCGGGGATGCCATACCTCAGCAGGCCGCCGATCCGGTCGGCGCGCTCGTAGACCACCACGGTGTGTCCGGCGCGTGCGAGCTGCTGCGCCGCGGCGAGCCCGGCAGGCCCGGATCCGATCACCGCAACGGCCTTGCCGGTCGAGTAGTCCGCGGGCTGGGGCTCCACCCAGCCCGAGTCCCAGGCGCGGTCGATGATCGACACCTCGACCTGCTTGATCGTGACGGGGTCGGCATTGATGCCCAGGACACACGAGGTCTCGCAGGGGGCGGGGCACAGGCGCCCGGTGAACTCGGGGAAGTTGTTCGTCGCGTGCAGACGCTCCGACGCCGCCCGCCAGTCATCGCGCCACACCAGGTCGTTCCACTCGGGGATCAGATTGCCCAGCGGACATCCGTTGTGACAGAAGGGGATACCGCAGTCCATGCATCGGCCCGCCTGGTCGCGCAGGCGCTCGGCCCCGAAGGGCTCGTAGACCTCGCGCCAGTCCAGGAGGCGCAGGTCGACCGGACGACGCGCGGGTGTCTCGCGCGCGGTCGTGAGGAATCCACGGGGGTCAGCCACGTGCAGCCTCCATGACGAGGTCGGCCGGATCCCGGCCCTCGATGACAGCGCGGCGCTGAGCCTCGAGCGCCCGTCGATAGTCGCGCGGCATGAGCAGCGTGAAGCGATCGAAGGCCTGCTCGTCCAGGAGCCTGCGAGCCAATGGCGAATCGGTCTCGTCCGCGTGCCGCGTGAGAATCTCGCGGACGATCTCGATGTCATCGGATCCGAGTGCCTCGAGGTCCACCATCTCAGGGTTGACGCGGTCAGCCTCGAGGTCCAGGACGTACGCCGTGCCACCGGACATGCCCGCCGCCACGTTGCGGCCTGTGCGCCCCAGGATGACGACGCGACCTCCCGTCATGTACTCGCAGGCGTGATCGCCGACGCCCTCGACCACCATGGTTGCCCCCGAGTTGCGTACGGCGAATCGCTCTCCGACGACACCCCTCAGGTAGATCTCCCCCGAGGTCGCGCCGTATCCGATGACGTTGCCCGCGATGATGTTGTGCTCAGCGACGAAGCCCGATGAGCGATCAGGACGCACCACGATGCACCCTCCCGAGAGCCCCTTGCCGACGTAGTCGTTGCTGTCTCCCTCGAGGCGCAGGGTGATGCCGCGTGGCAGGAAGGCGCCGAAGGACTGTCCTGCAGAGCCGACGAAGGTGAGGTCGATCGTGCCCTGGGGCAGCCCCGCTCCCCCATGGCGCCGAGTGACCTCGGCACCGAGCATCGTGCCGACGGTGCGGTTGACGTTGCGGATGGGCAGCCGCGCCCGGACCGGCTCGCCTCCCTGGAGCGCCGGCTCGCACAGGTCGATGAGTTGGCGATCGAGCGCGCGATCGAGGCCGTGGTCCTGCGTCCTCACGCACCGGGTGGGTCCGTCCACCCGCGGCCGGTGCAGGATCGGACTCAGGTCGAGTCCGCTGGCCTTCCAGTGATCGACTGCAGCGCGCGCATCGATGAGATCAACTCGACCGATGGCGTCGTCAAGGGTGCGGAAGCCGAGCTCTGCGAGGTGCTCCCGCACCTGCTGCGCAATGAACTCGAAGAAGGTCACCACGAAGTCGGGCGACCCCGCGAAACGCTCCCGAAGCTCGGGGTTTTGCGTCGCGACTCCCACCGGGCACGTATCGAGATGGCAGACCCGCATCATGATGCAGCCCATCACCACCAGGGGTGCGGTGGCGAAGCCGAACTCCTCAGCCCCCAGCAGGGCGGCGATGACGACATCGCGACCGGTCTTGAGTTGGCCGTCGGTCTGCACGACGACGCGATCCCGGAGACCGTTGAGCAGCAGGGTCTGCTGGGTCTCGGCGAGGCCGAGTTCCCACGGAGTGCCGGCGTGCTTGAGCGAGGTGAGCGGCGACGCCCCGGTGCCCCCGTCGTGGCCGGAGATGAGGATGACGTCGGCATGAGCCTTCGCGACACCGGCCGCGACCGTGCCCACCCCCGCCTCGGAGACGAGCTTGACGTGGATGCGCGCGCGATCGTTGGCGTTCTTCAGGTCATGGATGAGTTGGGCGAGGTCCTCGATGGAGTAGATGTCGTGATGCGGAGGGGGTGAGATCAGTCCCACGCCGGGCGTGGAATGACGCGTCTTTGCAATCCAGGGATAGACCTTGTGGCCGGGCAGCTGGCCGCCCTCTCCCGGCTTCGCCCCCTGCGCCATCTTGATCTGGATGTCGTCGCTGTTGACGAGGTACTCACTCGTCACGCCGAAGCGCCCCGACGCCACCTGCTTGATTGCCGAGCGCTTCGAGTCGCCGTTGGCCAGGGGGAGGAAGCGCTCGGGATCCTCTCCTCCCTCGCCCGTATTGGACTTGGCGCCGATCCTGTTCATCGCGACGGCGAGGGTCTCGTGCGCCTCCTGAGATATCGAGCCATAGGACATCGCACCCGTGGAGAACCGGCGCACGATCGACTCGACGGACTCCACCTCCTCGAGGGGCACGGGTGGCTGCGCTCCGGCACGCAACTCGAAGAGGCCCCTCAGGGTCATCAGCCTCCGGCCCTGGTCATCCACGCGATCGGTGTAGTCACGGAAGATGTCATAGCGCTTCGCGCGCGTTGCATGCTGCAGCCGGAAGACGGTGTCAGGATCGAACAGGTGGGGCTCCCCCTCTCGCCTCCACTGGTACTCCCCACCGACTTCGAGGCGCCGGTGCGCCGGGGAGATGCCGCTGGGGGGATAGGCGACGTCGTGGCGGGCCTGCACCTCGGCATGGATGACGTCCAGCCCCACGCCTCCGAGTCGCGACACCGTGCCGGTGAAATACCTCTCGACGAGCTCGTGCGACAGGCCGATAGCCTCGAAGATCTGCGCGCCACGGTACGAGCCGACCGTCGACACACCCATCTTGGACATCACCTTGAGCAGGCCCTTGCCCAGGGCCTTGACGAGATTGCGCACCGCCTTCTCCGGCGCGATCCCCGTCAGGACGTCGCGGTAGACCAGATCCTCGACGGACTCCATGGCGAGGTAGGGGTTGATGGCCGCCGCGCCGTAGCCCACCAGGAGGGCGGCGTGATGGACCTCGCGCACGTCGCCCGCCTCGATGATGAGCGCGACCTGCGTGCGTGTCTTGCGGCGAACGAGATGGTGGTGCACGGCCGAGCACAGCAGCAATGAGGGGATCGGGGCGAGGTCGGTCGTGGAATCGCGGTCGGACAGGACGAGGAATCTCACGCCCGCATCGAGCATGGCGTCGACCTCGCCGAAGATCTCCTCGAGCCTGCCCTCCAGGGCAGCGGCACCGCCATCGATGTCGTAGAGACCGCTGATCTTGGCGGCGGTGAATCCCGGGAGGTCGCCGTCGGAGTTGATGTGCACGATCTTGGCGAGTTCGTCGTTGTCGATGATGGGGAAGGGCAGCACGACCTGGCGGCAGTGCGCGGGAGTCGACTCGAGGAGATTGCCCTCGGGTCCGATGACCGTGGACAGGGAGGTGACGATCTCCTCACGAATCGCATCGAGCGGGGGGTTGGTGACCTGCGCGAAGGCCTGCTGGAAGTAGTCGAAGAGCAGGCGCGGTCGCGCCGACAGGGCCGCCACGGGGGTGTCGGTGCCCATGGAGCCGATGGGTTCCGCACCCGCAGTGGCCATCGGGGCGAGGATGAGGCGCAACTCCTCCTCGGTGTAGCCGAATGTCTGCTGGCGGCGCGCGACCGAGGCGGTCGGATGCACGATGTGCTCGCGATCAGGCAGGAGATCGAGGTGGACCAGACCCCCGTGCAGCCAGTCGGCGTACGGCACCGCAGCCGCGAGCTCGGACTTGATCTCGGCATCCTCGACGATCCGGCCGGCCTGCGTGTCGACCAGGAACATCTGCCCGGGCTGGAGCCGTCCCTTGCGGATGATCTGCGCGGGGTCAATGTCCAAGACCCCGGCCTCCGAGGCGAGGACCACCAGGCCGGCGTCCGTCACCTCGAATCGACCCGGCCTGAGTCCATTGCGATCGAGCACGGCGCCGATGACGGTGCCATCCGTGAACGACACATTCGCCGGGCCATCCCATGCCTCCATGAGCGTGGAGTGGTACTCATAGAACGCACGCCGCGCAGGGTCCATGTCGACGTCGTTCTCCCACGCCTCCGGAATCATCATCAGCACGGCGTGCGGCAGCGAGCGTCCACCCAGGTGCAGCAACTCGAGGACCTCGTCGAAGGAGGCCGAGTCGCTGCCACCGGGTGTGCAGATGGGGAGGAGGCGAGCGATGTCGCCGGGGATGAGCTCCGAGGCGAGCATGGCTTCGCGCGCACGCATCCAGTTGCGATTGCCTTTGACGGTGTTGATCTCGCCGTTGTGCGCGATGAGTCGATAGGGGTGAGCGAGAGGCCAGGACGGGAAGGTGTTGGTGCTGAATCGGGAGTGCACCAGGGCGAGCGCCGACTCCATGTCCGGGTCTGACAAATCGGGAAAGAACTCGCCCAACTGGTGGGTGGTGAGCATTCCCTTGTAGACGAGCGTGCGACACGACAGGGAGGGGAAGTAGGCGTCGGTCTCATGCTCGGCGCGCTTGCGCAAGCAGAAGGCACGGCGCTCGAGGTCGATGCCGGACACAGACTCCCCCGCAGCACGCACGACCAGTTGCTCGAAGCGCGGCATCACGCTGCGCGCGGTCTGCCCGAGGCTGGAGGGATCGGTGGGCACGTCGCGCCACGCGACGACGTCGAGACCCTCCTCTCGCGCGATCTGCTCGATGCGCAGCCGGGTGCTGGCCGAGTCGTCGTCATCGTCTGGCAGGAAGGCGATCCCTACGGCGTACTCCCCCGTCGGAGGCAGTTCGGCTCCGATGACACGACGCAGGAAGCGATCGGGGACCTGGAGAAGGATGCCGGCACCATCGCCCGAGTCAGGCTCTGCGCCGGAAGCCCCTCGATGATCGAGGTTGAGCAGTGCTGTGAGAGCCATCGCCACGATCTCGTGCGACGCCTGACCCGTGAGCGTCGCCACGAATGCCACGCCGCAGGCGTCATGCTCAGCGGCCGGGTCGTAGAGACCCTGGGCAGGCGGAAATGCCGAGAACGGCATCGGGGACACAGACAACGGGCCACACCTCCACGTCGGGTATCCCGCCCGCGCGGGATACGGACGGGACGCCGTTGGCCCGTGCCGTGAACCCTAGCAGGGCCGCGGACCCCATGCAGTCAGAGCCCTAGCGGACGAGGGTGGTGCGGGTCTGGCTCGTGGCGACGACGTCCGTGCCCGTTTTGGCCACGACCCGCCACTCGTAGGTGCGACCGGCGGGTGCCGAGCGAGGCACCTGCACCGTGAAGCGGTAGCTCCCGCGCGGGGTGGGTCGGACCGTGGCCTTGTCGCGCCACCCGGTGCCGTCCCAGCGCACCTGGTAGGTGAGTTTGACCTTGGACCCTGCCGGGACGACGCGACCCTTCAGCACCGCCTTGCCGCCGCGGTCAACGCTGATACCGGGGCAGCGAAGCGTCACCTTGATGCCGGCGCGCTCCTGGGCGGCTGCGGCGCGCACGCCAGCGCGACCGGTCGGAGTGAGGGTCATGTTCGGCTCGCAGTCGGCGGTGAGGCCCGACATCCCACTACGCTCACACACGCCGCCGCGCACATCGCCGCCGTTCCAGACCTGGCGCCAGCAGTTGCGCAGGGCGAGCTGACCCCAGTAGTTGGGATGCAGCGACTCCTGCTGGTAGGTGTGGGCGGCATTGATGATGTTGATCTCCATGACCCATTCGCTGCGGTCGACCGCATCCTTGTCACGCCAACTATCGGGACCGCCGATCCCGATGCGCGACACCGCGTCGTGGCAGAGCTGACGCTGGCTGAAAGCACGCGAGGAATCCATCACCGCGACCTGCAGGGATGATCGCTGGGCGACCGCATCCTGGGCGGCCCGACGGAAGGTGGTGTTCACCAGAGGCAGCAACGTCGTGGCCGCCCAGTCCAGGTCGGCGTTGGTGAAGCCGCATCCGCCGCGGTTCTGCCGGAGGACGTCGTATCGCATGTTGCCGGATCCGGGCAGGGGCTGGGGATACATCTGGAGCACGAGGGTCCATTCCCCGTCGTCGTATCCGGCGTTGTGCATGGCCGTGGTGACGTTGAGGATGGCCTGCGACGTGTCCGCACGGACCCGCTGCACAGCGGCGTCGGAGAGGTAGGACAGGACCGTCGCGTCATCCTTGCACTTAGCCGAGAAGGTGGACACGTAGTCCTTGACGCATTGGGAGATGATGTCAGAGAAGCGGAAGTCGTTGCCGCCGATGGACAGCGCCACCATCCTCACCTTGTTCTGCGATGCGAACTCCTGCAGCATGAGCGCCTGGCCCTTGCGGCCGCCCTGGTCATAGAAGTCGATCCCGGGCTTGAAGTTGCCGTCGCCATCGATCTTGGTCGCGGTGATGGCGCCGCTGCACGCGAGATTGAGCGACCTCACGACGCCGATGTGGATCGCAGCGGACTTGGCTCGGTGGCAGCGCTCGATGGCCTCCCTATCACCGGCATCCCAATAGGCCCCCGGACCGAGGGCATCGACCGATGTGGTGGACAAGGACTCATTGCCCGCCCAGCGGCCGCCCTCCCCGGAGATGTAGGAGTCGCCCAGCGAAACCACCCAGGGCTCACCGTCCGGAGCCGACCTCGGGGCGGAGTCAGCGGCAGGCTGCTGGGAGGGCGGCGGTGTCGCCTGTGCTCCCGAGCCGCCCAGGAGCGCAGCTCCCAGGGCAAGCGTGGCGGCGACGGTGACCCCCCAAAGGCGCATAGGGGCAGACTAGGCACGTCGTCCCAGGGTGTCGAGATGACAGGACGTCGGTCAGGTCGCCCGGGTATCGGGAGGCTCCTCGGCAGCCGGTGCGCCGTCGGCAGGTGGTGCGCCGTCGGCGGGGGGTGCGACCTCGACGACGCGTGCGGCTTCCCTGGGGGCGGCCTTGGCTTCCCGTGCCTCCTCCAGGCGCTCGCGCTCGAGGTACTTCTTGGGCGGCGTGACCTCTTCGCGTCCGGGGCGCATCCGGGCCGAGACGATCAGGTAGGCGAGGGCACCGAGGCCGACGAGGATCGACGTCCAGAGGTTGAGGCGCAGGCCCAGGATGGTGTTGGCCGTGTCGATGCGGAGGTACTCGATCCACGCGCGCCCGACGCAGTAGAGCAGCACGTAGAGAGCGAACACCCGGCCGTGCCCCATCTGGAATCGCTTGTCGGCCCAGATGAGCACGAGCGCGACACCCACCATCCACAGGGACTCGTAGAGGAACGTCGGATGGAAGGTGGCGAAATCAGCGTAACCCTCGGGGCGGTACTGGGGTGCGATCTCCAGGCCCCACGGCAGCGTGGTCGGCGCACCGAAGAGCTCCTGGTTGAACCAGTTGCCCCAACGCCCGATGGCCTGCGCCAGCGCGATACCGGGTGCAATGGCGTCCGCGATCGGGGGTAGCGCGACACCGAGGCGCCGGGCTCCGATCCAGGCGCCGAGTCCGCCGAGTGCGACGGCGCCCCAGATCCCCAGGCCCCCATCCCAGATGCGCAGCGCGCCGACGATCCCCGAGCCGCCGGGCGCGAAGTAGAGCTGCCAGTCGGTGATGACGTGGTAGAGCCGCCCTCCGATGATGCCGAAGGGCACCGCCCACAGCGCGATATCGCCAATGACGCCCGCGCTACCTCCACGCGCCACGTAGCGTCGCGAGCCGACGACGATCGCGACGATGATGCCCGCGATGATGAGCAGGGCGTACGCGCGCAGGGGGAGCGGCCCAAGGTTCCACGTCCCCTGGCTGGGGCTCGGGATGGAGGCGAGAAGGTCCACGATCAGCGTGTTCCGGCGAAGCTACTGCTTCGCGGCCGCTTCCTCGACGAGCTTCTCCAGGGTGGCCTGATCCGCCAACTGCGCACCGTCGATCGGCGTGCCGTTGAGGTAGCCGCGCGGAGTGCCCTCGACGTTGCCGTCGTAGAAGGCCTGCGTCGAGTTGGCCGCCCAGCCCAGGTACTTGTTACTCACCAGGCACTCGTTGTACTGCTCAAGCGGCACGCCCGTGATGCCCGCCTGCTCGGCGAAGGCCACGAACTGCTCGTTGGTCCAGCCCTCGCCCTCGACGGTGGGCTGGTTGGCGAAAATCGCGTCGTGGTACTCGACCGTCTTGCCGGCGTCGATGGCGCAGCCCCACGCGTTGATAGCCGCAGCCGAGGAGGTGTTGCCGAGGTTGTTGTCGAGGAAGGCGGTGGGACGCCACACGAGACGGACCTTGCCATCCAGGCCGAGGCTCTGGATGCCGGCGCCGTTGAGCTCCTCGAGCGACCCGCACGCGGGGCACTGGAAGTCCTCCCAGATTTCCAGCAGCGGGGCTGTCTCAGGTGCCGACCCGACCGGGACGCCCCAGGGTGCCACGCCATCGGCGCCGTAGACGCCCGTCGGGATCGCGGCGTTGGGATCAGGAGCCGGCATCGGCGTGCCGCCGTTGGCGGAGGAGTCACCCGACAGGCGCGGCACGACGACCGCGAGTCCGATGATGAGCAGGACCACGACGACCACGCCGATGGCACCCACGATGCGGACCGTGCGCTCGCGGCGCTTCTCCTTGGCCACCTGCTCGGCCCTGGCCGCGGCGGCCTTCTCGCGCGTGCTCTTGGACTCCCTGTCCTTTGCCATGCTCGCTCTCAACCTCCGATGTACGCCGCCCCGACGGGCGGTCGATCGGGCTCCTACGTTACGGGCCCGGCGTCGATCCTGCGACGCCGCACCCCGGCGGCGAGTTCCCTCGCCAGCGCGGCCACGGCAGCCTCGGCCTCGTCGATACCGGGGGCTTCCAGGATGAGCTTGATGAAGGCGGAGCCCACGATCACGCCGTCGGCGTAGGCGGCGATCTCCGCCGCCTGCTCCCCCGTGGACACCCCCAGGCCGACCGCGACCGGCAGATCCGTGACCTCGCGCACCCGAAGCACCAGCGTCTCAGCAGCATCTGAGACTGTCGAGCGTGCTCCGGTGACGCCCATCGTCGACGCGGCATAGACAAAGCCGGTGCAAGCGTCGCTCACCGTGCGGAGGCGCTCGTCGGTGCTGGAAGGAGCGACGAGATAGATGCGATCGATGTCGTGCTCCCCGGTAGCCGCTGCCCATGCCGCGGATTCCTCCGGA
>Ga0169931_10011668_pt1 | contig 12329 bp, 2 predicted proteins | sample Kivu_15m_20L_FD_129675 | JGI IMG/M metagenome (GOLD analysis project Ga0169931, IMG submission 129675) | Freshwater microbial communities from Lake Kivu, Western Province, Rwanda to study Microbial Dark Matter (Phase II) - Kivu_15m_20L... | ecosystem: Environmental > Aquatic > Freshwater > Lake ...
ACTATTTTTCTTATTAAATTTATTGAGTGTAGTTATAAAACTTATAATGCTTATTCAAAGAGTAAATATAAATAACCTTAAATATCGATATCCTGATTACAATTCTAAATCATATATGAATAATTATATATATTTAGTTTCTACGAAATATTAAAATTGAAACGATTTAAAATAATTTATTAATAAAAATAATTTATCTAAGATATAATAATAATAATTTATTTTGATTATTAGATCCTAAATTTAGTTCAATTATATTAAATTAAAAATAAAATCTTTATATTTAATAAAATGAAAATCGATTTAAATTTTCCTTAATTTTTTTCAAGACATTTGGCTTTTTTAATAGGAAAGAAATCTGTTCTTCCAGCATTTATTGAATTCAATACCTGGAAGTCCAATGAATTCAGGTCATGTTCATCAGTCATTTTTATCTTAGCAAAATACTCGAAATAATTTAAAACCCAATGTTCCCTTTGTACATGTTCCTCAAAGCTTAAACCTTTGATTTCAAATTTTTGTCTGTTAAGCGAGCATATAAAGCAAACATTTACCATCGCATCGTCTTTTTCGTTGTTTTGCTCTCTTAACGCCTGGAAAGTATCAACTATGATACCGTTGATAATATTGACCATTATCAGCATTATCATAAAATAAAAGAACCATGAATAAATGAATTCTGACCAGTAGCCTGGGGTATAAATAGTCTTAACACCAAAAGAAACTCCATCACCTGCCCTTATTCCATTGTTAAGCATGTACATAAAGCACTGTAAGTATGATCCACATATGTTTTCATGAATATCATCATTATATAATTCATCTCTGTAGAAGTAGAAACTAACACTTGCGAAGAATAAAATTAAAATTACAAGAAGGAATCCTGTAGAGATAAACTGTTTGTATCTCATTTTCACTGCGAAAAGAACAGAAAACATAGTTGGGAAAATATTAAAAATAGTGAATAATTGTAAGGCTCTTATATATTTAAGATTTGTGTCCAACAGTGGAATCACACCAAAAGTGAAATTCCATATAAACGGGAATATTTCTGATTTAAAAATAAATGTAAAATACAAATAAATTCTGTAAAAAAAGTTTATTTTTTCTTGATTGTATTTTACATGCTTTACAATAGAAAACGAAAACCAGTTGATTATTATCATACTTAAGAGAACCAAGTGGAAAAAAGAAACTTTCATTGTGTGGGATTCGTAAGGATCGTGGACTACACTGTAGTTCATGTCTGGAGTTTCTTCATGTATTTCTAAATCTCCTTCATCAATTTTTTCATGGTGGAAGTATTTCAAAGATGAAAACATTAAAAAGTTAGTAATAGAACTTAATACAGCTGAATATATCTCCAGCGATTTGTAATCAAGTTCGTATAATCTAGAAAGAAGACGTGAGGAATCGAAATTATTCAACATTTTTCTCATTCTAAGAATTTTCATCAATTCAGGGAAATATTCAATTGTGCAATTAAGCTTTGTATTAAAATTATCCAAAGGAGCTTCATTCATAAAGTAATAATAATCTTTCGACTTGATAAATAGTGAATCTGGATGCACTAGAAAAATTACTTTGTCTATTCCAACTTTTTCTTCCGATTGTTTTTCACTTATATTATTCAATAAATCCAGTGTGTCAAGGTCTTTTTCAAAGAATGACTTGTAACGTTTAAGCTCAGAATCTTCCAAATTTTCATCTTGTCTGTAGCATATTTCAACTTCTTTTATAAGTTTGTTTAAGAATAAAAATAATTCACTTTTGATAACTTCTAACCAGGGTTGCTTATTTCTACTAATTTCATTCTCTGATTGATTTGATGACATATCCGATTCTGATAATTTTTCCAAATTCTCTAAAATTCTTTTTATTTTTTCATTGAATCCACCTTTGTAATACGAAACTATCTTAAAGTAAATAAATATTCCACTAGCAATAACAAAAAGAGGTGATTCAGATATATCTTCCCAATTCCTAATACATGATTGGATCAACTCCTCATGGAAATTCTTAGTGAATACCTTACTTAAATTGTTGGAAGTTCTCAGATTTTCGTTTTTGGATACTATTTCTTTCGTGTATAATCTCTTAAAAGAGTTAAACATGGCATCATAAAGCTTTCCAGGGTTTATTTTTTTAACAATCTCTAGTTTATTTTCTGTGCTGTTGGAATTTTCTTCAATATAGCAATTCAAAACTTTTACAAAATTTGCTGTTACTATCTCATAAATTCCCTCTAATTCCAAGAAATCTAAATTTTTGTAATGAATATCGAAATAGTCTTCGAATTCCTTGCTGTGCGCGATTCTATCGAAATTAAATGAAAATGCTCCCTGCATTATTTCAATCAGAAGTTCGGTTATTTTTTCTAACACGTCTGAAAAGAATAGAGTATCATACTTTAAAAACTTTCTGATTTCTTTTTTACTTATATAGTATTGAATATTTGTGGCTATCATCGATGGAATTTTTAGAATGAAATTGATAAGGTATAAAGTATTATTTTTGTCTTCTTCAGATTCAAGTATTTTTGAGTTAATCAAGTATGTTTGAAAAATTTTATTGTGATCTTCGCAAAGTAGGCGTATATATTCTATGCAGGTCAAAAAATTATTTTTATGATAAGCTGAATTCTTTGTATCTAATCTGTTGAATTCAATAAAAATAAATTGAAGTAGGAACGCTAATTGACTGGAAATAAGAGACGTAAAGAAAAATTTTGATGTTCCAACTGAATCTACAATTATATTCTGCCAAGTTGTCGGGTCAGTTTTAAACAGTTTAATGATGGAGTTGAGATGCTTTGTATTTTTCTCATTGTATAGAGAAAGAGTATCTTGTGTTTTAGGTAATTCTAATTTCATAAGTAGATCCAGTGCTATTGTGTCCTTGACTTTTTGAATGTAAGGATCACTTTCTGGGTCAATTGAAAAAATTTCGTTAAGGATGTTATCTTCCTCATACATTTCTTTTTTGGCTCTATAGTCTTTCAGAAATTCTGAAATTATTGTTAAAATAGGAGAATTTGAAGATATTTTTGTTTTAACAGATATTTTTTCTTCCGCTGAATTCTTAACAGCATGGAAATTATGCCCCAAATTTTTCACTGATCCCGAATTAATAATATTTTTCATTGATCCACAACCTCCCATCATTCTAGATTGTTCTGCATGGATAGTCTCTTCAATTTTTGAAATCTTATCCACATCGTCAGAGTCATGGATTATTTTATGATATGACATAAACTTTGTTGCGTATTTGAAGTAGATCTCTAAAGTAGAACGTAAATTCAACTGTTGAAAATTCTCGCTGTCCATAATCATAATATCGTTTTCCAAATCAGTGATTAATTTGTCGAGATATTCTTGAATCATTTTTTGATTTTCTTCGGTTTGAGGTAAGGACTGTATATCTTTTGAATTTTGTGAAATAATTTTTCCTCCCGAGATGTGATTAAGAGAATTAATGAAATCTTTTCGGAACTTATTCGATACATAAAAATATTTCAAAAATTTATCGTAATTTTCTTTAATCATAAAATCACAATTTTTTAGATTATCTACATGGAACTTTAAACATTGCAAGAATAAGAAAATTACTCTGTAGACGGTGTATTTAAACCTAGCAGAAACTTCTTTCTCGAAGTAACATATTTTGTAGATTGAATACATACTAGGGAAGAAAATCACTTCTTCGAAGTACTTAAGATTCAATTTAATTTTCTTGAAATATTCATTGTGACTTGAAAAGATTCTTTTAAATTTTTCTAAATTTCTTATGATAGGTTCCATTCCCTTTATACTGATTTGAATTTCTTTTTCAAATAGTCCTTCAAGATCTGAAGCAAGTGATTCGTTATGCAAATCTTCATGAATTTTATGGTTACTTAAATAAGCAAAATTTGCATTTATGACATTGACATCTATTTCATGGCAATAAGAATCCAAAAGGCCCTGTGACATTTGAGTGTGTATTTTGAAGTAAGATTCAACGAAAAATCGGAAATAAGTCTTAGTGAAAATCCTTCTCTTCTGAGGTTCCAAAGTTTTTATTTGTTCCAAAATTTGTGAAATTTTTTCGATGCGTAAACTTTCTACAATTAAATAAAAATATTCAGGTGAAAGCAAGTTTATGCATGAATAAGTTAGTTTAATCACTTCTATATAAAGATTAGTGTTATCACCACTAGCATTTTCACTCATATTCATCAAAGTTTTTTTTCTTAGAATTCCTGCAACAAAACCTCCTCCTTTACTAGAACCTTTTTTTTGAATAGGGTTTGTGTTTATACTTGAGTTCGATTGGCTCTTACCAAAGTTTGAGAAGACAGAAGTTTTGGGTTGCTGATCTACACTTTTTAAACTAAAAATAAAGTTGTCTAAATCAGTAACAAAATCATCTGAAAATAAAATTTTTAGAATTTCTGAAGAAATTCGGTCATTTATTATCATCAAACTCTTTTCATTTACAATTTTTAATGAGTTAACAAAAATTTTTAAAATAATCTGCTTAGTATCATGATCTATTGCTGTGTAATCCACAAAATTTATTTGTTGAAGAATTTTTTCTATTATTAGTTCTGGATTAATTTTGTAATTCGATTTACAAAGTATTTTGAGTTTGTTTAAAAGGAATTTAAGATTGTCTTTTAGCATATTCTTATTTTTAAAGATCGTGTTTATGAATGTTTTATTGAAAAACAAAGCCGAAATAAATGGATTATCATTTGAAAATATTTCAAATATTTCATAGATTAATCCCAGAATTTCTTTGATCTTAATAGAAAATATTTCTAAACTGAAGTAGGTTTCAGAATTCAAGAATTTGCATAAATTAAAAATCACATCGAAGCATCCCATCTGAAACAGTGCAATTTTTTTCCTAAATGAATTAAACTTTGTTTCTTCAGTAAGCACAGTTGTGATTTGTGGAAAATTAGAATTCAAGTTAATAAATTTTTCAGAGGATAATTTATCTTCAGAAATACAATTTGCGTCTGAAATAAGATTTTTATCTGGATGCTCCTTAACATGACGAAGATTTTTATCTAAGTTTCCTGATAAATATTCCTCTAAAACATTTTTATATTCTTTAAGATCTGTTACTAAATTTTGGAAAAACATTTCTTCGTTTACTGTAGGATTCGATAGGAAGTTTTCTAATACCTTTTCCATATTTTGATTTTGCTTAGAGAGTATATTTTTTGCTTCTTCTTCTTCATTTAGAAAAAAGCTTTTGAATAAATTCAGTTTATAACTCAAATTTTTAGGACTATTTTTAGCTTCATTATTCTCTATTTTTACAAATTTTATAAAGGACTCAGAATTCAAAATCTCTTTGAAGCTACTTTTTAACAAACTTTCCAAGTTTTCTGAATAGTAGTCTTTTGAATTCACTAAGTCATCATATATGTGAATATTCTTAAGATAATCAGAGTTATCGCTGTAGTCCTTAGAGTAGGAAAAAAGAGTAAAAATCAATTTTTTGTTAAATTCGTTTTTTTCAAAAGAAAATTTCACATTTTTCAGATATTCCTTACTTTTATTCTCATTTTCATCCAGGAAAAGTTTATTGTATAAAATATAATCATTATTCAATATCATCAGAGTGAATATTATTTTTTCCAAATGTTTTATAACCAAATTTTCGTATGCTTTCTTAGTTTTCAACACACTCATAATTTTTTCAACTTTTTCGAAAGTTTTTACAATAAGCTCATGATTTAAATGGTAGAAGGGAATGATCCTTTTAAAAAATTTGAGAAGTTGAATTCCTAATTGAATATATTGGTACATTTCTATTTCCTTTTCTGAGTAGTTTAAAAATGAAGTTAAAACCTTTTCAAGGAGAATTTCTAGAATTGGTTGAGAGATTACATTATTTTTCTTCGTGTTTTTATTTTCTTCTACACTTGAACTGTAAAATTTTAATTCATCAGGCACGTTTCTTCCTAAAAATATTCTATGTATTGCTGATACATTTTCGTAAGAGTCTAATGAAAAGAAGTTTTTATTTTTGATCATTGGTATAAAAACAAATTTTCTATAAAATTTGAAGCAGTTTAATTTAAAAGAAAATAGAACGTCTTTCTTTTTCTCTGGAAGCGAAAATAGTTTTATCAAAAATTCTGGGCTAAAGAAAATTTCGAGCGTCAAATTTTCATATTCTGATTTATTAGAAATTGTTGCAATAGGACCTTCTTCCATTATATTTTCATTAAGATTGAAATCTGTTTCCTTCTGCTTAAACACTTTTGGTAGTATGAATCCGCTTGAGTACTTTTTTGCCAAACTGTCTAATAGTTGAACAGCTATATCATAATTGTAGTTTCCACGAGTGACACCCCACATTTCTTTGATGGATGGGCCGCCATTTTCTAGAGAGTTTTTAATCACATCTGAATTCGAAATGAATCCACCCAAAAATTTATTAAGAAAGATTTTATTAGTCATAAGCTGATACGAGAGTTTAGTAAGATTCAATTCATACCCAAAGTTTAAATCTGAGATTACAGTGTAGATATTAGAGATGTTTTCTTCAATAGTACTATGATTTTCTGGCTTAGAACACCCACACGGGCTTTTTCTATCTCCAAGTGTTGATTTTATTTTTTGAAGACCTTCCCATTTCCCTGATAATTCATCTATTCCATCTGCACAGAAATTACAACAATAAGAACAGATATTCCTTTGAATTTTTTCATCGAAATAATTGTAGACAGAATTAGATAAGCTAAAAACCTCCTTCAATGGACAACAAAATGCCTCAGCAGAGTTAGTCTGAATTGTAGCCATTCTCTTAAATTCTGCATGTTTACTGTCGATTTTACTCTCATGATCATTCATTGCACAATTACATGAATGTGTTTTGATTGATAAGGTCTTAGATTGGTTGATCCCTTTCATATTAGAAGAATTGTGTCCGGCATGACACTTCTCATAACAGTATTGACATATATTTTCGATATTACAAGCAACACATGTAAAAGCTGAATATTCTGTGTCATTGAATATAAAAAACCTATTCATAACGCATTTAGTTGTTAATGCTTTTCTATTTGAGAGCTTTGGAAAATTTTCCAATGTTTCCATGTAATTCTGGTTTGTTACTAGATTTGGCTGTGATTCATTCTGTGTTAGATGTATCCTAGAATGTGATTTGTCCAGGCTCTGTTCATTTTCTATCAGGTTTGCCTTCATTTCAATCATTTTTTAATTAAATTATTTAATTTTAAATGATTTATGAATATAATTATTTATAAATTATTATTAAAGTTTAATTAATTGATAATTAAATTCTAGTGAATAAACGATATTAATTAAATAAATAAAGAATCAATAAACAATTTTTCATATTTTATTAATTTCCATTGCAATAGAAATAATATCTTTATACTCTGGATTTGTCTCACTAAAATTAACAAGGATATTTAGAAGCATCTCTGTTTCAGACTTCACATTTTCAATTTCTCTTCTCACTTCATCTTTCCTTTTCACTACTTTATTCTTTTCATAATCTTCAATGTCCTTTGAGGCATCTTGAAGGAATTTTGCTTTATAGGAGATATTATTAGCTTTAATTTTATTAGCAATATTAGCATGTTTATGTTTTGTAATATTCTCTTGTAAATATCTGACTTGATTATCTATATTCTCTAATTCATTATTCACTTCGCCTAATTCATCTTTAGCCTTGTTTATAATTGATTCATTTGATTTAATTTTCTTTTCTAGATGAATGTAATGGTCCTTAAGTTCATCAATATCTTTCTTGCCGTTCATCATGTTTTTCTTTTCTGCAGGATATCTCAATTTTATAAAATCCCTTCTTTGAATGGCCATCTCCATACTTTTAATAACTTTTTCTTGTTCTTGTTTTAATCTCTTATACCTCAAATCTTGCTTGTGAAGATCAGACTTCATTGTGTCAATTTCCTTTATACCCTTGTCTGGTTTTATTATCTCTTGCATTTTCTCTTCAAGTTGAATTTTTCTCTCCCATAGATGTATCTGCCTTTCAACTTCCAATATTTGTGTTAAGGTATCTGTCTTATCCTCCCTCAAAACTTCTATTTCTAGTTCTAGTCTTACGCTTTCGTTTTCCATTTGCTTTAATTTCTCTTTGAATTGTATTTCTACATCGAAAAATTTATGCTCAAGTTTATCTTTAGATTCTACATTTTTACCTAACATAACATTATACTTGCTCATGTCATATCTTAAATTCTTTAAGGAAATTTCAATTTCGTTTATTTCTTTATCATGTAACTCATAATTTTTTTTCAACCTAAGCTTCTTGTGCTCTAATATCATTTCTTTCGATTTCTTGTCGACACATTCTTCTTGAATTGTGTTTAATAGACTCTCTGTGTTAACTAAAATTGTCTTTTTCTGAATCCATTCATGTTCAGCTTCTTGAATAGATTTGTTCAGTTGATGAATTTCTGCTTGAAGAGCTTTAATTTTTATTTCAAAAACGCCTTCATCTTCGCCTCCTTTATGTTTAGTAAGCTCCCCATATTCCTTGTTCAATTTATCCATCGCCAATTGTTTTTTTCCTAGTTCTTTATAAATTTTTTGTATTTTCTGGTCCTTCATATTATAAATACTGGCGAATTTTTTAATTTCATCCTCCATCAATTCAACACGATTCTTCAATGCTGCATTCTGAGTTTCTACATTTAGGCGATCAATCTCAACTCTTGCGATTTCATTTTCTTTAGCGTCTTTCTCTACTTCCAAGTCGAATTTTTCTTTTTCTAATTTGGTGTTTAATTTGATAAGATTTTCTGTTTGTTTGTCGTAAGTCTCTTTAGAAGATAAAATTGCGAAATTTTTTTCTTCAAGTGCGTTGGCTTCAGAAAGGAGCTTTATTCTGTTCTCGTCGACTATTTTAATATCAGTATTTAAGTTAGAATTTTTTATGTCCATATTGTGGATCTCTTCCTTAGTTTTAGCAAGGGAGGATTGCAAAAATAATCTTTTTTCGTCTAGTTTTATTCTTTTCGTGTTGATTTCTTGGATTTGATTTTCGACCACTTTGTGCTTCAAGGCAATTTTTCTGATTTCATGTTGCAGGTTATTATTTATAAAAATCTCAGTCTGGGTTAAATCATTATATCTAGCGATTTGGGAGGTGTATTTCAACTTCTCACTCTCTTGTTCTTGTATGTTGTCACGTACTACTTGTAAAGCTTTGTCTCTTGTTTTCATGGATAGAAGACTCTTGTCCCAGTCTTTTAACAAATTTCTTTTTCTTTCTAAAATGTTTTCGATTTCTGATTGTGCTTCATAAAGGTTTTGTCTTGCCTCTTTGGTTTCCTCTTTTTGTGATTTTAATTGAGCTTCGTATAAAAGTTTTTTTTCTGTTAAATTTTTGATTTGTTCAGACAAATAATCAATGAAGAAGTCTTGTTTATTCTTTTCTCTTTCTGCTTCTCTAATCTTTTTTTCTACGACATGGCCAGTTGTGGAAGTAACTTTGATTTCTGATTCCACCTGCTTATTGTAATTTTCAATATATCTAAGCATTGAATTTAGTTGGTTCAGCTCCTCACCAGCCTGATTTACAATTTTTTCCTGTTCTCTCACTCTTTGAAATTTATCTCTGTATGTTTTTTCTTCTTCCTCAGCTTGCTTAGTAAGTTTTTCTCTTCTTTCTTTATCTGCCATGAATTCCATATAATTTTCATTAAATTCTTCTTCGAGTTTGGCATATCTCTGTTGACATGAGTAGAGATTGATACCAATGTCTTCTCTTGTTCTTTTTATCTTTTTAGATTCTTCGGATTTTTCTTTATGAAGCAGACGTAATTCTTCCTCTTCTTCTTTCAGTTGATCTTCTATTGCAGCCTGCATTTTTGCATAAAGTGGATGATCTGCTGGAAGATAATCATAATACTCATCGATGTTTTCTTCATCATCTAAGTTGTTGTTGTTTCTTCTTTCCATTAAAATTTAAATTATAGATATTATTATATTAAGTTACATAAAATATTTTAGAAGATGACTCTATTTATTTTTGAATATAAGAAATATATTGTAATTATTTTAATGATTGCACTTAATTTCACTACATACCTTTTTAGGATGATATATATTTTAAACATATTGATATATATCTAATAACTACATAATTACAGCAGAATTTTTAACTGAAAATATTCTACTTTACTTGTGATTGTTACTCTCATCATTAAAAATTTAATTATTTTATTTACTAATGATAAATGAAAACAAAATTTATTTTAAAATAGAAAATGAACAAAATGATAATTCAACTTTTAAATTTAATGTAAATATCAATTCTCATAATATCCCAAATAACAATTACTCAAATGAATCAAATGAAATTTCTGTTAGAAAGTCTATTAGAGACAATAATGAATATAAATTTATCACATTAAAGAATAATATGCGATGCTTGCTAATCTATGACAAGGATGCAGATAAAAGTGCAGCAGCTATAACAGTCAATATAGGTTCCTTGTGTGACCCTGAAGAATACGAAGGCCTTGCTCATTTTTTAGAGCATATGCTATTTATGGGAACAGAGAAATATCCAGATGAAAATGATTTTTCAGAATTTCTTTCAAAAAATTCAGGAGACTCAAACGCATACACAGATTTAGATTCAACACAATATTATTTCGATATTAAAAATGAAAAATTTGTAGAAGCTCTGGATAGATTTTCTAATTTCTTCAAAAAGCCCTTATTTAACAAATCCGCGGTAGACAGAGAAATGAAGGCAGTTGAATCAGAACACATGAAGAACATTAAAAGTGATGATGACAGATTTTTAGAAATTTTGAGATCGGAATCTCATCCATCTACTCCATTCGCAAAGTTTCAGACTGGCTCCTTAGTCACTTTAAAAAAACCTTATATAAGAAAAAATTTGAAGAAATTTTATAAGTCCCATTACAGCGCTAATTTGATGTCCTTATGTGTCATGTCTAGAATCCCGTTAGATGAACTAGAAAATACAATAAAAACTCTTTTCGAAGATGTGGAAGAATTACCCCTAGATATTCATGATGTTCGTCAAGAGTTTATACCTGACTGTGCTTATCCCTATGAAAAAAGTTATAATTTAAATTATTTTTACAAAATCCTTAATATAAGAGACAACAGTTGTATCTCTTTTTACTGGATGATCAACGAAAATTTAAATGTCTTTTACAAAAGCAGCCCTTTAGAGTACTTGATAAATCTATTAGAGCATGAAGGCAAAAACTCTTTGGCTTCTTCTTTGATCAAGGACCAACTTATTTCCGATTTAGAAGCTTCTTATGATGTAATAGCGCACACATATACACAGGTAAGTATTACTGTTACACTTACAGGAAAAGGATATGACAACTATTGGGAAATAATAAAAAGAGTTTTGCTTTATATTAAAAAAATTCAAACTATAGAAGTTAATCGCGAATTTTTCGAGGAATATCAGAGAATGTCTTATGTTGATCTTGATTATTTTGAAAAGGAGGAGCCTGTTGATTTCTGTTCTGAACTTTCGAATAATATATTGTATTTTCACCCACAGGATATTATATGTGGGGCATATATTGTTGAAGAATATGATCCTGTGCTTATTAAAAAATATTTGGATGCTCTTGATATTAATTGCTTGAATGTTTATTTTTGTAGCAATAAATTCGAAAGTGAATTTAGTTCATTTGGAAATAATTCTGCTAATATTAATCTTAATCTAAATGGAATGGAAGTAGAAGAGGATGGTCTAATGAATACTTCTAAGATTCATGTCGAAAAGCATTATGGCACTAAATTCAAAAAAGAGAAATTTGATTTTGAAAGATTCTTAAAAAGCAAAGAGCATTTAATAGAAGAATATTCATTCTCATTACCACCGAGAAATGCCTTCATTCCCAAAAATTTTGATTTAAAAGATTTTACAGCTATTACAAATATCAACTTCAATCAAGTCCCTACTACGCTTTTAAGTTGTATCAACTCAAATGTTAATCAGTTGACTGATAATCATTTATGCCAAATCGAAAAACATCCTAGAGTTATATTAATGAAAGAAGACAAGTACAAAATTTGGTACAAGCATGACACAACATTCAAAATTCCAAAAGCTTTTATTTTCTCGCAAATTTATCTAACAAGAAATATCTTCGACTACGAATATCCAGATGTTACATATGAAAATTTGGACAATTTGAATCCATTACAAATTGACTATCATATTGATACTATTCACTATAAGGCATTCATTGATTTATGGTTTGACTTCCTTCATAAAGAAATGAGAGAAACAATTTATCTTGCTGCGCTTGCAAAAATAGATTTTCA
>Ga0169931_10011669_pt1 | contig 12328 bp, 8 predicted proteins | sample Kivu_15m_20L_FD_129675 | JGI IMG/M metagenome (GOLD analysis project Ga0169931, IMG submission 129675) | Freshwater microbial communities from Lake Kivu, Western Province, Rwanda to study Microbial Dark Matter (Phase II) - Kivu_15m_20L... | ecosystem: Environmental > Aquatic > Freshwater > Lake ...
CTGCGTCAAATATAAACATTCCGTCATTTACAATTAGTGCAAAAGATCCAGATACTGGAATTTCGACAGTAACGTCAACAACAACAAATTTCATAGGTGTTGCAACTGTAGGAAATGTTGTAAGTTACACAAGACCTGGATTTTCAACAGTCACTTTTAACTCAATATCATCAATTTCTGCAAGTGGAAGAACTCTTGGATTGACTAGTGTTACAACCGTGCCTGGAATTTGTGATGGTGATACTACCACAGTACAAATAACAACATCTGATTTTTCAATTCGTTCGTCAAGAATACAAAATATTACAGATCCATCATTCACTGCAAGATTGTCAAAATCAAATATACAAACAATTGATACGGAAAATACTGATGTTTCTTTAAAGAGACAGTATAATATTGCTTCTTTTAGTGCAAACGCAATTACTGGTCCTACATTAGAGACTGACTTTATTTACGAACCATTCAATAATGAAAGATATACTTTAACATATGCTAATGGAAAAATAGAACCTTTAACTTCGGACAAATTTATTTTTACAAATGGATTTAAAAATTTACAACTTAAAAATTTAAGTGAATCTTCTGGATCAAATGCAACTCTTATCGTATCTTTGAAAAAGAGTAAAGTTAAAGAAAAAATTAAAAAACTCAATAAGATAAACACACTTGTTATTAATAGATCAAGTAATATTTCCTCCGGAATTGGAGCTACAACTTTAAATGATGGTTTAACTTATAGCACTGTTTATGGTACAAGAATTCAAGATAATGAAATATCATTAAATGTTCCTGATGTAGTTAGAATTCTTGATATTTTTGAGTCATTAGACACTAATGATCCTTCATTACCATCAATTTCTTTTGTACCCACATCTTTAACTGGACCAAATAACGTCGCAACAGATGTTTTAATTGGAGAAAGAGTTATTGGGTCAGAAAGCAATGCAGTTGCAATCGCAGTTTCAAAATCAACTCTTTCAATTGAAATCGTTTATTTGAATGGTTTTACTTTTGTTCCAGGTGAATCCGTCTCTTTTGAAGAATCTGGGATTACAGGAACTTGTAGTGTAATTACTATTGGAGACAAAATTGTTACTTCAAACTATAATTTAGATAGTGGTCAAAGACAAAATTATTATGATTTTTCTAGAATAATTAAAAGAAATTCCGCATTCAATCTCAGTAAAAAAATTAAAATAGTTTTTCAAAATTATGTTGTGGAATCTTCTGACAGTGGTGATGTATATACTGTAGATAGTTATCCAATAGAGGAATATTCGTCAATAGCATCTTTAAACGGAACAAGATTAAGTGATACTCTTGATATTAGACCTAGAGTTAGTGCTTATAATACGAGTTCATCTATTTCACCATTTGAATTTGGATCGAGAATTTTTAGTGGTCAAGGACAATCATCACCATATTATTTTTCACCCAATGAAACATTTATTACAAGTTTTTCTTATTATTTACCAAGAATTGATAGATTGTTTTTAAGTAAAGAAGGTAATTTTCAACTTCAAAAAGGAATAGCATCAGATAATCCAGTATCCCCAAAAAATATTGATGGATCTTTAGAAATTGCTACAATTGTTCTTCCTGCATATCTTTATAATATAAATGATGTGAAAGTAACATATGCTACTCATAAAAGATATAGAATGCAAGATATATCAAGACTTGAAAATAGAATTGCAAGTCTCGAATATTATACTCAACTTTCTTTACTTGAAGTATCAACTGAATCACTTTCAATAAAAACAAATGGATTTGATAGGTTTAAATGTGGGTTTTTTGTAGATAATTTTAAATCTCATGCAGCACATGATATTAGAAATCCTATTTTTAGATCAAGCATTGACACTGGAAAAGGATATCTGAGACCTTCACACTATACTAATGCCGTAGATTTAATTGGTCAATCTGTTGCTATTGGGATTGGAATTACTGAAGATGTAAATGTTGATTATAGATATGAAGAAAATGCTCAGGACGAAAACATCAAACGTAATAAAAAAATCATCACTCTTAATTATACTGATACGGTATTTGTAAAAAATGAATTTGCGACAAGAATAGAAAATGTAACTCCTTTCCTCGTAACGTCGTATAGTGGAATAATTGAGTTAAACCCATCTTCTGATACTTGGGTCAATACAAGAAAAATTGAACCAAATCGAGTTAGAATCGAAGGATCTTATTCATCTACAATCCAACAATTACAAATTGATCAAAGTACTGGTTTTAGCCCCATTGATTGGGCTTCTTGGCAAACAGATTGGATTGGAGTTGATGTTTCTTCCTTCGTTTCTCTTACTGCGAGAAATGAAATTGTAGGGTCAACTTCAGAAAATTTCACAAGAGTTAGAACAGAGGATCCAGATGGCCACGGTGTTGTAGACATAACTACCACAGGTGTAAGGCAAACAACAACGACTACGGATAGACTTGCAATAAATGCTACAACTTCCGTAACAAATACTTTAAATCAATCAAGAGAAGGAATTAGATGGAACGTTACTGAACAAGTAGATTCTCAAATGCTTGGAGAAAGGATTGTAAATAATGAATTTATAAGATATATGAGAGCAAGAAATATTGAATTTCTTGCTCGCAAATTAAAACCAAATACTCAAGTTTATTCATTCTTTGATAATGTTGATGTAAGTTCCTTCACTTATCCAAAATTATTAGAAATTGCAATGCTGGATAAAATTTTCCAAGTTGGTGAGACTGTAAATGCATATGATCCTAGCAATACATCTCAAATTACAGCAACGTTTAGAGTTGCTCAATCAAATCATAAGTATGGACCATATAATTCTCCAACAACCACATATACAATTAATCCATATGACATAAACAATACAATATCAAGTGTTTATACTTCATCTTCTACGATATTAAATGTCGATACTGCATCTTTAGAAGAGGCCGCCATTGGTAATTTTTATGGACTGATAAAAAATCAATCAACACTTATTGGTGCAAGTAGTGGGGCAAGAGCCAGAGTAAGTAATGTTAGACTCATCACGGATAATGTTGGAACCATAATTGGATCATTTTTTGTTCCAGAAACGGCAACAATTTCATTTGAAACTGGAATTAAAAAATTTAAACTCATAAATATTAAAGATAATAATCCAATTCCAGGTTCTGTTAGTAGTTCAGCTGAAGAAGAATTTTATTCTCAGGGATTACTGCAAACATCCCAAAACACAGAACTTGGAATAAGAAATGCCAGAATCAATAGAGAAGTTGTAACTGATAAAAGAGTTCTTGTGTCATCAGACATCTCTACTTCATCATCAACTCAATTCATCAATACACAAACACAAGTCACTGAAAATATCACTGGAGAAAATAGAGTTTATCATGATCCTCTTGCACAATCATTTAAAATTGATTCCCCAAATGGAATTTTTGTTACAAAAATAGATTTATTTTTCTTTTCAAAGGCAACTACAAATATTCCCGTAATTATTCAATTAAGAACTATAGAAACTGGTCTTCCAACAAGTCTTGTTCTCCCATTTTCCCAGATTGAACTTTTGCCAGATCAAATTGTAACATCGCAAGATGGTCTTACACCAACAACAATAACTTTTGAGGCACCAGTATTTTTAGAAAACAATAAAGAATATGCAGTTGTTCTTCTTTCAGATTCAACTGAATATCAGGTTTGGATTTCGAGAATGGGTGAAGAAGACATAACAACTAGAAATAGACCAGAATCTGTTAAAAAAATTGTATCTCAACAACCATATCTTGGATCATTATTCAAGTCACAAAATGGTTCAACTTGGGAACCAAGTAGTTATGAAGATTTGAAATTTACACTCTATAAAGCAGAGTTTACAACAAATCCAGGTACATATTCATTCTATAATCCAATTGAGGGTGGTGATTACACAACATTTGAAAAATTAAATCCAAGTAATATAAGTTCAAAATCAAACAGAATCAAAGTTGGTCTTTCTTCAAATATTTCTAATTATGTTGGGATAGTTCCTGGTGTAAGTATAGGTATAACCGATAAATCAATTTCTGGTGATTTAATTGGAATTGGAGGTTCTGTTACCCAAAACGCAACTGCTGGCACTGGATTAACGTCTTATTCTGTTGGATCGGGATATACGACATTTAGATATGATAATGTTGAACTTGAAACTATTACGGGTGATGGATCTGGTCTAAAAGCAAATATATATTTTGTTGATGAAAAACTTGATGTTGCTGGATCTGGAATTGTAACAGTTACAGATGGTGGTTTTGGATACAGAGTTGGTGATATTGTTGGAATTCCAACATCCATTGCTTTTGGTAATGGAGCAAGATTATCAGTTCAATCAATAGGCGCATTTAATACTCTTATTCTTGATAATGTTCAAGGCAATTACGACAATGTAATTGGAAGTAGAGTAATTTACCAATCTCCACTTGGTATCACAAGCTATATTGGTCTTGCAACTGTATCTTATATCGAACAAAATACTACATTTGATGGATTGCATTTAAAACTTCAAAATTATAATCATGGAATGTATGCAACTAATAATTTGGTTAGACTTAATAATGTAAAGAGTGATTTAAAACCAACTAAATTAATATCAGATTATAATTCTTCAGAAACTTCAGATATCCCAGTTGAATCCGTTTCTGTTTTCAATAGTTTTGAAAATGTTGGAGTATCTTCAACAAATCCCGGATATATAAAAATCCAAAATGAACTTATTTCATATACAGGAGTAAATCCATCAACAAATGTGTTGACAGGAATATCCAGAGGAATTGATTCAAATTCTGCTGGAACAGGAATTGGGGGAGCAACTGCTCATTCGGCAAACGATTTAGTTATGAAATATGAATTTAATGGTGTGTCATTAAGAAGAATTAATAGGGTTCATAACACGTCATCTCCACTTGCAACTGTTCCTAATCCAATTGACTCTGACTATTTAAATATAAAAATAGATATGAGTAATACAACTTATGGATTAAATAGGATCAACAATGCAAGTGGATTGCCAAACTTATACTTTAAAGAAACTAAGTTTGGAAGCAACTTCAATTATGCAAAAGATGAATTTGTAATTTCATCCAAAAATATTGTATTTTCTTCTATCACACCAAATGTAAATATTTTTACACCAAAAGGAACCGGAATTGGATCTAGAATTAGAACTATAAGTGCGACAAGTGTAGATGGATCAGAAACCTCCTTTGAAGATTTAGGATTTGAACCTGTGCAGATTAATAATGTTAATACACTTTCTTCACTTCGAATGATCGCAAACAAAGACAATGAAGATTCTAATTTAAATGATCTACCAGGAAATAAATCATTAACATTTGTTCTCGATCTATTTACTGCTGATAAAAATGTTTCTCCAGTGATTGATATGGAAAGAGTGAGCATGATACTTACCTCTAATAGGATTAATAATCCAATCACAGTATGGCCGGGAACAAGTGAAACTACATTGGGAACAAAAAAGGAATTTGACGATCCACACTCTGCAGTTTACGTTTCAAACACGGTAAATCTTGCAAATTCTGCAACATCACTTAAAGTTCTTTTTTCTGCAATTAGACCAGATACTTCTGATATTAGAGTAATGTATAAATTGAAGAGAAAAGATTCTGATGAGATTAATTCCGTCTATGAATTTTTTCCGGGATATGAAAATATTGATTCTAACGGTCAAATAATAGACCCAACACAAAGCAACGGAAATCCAGATCAAAATATTGAACCAAGTTCAACAAATAGTGACTTTAAAGATTATGAATATAGTATAGATCAACTTCCAGAATTTGATGGATATTCTATTAAAATTATTATGACGGGAACTGATCAATCAAGAGTTCCATTAATTAAAGAACTTAGGGCAATTGCTTTAGCATAATATGAAAAATTTAATACCTGTTGAAGGAAGACCCAATCTTTATAGAGATAAAAATTCCAATGCAATTGTTAATACTGATAATTTATCGTATCAACAATATTTAAATCATAAAAAAATAATTCAAAATGATAAAAATAGAATAGAAAATTTGGAAAAGAATGTTAATACAATAAAGGATGATTTATCTCAAATTAAAAACTTGATAATTCAACTATCAAGTAAACTATAAATACCTGTATCAGGGGTATCTTATAATGTCTCAACCATCTACAAGACAGGAACTTATAGATTATTGTAAAAGAAAACTGGGATATCCGGTTTTAGAAATAAATGTGGCCGATGAACAAATAGAAGATCTTGTTGATGATGCTGTTCAGTATTTTCAAGAACGGCATTTTGATGGCGTAATGCATATGTATTTAAAATATAAAGTAACACAAGAGGACATTGATAGAGGAAGAGCTAGATCAATAACATCTTCTGGAATCACCACAACATCTGCCAGTTCAACTATTGTAGGGACTGCTACCACTTTTTCTTTTGAAGAAAATTCAAATTATATTCAAGTGCCACCAACCATTATCGGAGTAAATAAAATTTTTAAAGTAGATGGAAATAATACAGTTTCTCAAGGAATGTTTAATATTCAATACCAATTGATGCTAAACGATGTTTATTATTTTAACACTATTGAATTGTTAAGTTATACTATGGTTAAAAGATATCTTGAAGATATAAGTTGGTTATTGAATACAGAAAAAATGATTAGATTTAATAAAAGACAAGATAGGTTATATATTGATATGGATTGGGCATCTATTACTGTCGGACAATATTTAATTATTGATTGTTATAGGGTATTAGATCCATCCGATGCCCCAAGAGTTTGGAATGATTCTTTTTTAAAACCTTATTTAACTGCATTAATTAAAAAACAATGGGGGCAAAATTTAATTAAATTCAGAGGAGTTAAACTTCCTGGTGGTGTTGAACTTAATGGAAGAGAAATATATGAAGATGCAGTAAATGAACTTGAAGATATTAAAAAAAGAATGATGATCGAATTTGAACTCCCACCACTCGATATGATTGGATAATGCTAAATCCATTTTTTTTACAAGGTTCTCAGGGAGAGCAAGGATTAATACAAGATTTAATTAATGAACATTTAAGAATGTTTGGGGTAGAAATTTATTACTTACCCAGAAAATATATTACAGAAAAAAAAATAATTAAAGAAGTTATACAATCAAATTTTGATAATGCATATCCTTTAGAGGCTTATGTGGTAAATTATGAAGGATACTCACAAAATTCGGATGTTTTAACCAAATTTGGAATTGCTGTTTCTGATGAATTAACTTTAGTTATTTCTGCAGAAAGATTTGAACTTTATATTAAGGATTTGATTAAAAATGAACTAAATATCAAATCATCTATCAGACCAAATGAGGGAGATTTGATATTTTTACCTTTAGGTAATAAATTATTTGAAATTAAATTTGTGGAGGCAGAAAATCCTTTTTATCAATTAAGAAAAAATTATGTCTATGAATTAAGATGCGAACTTTTTGAATATGAAGATGAAGATATTGATACCGGTATTATTGAAGTTGATGAAACAATTAAAGAGCATGGATATATTACAACTTTAACCTTGGTAGGAGTAGGAACTACAGCTTCAGCAATAACCTCACAAGTTACTGGTGGAGTTCAAAAGATAACTTTAATAAATGATGGTCAAGGTTATAGATCTGCCCCAAAAGTTGCTATATCTCCCCCCGGAGTTGGAATTACGGCAACAGCTGTTGCTATTATGACATCTCGTTCTGGATTAACAACAGCATATTCTATCGATAGAGTTGTAATTATTAATCCCGGATATGGATATACTGAAGTGCCTCAAATTTACTTTATTGGTGGTGGTGGAAATGGTGCTGAGGCAGTAGTTGGAATTGCGACATCAGCATCTTCTGTAGGAATTATAACAATTACAAATGGAGGAAGTAGGTATACTACTCTCCCAACAGTTACATTCTCAACACCATCAAATGTTTCATACGCTGTCACAGCTACTGGCGTTGCGGTTGTTTCTGCAGCAGGTACTATTTCTGAAATTAGAATTACAAATGCAGGAATTGGATATACTATTTCTCCAACAATAACAATTTCTTCACCATCTTCGGTAGGGAGTGGAACATATGCTTATAATGAAACGGTCATTGGATCAGCAACTTCTACCACAGCACAAGTAAGAAGTTGGACATCTTTGACAGGAAAACTTGAGGTAGCAATCATAGATGGATACTTCTCTGTTGGTGAAAGGATAACAGGAGCAGCATCTTCTGCAGTATATACTATCCAATCAGTGACTACAGATAATTTGGTGGATTCATATGCACAAAATGATATATTTGAAACTGAAGGTGATGAAATTACAGACTTTAGTGAAAGAAATCCTTTCGGAGAAGTTTAGTTGTTAAATATAAGTAAAGGGACACACTAAAATGTTTGGTTATTTTTATCACGAAATTTTTAGAAAAACTATTGTTGCATTTGGAAATATTTTCAATAATATCGAAATTCATCACGTCAATGATTCTGATGATACCGTTAGTGTCATAAAAGTTCCTTTAGCTTATGGACCAATTCAAAAGTTTTTAGCAAGAATTGAGCAAGATCCATCTGCATTAAAACCAATAAAAATGACTCTTCCCAGGATGTCATTTGAATTTGTAGGTTTAAACTATGATTCTGCAAGAAAAGTTTCAACAACTCAAAGTTTTATTACAGATACTGGCAAAAAAGTTTACATGCCAGTTCCATATAATATGCAATTCGAAGTCAATATCATCACTAAACTTAATGATGATGCCTTACAGATAGTTGAGCAAATTTTATCATATTTTCAACCAAGCTATAATTTAACTGTCAAATTAGTAGAACCAATTAACGAAAAAAGGGATATACCAATAGTTTTAGATAGTGTATCATTTACTGATGATTATGAAGGTGATTATACAAAAAGAAGATCTCTTGTATATACATTAAGATTTACCGCAAAAACTTACTTATTTGGTTCAGTTCCAACTTCTTCTACTGGAATTATCAAAAAAGTCACGTTGGATTACATGTCTGGAATTGATAGTAAAAGGAGAGAAGTCAGATATTCTGTCACTTCAAGGGCAACAAAAGACTATGATAATGATGCAACTACAACACTCTCTGTTAATGTTGATGAATCGACAAATTACATTGAAGTTTCTGATGCATCACAAATTATTAAAGGATCAAGAATATATGTTGATAGTGAATTAATGTACATTGATTCTAAAGATGGAAATAAACTTGTAGTAAAAAGAGGGTATGAAAATAGTCCTATTGAAGGACATATTATAGGAACTTCAGTCAATTTAGTTACTGCCTCGGATGATGATTTAATAAATTATGGGGATGATTTTGGATTTAATGAGGAAATAACTTTTTTTCAAGATTTTAAAGAGTATAGTCCATCTCAAAATATTGATTTGTAATTATGAAGGACAAATTTAAAAGTTTAAATGAAACTTTTGATATTGAAAAATCAAAAGATGCTGATAATTTGATTATTTCCCCAGAAATTAGTGCAACTGAAATTCAAATTGATGAGACCAAAAATGATATTGTAAAAGATTATGAATATACAAGAGGAAATTTGTATTCTCTTATAGAAAAAGGACAAGAGGCTATAAATTCAATCTTAGAATTGGCACAAGAAACAGATCAACCAAGAGCATACGAAGTTGCTGGCCAATTGATAAAAAATGTTGCCGATGCTACGGATAAATTATTAGATTTGCAAAAAAAACTAAGAGATGTTGAAGAAGGGAGGGGAATAAAAAATACAACAAATGTAACTAATGCATTATTTGTTGGATCAACTGCAGAATTATCTAAATTACTTAAAAATAACAAAACAACATAAAATAAATAGTTAAAAAACCATGGCAACCAATGCAGTCCTTAATATTACAATTCCGCAAGGAGCTGATTTTTCAGAAACTTTTGTTTCTACTGAATCTGATGGATCCCTTTCAAATTTAACTGGATATACTGGAACAGCAAAATTAAAAAAACATCCAGGTGCATCTACTTCGACATCTTTTACAGTGACAATAACAAGTGGAATTGGTGAAGTTGCTATTGCTATGACTTCTGGAACCACTGTTGGTTTATCTCCAGGAAGATATTATTATGATGTTCGTCTAACGTCTGGATCTGGAGCAGTTTCAAGATTAGTTGAAGGAATGTCCATTGTAACCGCAGGAATTACTACTTAATCAAATGTCTGTAGTCAGAAAGGCATCACAAAGAGCAACGATTAAAAAAAAACAAGAGACAAAAAAAGAAGTTCAATCTCTTCGTCAAGCAAATCTTTTAGCAGAACTTGGTGATGCTAATTTTGGAACGCTTAATTCATCAAAGGATGGATTAATCGTTTCGTATGACTATGATACAGATGAATTTGTTTTAATTTCTGCAGATCAGTTATTGTCAGTATCTGCAGAAGATAATGATATACCAGATGATTTTGTTGATGTATTAGAGGGTGAACTTGATTTAGGAGCAGTTCAAATTGAATCTGTTGATGGAGGTGCTTTCTAATGCCTTCAAGAATAAGAGATTTAAAGGATGTGAATTTAGGAACATTAAATAATTCTAAAAATAAAAATTTAATTAGGTATAATTCTACCAGTGGTAAATTTGAATCAATTAGTATTGATACATTACTGGGATTTTCTACTAATATACCAACATCTTTTGTTGATGTTGTAGAACAAGAAATAGATACAGATAATATTTTACTCAAAAATGTTGATGGTGGGAGTTTTTAAAACTAAATATTAATAAGAATATTAAAATAGAAAAATGCCCTCACCAGTAATTCAGTTTAAAAGAGGTCTTCTTGCAAATTTGCCTGGGCTTCAGGCTGGTGAACCCGGATTTACAACTGATAGTTATGATCTCTATGTTGGTATTGATAGTACTACCAACAACAATAAATTTGTTGGTTCACATAGATATTGGACGAAAAATACTGCATCTACAGGTAGTGGTGTAAACCTGGTAGAAGGAACAACGAACGGAACGTCTTTTATTACACTCAAGGCACCAGATAGTCTTGCTGGAATTGTAACTTATACATTCCCAGCAACTCCAACTGCTGATTATTATTTAAAAACAGGAGCAGATGGAACTTTATCTTGGGCTGCGGTCAGCCAAAGTAGTTTTTCAGGAATTGTAACCTTTTCAGATACCACTCAAAATACTTTAGGAGATGCAGATACTGGTGCGGTTCAAATTGATGGTGGTCTTGGTGTTAATAAGAATGTAACAATTGCACAAAGTTTATACATAGGAAGTGGGTTAAATGTAGTCGGAATTGCTACTTTTGGTTCTGATGTAAAACTTGGAGATAATGATAAGTTATATCTTGGTGATAGTGGTGATTTAGAAATCTTCCATAATGGAGATAATAGTTTTCTTAAAGATACTGGAACTGGAGGTCTATATGTCCTATCCAGTCAGTTTGGTGTTTTAAATGCAGCAGGAAATGAAACTCTTGCTAATTTTAATCCCGATGGTTCAGTAGAACTTTATTACGATAACTCTAAGAAGTTTGAAACAACAGGTGTTGGTGCAACTGTAACAGGAAATCTTGGTCTTAGTGGTAATTTATATATTGGTGGAGAATCTGAATTCATTGGAATTGTAACATTTAGAGGAGGAACAATTAATATTGGTGATGGCACAGGTGATAATATTAATGTTGGTGGTGAATTTACCTCTGGATTATTCCCTAATGATGACGCAACTTACAACTTAGGTGATAGTTCAAGAAGGTGGAATAATGCAAACTTATCTGGTATCGTTACTGCAACAACTTTCAGTGGTGCATTAAGTGGTACTGCATCAACAGCAACAAGAGCAACAACAGTTGATACTACAGCAACATCAACAAATGCAAATTACTTTGTTCCTTTTGTTGATACATTTGCTGGACAAACTGGAGAAACTATAAGAGTTGGTCTTGGTTTATCAGTCAATCCTGCTAATGGTAATGTAGGTGTTTCTAGTATCTTAAGTGTTGGTAATGTCAATGAAGTTAATGCTTATATCAAAGCAGGTGGAGGTTCTAACGCATTATATCTCTTTAGCAATGGTGATGTTTCTTTCCAAGCAAAGGCAGTTGTTAACGAAATTAGAAGTGCTTCAAATGCCTCTACACTAATCACTCTTTCTGATCTGGATGCGACTTTTGCAAGAGATGTTAGAGTTACTGGTATTACAACCACTGGTACTTTAGTTCTTAACGGAACTCCTGGTGTTGCAATTACTGCAATTTCTTCAAGCACAACACTTGCAGAAAACAGCAA
>Ga0169931_10011670_pt1 | contig 12327 bp, 11 predicted proteins | sample Kivu_15m_20L_FD_129675 | JGI IMG/M metagenome (GOLD analysis project Ga0169931, IMG submission 129675) | Freshwater microbial communities from Lake Kivu, Western Province, Rwanda to study Microbial Dark Matter (Phase II) - Kivu_15m_20L... | ecosystem: Environmental > Aquatic > Freshwater > Lake...
AAATTAGGTTTATGCTTGATTTCTGATGTAGATAAATGTTTTGTGTTTCTGTTTGATACTGAAAGAGAATAAGAACAATTGAATATAATCATAAAAAGCAAGAAAACAAAATTGTATCTGTTAAAATTTACTGCCATTATCGTTTTATTAATTAAATATTAAAATACAATAAAAACAAATAAAACGAATATAATTTATTTTTATTTCTATAAAAGAAACATTAAGCAGGCTCCTTATAATCAATCGATGGTAATTCCTGTATACAATCCTTTATTTTACTTTTATTTTCTTCATTTTGTTTTTTCATAATTCCACTTTTAATTTCAGGTAATATTATGAAATTTTCATAAGGATTATTATCTTCAACAGTTTCATCTTCTATAGCATTTTTAATCTCAGTCTAAAAGTTTAAATATTCCAATAGATTTACCTTAATGTTTCCTAAATTAATTTTTTGCTGGGAAATACTTTTAGTATTCTGATTTAACGTGTTAATGATGTCTTTGTTATGATTTATAACAATAATATTTTTATTATTTGCATCCTCTTCAAGTATATTGTTGGGATTGGTTGGACGAGGTGATGCAAATTCTTCAATCATTTCCTCCTTGAAATTACTCTTTATCTTAGTATGAGTTTCTTGAATAAAGTTTTGGATTTGGTTGACTATCTCCTCTTTTTTAAGATTAGGATTAATTTTAGTCAATTCGCAAAATTTTTCTTCAATATCCACAACATGCATATAAATCTCATGGAGGTTCTTCCTAAGCCTATTGCATTCAGAAATTAGAATAGTATTTTCCTTTTGCATTCTTTTAAATACACTCCCTTTCATATTCTGGATTTCAGCCATTTTCTTTTCTTCTGCTATTAATTTCTCTTCACCCTTATCTCTCATTATTAAATCTAAATTGTTTGTCATGTTAATTTTTTCAGATTCTTCTTGAAGCTTTGAAGAATATAAATTGAAATTTTTCAATTGCTCGTTGATATTTATGCTAAAACAGCTTTCATAAAATTGTCTCAATTTAGCTGCGATAATTGTAATCTTATTTTGCTGCAAAGATAAAATTTTTCCATTTCCATCTTCGGTTTCGTAAGTCTTTATAAAATTATTCAATTCAGACTTAAGGTATTCTAATTTTTTCTTGACATATTGAATGTGATCATTCACTTCAAAATTTTGAATGAGACATGCCTTTAGTTCTGATTGTTTGATTTCTAACTTCTGATTTCTTAAATTAATTTCGAGTATTAATTTGTTGAACTCATCTTGCAATCTGTTCTTTTGTTTTTCCAAATTTATGCATTGATTTTCTAGAGGTGTTTTCTCTTTTTCTAATGAGGTCATTCTATGTTCTAATACGAACCTGATTTGTTCCAAATGTTTATTTTTCCCATCCATTTCTTCAATTTTATTGTCTATTTTAGTCAAATTCTTTTCTGTCTCCAACAATTGTTCTTGGAATGTAATAGTTTTCTGAGTAGTTTCGATAAGCCTTTTCTTTATTTCTGAATTCTGTGCAATTAGTTTATCAGTTTCTGAAATTTTTTGTTGAAGGATAGTCTTGAAATCATTTTCTTTCTTTTTCTCTGAATCACACTCTTCCTTCAGGCAAGTTAAACTTATTTCATTTTCCTTTCTTAAATTGATTAATTTTTCATCAATTTCTCTTTTCATTTCTTCATACTGACTTTGGATGAGATCTGTAGCAGCGTCATTTTCAGTTGATACCTTTAATAGAATCTTTAAATTTTGATCTATTTGCTCTTTGACCTTGGAATATTTTTGATCATATTCATCAAATATTTTATTAAAAAAGTCTAACTGTTCATATTGAATATTGTCAAATTTTATTCTTATATCGCACTGTAATTTTTTCAAATCATCCTCTAAACGTTTAATTTCTAAATTGTATAATTCGATTTTTTCTAAGTATTTGACTCTTATTCTTTCTTTCTCCTTTTCATGTTCTTGAAATTTTTTTTGCATTTCAGTCTCGACACTATTTTCTAAGCTTTTAATTTCATCAAGGAGATTGGTTTCTTTTTCGCCTTCCTCTGTTAACGCATCTCTTTTCTGAGCTTGAAGATTTATAACATCGATCTTGTGATCCTTTACAATATTGGCTATTTGATCAGTTCTAGATTTTTGTTTTATTTCTATTTCTTTGATTAATTCTATCACTTTCTTATCTTTATATGTTATGTCTGAAATTTTATGTTCGTAAACCTCGCAAATTTTTATTGATTCTTCTATTGATGGCTTATTGAGACTACCTGAGAAGATATTACAATTATCAAATTGTGAACATTCTTTATTCGATTTTAGAAAAATATTTGAAATTACTGTACTTCCATCTGTACTAGATGTGATTATGTTTCTGTAATTTTTTGTAAATAATAAATTGTTCAAACTGTTAGCATGTAAATTTATTTCGTAAAGTAGAGAAAATGACACAATCTCTTTTTCGTCTACTTTTTTTATTACTGGCCATTTCAATATTTTTAGACTCCCTACCTCGGTTCCTATAAAAACACTGTTGAGTTCTTTAACAATTTTTAATGAGGTGACTGCCTTGTCTAAGTCGAAAAAATTATTCAAATGATTTCCTTTGTCACTTATAATTACGATTCTTTTCTGATTATTCTTTAATGTAGATAACATAACATCATCGAGAGAGTGATAATCATAAAATTCATACTCGTTACCTTTTATTGAATGGATCCAAAATGGTTCGAAGAAAAATTGGGATATTTTTTTCCCGTTATCCTTTAGTCGATTTGAAAGATTAACTGTTAGGAAACTAAGATTGATTCGCCAACCTAAAATAGAAAAATTTTCAGTAAGAACAAATAAAAATTGGTCATTGTTTAGGAATTTTAAATTCTGAATTATAGGAAGATTTTCAATGACATAAATAGTGTTGAAATAAAGTGTGTCAACAAAATAAATACAAAAGTTTCTATTTACTCTTGATTGCCCTGAAACTGCTATCAAATCTCCTTTTTCTGAGAATTTTGCAAATGGTTTAATAATTTCAAATTCGCAGAAAATCCCTACTTTTTTCTTAAAAATCGCATAAATTGCAAATTCTCTTTCGTAGCAAACACCGAGAAGGTTGTTATGAGGAGAGGCTGTAATTGAAGTAGGATTGTTTTTCATCTGATATTTTAGCATGAATTGATAGCTATTAAAATCAAAGCATCTTAACCAGTTATCGTGAGTGAGAGAAAAAAGAATTTTCTTTTTTTCGTTTATGTCAAAATTTTTAATTGATTCGGAGCTAAAAAATTCTTTAAAAACTTCCCCTACAAAAGTTAAATCTTTCCCGGATCTTTGGAATAAATAGATTGATAGAAAGGTGTTGTCCTTTAATTTAGAATTTGCTGATTTATTAGATTTGTTAATCTTTTTTTGATTTGGATAGAGCTCTAATATAAACATAAACAAAGTCTTATCCGGATTAGAAATCATTCCAAGAACTGTGTTAATATTTTTTGCAAATCTTATCACTTTGCTTTCCTCCTTTTTATTCTTGGGATCTTTTCCTTCTTCATCTTGAGAAAGAACAGGAATCTTCTTTTTTTTCTGATTTTTGAAATCCTTTTCTAATACAAAAATTTTTGTTACAGATTCATTTTCGAAACATATTAGAATTATAGAATTCTGAATGAGATTAAAGGTTTTCAAGGGGTTTTTGTCATTGTTGAATTTTAAGTTGTTATCATCAGTATTCTTGTCAGTCATATAGTGTAATATTTTTTTATTTAAAAAACTATCGCCGCTATTGTCTGTTCTTAAGGCTTCGTTTTCATTAGTTGTGTGGTTTTTACTATAATCTCCTTTTATATTATTCTCATGCTCTTCTTCCTCTTCGTATTTGTTTGCTTCTCTTAAAGAAAGTAGATTATCAATTTTTAGGTCGTAAATGCTTTCCTTTGAGTAGCAAGCATTCAATTCATAAATTATTGTAAAACCTTCGATAATGTAGAAAATGTTTTCTCTTGTTCCTACAATAAACATAAAAGAATTATTTTCAAAGAACTCTGCCTTGATGAAATTATGTTCTTTCTCTTGTTTTCCTAAAAAAAATCTTTGTGGATGCTCCTTCAAACTTCCGTCGTTTATGAAAACATTCCAAAGTCTCAAATAACCTTTTCCACAGAAAATAAGTTCAAGAGGGTTCCTTGGGTTGTAATTGAACGAAGTGATGTCCTCATCAATTACACAATCAGATATTAATTTTTCCTGAGTGAATTTGAACACAGAAATTTTCGATTTTTTTCTTGAAGTTACTGCCAAATTTGAAGATGGATAAGAGTTGTCTTCACGTTTTGTAGAGATACATATACAATAAGAAGAGTTTGTTAGAATTTTTGCAGAGGATATTTTCCAATCGAATTTTGAATTTTCTTTTAGAAAATTAAAACTCATTTTCCTTACGAAGGGATTAGAAGTTGTGCTAGAACTCGAATTTATTTGAGTGTGATTCTTTGTTTCAAGTGTAGTGTGAGCTGTTTTTTCATTATTGAAGTTTAAGTTATATTGTTGATAGGAGTTCTTCACAGATATAGCTGAGATATGTGATTTTTTTGTGATTGGGTTAAATTCTCCTACACATATGTATGGATCATTAGAGTTATCACTTACATACGATTTGTAACCTACTGATAAAGATGTGATCAGATACTCCGGGCATTTTCTAATTAAAAAGTGACTCTTTTTCTTAAAAATGTCGTAACATACTATATTACACCCTGATATAAACACAACTGTATTCTTATCTATGAACTCCATATTGTTGTTAATCTTCCTATTCATAATCCCATATGCTTGTGCTGGGAGAACTTCCAACTTTTCATAATTGAACTCAGAGTCTTTGTTTGATAATTTTTCTTTTGAAATCGGGTTAGATGTAACTTCGATGTCAGTCATTAATAATTTTTATTAAAAATAAATATATGAAATATAAAGAAAATTGTTTTTTATTATATGAATATAGAAATATTTTCTATGTTGATTCATATTCTTCATTAAGTTAGGAATATTACATAATGAGTTTATATAAATAAGTTAATTGGTAACTTTCTAATTTTTATCAGAATTAGACCTTTTCTTAAATTAATCACTATAAATTTAATAAAATTCGAATAAATACAAATATTACAGGTGATACTTAAAATAAAAATGTTATTTTGAAATTATTATTACTAATATAGGATTTTGAAATATTAAATAATTGAGAATTTATATACTTAGAAAGATTATTTTATTTTTATATATTTACATATATTTTTAGAATAATAAGAACATGATGATAATCAATAATTTTGTTTATAGAAAGAAGCGTTTCTATTAGCGAAACTAAATCAACTGTTTATCATCTAATTTATTTTTAAAAAATTTTGAAATTAAAGAGAAAAGCTTTGATAAAATATTAACTGTCGTTATGTCATTTTATAATTAAAAATGCTCATAAATCAATCCAAATTTAAGATTTTTAATTTTTTTGTATCATTGATATTATTATAATTACATGATTCTTTAAGTATATTTACAGAATTTTCGAATACCTCCTCCATTACTTTTGCAGTCTAAATAAAATTCTATTATATCCAAATAAGTGCATTATGATAGAGGCATCATCTTTGATCTTTTTTTTATTTATTATTTCATAATTCCTTTTAACTCCAGGACCCAACAACTAAAATGATGTAATCAAATTATCATATATATATCGTTTTGAAATCCATGCCATTTCTTCATATATGATGCACTATGATCAGTAGTTAACTCGATATTTGTATTTTCAAATAATTTTTTGTATTTCTACTCCTTGAATATTTCCTTGATATAGCAGTTGGTAATTGATATCCTTTATAAATATTAAGATGAACAAAATTGAATAAATTCCCTGTGCCTTCGATCTAGTATACGAATAGTAAATCAAAATCATTTTGTAGAATCTTATAAACTATTAAACATTTCTTCGTCAAATTTGTCAAATGACGAAATTTTTTATAAATAAAAGAAATAACTTAATATCATATAAAGAATATTTGAGATTATCTTATTGCATCTATTCGTATTTGATTCACTTTGTGATATCATCTAAATTCTCTGCAAAAAACAATTTTTTATAATGCATTTAAAAATACATGATATATTATAGAGTAATTATAAATTATAAAATAAAAACCGATATTAAAGGGTAATAATCAATATACAAATTATATCTAAATGAAAATTTATTTTATAAAAGATATAAATACTTTTTATTATGTCTTAATTTAAATATGAATAAGTCATTTTTGACTAACTTTTTCAATAGCTGCAACTAACTTCGAATTGTACATTTCAGAAATTTGATTAATATCTTCAATTCGCTTTTTACTTCTGTAAAATTCTTTTTCATTTAGCTGTTCGAAAAATGTGATTGTAGCATAATTTCTTGCGTTATCTAATTGTTCTTTCTAAAATTAAATAATAAAATTTAATTACCAAATTGGAAACCTTTTCTTCGTAAGCATCAGTAATTCTTTCAATTTCAGACTGTAAATCGATTTCGTCCCATATTTTAATCATTTCTTCCATTTCCTTGTTATCTCTCATGATCTTGGTGTTATTAGAATTTAAATTATTTGGATTATTCTGTTCTTCGTATGTTGAGATTTCTTCTTCTATAGTTTTGTACAAATTGGCTAAACTTGTCCTTAGAGGATTTTTATAATTATCCAACTCATCCTTCAATTTTCCAGTTCTATCTGACATTTTTTCGTTTATTGTTAAAAAGGCTCTTCTAAATTCTTCTATAACTTCCTTCATCTTCTGTTTTTCCCAGACTTCTATTTCTAAAAGCTTATTAATGAGTTCCTTGATATTTGCTTCTATTTTATCTCTGTTAATTTCAAAAGGCAACTTGTTCAATGTTTTTTCTTTAAAATCTCTTTTGAACTGTGATACAAGTGCTTTAGATTTCTCTACAAATTTCTCTTGTCCTAATTCGATTTCTTTCATTTTTTGTTTTTTTATTTGTTCTTTTTCTGCTTGTTCTTGTAATATTCCTTCTTTGTAACCGACTAATGTATCACTTATAAATTTTTCAAGAAGTTTGAGAATGTTGTCGAGTCTTTTTATCTTCTTCATATTTTCAAAATTTTGTGGGGTAGATTCATCAATTATTCTTTTCTCAATTTGTTTATAAAAATCTATAATTTCCTCACAATTTGCGTTCTTCAAATCTTCGTATTCTTTCATCAGCTCCTTTTGCTTAGTTTCCAACAACTGCATCTGATAATCATTTCTTTCCTTCTGATTGCTGTTATTTCTGTAAGCGTCTGTGATGAGAATTTTCTATAATTATAAATCTTAAATATTATTTACAATGTCATCGTCTATAGGTTTCCAGTCGAGGTACTTTAAATCTTGCAAATTGGCTATGATTACATCGTAACATTGTGGGAAATAATTTGTTTTTTGTTGAAGGTGTTGTTCTAAAGAGAGATTCATAGTAGCTTCTTCTTTGCAAAAAGGGTTGTCATATACATTCAAGGCTTGTAAATGAGAGAATTTTCTTAGATAGTCGACCATCTATTAAATGAATTTTCTAAAAATATTTACCTCCTTTGGATTCTTGATATTATTTTTTCCGATGCTTATGACATTCAACTTTCTACAATTATCAAGTCCTTCTACTTCGGATATTTGATTACTAAACAACGATAAGTCAGTTAATCCTGAAAGATTATTCAAATTCTCGATCTTTGTGATGTAATTGAAGCTAAGATCCAACCATTTTATGTTCACTAAACGATCCAAATTTTCAATTTTCATTATCATATTATTATCCAACTTCAATTTTTCAAGTTTCACAAGATTATCTAAATTAGAAATCTGTAAAATCTTCTTAAAACTCATAGACAACTCTGTGCATGTTGATGAGGTAATTTCTTGCGAATATATTTGATTTTCTGTTTTCCATTCGTTTATTGCATTCTGAATTTCTTCTAAAGAAATTATGGTAGGCTGGCTTATTCCATAACCTTTGTTAGCTATGTTGTGGAGCTTGGTCTGAATGCCATCATCAATAGGGGGAATGAATTTCATTAATTGCTTTTTCCCAATTTTTTCTGTTTTTTTACTTAGAAGAACTTTGTCTATCATAGTTATATTTTATTTAATAATAAAATAATATTTAAATAGTCAAATAATATGAACTTTAATTTTTCGCAAAAAATTGACAAAGCGCATTTAAGTTTTATCTCCTCTTTATGCTTCAACCCAAATAATCCAGAAGTTTTGGCCTCTTCCTGTAAGATAAATATTTTACTTAGCAAACGAAAGAACCATCAAGCTTTGGAATATAAATGAATCCCGTCAAGAAATCTGTCAAGAATTTGAGTATAAGGTTCATCTATACGGGGTGAATCAAATAAAATGGAATCAAGATGGAATTCTATTAGCTAGTGCAGGAAATGATTGCTGTGTGAATGTAATGGATGTTAATAAGGTATTTAAAATAGTTAATATATATCTTATACTTAGCAAAAATTAAATAGAAATTTTAGAGTAGAATCAGTTGTCACCTGCCTAAATTTCAACTCAACATCCAATTTAATCCTTCTTGGCACATTCGACAATCAAATAGTCCTTTATGATATGCGATCGAAAAATCCGATTTCACAAATTTTATCTCATTCAGAGCCAATTACTTCCGTTTGCTTTTCTCATGATTCAACTGTGATGGTTTCTTCAAGCTATGATGGCTTTTGGTAAATAGTTTATTTCCTAATTTTATAATTTAGCCGAATATGGGACACATTTAAAGGTAGCTGCCTTAAAACTATTGTCCTTGAAAAATCTCCCCCTATGTAAAAATGATAATCATATTTCTTAGAAATAATTCTTGTTTCTTACCTGATATGAATTACTTGCTGATTTCCTCATTAAACAACCAAATTCAGATTATTAACATTTTAGACGAGGAAGAAGTAATAAAATTCATCGGACATGCTAATAGTGGACATCTTGTAGATTTATGCTTTGTAAATAATAATTCTATGGATGATGAAAATGGAAAAACTTTTCTTATTTCTGGATCCGAAGATGGAAAATTTTATTACTGGGATGTGATGGAATCGGAAGGAAGGCATATTAACATGGAGGGGTATTTAGATGGAAATCATGAAGAGAATCAAAGTCTTATAGTAAATTGTATCAGTAGTAATAATAACGGGTTGGTAGCTTGTGCAGGATATCCTAAATCAGACAATAACATCTATTTTTATAGATACAATTTTAATACAAATAATTAAAAATAAAAGATTTATAAAATGTAGTCTATACATTCATTTAATAAGATTAAAAATATATCTATTATATTTTCGAATAATATCCTTTCTAGAAATGCGTGTTCTAAATTAGAGATATTTCTGTGATTTTCAAATAATCAATAATCGTTTGGAGGAAAAAATATATATTCGATAATTACAATTCCGACTTCTCTACACAAAAAATGAAAAATTATTGAATCTATTCTATCTTCCTGATTTGGGAATTAAATTTTTATCGAAAATATTTTTATGTCGATGAATAAAATTTTTTGATTCACGCATTCTATCGAGATTCGATTTGGTAATTTTGTCTTTATTATTTAATTTGATTTTAATTTGTGTATAACAAATATCTAGTACGAATTAAGTTTTAATTTTACCTTCTTGTGTGAAATCTTCTACAGTAGAAAGAGTATCTTCATATAGGTCATGATACGGAATGTTATCAGCTTTCATCAATTCATAAAAAAATTTATCTTCTCCTTTTTCCTCATTCAGATAGCGATCTTCAAGGTCTGAAAAGCAAATAGTTAAAAAATTATATTTTACTTTTTAAAACGAAATTATTGGATTTAAGCCAAGGCATCTCTTTTAATTCACTGATATTAACTCTGACTTTTTCATAAGATTCTAACATCCCTATATATTTGTAATAAATAGTGGATTTACTTGTAACACATGTTGTAAATTCAGAACTTCTTTTAAAATTTTTATTAATCATTTCAGGAATTTTCTGAATTATCTGAAGCATTTTCTCTAATTTTTCTTTGTCTGAATTATACTAATAGAAACATTTAATAAATTGAAATTACATTTTCTAATTCTTTAAATAAATTTTCTCCTGTTGCCATTAGATACAAACAGCATCCGAAAGAAAATATATCTATCTTATTAGCATCTTTCAATTCTACAACATTCGACATTCTGAAATATTCTGGAGGTTGGAATGTAATATCTACCTCATGTTCGTTTTTTCTTAATTTAAAGACCTCATTTCCATAGAGAAATCTTGAGCAAGCGAAATCGGTGACCTTTATTTGAAGATCATTTGTTAAGAGAATATTTGAAGGCGAAAGATTTCCGTGGACTAATCTGATTGATTCCAAGCACTCAAGAAGAGAAATCATCTGTTGCGTTATATACTTCATAAAACTCTCTGAAAGATATTTCTGCCCACAACATTTATTATTGGAATCCGATCTACTTTCAAATTTGTAGAAATTATTAATGAATGTATTTAAATCCTTTTTCTCACAATTATCAGAGACAAATACGAAATGATTGTTGAAATCTCCGAACCAATCTATTTTCAAACAATTTATGTGATTTATTCTCATTATATTTTTCTCGTTGATAATAGACTCCTCAACTTCTTGTTTGTATATTTGTATTTTCTTCAATTTTTCTTCATATTCCATTTGATCTGGCTTTTTGATTAATATCTCCTCATAGAGTTTGATTTTTTTGTTTAGAAAATTTTGAAACTTGTAGATCTAGTAATAAAACATTTCATTTAAACATTTAAATAATTTATTTCTTACAGTTTTTACTACCTTGTTGCTTTGTGACTTTTCTTTATTAATTTCTAAAAATTTCTTAAATGTATGACTAAAGCTGTCTAAATTATTTATATATGTAGTATATACTTGAAATGGATTTTTCGTCTTCCTTGTTTAAATGTGTTTTATTCTGCTCTGTGGTAACATAAAAATCGTCAGCAATTATCATCGTTGACCCTAGAGTTTCAACACTTTTAAGATCAAATTTATTTTCTATCGTATTCGAAATTTTGTTGAATGATTTTATGCTTGAATATTTTCCCTCAATTAAATATTGTATTTTTGATTCTTCTTGTATTGATGTATTCATAGTAGATTTCAAACTTTTGTCAATAGTTGATGTCGAAGATAAATTTGAATCACTTGAAATATGCATCATCTCTTGCTTTGTGGAATATTTCATAAATTATAAAATAATAGAAATAACTTTGATTAATATTTTTATTTCAATTATTTTAATATAAATGATTAACTATAGGTATATAATTTTTCTTAATAAAATAAAAAATGCAATATTTATTATTTTATTTATTGAAATGATTTTATAATTATCTCAAATTCTAATTCTAATTACAAAAAATAGGTTTTATATTTATAAGAATAATTTCTTGTGTAAATAGATTTGTGATTAAAATTAAAATCAATTAGATGAATTTTTATTCTACTTTCTCTAAATAATCTGAATGACCAAAAAGGTAATTTTTTCTTTTATCAAATATTAAACTCTTCTTAAGTGAAACCTTGATTAAGTATTGGAATTTTTTCCTTCTGTTTTCCCATATTAAGTTTTTTGAATTATAAACTTGAATGGATATTTGAGGTGTTTCTAATTAGATTATTAGCAATATGGTTCAGATCAGTATTCAAGTTTAAGGATGACTTATTATAGTTAGGCTTAAATGGATTTTAAAACCAATATTAACAGCAGTCTTTTGAAGAGCATATGTGTTGTTCTATTCGGTTTATTTGTATTATTTTTAATCTATTTCTGTGCTTCTTTCAATTTGTTTGAAGTTTCTGTTAAATTTCTTCTTTTATTTTTATACATTTCTTGTGTTACTATGATAACTTTTATTTTATCTTGTAAGTATTTTACATAAGAGTCAACTATTTTGTTCCTCTTAGATATTCCAAATTTAATTGGAGTGGTATATTCAGGGCATAAAAGAACTGTGAAAATATTTGCATTTCAGATTGATTTTAAAAACTTTTTTATTCCTTGGCTAAATTGGAACAGTGGACTATCTTTAATTTTCACTGCTTATGAGATATCTGGAAAGTGAAATGGCATTCTTAACCAGTTCCATGATTAGTAAAAAAATTTCTCTTGGTATTTATTTTATCGTTGAGATCTTTTAGCTCACTAAAAATGGGTTTTAATTATAAATTTAAGTGAATTTAAATTTCAAATAATTATTCATGAATCAATTAA
>Ga0169931_10011672_pt1 | contig 12326 bp, 10 predicted proteins | sample Kivu_15m_20L_FD_129675 | JGI IMG/M metagenome (GOLD analysis project Ga0169931, IMG submission 129675) | Freshwater microbial communities from Lake Kivu, Western Province, Rwanda to study Microbial Dark Matter (Phase II) - Kivu_15m_20L... | ecosystem: Environmental > Aquatic > Freshwater > Lake...
GATGCGTGACTGAATCGAGAGATAGATAATTGTAGATTAACAATTAACAACTAACTCACTTTTTTATTCTGGGAATGTGAATTACTCGAGAGATATACTGATTGGTAAGCTCTCATCTTTAGACGCCTTGGAACATTTGTCTTAATCCGTTAAAAGCATGATTTGCTTATCATTCTAGGTTTTTTTTATTAAAGGAGCGTTACTTGAAATCAAATCTCGATTATAATCAATGTTGATATCAACAGAAGCAGAAGTGGGTTTAGTATTTTCGACATGAATGGGTTTCTTGTATCCAGCACTCTTCTCGTTCATCAAATGTTTCCAGAATATAGTCTCTCTGTTGTATTTATCGTCATTTAGCAAATCTAAGTTTCATACTAGATGCTTGAAATGTCCAAATAAATCTGCGTAAGAATTTCTATCAATAGCTTTTGTTGCTTTTTTGTTATGATTTTCTTGAAGAACGCAGGGAGACATGATTGAACATGTCACATTTCCATCCATCACATTTTTATTACCTACCGCTATAAATCCACCGTCATAAGATTGGTCGTCTTCAGCTACACTGCAAACTTCTTTATGCGATATTTTTGCATCTCGAATGTTTCCTGTAATTTGTGTATAGCGACCAAATTGAGAGGCTGTATCATTCAGGAATACAGGATAATTCACGCATTTAAACTTTCGTAGAAGAGGATCAAGCAAACTTTGAGGATGCAACAACAGAACTTTCTCATAGTCCTTCATTCGTGGACCTTTTACATCATTATCTCTGAGATTTTTCAATGCTCTCCATACTCGACAATATTCATTTACTGGACAGCTGGAATATATGTTGTACCAAATGCATGAGACATCAGTGACTTCATATTCAAATGCACTCGAATTATTGAGCGAATTGAACGCACATAAAATATGTGAACAACCTAATCCACATGTCTCAAATTTTTTGCAACTGCAACTCATGAAACCATCCGAAGTCATTTGAACAGTTCTTCGTCTTCTAAAAGACGGGACAACATTATTCGTAGGGATGTGGTCGGTCTGTTCATAATCTTTATGGGCGACTTCCCAGCTTGTTAATGATAATCTACGACAGGAATAGTCCGGAGCACGAAGCTTCACTGTCATCAGCTCATATTCAGTGGTTCGAACGACATGAGTTGAAGTCTTGGAACTACTCCATGTTTGACATGGAGTAGTTGTAGTCTGATTGCTTCCAATGCGTAACTCATTATGATCAATCAACTTAGAGTCCATTGCGCATAAAGAATCTTGCGTGCTTACAGAAATAGCTGCGTTTTTATAGGCGTAGTGACCTCCCTCGACGCCATTGTTACAGTGGGTTCCAAAATGCCTAATATTGGTGTATTGGTAATAAGCGAATGAGTACACGTGTGGAATAATATATTTTGTAATGCAATCTTCAAGAACAGACAGTTCTTCACCCAAAATGTTTTTTGAACGGATTTATTGGAATAGCTGACTTTGGGATATTAAAAATTCTTCTTTTGTTTCAACCATTCCAGGTTGAGCCCAACTAAATAGCCAATTCTTTACCTTATTCATTGTTGCTTTGAATTCATTGTATTCAGAGCCTGATCGTACTGTACCTATGGCCTTGGTAATTCTTGGACCGTGTTTTTCTAAACTTTTCAGTATAATATGAACACTGCATCTTCTTAGCTCGCACCTAGGGGCATCTCTTGACTCCGATTGAAGTAGGCCTTCGTTTATTGATATTTTAAGCTTTGAAATTTCATGAGAAACACCATCTTTTACTGCAAGCTTAGTGTAATGACGCCAAGACGGTCCAAGCAAAGTAGGAAACACCTCAGAAAAGATCTAAGCAAATACCCATTGGCACTCATTGGGTATTAAAGCACGAATTACAGGATACCCATGGGAATCAGTGGATCGAACCGACACTGTGAGAAGTGGTCTTTGTTCTCTATTGGTCTGGGCGGTTCAATCTATCCCCATTACGAAGGGATATTTATCGTAGACCTTTAGTTCTTCGCTAGTAGACCACGCAACAGCTGTGAATAACAATGCATCGTCATTATCATTCATAATCCTGTTTCTCTCTGCAATGCAGAAATTATTCATGTCATCTGAGGATGGTACATCGTTTACGTCTGCAGTGCCCTCATCAGCATCACAAGCCTCGTTAAAGCAAGACATCGCGGTTCCTTTAGCGTCTATCTTCCCTTTTAACAAGGCGATGTATGAAATTTTTTTTGGAACGAAAATAGGCAATCAACGACTTCGGATCGTGACTACTTCCCTCGACGGATACGTTTCCATCTTCCTGTTGATATCTTGTCAAGAAATGAACTTGACTTCTTGATATGATACATCCGGTTTCTTTAAAAAAAACATACGACAGGATATTGAATCTGCCGCGTTGATATTATTCAGACTCTGAAGCCTCTCCATCATTTCTTAATCTACTAGTTTCGATGGAATTGTTTTTTTGATAATGATGATCGGCCATATGTCCCCAGTGGCCACGAAATCCTTTTCCAACGCATATATAATACCACCCAACGGAATCGTGCCCTAAAAGAAAAAGAGAATGGGCATTTACTTTCTTTATCTAACGCACGATTTGTCTGACCTTTCCTTTTGCTGTGTTCCTGACCTGAGTTTAGATAATCGTTGTGTACCGATGCAGGTCTGAATTGAGTGATCTCTTGTTGTGAAGAAATAGCCTTGACCTTGGAGTTTGTTTTGTTACATTGATATCTCTTACAACGATAGCAGCAAAGTTTTTTATGAGGTCCTTCTTTTGTGTATATTGTTCCGTACATCAAGAGCTTTGTGCCATGACAGGCCATGTATAAAGTTGAAAACAATTCCTTCCAATACTGGCATTGAGACAAAAACGGTTCCAAGGAGACTTTACCGAAATACAACTTTGCCGTGGTCGACTTTGTGTCTGTTACACCAATGAAACAAGAAAAATCAGAGGTCACTTTAATGCCAGCATCATTTAGGTGAGGTACGATAAGCGTTTGCTCCCAAGAGATAGAGTCATTAAAATACAATGGAAAAGGTTGTTCACTAGTAGCCATGATATCGGATTATTCCGTTGGATGAGAAATTTAATGTTTATTCGTTGGACGTTCGACGAAGGATTTATAAATTCGATGACAAATGACAAGCTAAAATAGATAAAAATAGATCTAGGGCCGCAAATCAGCAGCTCGACCGAAGGGTCCTAGGTCCTAGGCCGGCCGGCGGGGGCCGGAGGTGGAATTTTGTAGATTTTATTTTAACCCTGTGGACAAGACCGGTGACAATATGTAAAGAGAAGTCAATAAAAACAATCCATCAGAAAATATCACACATTATAGATAAAATACCCCCAATGAAGTTCCTATTCCTTTCTCCAAATCCTCTTTACTTCCGCTTGAGTTTCATTCCATCCAAACCTTGTCCTATCCCTATATTAAGTCGTAGGCCAAAGTCCATCATTTCGAATCTACGAGTGTCTTCGTATCCTAGGATTCACAAATGGCGATGTTACTTATTTCCTGGGGACGACGACGATGATGATGATATGTTACCATCCTCCTCATTCTCATCATCCTCTATTGCCTTGTTTTCGTCCCTAAATAAGAATGATGACACAGTTTGGTGGATACGAAAACGACGTCTCGTGTCTACTCCTCCTCCTCTGAAGAACCACCCATTGTCAGTAGTATCATTTTCCTCCTCCTCCTCCTCCAGTCAAGATACAGCTTCTATTCTTCTTACGAGTGATACCAAGAAGATGGACCAAGAAGAAGAAGAAGAAAATCATGACAATCATAAAAGTATATATAAAAAATTTAAAGAATTAGTAAAACTCATACAATATCATGATACCTTGTATTATACACCAGGTTTACAACCACAAATATCGGATGAGGAATATGATGCCTTGATACGTCGAGAAGAAGAAATACTTTTGACATATCCTTCTTTTGCAAGACTATTACGACAGGATCTTGATTTTATTCCTTCTACTCAGGGTATACGTTGGTCGTCGTTGTCATCATCGTCAGCGATTCATACATACAGTCAGGATATAAAAAAGGAGAAACACTCTACAAACTCTACTACTATTACATCCACCACAACAACAACAAGAGGACATGACGACGACGACGACGAGGTCGTATCCAAATCCAAAATAGTAGGAAAAAGAATACATTTATTAGATGCACCCATGTTAAGTTTAGAGAATGCTATGAATCCTACACAAGTAATACAATGGATATCTCGAATACAAAAGAAATTATCTTCTTCTTCTTTGTACCAAGAAGAAGAAGATGATGATGGAATGAAATCACTTGTTTTACAAATACGAGCAGAACCTAAATTAGATGGTTTATCTGTCTCTTTACGATATGAAAAACAAAAAAATACCAATCATTATCATCCAAGTAGTAGTAGTAGTACTACTTCTTTGAATACGAATGATCCTATACATGGGCTTTATACACTGGTTTGGGGTGCGACAAGAGGAAATGGTCAAATGGGTGAAGATGTTACAGATGCTGTCATGGCCATGACATCATCATCATCATTTCATCCAAAGAATCATAATACAACATGGATGGAGAATGAATCGTCTTCGTTTTCTTCTTTAGGTAAAATACCATATTCCTTTTCTTTACCATCTTCGTTTACATCATCATCATCAGCATGTCATCCTATTCCAGAGATTATTGAAATTCGTGGTGAAGTGATTCTTCCTACACATATGTTTCATACTCTCAATCAACAACAACAACAACAACAACAACAGCAATCATCGTCTAATGACACTTACAATCATCGTACCTTTTCCAATGCAAGAAATGCTGCATCCGGTATATTATTACGTTATAAGGATCATCCAACCATGGAAGAAATACAAGAGACACAACGTTTACGATCTTATTTACGCTTTTATGCTTATGGTTTAGAAATGTCTCAAATGGAAGAAGAAAAAGAAACATCATCTGTGAATCATGATGGTAATAATACAACTACTACCATGACTGTATTACCAAAAGCAAACAAAGGAAAAATAAAGGATATATACTCCCTACTTACAGATATGGGATTTACGATACCAATCCCAAATAAAATCATTACACTGACCTTACATGCAAATCAAACTATTACAGAAGAGGATTGTAAAGAATTGTTTCAATATCATTCCTCTCTTTCTACATTGTATTCTCGATCCTCCTCCTCCTCCCATACGAAAGATGTCAACAACAATAATAATAATATCAACAATCCTCCAGAGTTAGATATTGATGGAGCTGTATATAAGATATCTGATCCTGTTTATTGTGATTTATTAGGCTCATCTACACGTGCACCTCGTTGGGCTATTGCACATAAATATCCACCCACTTGTGGTGTAACACAATTACTCCATGTAGAAGTTCAAGTCGGACGTACAGGTGTCTTGACACCCGTGGCTATACTCTCACCGGTAGATATTGCAGGAGCTGTGATCCGACGAGCGACGTTACATAATTTCATTCAAGCTCAAAAGATATTACAACCGAATCCTCAAGGGTATATACCTCCAGGGACGAGTGTTATGATATGTCGTGCTGGTGATGTGATTCCTCAAGTCATTCAACGGATACATGGAGTATCATCGACGACAAACACAGAGGAACAAGAAGAAACAACGTGGATATCACTGATTCCTCCCAAGACATGTCCATCTTGTGGATCTCATGTAGTGTTTGAATCATCCAATCCTTGGAATAACGTGAATCCACAGGAAAATAATGAAGAAGATGGAGACTTTGACGAGGCAGCAGGGCCTGTATTACGTTGTGGTGGCTCTCCATTTTCATGTAAACCACGAGCTGTATCGGCCTTAACCCATGCCTATTCTCGTTCTGGTTTCAATATACAAGGCATATCCGAAGCTCGAATAGAACAATTGGTTGATGCTACACTTATACGGTATCCTGTGGATGTCTTTCGAATTTTAGACCCTAATGATAGCTTTACAACTACGTTATCACAACTAGAAGGATGGGGGGAAAAAAGTACCCGTAAGCTTGCTCAACAAGTCACTTTGGTTAAGAAAAATGGGATTGCATTATATCAATTCATATACTCCTTAGGAATAAGGCACGTTGGATTATCCTCTTCGAAAATTATTGCTTCGACGTACGGATCTGTTACTACGTTTTTCAATGCGCTCACAGAGAAAATTCAATTGGAAAAAAGTCTACAATCGGTTCATGGACTAGGTCCAAAAACCCTTTCATCACTTGTATCCTTTTCAGAGGATGAGGAACTTGTCCATGCTGCTCGTAGATTGGCGGATAGTGTTCCCATCAAAGATGACACAACCTTTTCTAGGAATATTGTAAGTCCATCCATCGAAACGGAACAACCACTCCCATTACAAGGACTCCATGTTGTCTTTACGGGTTCTCTTGGGATAAGTCGAACAAAAGCTCAAGAGTTGGCTGTGTCTGTGCTTGGTGCTCGATCTACATCCAATACAATATCAAAATCTACGGACTTACTAGTTGTGGGTGAAAAGAGTGGGGGGAAAGAAAAGAAGGCCATGGACATGAATATAAAGATAATGGATGGTGATGAGTTTTTACGTTTGATTGAGAAATTAGAGACATAAGAATGCAACAACAAAAAAACAAGTATTATAAAATTAGGAAATGTCCTCTGCCTGTAGCAATCTCTTGATAACTCATAGCCGAAACCCAATGAGGTAAATGTGCGATAATATCGGATAAAAATTGTGATAATAATTTGGTTGTTGTTTCATTTTTATACTCTGTACCCTTTGTCTCTCCTGTCATACTACGATTCCATGTGGATAGTAAAGAATCCGAGTGTTCAACCATATCTTCTAACTCTGTAACAGCCAAGAAATGATTTTCTTGTGCAAATAAGGATAAGGCCATACCTAAGGACCATTCCACCTCACTCCCGCCCACTAAGTAGGTAAAGGTAATATCTTGTGATTCCATGGGGAATCCATACCCATCTCGTAGTAAAGTTACCATGTAAACACTTTCAAAGCATCTTTCCGGTAAGATCTCAGCTCGAGTATACAAATGTGCCTCATGTTGTATAACTTCTAAATCACCATACCACTGTCTAGAGCATAAACTTTCTAATGCTATGGCTAAATCTTGTATTGTTGGAGTAGGCCATGTTTCCTTCAAAGGTTCATGGGTGGATAATTCCCGTAGACAGTCCAAGGTAAAGAAGAATAAAGACATGGCAATAAATTTTCCTTGCAGTGTAGGTGGATATTGTACACCACCTACCATACGTAAGGTTGTTGTATATAATGATGATGATGATGTTGAGGTATCATCGTGCATGATCAAGGGTGAAGTCGAATCATCATCTACACCTTCATTATTATTTGCCTCCAAAGGTTGTGATGGATAATGTGGAATTAAACGGTTAATTTCCAATGCACACAGAGATGCATTACCGATACCTATCATAGTATATCCTTTGTATGTAGTAGTATAGCCTTGAAAATGACATGGATTATAAAGTACTGCCATCATTTCATTATCATTATCATCGTCTTCTTCTCCTGGTGTCTTTGCTTTGGATATAAAACGAAATCTTGTTGAATCTTGTACCCATGAATCATAGAGCCTTTGACGAAATTGATCTACACCAAAGGATAAATGAGAAATGGAAACAAAATCTTGAGGCTTCATTTTTTTACTATTATTATTATCATCATGTGGATATGTAGTATTTGTATCCTGTAGAAAACATGTATCGTTCTTGTTACTATGATGCATAATGTCATTCATGTCGTAGGAATGAGTCCTATTGGTTTTATCATGAATCGCTGAAGGAAATTCAAAACACGTCCTATGATTTATACTAGTCCTCGGTTCTGTGGTAATAATACTAGTACCATGTCTAGTGGTAGAAGTAGTGGAAGTATCAAGAATCGATTCCGTGGATGGACTAAAGTATACAATTTGTGTAGAACTTCCACCCATATCTAATGCACCCACCAGTGGATATGACGAAGAAGATGAGGTCGTATACAATTGTGTCAAAGCCATGTCTTCCATTTCTACTTCTAGTTGTTGTTTTACATTTAAAAAAGGATCAATATTCCCTTGCAAGTAATTCGCAGCGACAACACCATAGAATCCTTCTAGATTCCCACTCAGTGTAGCAATATCCGATCTTTGAAATAAAGTAAATACAAAGGAAGGAGAAGAGGAGGATGTATCATTATCAGTACGATGATGTACCACTAAACCTTGATACAAATGATCATAAATCCAAATTTGTTGTTCATAAGTTAATAATCTCATCCCTGCAGTTGCTTGTATCTTTACTAGTGTATTTGCATAGAACTGTCTAGGTATTTGTTCTGCTGCATATTCAAATAAAGGTATCATATGTTGAGCTACAAGTCTAGCAGTTGTAGTAGTAGTTGCAGCAGTAGTATTCGACTTGTAATCCTCCTCCAGTCTGTCCTCCAGTTGTTTTTCTTGTTGTTGTTGTTGTTTTGGATAAAATTGGATCATAGAAGAAAGAGGTATATTCACTCTTTTAGAACCACGACGAATAACATGTGTTTCATTCTGTAACGAATTCAAAACAAATTCATAAATATGTAATCTAGATCCTGTACTACCACCATCTACAATCTTTAGGATTTTATATATATATATATATTACAAAAGTTCAGAACAGGAAGCACCAGAAAGGTAAAGTTTCATGAATTTGTTTTTTTGTTGTTGTTGTATATATTTCCCACATTGGAAATAAATCAAAAACAATAAATGAATGAAAGAGAGGATTATATAATAAATACACAAATCACAACAAATATAACGTACAATACAAAAGGGTGAATACGTCTTCGTAGTTTCATTCATGAATACAGTATGAGTATCCAAATCAATATCTGAATGATTTTCCTCTTGTTGTTGTTGTTGCTGTTGTAGGTGAAAAGCAGTTACACCCATTTTAGGACTCTTCCTATCACTACCATGTCTCACCCATTTTTTCCAAAGTGGAGAATAGGAATCATCATTTATCGTAGAATTATGATCATAGGAATGCCATAAAGACAAGATAAGTAAAAGAGTTGTCATATAAACCGAGGATGGAACAAAACGATGATGCATTTTTTTCCTTTGTAAACAAAATAGAGTTTCTCAATTATCTATTGATATTTTTATAGTTGATACATTCTCACATACATCATATCTCTTTCTTGTTTGTTTCCATGATGAATGATTTTGTTCTTGTTTCTATGCCGTTTTTTAACAAATTCGTTTTTTTTTTTCTTTCGGAAAAACAAACCAAGTCAATCGTGTTTTCTTCTGCTGTTCTGCTGACGTGCTGATGACGACGACGAGATTTGCAGCAGAATCAGAATTCGCCGTCTTCTTCTGATGCCAATACAGTACTTGTACAGCATACCACTGTAACTATGTACCGGTAGGTCCTACTCATGTACAGCAGGGTTATTGGATTTTCGTGCTACTTGCTACAGGGTTAATAAAGACGTTTGGATTGTACCATACTTGCAGTACGTGTCTACAAATTTTTTTTAAAATTAAAAATTACAATCCAAACGGATGATCATGGTATCTGAAACAACTCATAGGTTATCATCGTGGAGTACTACCTGTCATGGATAAACCAGAATTACTCAAACCTGTAAGACTTTTGGAAGATTTCGATAATTTATCCCATTCACCTGCACGTAATAAACTTTGTATTTCTTCCTTGGATAAGGCTGTAGTAGTAGCAGATGATGATTGTTGTACATGAGACATGCCTTCTTCATCTCCATTGGAGGATATAGATAAATGATCATATCCAACACCAAGACCATAACGACTACCAGTCATCCCAACATCTAGAGGTAGAATTCCTTGCCAATCATCCACACGTATTAAACTTTCCAAGGTTTGAATCATTTCATCATCAATACTGGATGCATCAGATTCATGTACACTCAAGGAATCATCCTTGGTAGATAAACTCTTAATTCGTGCCAAGAAGTCCGATTCTGCGGATATAGAGCTTACCATATCTTCCGAGGCTATAGAATCGGCATGAATACGTACACGTATATTCTGATATTCATTATCATCATCTTCTTCTTGTGGATCCGTATCATCCGCATTATTAGACATTGTATTATCAACATGGTCATCCGTAGTTGATATAGATAAAATCTGGCGAGATGGAGTCATGGTGGGTAGAATCAAATCATTAGATGGATCGTTCACTAAAGGTGTACGAATTACAGTACAAGGCGATTTTATTGTTGATGATGACGATAGTTGAGAAGGATTATGAGGAGGTGAAGAAGTTGTATCATATCTTTCTCGTGACACAGAAGAGGAGAGAATCATAAACGGTGTATCAGGATCCTCTATCAATTGAAAGTCATCTGAGTCGATTCCCTGTTTGACAGAAGCTGGTCGTCGACTTCGTTTGTAAATAATCCATACAGTTAGAAAAATGAAGACTAGGCCTACTACCACTGAGCCTACTATCGATCCTATCAAAACGGCGGACTGCTGTGATTGATTGAGATTTTCAGAGGGTAATACAATATCACCCTTGCCTAGATACAATACTTCTAGGGAATGAGAATTATTCATTGCAGACAAAAATAAACTACTCGAGCCCATGGATGATTGAACTTTAGGGTAAACAAGATCTTCAAAAACGACATTGCTGTATTTGGATGCATCTGCAGATAGAGTGACAACAGATACTATTACTACACATGACTTGGATACAACAAAGGAAGGTAAACAAGAATAATCATAGACTCTGGAATAAGTGACCGAGTCGAAAAATCGATTGAGGTTTATGTTGGTCGAGAGATACCGGCTCAAACTTTCTCTTCTATCATTACCAGACAAACATACAGTTTTCACTGCAGACGAAGCATCATTGAGTATATTGTAGGACCCGACGAGTAGATTGGAAGTCTTGATAGACGACAGGTCAAAACCCATCATAAAAGTAAATGGAAGACGAAATGTAGTGAAATTCGATAAACCAGATGGCAATAATGAGGGAACTGTCGACGGAGAATAAGAAGGCCTCGACGTTGACTTAAACAACGGTCTACGTGTAGGCGATACAGTGCGTATCCGTGTAGGGCGTGACGAGGGCGCTGATGAGGGCCTAGAGGTAGGCGTAGCAAATGGCCTAACAGTTGGCCTCCCAGTAGGTTTACTTGATGGCCTCGACAAAGGTCTAGATGTAGGTTTCACAGTTGGTTTACGCGAAGGTCCAGAAGAGGGCTTCCCCGATGGATACGACGTAGGCTTAGCCGATGGTTTCACAGTAGGCCCTCTTGTGGGCTTGCTTGATGGCCTTGACGATGGTCGGGCTGTAGGACTCGTAGTTGGATTCCGCGAAGGACGTGATGACGGCCTAGAGGTAGGCTTAGCTGTTGGACTCGTAGTAGGTCTTCCTATGGGCATGGCTGACGGCATCGACGACGGCCTAGATGTTGGTTTAGTAGTGGGCCTAGAGGTAGGCTTAGCTGATGGACTCGCAGTAGGTTTAATTGTAGGCTTACTTGAGGGCATCGACGAAGGTATATATGTAGGACTTCCAGTTGGTTTACGCGAGGGATAAGACGTGGGATTCGTCGACGGATACGAAGTAGGCTTCGCAGTCGGTCTTCCTGAAGGCTTACTTGATGGAGTTTGCGAAGGACGTGATGAGGGCTTCGATGAGGGACTAGAGGTAGGCTTAGCTGATGGTCTTGCAGTTGGCCCTCCAGTAGGCTTACTTGATGGCATCGATGACGGTCTAGATGTAGGTTTTGCAGTGGGATTACGCGACGGTCTAGAAGAGGGCTTCCCCGATGGAAACGACGAGGGCATAGTCGATGGCTCGGCAGTTGGCCCACCTGTAGGCTTACTTGATGGCCGCGAAGATGGTATAGCCGTAGGTCTTGTAATTGGTGTTCGCGAAGGACGTGACGTAGGTATTACCGATGGATAAGACGTCGGTATAGCTGTTGGCTTTGTAGTTGGCCTCCCTGTAGGGACGGCTGATGGCATCGAGGACGGTGTAGATGTAGGTTCGGCAGTAGGTGTTCCCGAAGGTCTAGATGAGGGCTTCCCCGATGGATACGACGTAGGCTTCCCCGATGGCGTCGTAGTTGGCCCTCCAGTAGGCTTACTTGACGGCATCGAAGACGGTATAGCCGTAGGTCTCGTTGTTGGAGTTTGCGAAGGACGTGATGAGGGCCTAGAGGTAGGCTTAGCTGTTGGCCTTGCCGTTGGTCGTACTGTAGGGACGGTTGA